>Ga0228536_1000153_pt1 | contig 180680 bp, 176 predicted proteins | sample SJ1Smetagenome_FD_168611 | JGI IMG/M metagenome (GOLD analysis project Ga0228536, IMG submission 168611) | Enriched culture of PCE-dechlorinating microbial communities from Ithaca, New York, USA - SJ1.S | ecosystem: Engineered > Modeled > Simulated communities (microbial... > Unclassified... | reverse complement strand
GAGCAGGGCTTGGTGATGCTCAGCACCCCACCGCTGGTGATGTCGGCCGAGCCGCCGGTAAAGCGGCAGTTCTCATAGACCACATCGTGGGTGCCGGCCGGCACGACGTAGTTGGTGTAGGTGGTGGAGGTGGTGGTAGACCGTGGTGTGAGCGTCGGTGTTGGGGTAGGCGACGCTGGCGTCGGTGTGGGCGTGAACGAGGGGAGGGGCGTGGGCGACGCTGTCGGTGTGGGGCTGCTGGTGGGCAGGACTGGCGGACTGGGGAGCGGACTCGGAAGCGGGCTGGGTGGCGGCGCCGTGGGCACAGGCGTAGGTGCGGGGCTGGGCGCCATACTCCGACTGCGCAGCGCGGCGTTCAGGGCACGAAGCTTGCGAGTAGCCGAGAGAAGTTGTGGCGATGCGGCCGCCCGGGTCTTGTGAAGCACTCGTGAGCAAAGACGGAGAGCGTCCTCGTCCACATGGAGAACACGCTTGTTCAGGTACAAGAGAGCCGTGCGGCCGTCCGCGGCGCTGTCGGGCCGTGCGAGATAGCCGCGGTTGAGGGTGGTCACGAGGCGTGTGACGTCCGTGACCGCGCGGGTAACCCGTAGCACCTCTCGCCGCAGCACGGTTCTGCGTCGGCGTATGTCGTTACGATTACCCTGACGGGAGAGAGACCGATGGAGGCGGCTCAGGCGAGCCAGCCGTCTGTGGAGACGAACAGCCTGTGCCTCGTAGCGCTGCGTGGAGCGCCGCAGGAGCTCCAACGGGGAGAGCGTGGGTGCGGGCGTTTCGGCGGCCGCTGCCGCCGCCGCGAGGGCCGCGGCGGTGGCGGCCGACGGATCGCCGACGTCCGTTACGCTTGCCTGACCGACCTCCGCACCCGCGACAGCGAGTGAGGGGGTGGTGCCGGTACATCCCGTGGTCGAAGAGGAGAGATCGGTCTCCGGTGGATGTGGGCAGATCAGGCTCCAGTCGATGCGGAAGGCATCAGTGATTTTCACGCCCTGCAGCGACACGTCGCTGCTCAGGAATACACGCCCCGCGAGGCTGGCTGCCCCTGCGCCCACGAGCGTGCTGCCGGATGGGATGCACAGGTTCCTGACCCTATAGATTCCGCCCGGCACGTGGACGACCTGCCCGCATGCGAGAGCATGCTGGAATGCCGCGGTATCGTCGGTAACGCCGTTGCCTGCGGCGCCGTAATGACGGACATTGACGGCGGCCGCAGCCGTTGCTGTGAGGACCAGCGACAGCAGCAGCGTGAGTCCAATGATCACCCCGTTTCGACGTATCACACGTATCACCCTTTCTGGTATGCGACAGTGGAGGAGTGGCCGCCTGCGCCGAACAAAGCAGCGGGGTTATCGCCACACGGAAGGCCGGCGCACGAGGCATCTGCACGTGCGCTGGTGCGAACCCACACACCACGCGGGATATGTGCTTTGAGTGCTGTGTGCTCTGTGAGAGATCTCTCGCCGAGGAGAGGACGATGGCTCTGCGGAAGATGCGGAGCGGACGGACGCGGGGTGCCCCGACATTCCCGTTGGCAGGCGGGGCTTCGTTCTGCACACTCGAACAGAACGTGTGGTTGTCCGCCAAGCATCACCGCCCCTACGCTCGCTCAGGAGGTTGTGGCTTACCCGCGCCTGGCAGCCTCGGGACCTATGAATATGCGACGGGACCGATGGTCTTTCGGCCGCGGCCCGCGCCAGACGCTATGTGCCACTGTGGTGCGAGTCAAGCAGCCGCAACGCGGCCGAGGCTCGCAAAGCGAGCGACAAACTGTCGAACGAAGTGAGAAAGGTCCTGCACCTGAGGAATCGGCGTGGCGGGCATGGTAGCGTATGTTAAGAGAAGTTAAGGTTGTGGCTGTTCGCCGGCGAGAGCGTCGAGAGCTGCTATTTCGCGGACGCCAGTAATGGGTGCCTGCATGTTTGTGCGGCAGTATGGCGACGGGTGTCGTGATAGCTTGGCAGCGTACAAGCTGGTGTCGGGAGGTGCATTGATGGCGAAGACAGCGCTGGTCACGGGCATTACTGGCCAGGATGGCGCGTACTTGGCCGAGCTTCTCCTCGGGAAAGGGTATGTGGTGCACGGTATCAAGCGCCGGGCGAGTCTCTTCAACACCGACCGGGTCGACCATCTCTACAGCGACCCCCACCGGCCCGGTGTGCGGTTTTTCATGCACTACGGCGACCTCACCGATGCCACCAACCTCATCCGCATCGTGCAAGAGACGAAGCCAGACGAGGTCTACAATCTTGCCGCGCAGTCACATGTACAGGTGAGCTTTGAGACCCCCGAGTACACCGCCAACGCCGACGCCCTCGGTACCCTACGGCTGCTGGAAGCGCTGCGCATCCTCGGCATGGAGCGCAGTGTGCGTTTCTACCAGGCATCTACGAGCGAGATGTTCGGCCAGGTACAGGAGGTGCCGCAGCGCGAGACCACGCCCTTCTACCCCCGGAGCCCCTATGGCGCAGCTAAGGTGTACGGCTACTGGATCACGGTGAACTATCGCGAGGCGTACGGCATGCATGCCAGCAACGGGATTCTGTTCAATCATGAGAGTCCGATCAGAGGCGAGACGTTCGTCACGCGCAAGATCACCCGCGCGGTGGCGCGCATCGCTCTGGGATTCGAGTCCGAGCTGTACCTGGGCAATCTGGACTCACTGCGCGACTGGGGACACGCGCGAGACTACGTGGAGGCCATGTACCTCATGCTGCAGCAAGACGAGCCCGACGACTACGTGATCGCTACGGGCGAGCAGCATTCGGTACGCGACTTCGTGCGACGAGCCTTCGCAGAGGTCGGCGTAAACCTCACGTTCACGGGCGGTGGCGCAGACGAGGTGGGCGTGGTGAGTGACGTCGACAGCCACCGCCTCGCCACTGCCTGCGATGGTTACGGGCCGCCGGACAGCCAGTCGGCGATGCGCCCCGGCTCTGTGGTGCTCCGAGTGGACGCTCGCTACTACCGGCCCACCGAGGTGGTCAGCCTGATCGGCGACGCCAGCAAAGCGGAGCAACGACTTGGCTGGCGGCCGCGAGTCAGGTTCGCGGAGCTCGTCAGCGAGATGGTGCACGAGGATCTCGTCCAAGCGCGGCGCGACGGAGCGCTGCGCGCGAACGGCTTCGTCGTTCGGCAGACTCGCGAGTAGTGTCCATGAGCGCCATCTCAGCAGCCTCCACTGTATATCTCGCCGGCCAGAGCGGCCTTGTCGGCGGCGCCATCCTGCGAGCATTGCGCCACCATGACTACCACCATCTGATCCTTCGCGATGCATCTACGCTGGACATGCGAGAGCAGGCGGCCGTGAGGGCTGACGTGGCGGCAACGCAGCCACAGGCGATGATCATCGCTGCGGCTAAGGTTGGCGGGATCCTGGCGAACTGGCGGGAACCGTACGAGTTCGTCGCCGACAACCTGGCGATCGAGCTCAATCTGATCGACGCGGCCTTTCGCAGTGGGGTGCAGCGCCTGATCTTCCTGGGCAGCTCGTGCATTTACCCCCGCGAGGCGCCGCAGCCGCTGAAGGAGGAGTACCTGCTCACCGGGCCATTGGAAGAGACGAACAGGCCGTACGCTGTAGCCAAGATCGCGGGCATCGAGCTGTGCCGCAGCCTCAATCGACAGTACGGCACCGACTACCTCAGTCTCATGCCTACGAATCTCTACGGGCCGGGCGATAACTTCGACTTGGAATCCAGCCATGTGCTCCCCGCGATGATTCGCAAGTACCATCAGGGAAAGGTCGGCGGTGGTCCTGTAGTGCTTTGGGGCAGCGGCACACCTCGTCGTGAATTCCTCCACGTCGACGACGTGGGCGAGGCCGTCGTCTTTGCCCTCGAGAACGTTGGCGCGCACATGGTGCCGGACGGCCTCTTGAACGTGGGGTGTGGGGAAGACCTCACCATCCGGTCCCTTGCCGAGGCCGTGCAAGCCGCCGTTGGCTACCGCGGCGCAACGGAGTGGGATACAACAAAACCAGATGGCACACCGCGCAAGCTCTTGGATATCGGGCGGATAAGTGCACTGGGCTGGAGGCCGAGCATCGCGCTCGAGGATGGTCTCCGCACCACGTACCACTGGTTCCGCGAGCACCAGGCCGAGGCCAGGGTGTAGCTCCTCCTACCTGATATCATCGCGGTGCCGTCTCTGGCGGCACTGCCCCTGCCCGCACAAGCAGTCCGGAGTTAGCGCATGCGCGTCAGTCATACACTTCTGCCGACGGTCAAAGAGGATCCCGCCGGCGCCGAGGCCATCAGCCACAAGCTCATGATCCGTGCCGGCCTGATCCGCCAGCTGGGCGCCGGCATCTATGTGTTCCTGCCGGCCGGGTGGCGGGTAATGCAGAAGATCGCCGGCATCATCCGCGAGGAGATGAACGCCATCGGCTGTCAGGAGATCCTCATGCCGGTCATCAATCCGGCCGAGGTGTGGCAACAGTCGGGTCGGTGGTTCGACATCGGCGACGAGCTGTTCCGCCTGAAAGATCGCAAGGGTGCGGACATGGTGCTGGCGATGACGCACGAGGAAGTCATCACGTGGCTCGCGGCACGGGAGATCCATTCCTACAAGCAGCTGCCACAGCTCTGGTACCACATCCAGACCAAAGAGCGAGACGAGGCCAGACCGAAGAGCGGTATCCTGCGCACGCGCGAGTTCATCATGAAGGACTCGTACAGTCTGGACGTGGATGTAGCCGGCCTCCAGGCGAGTTACGCCAAGCATATCCAGGCGTACAACGCTATTTTTCGCCGCTGCGGGTTGCGGACCATGATGGTCCAGAGCGACCCGGGAATGATGGGCGGCAGCATCTCCCACGAATACATGGCGTTCAGCGAAGCCGGGGAAGACGAGGTCGTCTTCTGCTCAGACTGCGGCTACGCGGCCAATGCGGAGCTTGCCGCCGGCAGGCACGAGCCTCTGGACGACGCATCGGCCATCGGCGCCCCTGACGCACCAGTGCCGATGACGTTGCCAGACGCGGACCTGCCGGCGGTGGAACGACTACGCGAGATCCATACTCCGGAAACACGGACTATCGAAGAGGTTACGGCCTTCCTCGGCATTCCAGCGCGGCGTTTCATCAAGTCGCTGGTCGTAGTCAGCGAGACGCGCGGTACCCTCCTGGTGTTGGTGCGCGGCGATCACGAAGTCCATGAGGCTAAGCTACGCCGCGTGATCGGCGAATTCCGTCTCGCCACCGCCAACGAGATCCAGGAGGCGCTCGGCGTCCAGGCGGGCTTCGTCGGCCCGCTGCGCCTGCGCCGCGGGCCCGTGGACGACGTGGTCGCGGCGGAGTCCGTTGACCTTTCCGTCCTCGCCGATCGCGCGCTCGAGCACGGTGTATATGTAGGCGGCGCGAATCGCGACCACCATCACCTCGCGGGCATAACGCTGGCCGATATACCCGCCGCCGAATTCCACGACGTGCGCGTCGTGCGTGGTGGAGAGGGCTGCCCGCAGTGCGCTGGCATTCTCCAAAACGAGCCGGTCATCGAGGTAGGCAATATCTTCCAGCTCGGCACCAAGTACTCGGCGCCCATGGGGGCCACGTATCTGGACGAGCGTGGGGAAGAGCACACGATCGTGATGGGAAGCTACGGCATCGGTTTGGCGCGCATAGCCGCTGCCGCCGTCGAACAGCATAACGATGCGGACGGCATTGTGTGGCCAGCGACCATCGCGCCGTTCCACGTGCACGTAGTGGTGATCAAGCCCGGAGATCCCACGCAGGCCCAGCTCGGTGAGCGGGTATACGAACAGCTGAATGCCGTGTGGCTGCCGGGGGAAGAACGCCGGCCGAGCGTCTCCCTCGACGTCCTGCTCGACGACCGCGAGGTCTCGCCGGGCGTCAAGTTCAAAGACGCCGATCTGCTCGGCTGCCCCATACAGATCGTAGTAGGCAAGCGCGCCGCCGAGGGACTCGTCGAGCTCAAGCGTCGCTCGGACGCGCAGCGTCTGGATGTAGCGGCCGAGGAAGTCGCACGAGTGGCTGCCGAGTGGCTCCGCGAGTTGCTCGGCGAGCTTCTGTAACCCCAGCGCACGGAGCGGAGAGCGGGGCCGTTGCGCGGAGCTTAGGAGTACGCTAACACGCTCTGGCAGGGTGTTGTCTGGCAGGGCAACAGATGTTCCAGTACGCAAAGCTCAAGTGTCGCCTGTCTTGGCACGATACAGGTAGTGACATGCGAGTCTATGCAGAACAGCTAAACTCCTCGCTCTCCGCAAGCCGAACGATGGTGACTTGTTCCCCAGAGCGCCGTTTCAGCACGCTAGCATTCCCCGACGCGCTGAAGGTGCTCATGGAGGAGCGCCGCTTGAGTTACCGTCAGCTCGCCTATAAGACACAGCTATCCGCGGGCTATCTGAACCATCTCACCAAGGGGAGCCGGCCTGTACCGGCGGATCCAGTAATCCAGAATCTGGCGGCCGCGCTGCGAGTAGCACCCGACTACTTCCTCGAGTACAGACTGCGCCAAGTGACACAGGTCTTGGGTGAAGCTCCGGGCCTCGCCGACACGCTCTATAAGATCCTCGTCTGCGAGGCACCGGTTACGAACGAGGTTACGGAGTTACTGACCGAGGCCGCCGGAGCCTGACCGGCGGCCGACGGTCTCCTTCCTGTGAATCAGCTTGCACGCCGGCGTCATCTTGCCCCGAAGCCAGCGAGCGGCGCGACGGCCGTATCCGAAGCGGAACTCCAGAGCGGCGATGAGCGGCCATCGCGACCAACGACCCAGAGCGATGTAAGCCTGCTGCATCTCCATTCGGTCGGGGTGCCATGGTCGGAGCCATGCGGCATCGCCCAGCATGTTCACACGGGCAATACGCGGGTCCGCGCAGCAACGTTCGAGTGTGTGGCGCAGGAGGAGGAGCCCCGGGGCTACGTGGGCGTACTTCTCATCATATGCAGTCTTCATGATCGCGTACTCATCGCCTGTGCGCATGCACAGGAGCGAGGCGATGCAGCGGCCATCGGCGTGGAGTTCATTGATCTCACAATGATCGTCTTCACCGTCCATTCGCGCGACGAAGTCGCGAAAGAAGTCAGGTTGGCCTTTCCGCAGACGTATCGCCTTTCCCACGCCCGGCCGGCCCTTCCATCCGCGGGCTTCCAGGTCGAAGAACGCCTCGAGATGCGCTGGCAACTGGGCTGTATTCGCCACGGTGGCAAAGCGCACGTTCCCGAGAGCTTCCAGTCGACGATAGCGTCTCCGAAGGTCGGCGCGGTACCTCCGCGCCAGTCTCTTCAGAAGCACCTCGAACGGTTGCCTGGAGTCGAACACGTACACGTGACTGGTACGAGAGAGGCAGTAGTCGTACGGCGCCAGCTCCGCCAACCCCGCCCACAGGGGCGAGGTCTGAGGCAGGGGACCGAGGATGAGAAGCCGACGACCTCCAGCACTGCGCCGGAGGTAGTGGGTGAGCAGTGGGAGGAGCTGGCGCCGTACGGCTTCGTCGGGGCAGATCACATCGCCCATGGGAAAGTGCGAAGGAAGCGTGAGCCTCCACACACGGACGGGGCGTCCGAGTATGTGCACGCTACGACTCTCCAGTGGGCAGATGGCCCTTGCTGTGGCATCGACGGAGATGATGACACAGCGCAAGTGGTCAGGCTCGGCCATAACGGTGGGCACGTACGCGCGATGTGCTTCGTAGACGTGAAAACCCGTGCGCTGCGACATCTCGGCATAGAGTCTCCTCCAGTCTCGAGCGACGTGGTCGAGACTGGCTACACCACGATGCTCAGCGATCGTGATCGGCGAACTGTCGCTGTGCTTCAGAGTCGGTGAGGGGGCGGGAGAGTTCATGGTCTGCACGCTATCGCCCAGCACGACATCTAGCAGGGGCCTTCCGGCTGCCGAACGTCCTTCCGTCGCTTGCTGGGCAAAAGGGCGGCGTGGAGTCGACGGTAGAGACGGAGAGCACCCGCGAGAGGCGCCGCCGTGAGTGGCGTGAGCGGCACGGGCAGCAGCAGCGGGTGGGCTTGCCGCAGTTGCTCGTAGCGGATGAGGCAGTCAAAGCGTCGGCGATACGACCCGATGGCGGCTCGAGGGAACTCCGGGGTATCCAACCACGCTTCCTCTCGCTCCTGTCGTAACACCGTGCCGTCGAGAAGACCCCGTTCGCTACAGACATCCGCGAGGTGTGTCTTGGGGTACGGGTAGAAGACGCTGAGTATGGCGCTGTGAGGCGCTATGCGGGCGTTCATGCGCACGGTATCCAGGAACTGCCTGGGTGTCTCACCTGGCGTTCCGATGATGTTCTGACTTATGGCGGGGAGCTGCGCCTCGTGGAGCAGACGAAACCCGTGCACTATGGCCTCATCGCTGAGACCCTTCCGCATGAGCTTATTGCGAACGTACGCGTTGCCGGACTCGATACCGACGAATACTCGCGTGGCACCTGCCGCTTTGAGGAGGTGGAGATCCTCTTTGTCGAAGCCGTCGGCGCGAAGGTTGCACCAGAACGGCGTCCGTATCTCCTGGCGGTAGCGCTCCATGAAGTCCCGGAACCACGCGCGGTCGAGAGCGAGGTCGTCGTCGTGGAAGGTGATATGCCGTAGCTCGGTCGCCTCCAGGCACTCGTTGACTACTCGGATCGCCGCGTCGACCGATGGACGGGGGATTCGCGCCCCGAGGACCTTTCGCAACGCGGCGTTGGAACAGAATGCGCAGTGTCGTGGGCACCCCCGCGTGAGGATGATCTCGAGACTCTGCTCGTCCCGCCGGAAGTCGCGAAACCTGGCTAGCGCGCGCAGAAACAGCTCGTGATCGAACCCGATGGCCTCGTCGAGGTCGTCCAGGTTGGCGTTCGGCGGATTCTGCACAACGGTACCGCGAGCGCCATTTCGAGGAGCTGCCCACAGCCCCTGAACACCTGTGAACTCGCGGCCCGCCTGGATGCGGCGGAGGGTCTCGACGAGTGGCCGTTCGCCGTAGCCGACGCACACGGCATCCAGCGAAGGCGTGGTGAGCAGACGTTCGGGGCACAGCGTTGCGTCTGGGCCGCCGTACATCTGTGGTAGTTGGGGCATGGCCTGTCTGAGAGCCACCGAAAGCCGCTGCAGGGCGGCAAAGCCGGAGGACGGGCCGTAGAAGCCAACGAGGCAAGGGTCGATACGGCGAGCAGTCTCGAGAACATACGGCAGGTCGCTCTCGTGCCGGTAGTAGACCAGTGAACTGACGAAGCCATGGCTTCGGATGTAGGAGGAGAGTGCCGCCAACCCGAGCCCACAGGTATACCCTGTGTGCGCAGTGACATCGTTATAGACGAACAGGACGTCGGCCGGCACCGCGCTTGACACTCCTCCCGTGGTTCGCGCAGCTGCTGCAAAGCATCCGTGATTCTAAAGGATACCTCAGACGTATTCGGTCATATCACCCGAATACTGAAGGCGAAAAAGATGATGGTCGGCGTGGCCAGATTCGAACTGGCGACCCCCAGTCCCCCAGACTGGTGCGCTAACCAGGCTGCGCCACACGCCGACCGCGGGTGCCAAGTCTAGCACAGCCGCTGTGGCCGCGCGGTAGTGCTCTCCGCGGGGGACACCTATGCCGCGAGCGCGGTACCTCGGGCTCGCGAGAGGTACTTGCTCACGGGGAATGCCATGCGCCGAAGCCGCGCGGCGGCCATCTCGTCCCCCGTGAATCTGAGTCGGGCGGGGGCCTGCCGTGCGCCTCTTTGGTAGACTCCTCCCCGAGATGATCCGGTACGTCCCCAACGCGCTGACACTCTTCCGCTTCGCCTGCCTGCCCGTGTTCGTCTGGATATACGGCTGGCAAGCGCCGGGCTTTGCCTGGAAGGCAGCTCTCCTGATGTGGTTCGCTACCTGGAGCGATTTGGCGGATGGCTACATCGCGCGCAAGTACAATGCCGTCACCCGTCTTGGGCAGGTGCTCGATCCGCTCGTGGACCGAGCATTCTTCCTCACGGCATTCGGGGCGTATGTCTACTACGGGACCATGCCGTGGTGGGCCGTCGCCCCAGTCGTGGGCAGAGACGTGCTGCTGATCGTAGCTTCCGCTGTTCTCGTCGGCTCACGGCGGGGGGAGGTGCAGGTGCTGCGCAGTGGCAAGTGGGCTACGTTCGTACTGGCGTGGTCGGTCGGCTTCTTCATGATCGGCGTGCGCTTCATCGCATGGCCGCTGTACATCGTGGGCGGGGCACTCTACCTGTACACCGGCTGCCTGTACGTGATGCGCTACTTTCGCGCCCGGCGCGCGCGACCAGCGGCCGTATAGCGCTTTTCGTCGCACGGACCGGACACAGCACTCGACCACCGTGCCGAGCGGTCATCTGCTAGCATAGGTTGCGGAGAGCATCCCCCTGGACCTCGAGAACGGGAGGTGAACCATGCGAGCCGTCGTCATGGCCGGAGGAGAAGGCACTCGCCTGCGCCCACTGACCAGCAATCAACCCAAGCCTATGGTCCCTCTCTGCGGCAAGCCGTGCATGGAGTACACGGTCGAGCTATTGCGCGAGCACCACATCACCGACATCGTGGTTACCCTGGCGTTTCTCCCCAAGCTGATTCGCGGATACTTCGACGATGGCTCGGCACTGGGCGTGAACATGACGTACTCCACCGAGGAAGCGCCCATGGGCACGGCGGGGAGCGTTAAACTCACCGAGGAACACCTGGGGGAAGAGCCGTTCCTGGTTATCTCTGGCGACGCACTCACAGACTTCGACCTCACCGACGTTGTCGACTTCCACAAGCGTGTTGGCTCGCTGGTGACCGTCGCCCTCAAGCGTGTACAGAACCCGTTGGAGTTCGGCGTCGTCGTCGTCAACGAAGAGGGGCGCATCGAGCGGTTCCTCGAGAAGCCCACCTGGGGTCAGGTATTCAGCGACACGGTCAATACCGGCATCTACGTCATGGAACCCGAGGTCTTCGACCACATCCCTAGCGATACTCCGTACGATTTCAGTCAAGACCTGTTTCCAAAACTCTTCAGCATGGGAGCTCCGCTGTACGGCTACATCGCCGAGGGGTATTGGCAGGATATCGGCAGCCTCCCGCAGTACCTGGCTGCCGGGCGCGATCTACTAGACGGCAGGGTGAGGGGAGCGCAGCTTCCGGGCATCAAGCTGCAGAACAACGTTCGCATCGGCGAGAACGTCAGTCTGGATTCTCTGGAGAACGTGCGCGGCCCAGCTTTCCTAGGTAACTACGCCAAGATAGACCGTGAGGCACGCATCTCGCCGTACACGGTGCTCGGCAACAACGTGGTGGTCAAGAGTCACGCCGAGTTGGGCAACTGCGTGGTCGACTCCAATACCTACGTGGGGAGCACCAGTGTGCTACACGGCACCATCGTGGGCAAGAACTGCGATATCAAAGCGGGCGTCATCCTCAGCGAGGGATCGGCCGTCGGCGACGAGTGCATCATCGGCGAGCAAGCGTTCGTGGGCCCCGATGTCAAGATCTATCCGTTCAAGAGCGTCGATTCAGGCGCTCAGATTAAGAGCAGCATTATCTGGGAGTCGCGCGGTACCTCGCAGCTCTTCGGCAAAGACGGCATCGTAGGGCTCGCCAACATCGACATCACTGCCGAGCTTGGCCTCAGAATGGCCATGGCGTACGGCACGGTGCTGCGGAAGGGCGACGTGGTAATGACGTCGCGCGACGCTGCTCCCGCCTCGCGCGTCGTCAAACGAGCGATCATCTCTGGGCTCAGTTCCACCGGTGTGTCGGTTCGCGACCTGCGCATATGCACACCGGCCGTCAATCGGCACCAGATCAAAGTGGGGAGCGCGCAAGGCGGTATCCATGTACGCGTCTCAGGCTGGGACCCCGAGATGCTGCAGATCCAGGTCTTTGAGCCTCCCGGGGTCCCTTTGAGCGAGAGCTCGCAGAAGGCCATCGAGCGATACTACGGGCGCGAGGACTTCCGGCGCGCGTACTACTCGGAGTTGGGCGATGTCGACTACCCCGATCGCGCGGCCGAGACATACCTGCGCGCGCTGCAACGCGCGTGTGACTACCAGCGGATCGAGGCACGCGGATTCCGTTACGTCGTCGACTATGCGCACTCGCCCGCCTCGGCGCTGCAGCCGCTCAGCGCGGCGGTACCCGCGGAGGTTGTGGCGGTAAACGCCTTCGCCGGCAGACGTGTCGTAGGGGGGTTCGACGCCGCCTCTAGTGTGACCGCCATGCAGCGGCTGGTGCGTGTGTTGGGTGCGGATCTCGGTGCTGTGTTCGATCCAGCCGCGGAGTTGCTGTTCCTGGTAGACGAACGGGGCGCACGAATTCCTCAGGAGAGAGCACTGCTCCTCTACGTGCGCCTCGTGTGCGTCGCGGCCGCCGGGAGCGGGGCGAGCATCGCGCTGCCAGCCACCGTAACGCGACTCGCGGACAGCATTGCGGCTGAGTACGACGTTCAGGTGATCCGTACGAAGACGAGCCTGTCGGCACTCACGGATGCGGCCACCCGCGACAGAGTCGTGTTCGCGGGCAGCACGAATGGTGGCTACATCTTCCCGCAGTTTCTGTTTGCCTACGATGCGGTGGTGAGCTTGGCGAAACTCCTCGAGCTTCTGGCGCCATGCTCCAAGTCGCTCTCGGAGCTCGTCGCCGAACTGCCGACCAGCGCGCTGGTGCACAGGACGGCCGCCTGCCCCTGGGCGCTCAAAGGCACCGTGATGCGTACGCTCACCGAAGAGGTACAGCGACGGACTGAGGGGGACATCGGGCTCATGGATGGCATCCGCGTCGACTACGGCGGGGAGTGGGTCCAGGTGTTTCCCGACGCCGACGAGGCGCTCTTCCACGTGTACGCCGAGGCGGAGAACCCATCGGCCTCAGCCGACTTGGCTGAGCGGTTTGTCCACGCTGTACGTACGGTCGTTGAACAGGGTGAATGAGGGAGAGGGGCCGGGGAGCTCCGTCGCTGGCCCCTCAGAGATGCGGATCGAATCCTCCGCCCAGCCGGTGACGTCCGCTGAGGGGGGCGGGCGCGGGGCGCGCCGCTGGACGGCGCTCTTCGCAGCACTTGTGCTGGCGATAGGCGGGGCGGCTGGCTGGTTCGGCTGGCTGCAGGCCGCTCGCGCGGACGTGGTAGCCTCCGGTGTCCAGGTACTCGGCGTGCAGCTTGAGGGGTTCACTCGCAAGCAGGCCGAAACCGCTATCGCGGAGGCGCTCGGTCGGCGCGGCGTGCTTACGGTCACTCTGCGGGTAGCTGACCAGACCTTTCATCTTCCGCTAGCGAGCCTGGGCATCGAGGTCGATGTGGCGGCGACTGTACGCGCGGTCATGCAGCGCGGCCGCGCGGCACTGCCGTTTGCAGACCTCCACATCTACGTAGGAAACGGCGGAGGCGCGGTGCCCCTCAAGCTTCGTGTGGATTCCGACCGGTACACCAGAGGTCTCGTAGTGATCCGCGATGCGGTGGATGTGCCGGCGCAAGACGCGTCGTTGCGGTTGCTCAACGGCGACCTGAGCGTAGTGCCGTCGCAGGATGGCGTGGCCGTGGATGCTCTCGCCCTTGAGCGCGCCATCCTCGCGAGGGTGGCTACCGGGCGCCAGTTCGACGGCGTAGTGCCTACGGTGACGATGGAACCGGATGTCACCACCGCTGAAGTGGAGGAACGCGCGGCCACCGCCGCAGCTTATCTTCGCTGGCCGATCGTGCTGCGGTACCGCTCCCGCTCGCTGACGCTCTCACCTGCGCGCTTAGCGCCGCTCCTGAAGATCAACACCGGTGCAGGTACACAGAGTAGCCCCCTCACGTTTGCCACCGCGGCCATGGAAGCCGCGGTGCGCCGAGCGTTCGGCGATGTAGAGCGCACGGCGGTGGACGCAACCGTAAAGGTGCGCGGGAATCAGGTCGTCATTACGCAAAGCCGAGAGGGAGCGCGTATTGACATGGAGCGCCTCATAGAGGATCTGGACCGCGTCGTCACCGGCAGCGGTTCCCGTACCGTGCGTATCCGGCTCGCCGCAGTCCCTCCTCGTGTCACCACGGAAGAGCTCCGGGAGATGGGTTTGGCCGCGCTGGGGTCCGAGTTCACCACGTACTTCTCGCCGGAGAATGAGGCCCGCGCGACCAACATACGACGCTGCGCCGAGCTGGTAGACGGTACCATCGTTCGTGCGGGTGCCGTGTTCTCCCTCAACGAAATCGTGGGCCCGCGCACGCTCAACCGCGGCTTCGACTACGCGCCGGTGATCGTGGATGGCGTGCTACGCGAGGGCGTTGGTGGCGGTGTATGCCAATTCGCCACCACTCTCTTCAACGCGGTGTTCTTCGCCGGCCTGCCAGTTGTGGAGCGCCATTGTCACCAGTTCGCCATCGAACACTACCCTCTCGGCCGCGACGCCGCCGTAGCGTGGGGCGCGGCCGACTTACGCTTCCGTAACGACACCGGACGGCCGCTCATGATTCGTACGTGGAGCGACGCCAGCTCGCTCACGGTCGTGATCGTGGGTGCCACGGGTCGCAGTGTGCAGTATCGTACCGGCGACATGCAGGCTGTCCGAGCACCGGTGTACACCCGCACTCATCCACGCATCATCTCCGATGCCACGATCTCCCGCGGCGTTACCCGTCTCGAGCAGGGAGCCCCTGGCTACGCCATCACCGTCAACCGCACGGTGCGGGAGGGGAACAGGATCGTGCGCCGAGATCGCTTCTTCTCCGTCTATCAGCCGCGAGACTGGGTGAAGCGCGTGGGCACGCGTACCCAGTAACTGGCCGGCTGAGGATTTCCTCTCAGCGAACCTACCGAGCCTACGCTGTGTCTGCGCTGCCCAGGTCTGTCAAGCGGTCTTCGCGATGACCTGCTTGCAGACTGTCTTGAGCGTCTCGAAGACCCCGGTCCCCTGGACGGCCGAGGACGGTACGAGCGGCGAGCCGGTGTGGTTGAGTAGCTCGTTGAGATCCTCGACGGAAAATACGTCCGTGAGGTCTCGCTTGTTGAGTTGGATCACGAAGCCGATGCGCGAGAGATCGTCGCCCTGAGCGAGGAGATTGTCCCAGAGATTGAGATAGCTGGCGACGTTCTCGTCCAGTCTGGTGATTTGGGAGTCGGCCACAAAGACGATGCCGTCGACGCCTTGCAGCACGAGCTTGCGGCTCGCGTTGTAGTAGCTCTGTCCGGGCACGGTGTACAGATGGAAGCGAGTCTTCATGCCGCGTACAGTGCCCAAGGTGAGGGGGAGGAAGTCGAAGTAGAGCGTGCGCTCTTCCTCGGTGGCGATGGACACCAGCTTGCCGCGGGCGTCTGGATTGATCTTGCGATGGATGTACTGGATGTTCGTCGTCTTACCGCAGAGGCCACAGCCGTAGTAGACAACTTTGTAGTTGATCTCCCGTGCGGCAAAGTTAACCAGTGGCACAGTGAAAACTCCTTCGATCCACCCCTGTATAGACAGAGCGGCGGGTCACGCCGGTTCTGTCAAGCAGTCTGGCCCATTGTCGCAGAACAGCTCGTCGATCCGCCGATCCGCGGTGGCCTCGTAGAACTCGTCCACCTTGAGCTGGGTATCTGACGCGTCGTCCTCTTGCAGAATGCGTGCCAGGACGACGATCGCCCGCTGCGTATACAAGCGTACCTTTCCGATCGGCACGTCGCGACCGAAGGTGATGAGCAGAAGGATCTGTTCGGTGACTTGAGCCACGTGGAGGTTCACGCTGTCGCCTTCATGGAAAAGGAGCGTGAACTCGCGCTCGTTGAGGATCTCGGCGAGCTGCCGTGTAGCGGCGAACGCGCTCGCCGTCAGCGAAGCTAGAGAGAGAGTCTCAGGGTGATCTTCATCGCTGGCTGTGGTGATGGGCTGTCCGGCAGTGGTCACCAGAGCGAGAAACCCGCAGTCGAGCAGCCGCTTCAACTCCCAGAGCAGAGCGTCGGAACGGTCAACTTGGCGATCGGTGATCACGAGCCCTCTGCGAGTGGCCACTACTCCTCCCATCTTGCGCTCTCGTCGTTCGCAGCGGCGTCACGTTTTTACCAGTATCGTCACGCAGTTCAAAATGCCTTAGGCCTCAATCTGTACTTGAAGGTTGAGCTCCGGTCCTGTACCCTGTACGTCCGGTCGCCAAAAGGGAGGTGTGTCCGGTGGACGACATTGTCGACTTTGTGTCGCGTTCAGACCAGGAACTCAGAGATCTGATCGCCCAGTTTGAGGCGGAAGAACGGGAGATCTCTCGCCGGCGGCGCGTTCTGCACGCCGAGATCGATATTCTCCGCGCTGAACTGGTGATGCGTCTCCAGCAAGCCCGCGAGGCCGGCAAGTCCATCATCACGGCAACCGATCTCGACCGGCTTTCGCAAATCCTGGCCGGTATGGGGCCGCTGATGTCCCGCGCGAACACCGACGCCGAAGGTGGGGAGGACTAGCGTGTTCTGCCCAAGCTGCGGCTTTCGCAATACCGAGGGTTCCGGTTTCTGCGCTCGCTGCGGAGCAAGCCTTCTTCAGGATCAAGACGAAACGCAGACTACGCTCAGCTATGTGCCGGGGGAAGAGGAGCAGGAGGCCGCGTCGCCACACGACATCCTGCCCGAGGGTGCCTCGCTCGTTATCCGCAGCGGCGGGGGGAGAGCTGGGGAGACGTATCCGCTGCAGGTCGATCAAGTGACCATTGGCCGACATCCGGATTCCGGCATCTTCCTTGACGACGTCACCGTCTCGCGCAATCACGCGGTGATCGAGCGCGAGGGGAGCGCGTACTCGGTTGTCGATCGGGGGAGCCTGAACGGTACCTACGTCAACCGTAAGCGGGTCGAGCGGCAACTCCTCACCGACGGCGACGAGTTACAGATTGGCAAGTACAAGTTGACCTTCATCACGCAGTGACAGCGAGGATGTCATGAGCGAAGCCACGTCGGCCTCCGTGGATCAGCCGCTTCAGCCTAGTGCTCCCGCGGATGAGGAGGTACAGCTCGATATCGGTGCGCAGGAGCTCCTCACGATCGGGTCCGTGGTTAAGCGACTGCGCGCCGAGTTCCCGGATATCAGCGTGAGCAAAGTGAGGTACCTGGAGGAGCAGCAGCTCATTACGCCAAAGCGAACCCGTTCCGGCTATCGCTTGTTCTCTCAGGAGGACTACGCCCGGTTGGAGCGCATTCTCACGATGCAGCGCGATGAGTACCTGCCTCTCAAAGTCATCCGGCGCGAGATGGAGCGCGGTGGCGGTGCGCCAGTGGCCGGCGGTGTCCGCCATGCCCCGCGGAAGGCCGACTTCATCGAGCCGGTTGGCCATATGGTCGAGCACACCGCGGACGAGGTTCAGCAGTTGACGGGTGCCGACGCGGCGTTGCTCAGCGAGCTCGAAGAGTATGAGCTCATTCGCGGCCGGCAGGTGAGCGGCGTGAAACGCTACGGAGAATTGGATGCCGCCGTAGTTGGCGCGGCGGTCCGTCTCGCCCAGGTGGGGCTGCGCCCCAAGAATCTCCGCATCCTGAAGAGCGCCGTGGACCGCGAGACCGGCTTGGTGGAACAGGTGGTGCTCCCGGTGTTGCGTTCGCGCCGACTGGATCATCAGCGTGACGCGCTCGACCTTACCGAAGAGGTCGTGCAGGCCACCACACATCTACGCCAACTCTTTCTTACCAAGAACATCCGCCGACTCACGTCCGGAGCCGGTCGCTAACTATCTGCCCACAACAACAGGGAGAACCGAACATGTCCCTCACATCCGAGGTCGATCTGCGCGCGTATATTCGCGACATCCCCGATTTTCCCAAGCAGGGGATCCTCTTCCACGACATTATGCCGTTGCTCCAAGATCCACTGGCGCTTCGGTGCTCCGTGGACCGCATCGCGCAGTACGCTATCGGGAAGCATGTGGATGCGGTCCTTGGCGCCGAGGCGCGGGGCTTCATCTTGGGCGCGGCCGTCGCCTACTCCATCGGGGCGGGGTTCGTCTGCGCGCGAAAGCCGGGCAAACTGCCCTGGAAGACCGTCGCCGAAGCGTACGCGTTGGAATACGGCAACGACCAGCTCGCGGTACACGCCGACGCTATTAAACCTGGTATGAATGTTCTAGTACATGATGATCTCCTGGCCACCGGTGGTACGGCGGCCGCCAAAGTGCGTCTCGTCGAAAAGCTGGGGGGTAAGGTCGTCGGCATCGCCTTCTTGGTGGAGCTCAGCGAACTCCACGGCCGCGACAAGCTGAAGGGTCTGGATATCCTCAGTCTCGTAACGTATTGAACGCGCTGGGGCGCACGCGGCGGGCCGATCAGCGGCCGTGCGCGCGACCGCTGACCCACGAGATCCACGAGCAAGAGTCCCTGAGGACTCCGCGCACCGCGGGGTAACATGGCCGGGTCGCGCGCGCTGCACGGACTCGTTGGCAGCGCGCACACCCGCGCAAACATCGACTGCCCACGCGCGAACGTGCTCGGCTGCGGATGCTTGCGCGTCGGGGGGAAGGGACGACCGCAAGCGCTGTGGGTAGCCTACGGATCTCCAGGGGCCGAAGCGTTCGCCAAGCGTGACTTTACATAACAGAGATTATCGTGCGTTATCTCCAAGCGGCGCAGCGGCGCTCGTCTGCGATTTGCCGCTCGCGACAGCGAGGTAGATCCCCCCTCAGCCGTCGCGGCTACCACAACCGACCGAGATACTCCATATGCTGGGGCAGGCGCTCCAGAAAGCGGGCAAGTACGTCGGCCACCGGCGGATGGAGCGCGAGGGCGGCGAGCTCGCCCGCGGTGAAGAACTGCGCGGCAAGAACGGCGGGGTCTCGCGGCGCCGGAGGGGTCGCGCGCGAAGCGACATCCTGACAGAGGTCGGCCGCGTAGATCACGTGGATCACGTGCTTGGGGTAGTTGGAACAGGGCGAGATCGACTCGGCCAAGGCGATCGGCCGCTGCGGCTGGACAACGACGTCCAGTTCTTCGCGGACCTCCCGGACGAGCGCTTCGGCGAGGGACTCGCCGAAGCGTACGCCACCGCCTGGGAGCAGCCAGTGGGGTGGTCCTGCGGGGACGGTCTCGCGACGCTGCCCCACGAGAAGCACGCGATGCTCAAAGGTGAGGAACGCGCTCACGCGGACGCGTAGCGCTCTCCTCCTCTCCCCCGCGCCGTCCGACTCCGGATCTGGAGCCGTCTCAGGCACGATGCCCCGACGATCCGAGGCCTCGTGGCCCACGATCGCTGGGCGAGAGCCGCGTGACCTCGTACAGCGAGCATGGTACGAGCGAGATCACCAACAACTGAGCCAGGCGATCGCCTCGTCGCACGGTAAAGGAGGCGGCCGGGTCGGTGTTGAGCAGGATCAGCTTCACCTCTCCTCGGTAGCCCGGGTCAATGAGTCCTGGGGCGTTCACCAAGGAGATCCCGTGATCGGCTGCCAACCCGGATCGAGGCAAGGTGAAAGCGGCCAGGCCCGTGGGCAGATCGAGCGCGATGCCGGTACCTACTACGGCACGTCCGTGTGCCGGCAGCGTAAGCTCGTCGGCGCTGAACAGGTCCCACGCGGCATCGTTGGCGTACGCGCGTTGGGGAAGGTGCGCCTCCGGTCGCAGGCGCTTGACACCGATACGGAGTGCTGCTTGGCGCTCGGAACACGCGTCAGACGGCCGTTGGTCCGGCGCGTTCATGCCTCATCCTCCCTCATCGCATCGTCCTCGAGTGTCGGCGTCTCAATCCGTTCGTCGTGGGCGGCGAGCTTCGCGTAGCGGCCGGCCTCGGCCGGTGGGAGCAAGGCGTGCACCAGAATGCCGTCTGGCAAGCTCTCCTCAGTGAGATCGAAGGCCACGCCGCGGAGGCGGCTCACCAGGCCGGCTTGCGCATAAGGCACCAGGAGCCGAACCGGCTGGAGGCGTTCCGCGAAGAACGCCGCGATGCGCTCCTGTAAGGCAGCGACGTTCTGCCCGGTGGATGCCGAGATGGGGATGGCCGCTGGATAGAGCTGCCGCAGGCGGCGAAGACTCGCGGCGTCTGCTCCGTCGATCTTGTTCAGGGCGGTGATGCGCGGGATATCGGCGGAGCCGATCATCTCCAGGACCTCCGCAACGGTAGCTTGGTGAGCGGCGATGGTGGCGACCTCCTCGCTGCCATCGACAACCACCACGATGAGGTCGGCCACGCTGGTCTCCTCCAGCGTCGAGGCGAAGGCGTCGACGAGCGTGTGCGGCAGCTTACGGATGAAGCCGACAGTATCGGTGACCACGAAGTCGCGATCGCGGTACCGGTAGGCTCGGCTGGTTGGATCGAGCGTCTCGAAGAGGCGGTCACGCACCGAGACCTCGGCGTCTGTAAGAGCGTTGAGGAGCGTGGACTTGCCCGCGTTGGTGTACCCTGCGAGGGCGATCAAAGGGACCTCGGCGCGAAGGCGCCGAGCACGCTGGGTACGACGCGTCTGGGCTAAGTGAGCGATGCGGCGTCGTAAGACCTGGATGCGACGCCGCACCACGCGCCGGTCTACCTCGAGCTTCGTCTCTCCAGGTCCGCGCATGTCTACCCCCGCGCCGAGACGCGAGAGGACCATCCCCTTCCCCCGCATACGCGTGAGTTCGTACTCGAGCTGCGCGAGATGTACCTGGAGCGTGCCCTCGAGTGAGTGAGCATGCCGAGCGAACACGGAGAGAATCAGCTCGGTGCGATCGAGCACGTCGACATCGTCTACTGCGTCGAGTACAGCGGCCACCTGCGCGGGAGTCAGATCGTCTTCGCAGACGACTACGGTGGCACCCGTGCGGCGAACCGTGTCTCGCAGCTCCGCCAGCTTGCCCGGGAACAGATACGAGCGCGGATGCGGACGCTCGCGCCGCTGGATGACGTCGGCGGCCCACTCGATGTCGGCCGAGGCGAGCAACTCCTTTATCTCCGCCAGGGCATACTGCTCGTCTTCGCCAGACGGAAGCACCGCGAACACGACCGCGCTGGGGGCGGTCTCAGTGTGCGTCGGGTAGGTCGTCAGAGCTTCACGCGTTCCTCAATGCGGCGCACAGCTTCTTCGAGCCGTTCGTCCGGTACGGTGAGGCTGAAGCGAACGTATCCCTCTCCCGAGGGTCCGTACGCAGCGCCGGGGGAAACGATGACGTCCGCCTGATTGAGGACCAGTTCGGCGAAGCTGCCAGATGTGTGCCCTTCGGGCACGGGAACCCACAGGTAGATGGTGCCTTTCGGCGGTTTCGCGTGCAGGCCAACGCGACGCAGCGCGCCGATCAGGAGGTCTCTACGCCGCTGGTAGATGCGGCACATCTCGTGCACGCTGTCTTGCGGACCACTGAGCGCCTGCGCGCACGCCGCCTGGACCGCGCCGAACATGCCAGAGTCCATATTGGTCTTCAGGCGCCAGAAGGCATCGATAACGTCGCGATTGCCGACGATGGCGCCGCCGCGCCACCCGGTCATGTTGTAGCTCTTGGACAGCGAGAACAGTTCGACGCCAACATCGACAGCCCCAGGCGTCTGCAGGAAGCTGGGTGCCACGTAGCCGTCGTACGTGATGTCGGCGTAAGCGTTGTCGTGTACCACGACGACATCGTGCCGCGCCGCGAAGGCCACTGCCCGAGAGAAGAAGTCGTCTTCGATGACGGCACCGGTTGGGTTGTTCGGATAGCAGAGGAACAACATCTTCGCCCGGTTGAGGACGTCGGCCGGTAGAGCCGTGAGGTCAGGTTGAAAACTGAGCTCCGGCACCAACGGGAGGTGAACCGGAGTAGCGTCGGCCAGCAGGGGGCCGGTTGTGTAGACGGGGTAGCCGGGGTCAGCGGCCAGACATACGTCTCCGGGGTCGAGGAGCGCCAGACCGATGTGCGCTACACCCTCCTTGGCCCCGAGCAGAGGGACCACCTCGGCCTCCGGGTCGAGGGTTACGCCGAAGCGGCGTTCATAATAGTCGGCGACGGCCGTACGGAACTCGGCGGTGCCGCGATTGCTGGGGTACTGGTGCGTATGCGGATCGGTCGCGGCGCGCTGGAGCGCCGCGACGATGGCGGGCGGCGTGGGGAGATCCGGATCTCCGATACCCAGGCTGATGATGTCCACTCCGGCGGCGCGCCGCGCCGCTACTTTGCGTTCGATTTCGGCGAACAGATACGGTGGCAGGTTGGTCACGCGTTGTGAGAACCGTGGCATGGGCTCTACTCCGTAAGGCGACGTAGGAACTCGCGCGAACTGTCGCCGTGGTAGATCTCCTCAGCGGGGCCCGTCATGTGGACGCGCCAGTCTGCACTGACCTCGACCTCGAGGAGTCCGCCGGGTAGCTCGACCGCAACGGGGCTCGTGCACACGCCGTTGCGGACCAGCGCGACGGCCGTGGCGGTGGCTCCCGTGCCGCAGGCCTTGGTCTCCCCCACGCCGCGCTCCCAGACGCGGAGCTTGGCGCGATGCTCGTCGATGGCGACCACGAACTCGACATTGGCGCGCCGCGGGAAGTACTCGTGAGTCTCGATCATGGGCCCTACTTCATGCAGGGGGACCAGCTCCAGTGGCCACGGGCTCTCGATGACGGCGTGCGGATTGCCGACATCGACGAAGGTGAACGTGAAGTTGCGCCCGGCGGCCTGCAATGAGACGCCAACCGCCTCGTCGGGAAAGTAGGCGAGCTTCTCGCCGCCGAAACGGGCGATGCCCATATCCACGCGCACGCGGTAGTCATCGATGATCGTGGGGATAATCTCCCCCGCCTTTGTCTCGAGGACTACCGAGTCGCCCGCGAGGGAACCCTCCATCTTGAGTTTGCGCGCCACCATGCGCACACCGTTGCCACACATCTCCGCCTCAGTGCCGTCTGGGTTGAAGATCTGCAGGCGAAAGCGGTCTTCGCCGGTACGTGGCCCGACGAGCAGAATGCCGTCGGAGCCAACGCCGACATGACGGTCGCAGATGATGCGAACGCGTTCGGGTGTGAGGTCGAACGGCACCTCTTCACGGTGCAGTACGATGTAGTCGTTCCCGATACCTTGCCACTTGGAGAACTTCATGGGGAACCTCCCGCGATGGCCCGATCGAGCAGCGAGGCGATCTCGTCGGCAACCGCTGCTGCCGGGCGGCTGGTGACGGGGATTCTAGCAGTGCTGGGGAGCTTTCTCATCCACGTCGTCTGCCTTCTCACCAGCTGGCGCGTGCGCGCCCGCATCCGCGCCGCGGCCTCCTCCAAGCTGAGAGTCCCCTCCAGGTGGGCCGTGAGCTCCCGCACGCCAATAGCTTGCTGGAGCGTACGCGAGAGCGGGCCGCGCGTGAGCACGGCGCGGAGCTCGCCGAGGGCGCCCGCGGCGAGCATCTCGCCCACGCGCTCATCGACCCGCTGGCGCAGCCACACTCGCTCCGCCTCAAGCACGACCAGTGCGTGCGTGTAACGGGCTCCTGGAAGCCACAGCCGATCCTCCTCCCCGTCCGGAGCGTCCACGGTTTTCAGGAGGAGACGCTCCAGCGCTCTCAGGACGCGTCGCGGGTTGCGCAGGTCCGTGTGGCGCGCCACGCGCGCATCGGCAACTCGGAGGTCGTCCACGAGCGCTTCCAGACCATCCGCCGCGAGGCGCTGTTCCAGGCGCTGGCGCAGCGCCGTATCCGGCGCCGGCCCAAAGCTCAGGCCGCCAAGGGCGGCGCGCACGTACAGCCCACTGCCGCCCTCGACCACAACCCGCGACCCGCGGGCCAGCACCTCATCGATGGTCGCTGTGGCCACTGCGGCAAACGCCGCCGCCGAGAACTCCTCCCAGGGCTCCACGATGCCCACGAGATGGTGAGGTATCCGTGCCCGTTCCGCCTCTGGTGGCTGGTTGGTGAGCACGGGCAGCCCGCGGTAGACCTGCATCGAATCGGCGGTCACGACCTCGGCGGACAGGCGCTCGGCGAGCGCGGTCGCTATCGCTGTCTTGCCGAGCGCCGTGGGCCCAAAGAGGACGACGACGCACGGCGGCGCTTGGTCTGTCACCCGCGGGGAGGGTCCTGGCCGGTGTCGAGTGACGCGCCGGACTCGCCGCCGGGCGAAGCTTTGCTCCGTGCGCTCTCGTGGTAGCGCGTTACCGTAAACCGTAAAACATCGTAGTCCTCACCGGCGACGATACCCGCTTTCTCGAGTGCTATGGCCACCTGCGCGGCCACCGTATCGACGCCCGGCAGGTCTGGCAGCAGCACACCCCGCCGCCAACCTGTGCAGACGATCACTCCATAGCGACGTGGGTCGAGCTGCTCTATCGATGCGGGCTCGGGAATCCCCAGGACGTCTACCGAGTACGAGAGATCCGCTAACTCGTCCGGCGTAACCGGCGGAAACCGTGGGTCTCTAGTGGCCGCGGCGAGCGCGTTGCGGGCGATCTCGCCGCCGAGATCGGCCTCGGCGGGCTCGAGCGTGCCGATGCACCCACGCAGCAGTCCGCCGCCTCGCTTCAGGGACACAAAGCAGGCCGCTCGTCGCGTGAAGGGCACGCGCGTGGGCGACGCGGGTGGACGCTTTCCTTGCGTGTACGCTTCCACGCAGAGGCGAGCGTAATCAGCCGGTCCCACGAGGCGCCGCCGCGTCATGAGCGGGATCCGAATCCGGCTACCAGGTAACCAACACCGAAGGGCCCCTCATAACTGTAGATTTGCGGTTCGAGAGGTGCCTGCTCGCCGAGGAAGCCGCCGAGAGCGATCAGCGATCGCAGCCCACACTCCCCCGCTCGCTGAACCAGATCCGGGTCCAGCCGCTCCAGCGCCGGGAAATCTGCCTCGCTCAGCAGCTCCACTACACGGTGATCGAATACAGGGCCGCGCTCATCGTAACCCGCCGGGGCGCCGGGGATCAGGCGATGGGAGAGGTCTCCGGACGCCACGAACAGTACGTCGCGGTCCAGTTCCTCCGCCACGCGACGTACGAGGGCGCCAAGCTGTCGGTGCGGACTGTAATCGGCGACGATGGAGAGACACACCAGTCGTTGCGGAGGCAGAAACGTCAGAGGTACCACGACACCATGATCGAGCTGTTCACGGGGCGCGCCCTGCATGGGGAGGCCGCTCCTGAGGGCGGCCTTCAGAAGCGCCTCGGCGAACTCCACATCGCAGGGCGCCCCGACACGCACCTGCGGGGCGCCAAAGGCTCCCAGATGGCCGAACAGCCGGTCGGCCATGGTCACTCTGAAGGCGTCGTAGGTCAACGGCGCGTGCGGGGAGATCACGACGGTAGTCTCGTGTTCGCCGACGGCTGTAGCGAGCTGCTCCATGCCCGCCACGGTGGCGCGTATCTGTTCTCGGTCGAGCCTGCCGATGGCGGGAACCAGAAGCGGCGGATGCGGACACACACAGCCCTGCATATGTCTTACCTCCCTCCAGCTCACGCTGCTGTGGTCGCCACAGCCAGCCGCGCTCTCTCAGCAGAGAAACTTACACGGTGCCGCGGAGGGTTGTCGAGGTAGCGGCTGTTATGGCGACCTCGACCAACTGCCCCGGCGCGGCGCGACCGCCGAAATTGACCGTCACGTTGTGGCGCGTGCGGCCACGCAGGCCGCCGCCGTCGCGGCTGGTGCCCTCCACGAGGACCTCGAGGCGGCGTCCGACGAACCGGCCCCGCCGCTCCCGGCCGATAGTCTGGGTACGAGCGATCAGGCGCCGCACGCGCTCGCGCCTGATGTCTTCTGGAATCTGATCGGGCATCGTCGCGGCGTCGGTTCCGCGACGCGGCGAGTACATGAAGGTGAAGGCAGCGTCGAATCGCGCTCGCTCTACGAGCTCCAGTGTGGCCACGAAGTCCGCCTCCGTCTCGCCAGGAAAGCCTACGATGAGATCGGTCGTGATGGCCACATCCGGCAGGGCCGCGCGCACTTTGTCGAGAAGCCGGAGGTACGTCTGTGCACTGTAGCCACGACGCATGCGCTCCAGTACCGCGTTCGACCCCGACTGCGCCGGAAGGTGCAGGTGCTCACAGACCGCCGGCGCCTGGGCCATGGCGGCGATCATCTCGTCGCCGAGGTCCTTCGGGTGAGATGTGAGGAAGCGGATGCGGTCGAGTCCGCCTACCGCATCCGCCATCCGTAGGAGGCCCGCGAACGTGCGTGTCGTGCCGCTCTTCTGGCTTCCTCGCAGGTCCCGTCCATATGCGTTCACATTCTGGCCGAGGAACGTGACTTCACGGACACCATCGGCAACCAGCGCGCGGAGCTCAGTGAGGATCTCGTCGGCGGGCCGCGAGCGCTCAGGACCCCGCACGTACGGCACGATGCAGTAGGTACAGAAGTTCGTACATCCGGACATCACCTGTACCCATGCCTGGAACGGCCGCTCGCGCCTCGCCGGCAGCGATCCGCTCAGGAGAGGACCGTCTTCGAAGAAACCACGGGGCTCTCCCCCCTTGGCAAGCCCTCCTTCCCTCGCTTGCTCCACGGCGAGCAGCATCCGGTGCAGGTTCTGGGGGCCGAGAGCTATATCCACAAACGGGAAGCGCGTGAACACCGCGGCCTGCTCGGCCTGTGGCAGGCATCCGGTAAGGACTACAACCCTGCGGGGATCCTGCCTCTTGATCCTGGCCGCGGCTCCTAGATGCCCGGCGAGCCGCTGATCGGCGCTGGCGCGTACGGTGCAGGTGTTATAGACGAGCACGTCGGCGTCTTCGGGGCGACTTACACGACGGTAGCCACGATCCTCCATCGCGGCCCGGATACGCTCCGCGTCGTGATCGTTCATCTGACAACCGAAGGTGCGGAGAAAGTACGTGCTCGGTTTCACTGGTTCGGTCCTGAGGGGCCGCTCGCCGTGAGAGGTGAGCGGCCCCTTCCTCAGGGCACCGTGCTACTTCGCGTAGTCGACGGCGCGGCTTTCGCGGATCACGGTGACCCGGATCTGTCCGGGGTAGTCGAGCTGGCCCTCGATATCTTTGGCGATCTCGTGCGCCAGCAGCACCGCGCTATCGTCGTCGATCTCGTTGGGCTTTACCATGACTCGCACCTCGCGTCCGGCCTGAATGGCGTAGCACTTCTCCACGCCCTTCTTGGACTCCGCGATATGCTCCAGAGCCTCCAGCCGTTTGATGTAGTTCTCGAGCGTCTCGCGGCGAGCGCCTGGCCGAGCGGCGGAGACGGCATCGGCGGCTTGCACGAGGACGGCCTCGATGGTCTGGGGCTCGGCGTCTCCATGGTGTGCCCCGATCGCGTGGCACACGCTCTGCGACTCCCGGTACTTCTTGGCCAGCTGCTCGCTGATCTGCGCGTGGGACCCGTCTACCTCGTGGTCGACTGCCTTGCCGATGTCGTGCAACAGACCCGCGCGGCGGGCGATCTTGGCGTTGGCGCCCAGCTCCGCCGCCATGATACCGGCCAGATGCGCGACCTCGATCGAGTGATTGAGGACGTTCTGACCGTAGCTGGTGCGGAACTTCAGGCGGCCCAGCGTGCGGACTAGCTCGGGGGCCAAGCCGTGCACGTTGGTGTCGAAGCAGGCTTGCTCGCCCGCCTCCTCGATGACCGCCTCGACCTCCGCGCTCGCTTGAGCGTACATCTCTTCGATGCGTGCTGGGTGGATGCGGCCGTCGGTGATGAGCTTGCTGAGCGTCAGTCGGGCGATCTCGCGACGCACGCCGTCGAAGCCGCTGAGCACAACCGCCTCGGGGGTGTCGTCGATGATGAAGTCGATGCCCGTGATGTTTTCGAGCGCTCGGATATTGCGCCCCTCGCGGCCGATGATGCGCCCCTTCATGTCGTCCGAGGGAAGGTTGACTACTGAGACCGTGGTCTCTGCCACGTGGTTGGCCGCCGTACGCTGGATGGAGAGCGAGAGGATGTTCCGCGAGCGACGTTCCGCCTCGCGCCGTGCTTCGTCCTCGACCGTGCGTATGAGGCGCGCCATCTCATGGCGAGCCTCCTCTTCCGTCTGCTGCAACAGCATGTCTCTGGCCTGTGCGACCGTAAGGCCAGAGACGCGCTCCAGTGTGGCGATCTGCTCTGCTTGCAGCTCCTTGAGGCGATCGCGGAGCTGGACCACGTCGCTCTCCCGATCGCGCACCGACTGGTCGCGCCGGTCGAGCTCGAGTGCGCGCGCCTCGACGACCTCCTCTCGCTGCTGTACCCATTGCTCGGACTTGGCGAGCTCCGCGCGCCGCTCGCGTACCTCGGCCTCGATCTCGGTGCGTACGCGGTGCACCTCTTCCTTCGCCTCGAGGCGCGCTTCCTTGAGGATCGTCTCGGCCTCGCGTCGCGCGTCGCGCAGCACTTTCTCCGTCTCGCGCTCGGCGTTCGCGAGCTGTCCCTTGGCGAGGTAGCGACGACCGATGTAGCCGAGGCCCAGTCCGACGACTAAGGCAACCACGACGTAGATGACGAGCATGTCAACCTCTCTGTCTCGAGAAGGAAAAAGTCGGGTACCTACCCGACCTGCGTCGCATCCAAGCCTACGCTCGCACGAAGCTGAGACAGCCTGAGGGAGCCATGCCTCAGAAGAAGGTGAGGTCACCTCCACAATCGATACGTTTTGGCTCCATGCTCTTCATCTAGGCGAGGAGCGTACTGCCCCTCGGCACTCACTGCTCATGCGAATAAGCGAAGACTGGACGCAGTCCAAGTACAAGTCTTACCAGCGATTCTAGGCGTAGCGAGCCGATAGTGTCAACGAGCCGACACGCTCGCGCAACTCGTCATTCGACACGCTGGGCATCCTCGTTCTCGCAGGTAGACTCGCCGCCCCACTGGCATACGGCGGCGAACGTAACGGCAGGAGAAAAACCTCGTCGCCGGAGGAAGGCGAACGCGCGTCGCCGCGCGCTCTCGGCGGAGCCGCGCGGCGGCCCCTGACGGGCCAGTGCCGCGATGGCTCGCGAGAGCTCGTCGTCGCCCGCTTCTGCAGCGAGTGCCGCCGCTGCGATGTGGTCGGCCACACCGAATCGTTTCAGCTCGCGGACGATGCGCTCGCTCCCCCATCCGACAAGCTTGATCCGATCGGCGACGAACGCGCGGGCGAACTCGGCGTCGTCGAGCAATCCCTCCGCGGCAAGGCGTGCGATGGTCTGCGCGACCACGAACGCGCTGTGACCCTTGGCCGCGAGGCGCTGCCGCAGCTCGCCTGTGGCGCGAACCCGGTGCGCCAGTAGTCTGTAGGCGTCGCTCAGAGCACGTTCCACCGACGCCTCGGTGCCAAGGGCCTCCGCCTCCTCCGTCGACAGCTCGCGGCCACGATGGAGACCGAAGCGCGCGACGAGGGCGGCGCTGACTGTCCACGTGTATGTGCCGTCGACATGCACGGCAACACGTCCGGAACGCGTGGCACGCAAAGCAGTGATTGCGGGCATCGCGGACCCGCCCGCTCAGTGTCAGGTGGCCGCGGGTTGCGCGGCAGCCGGCACCGCGGGCAGCCCGGTGCGTTCGCGGATCTCTCCCTCGATGGCATCCGCCATGTCGGGATTCTGGGCGAGGAACGCTTTCGCGTTCGCCCGGCCCTGCCCGATGCGCTCTTCGCGGAAGCTGTAGAAGGCGCCGCTCTTCTGTACGACGTCGCAGGTGACACCCAAGTCCAGCAGTGTGCCCTCTCGCGAGATGCCGTTGCCGTACATGATGTCGAACTCAGCTTGTTTGAACGGCGGCGCCACCTTGTTCTTGACCACTTTGACGCGGACGCGGTTGCCAATGGCTTCTGTACCGTCTTTGAGCGTCTCGATCCGGCGGATGTCGAGCCGGATAGTGGCGTAGAACTTGAGCGCCTTTCCGCCCGTGGTAGTCTCGGGATTGCCGAACATCACGCCGATCTTCTCGCGAAGCTGGTTCGTGAAGCAGCAGATGGTACCGGATTTGCTGAGCGTGCCGGCGAGCTTTCGGAGCGCCTGGCTCATGAGGCGGGCCTGGAGGCCGACGAAGCTGTCGCCCATCTCCCCCTCGATCTCGGCGCGCGGCGTGAGCGCCGCCACCGAGTCTATGGCAACCAGATCCAGCGCCCCGCTGCGCACGAGCATCTCGGCGATCTCCAGAGCCTGTTCGCCATAGTCGGGCTGAGACACCAGCAGGTCGTCCACGTCCACTCCGATGGCCTTGGCGTAGGACGGGTCCATGGCGTGCTCGGCATCGATGAATGCCGCCTTGCCGCCGAGGCGCTGCGCCTGTGCGATGAGGTGGTAGACGAGCGTGGTTTTGCCCGAGGATTCGGGTCCGAAGATCTCGACGATCCGACCTCGCGGGATGCCGCCCACACCGAGCGCGATGTCGAGCCCTAAAGAGCCCGTGGGCACCACACGCATGTCGGCATCTGTGGCCCGGTCGCCCATGCGCATGACGCTCCCTTTGCCGAACGTACGCTCTATTTGTGTAAGGGCGGCGTTAAGAGCCTTGTCGCGGTCCTGTAGTTCCACGGTTGCAGCGCTCCTTTACTTACCGTGCCGGGAACCTGGCGAGCGGCGTATGGACGGCACCGCCCCTGGTGAGGTCACTAGTATAGAGGACCAGGTCGGATGGGCAAAGTTCCGGGAAGGTGACATTTTGCAGGGGAAACCGATTCCCTGGTCGCCGATAGCGAGCGACGGTGATGTGCGGCAAATACGATCGTCGCTCGGGGCGATACAGGGAAGCCCGCGCCAGCGATTCCGAGAGCGTCCGTTGCAGATCGATAAGGCTGACGAGGTCGCCGGGCGCGGCAGGTGTGTCCAGCAGCGGCAGAGCGATGACCCGTTTCTTGCCCCGCTCGGGCAGGAAGAGAGGGTTGCCCAGCACCAGCCGCAGCCGGGCGAACGGCACGGTCGCCAGCACGTCCCTGAGCGCCGGTACGCTGTCCGCGGGCATCTGCCCCAAAAAACAGAGGGTGAGGTGCAGACACTGCGTGCGGCGCACGTTTGGTAGACCCGCAAACGCTGCCTCCTGCCACACCGCGATGTGCTGCAGCACGGCCTCCGGGACGTCCAGTGCCACGAACAGGCGAAGCGCCGGCGCGTGGCTGGGCCGCGTGGCGGCCGGTAATTCGCTTACGGTCGTCTCTCCATCTCCTCACGCAGCACATGTAGGCATGTCTGTACCGTCCACTGGCGAACCACGTTGCGCTCCCCCATGAAGCGCTTCTCTACAGCCCGAACGCCACGCGGGCTCGCGATACCGATGTACACCAGGCCGACCGGTTTCGCCACGCTGCCGCCCCCTGGCCCCGCGATGCCCGTAGTCGACAACGCATACGTGCTGCCGAGCAAGGAGCGTACACCCGCGGCCATAGCTTGCGCGCAGTCCGCCGACACGGCCCCGTGCTCAGTCAGGAGGCTTGGCGAGACACCCAGCGCCGCGGTCTTCGCCGCGTTCGCGTAGGCGACGATGCTGCCGACGAAGTACTCGGAGCTGCCGGCGACAGCGGTGATACGGCCACCGAGCAAGCCGCCGGTGCAAGATTCCGCGCACGCCAGCGTGGCCCGCTCGTCGCGGAGACGGTCGGCGATCATCTGATCGAGAGTGCGCCCGTCCGTCGAGTACACCTGAAAGGATTCTGCAAGGCGCTCTTGGACCACGGGCAGGAGACGCTCGCCATCCTCTTCATGAGTGGCCAGGCGTACGGTGATGTCGCCCCACGCCGCGGTGATCGCTATATCAAGGGGTTCGCCCAGGAACGGCTCGAGCAGTGGAGCTACCTGCATCTCCCCCACTTCAGTGATGCGGACGATCGCCACGGCGCCAGCCGAGGCCCCTGCCGCTTCGGCGATTGTGGGTAAGCAGACGCTCCACATGCTGCGCAGCTCGTGTGGTACCCCGGGGAGAACGACCACGCTGGCGCCACTTAAAGTCAGGCGCGCGCCGGGCGCGGTGCCCGCCGGCGCGAGCATGTTCGCTCCCTCGGGAAGCAGGGCCTGCTTGCGGGCCTGGCGAAGCAGCGGTTCCGCGCTGAGCCCGTGGCGGTGAGCCACTGCCCGCACGCGCTCTCGCACGATGTTCCACGCCTCGTCCGACTCGACAAGCGGAACGTTCGCGGCGCGCGCAACCGCCTCCATGGTCACATCGTCGTGCGTAGTACCCAGGCCGCCGCTCACGACGATCACGGTGGGCCGCAACGCGAGCAGCGCTTGCAGGTGCCGCGTGATGTGGTCCGCATCGTCCGGGGCGAAGACCACCGCCAGCACCTGGAAACCGGCTTCCGTGAGCGAGCTCGCCAGGAAGCAGCCGTTCTCGTCGTGCACTCGTCCATCGAGCAGTTCCGCGCCGGTGATCAACACCGCCGCTGTCGCACGCCAACGCCGTGCACGGGCCTGCCTACTCTCGAGCATCGTCTCGTCCGCACTCTTGGGCGGTGTTCGCCGCTGGCAGCGTTGCATCTTCTCCCGGTGGCGACACCGGTCGCACGGGCTTGGCCGTCGGCTGGAGCAGGGCGCGCGCGTTGAAGAAGTACTCGATCCCCGAGGCCAGGGTGAGCGCCACGGCCGTGTAGATCAGAACGTCTTCCGCCTGCCGGTAGTACGGCAGAGACGTGTGCGAGACCAAGAGGAAGAGGACGGCCACCGTCTGGCTGACGGTCTTGACCTTGCCCAGATGGCTTGCCGGGATGGACACCCCCTGCGCGATGCCGACCAAACGGAGCCCGCTGACGGCGAACTCCCGTCCGATGATCACCATGGCTACCCATGCTTCGAGACGTTCCAGACTGACGAGGGCGATGAGCGCCGAGGAGATCAGGAGCTTATCGGCGAGGGGATCGAGAAAAATCCCCGCCGCGGTGACGGCGTTACGTGAGCGGGCGAGGTAGCCGTCGAGCTTGTCGGTACCCGCGGCTATAGCGAATACGGCTACAGCAATCATGTCGCCGTAGGGGACGCGGGAGAACAACAGGACGAGAAACACCGGGATGAGCAGGATGCGGGTCACAGTGACGGCGTTGGCGGCGTTCATGTCCTCCCGGCCTCCGATTCGCCCTGTTTCGCAACTCCGTGAGCTGTGAGGTGGTACCCGGCGACGCCGTCCACGACGGCCGTCACGATCTGTCCCTTGCGAACGGCACCCTGGACGGCGACGGTAGTGGTCCCGTCGACATCCGGAGCTTGCAACCGGATTCTACCAGTCGCCCGGCCGCCGGCCGTTCGCGTGCCATGCTCGATCAGCACCTCTGCCCGTCTGCCTACCATCGCCGACCAGAAGCGTGCGGCCACCCGCTCGATCTGCTCGCCGATGAACGCCGCCCGCTCGAGGGCCTCGGCGTAGGGGACGGTTGGTCGGAGCGAGAGAGCGGGCGTGCCCTCTTGTGGGTCGAACACGAACACGCCGGCTACCGCTAGCTCCGCCGCCGCGATGAATTCCGCCAGCGCTTCCACGTCGCGTTCGGTCTCGCCGGGGAAACCGACGATGAAGGTGGAGCGCACGGCTGCGCCCGGGAGCGCGCAACGAACGTGGTCGAGCAGCGCCAGGTATCTGTCCGCATCGCCGCGTCTCCCCATGCGTTCCAAGACGGCGTGCGATGCGTGCTGTAACGGCAGATCGACGTACGGCACGGCGTATGCCGCCAGTGCCTCGAGCAAGGGCCCATCGATGCCGTCCGGCTGTAGGTACAGCACACGCAGCCAGAACGGCTCGAGCGAGACGACGTCTCGGAGCAGTCGCGGCAGCGCGCCGTACCCCGGCCATGCCCAGTGCGACGTATCCTGGCCCACCAGTACCAGCTCGCGTGCACCGCTCGCTGTGGCGTGCGTGGCCGCGCTCAGGATGGCCTGCGGAGCCAGCGCGGCATACCCCCCCTTGATGAGCGGGATGGCGCAGTATGCGCACCGCCGGTCGCAGCCATCGGAGATCTTCACGTAGGCATGGAGGGGAACGGTGGGGCGTCTGGTGCTCTGCGCGGCGCCCCGCCGTTCCCCTCCACCCGAGCGCGCTCCGCCCTCGACCTCGCCGGCCAAGGCAGCGAGCGCCTTCATCAGTGGCGCGTCGTCGAAACCGCTCCACACATCCACCTCGGGGATCTCGCGGCGCAACTCTTCCCCATAGCGCTCAACCAGACAGCCGATGGCCGCTATGCGTGCGCCGCGCGCGTGGCAGCTCTCCGCCACTTCGAGGATGGCGTCGATCGACTCCTCCTTGGCCGCATCGATGAAGCCGCACGTGTTCACGATTACGAGGTCAGCGACGGCGATCGAGACGGGCCGGTGGCCGAGAGCTGCCAGACGGCGCTCGAGCGTGGCCGAGTCCGCCTCGTTCTTCGGACAGCCGAGCGTATGCACGGCGAACCCGGCGCCGCCGCGGCAGGCCCCGGGGGCAGACGCCACGGCACCGTGGCTACTGTCGCGTGACCTTGCCCTTGGCGATGAGATAGGAGACTCCAGAGGGAGCGCCTTGCGTGCGGATGGCTTTTCCATTCACGGTCAGCGTGAGATGCGCGGGATCGCCCCCTATGGTGAGGTACAGCGCGCCCGTGATGGTGAATGTCTTCGCCGCACCCGCGGCGAGTACGCTCTGGAAGAGCGGTGTACCGGTAGCGCTTCCCTTGCGAACGTCGATGTAGCACTGCTGAGTGGCGCGTATACGGACCACCGTGCGATGGGTCACCGGCGAGCGGCTCGGCGACGGGGATGGGCTGGGTGACGGTGAGGTGCTAACCGATGCGCTCGGGGAGAGCAGGCTAGGGTTCACGATAGGGCTTGCGTTCTCTTTGGGTGGCGGATTGAGCAGGTAGATGAGCGCCAGAATGAGTACGGCGAGTAGCGCGAGAAACGCCAGACCGGAACGCCGCCGGGAGTGGTGCTGCTGCGGTCGAAGCACCGATGAACCACCGAAGGGATGGTGTTCCTGTCGCGGCATGTGCCGCGAGAGGTACTCCTCGAGAATGACATCCGCGTCGAGCCCGAGATACGTCGCATAGCTGCGCAGGAAGCCCTTAACGTATGCGGGTGCCGGGAGGACGTCGAATTCCTCATTCTCCATGGCCTGCAGGTACTTGACACGGATCTTGGTGTCTTCCTCAACCTGATGAAGGGTGAGGCGCCTGCGCACACGCGCTTCTCGGAGTGTAGCCCCGATCTCGAACACGTACCCGTGCTTTCAGTCAGACGTTAGGGACGGGCCGCGCTCCGCCTATGCTGAAGGCGGGAGACGCAGCGGCTGCCGCCTGCGAATCTGGCGCCGCGGCGACACAAGAACAGTCTAGTAAGGGTGACCGACGAACACAATCCTGCCAGCCAAGCGGTGGGGCAAACCGGCAAGCGACACCTACTCCGTGGCTTCGGCAGGCTGCCATTCAGCAGTATCCTCAGCGCTCTTCCCTGCCCCCGGGTCTCCCTGTGGTTCGCCGCGGATCTCAGCGAGGACACGCGGCAGTGCCGCCTCGTCGATGAGCACGTTGCGCGCCTTGCTGCCGTCGAAGCCCGAGATAATGCCTTGTTCCTCCATCATGTCGATGAGGCGGCCCGCGCGAGCGTAGCCGACGCGCAGGCGCCGCTGCAACAGGGCGACCGATGCGGCACCGGTGTTAACCACCGTCGTGATCGCGTCTGGCAGCAGCTCGTCCTCGAGCGCCCCATGTGCCGCCTCGCCGGAGGTCGTCTGCGCCGCGGTCTCCAAGAGATCGGTACGCAGCTCCGGCGCTGCCTGTGCCCGCCAATGGGACGTGAGCAGGGCCATCTCCGCCTGTTCCACAAACGCCCCCTGCACACGCAGCATGCGAGGGCTGCCGGACGGCCCGAAAAGCATGTCGCCCTCTCCGAGCAGTGTCTCGGCCCCTCCCTGGTCGAGGATCACGCGCGAATCAGTCTGCGAGGCCACGGCGAAGGCGATACGCCACGGGATGTTGCTCTTGATGAGCCCCGTGATCACGTCGACCGAGGGCCGCTGGGTGGCCACTACCATGTGGACACCGGCCGCGCGGCCGAGCTGACCCAGGCGCGTGATCGCATGCTCGACATCGTTTGGCGCGACCATCATGAGGTCGGCGAGCTCGTCGATTACCAGCAGGATGTACGGGAGCGGCCTCTCGCCTTGTTTCTCGCGCATCCGGTTGAGGTCTTTCAGCGACTGCGCACCACCGGTGTTGGACATCAGATCATAGCGACGTTCCATCTCGTGCACGATGTTCATGAGTACGGTGCCCGCCTTGCGCGGATCGGTCACCACCGGGGTGAGGAGGTGCGGAATGCCGTCGAAATTCGACAGCTCGACCTTCTTAGGGTCGATGAGGATCATGCGTACCTGCTCGGGTGTCGCCCGCAGGAGGATCGAGCTGATGATGCAATTGATGCAGGCACTCTTGCCCGATCCGGTGGTACCCGCCACCAGCAGGTGTACCATCTTGCGCAAGTCGGCGAGTACCGCCTTACCGGTGATGTCTTTTCCGAGCCAACAGGCCAGCGGAGACGCGCCATGAGGGAACGGGCCGTACACATCTCCCAGGGCGACGAAGCTCGGAGTTACATTCGGTACTTCGACCCCCACCGCCGTCTTGCCCGGGATCGGGGCGAGCACGCGTACGTCAGTGGCGGCCAGCGAGTACGCGAGGTCGGCTTTGAGTGAAGTAACGCGACTCACCTTTGTCCCTGGAGCCAATTGGAGTTCGTAGCGAGTGACGCGCGGCCCCGTGACGGTATTGACCACGTTCGCCTGGACGCCGAAGCTCTCCAGTGTGGTGACCAGCCTACGACTCACCTCGTCGATGGTCGCCGTCGTCTCCCCCGCGTTGCCGCCCAGACGGCGCAGCAAGGCGGGATCGGGCAACGTCCACACACGAGCGCTCGGCACCGGTGCGAAGGCTGCCGCCCCCGGCTCGCTCGCCTCATTAACGAGTGTGCGGAGCGACAGCTGGTCGTCGCCAGTGGCGGTGGCCTCCTCCTCCGCCCCCACCGAGCACGCAGACACCTCATGCTCAATCGGCGCCTCCACGGGTGCGCTCGCCATACCGTGATACAACTCAGGGGCGTCGCGTGCTCCATCGATCAACCGCGGTGCATGAATGGTTACACCGGGCATGTACTGCGTGGCATCTTCAATAGGGTCGCGAGCAACTAGTGTGGCATTTTGGGCACGTCTGGCACCCAGTCGCACCTGCAGCGCTTCCGTTGAGGCGCGTCCCTGCTCATGGAGCGTCTGCGCGGAACGCTTGGCAAAGCGGGTGGCCGCTGTAGCACCTCTCCGCGAGTGGCTCAGCCAGGCACCAAGCGAGGAGCCGGAAATGAGGAGTACACCCACCACGGCTGTCGCGACGACGAGCACCGCGGTGCCTATGCGGCCGAGAAGAAAGCCGACGCCTGCCCAGAGCAGCTCTCCCGCTGCCCCGCCGTGGGACCGCAGGTAGTCTCCGACGAAGAGGTCCTTGGGGCGAGAGCCCGGGAACACACCGAAGGTATCGGCGGCGGCCGCCAACACGAATGCCGCGCACAGCACCGCGAGTCCCGCGGTGGCCGCCGGCAGTGGCCGGCGGCTTGGGCCGGCCAAGAGGACCGCGGCTCCGTACACGAGCAGCGGCGGTATCGCATAGGCCAGCAGTCCGAGCAGGTAGCGCAGCACATCGGTGAGGGCGCTCCCGAGAGCTCCTCCCCACCAGCCGAAGTACAAGACGAATGCCAGGAATACGGCGAGCGCGGCGCACACCACAGCCGTGATCTCCGTTGATGAGCGCCGTTCATGGGACCGCGCGCTCGCTTGCCCTCGTTTGGCGGAAACTGATCGTGCGGTCGAAAGACTCCTGCGGCTGGCGTTGACGCTGGCCATGCGTCCCTATTCGACGGCCGCCCCGCTAATCCCTCATCCGATCAGACCTCGACGATGACTGGCAGGACGAGGGGTTGCCGCCGCGTACGCTTGTGGATGAAGCGCCCCAGGACCTCAGAGACGTCTTCCTGTAGGAGACGCTGCCCGGTGATGTGCTCGCTGGCCAACTCTTGTAGCCTCTCAACAAGCTCGTCGCGGGCCTCTTGGAGGACCTGCGTGCGGAAATCGTCGTCGTACAGGAAGCCACGCGCCTCGATCTCGGGTTCGGCCAGCAACTCGCCCGTCTGCACACTGATGGTGACCACCGCGATGAGAATGCCGTTCTCCGCCAGCCGCTGTCTGTCGCGCACTACGACATGTTCGGCACTGCCGAGCTCGAGGCCATCCACGTAGACCATGCCCGCGCGCACCTTGTCGGTCACCTCGGCCTTGTCCGGAGTGATGGACAGGACGTCGCCGTTCTCGAGGATGATGACGTGGTCGTCGGGCATGCCGGCCTGGCGAGCGAGATCGGCCTGCAGGTACTGATGGCGGTACTCCCCGTGAGCTGGCAGGAAGAACCTGGGCTTCACGAGGTTGAGCAGCATGCGCTGGTCTTCCCGCGCGGCGTGGCCGGACACGTGGACACCGGTCTCCGGCCCGTAGATAACACGTGCGCCGCCCTTGAGGAGGCGGTTGACGGTATTCATCACGCTGACTTCGTTCCCCGGAACCGGCTTTGCGGAGATCACCACGGTGTCACCCGGCTCGAGCGCCACTTGTGGGTGGTCGTCGTACGCCATACGCGAGAGCGCGGAGAGAGGCTCTCCCTGGCTCCCCGTGGTGAGGATCAACAGTCGCTCGGGAGGATAATCGTCGATCTCGGTCAGTCGAATCATCGCCCCTTCCGGCACGTCCAGATAGCCGAGATTGCGAGAGATATTGACGTTCTTGACCATCGATCTTCCAGAGACCGCGAAGACGCGGCCGTGCAGATGAGCGATGTGGATCGCCTGTTGAATGCGGTGGATATTGCTGGCAAAGCTGGCCATGATGACCCGACCCTCGGCCTCGGCGAAGATCTGGTGAAACGCGTGGCCGACCTGGCTTTCCGAACCGCTGGACCCCTCCACGTCGGCATTGGTGGAATCGGCCAGGAGTACCAGCACTCCCTCGTCGCCAAGCCGCGCCAGGCTGTTGACATCGGTGATCCGTCCGTCGATGGGCGTGTGATCGAACTTGTAGTCGCCGGAGTGCACCAGCGTGCCCAGCGGTGTCCGCAGCACGATCGCCAGGCTGTCGGGCACGCTGTGGCTGACGGCAACGAAACCGACGTCGAACGGGCCCAGCCGGAACCGCGAGGACTCGCTCACCTCGTTGATATCGACGCACTTGAGCAGCCCATGCTCGTCGAGTTTGGATTTGGCAAACGCCAGCGTGAGACGACTCCCGTAGACTGGCACGTTCACGTCACGCAGCACGAAGGGCAGCGCTCCGAAATGATCCTCATGGCCGTGGGTGAGCAGAATGCCCAGGATATCGTCCTGGCGAGAGCGTAGGTACGAGATATCGGGGAGCACCAGATCGATCCCCAGCATCTCATCGCGCGGAAATGCAAGGCCGCAATCGATGACCACGATCTTGCCGCCGAACTCGACCACCGTGAGGTTCTTGCCAATCTCGCCCATTCCGCCCAGCGGGATGATGCGCAGAGGCCGACTCATCGGAGCTCGCTCCTCTGCTGGGCGTCGTGCCGCAGTCTATCGCCCGCCGACGGGCTCACAGGAGGCCCGCCCTCCGCAGCTCGGCGGCGAGGGCGTCGCGTTCCTCTCGATCGGCCGCCACCAGCGGCGGACGCAGGCCGCCGGCCGGGCGCCCGAGGAGCTCCAGCGCGGCCTTCACGAGGATGGGGTTGGTAGTGGCGAACAGCGCTGCATAGAGGGGATCGAGCTCTTGCGTGAGCGCCTCCGCTCGCGAGACCTCGCCGGCGCGCATGAGCTTCACAACCTCCGCCATGCGAACGCCCACTACGTGGCTGGCGACACAGATACCGCCGGCGCCGCCCATTTTGAGCACATCGAGCAGCATGTCGTCGTTCCCCGCATAGAGCGCGAGGTCACAGAGCTCGCGAAGTCTGCGCGACTGTTCGAGATCGGGGTTCGCCTGCTTGACGGCCACGATGTTCTCGATGACCGCCAGCTCGGCCAGGAGCTCGGGCGGTAGATTCACCACACAGCGCGAGGGGATGTTGTAGATGATCACCGGCAGAGACGTGGCGGCGGCGATAGTCTGGAAGTGGAGCAACAGGCCGCGAGCGGGCGGCTTGTTGTAGTACGGGGTTACCAGCAGCACAGCTTGAGCCCCAGCGGCCTCCGCGCGCTTCGTGAGCGCTACGCTGTGCTCTGTGTCGTTGGAGCCCGTCCCCGCGACGACCAGCGCACGACCCTTGACGGTGCCGAGCACCACTCGAAGCAGCTCGATCTTCTCGTCGTCCGTGAGGGTGGGAGATTCCCCCGTGGTACCGGCGACCACCAGACCGTCCGAGCCGTGAGACACCAGGTCGTCGGCCAGCGAGGCAAGACGATCGTAGTCGACGCGCAATGTTGCATCAAAAGGAGTGACCATCGCGGTCACGATACTGCCGAGGTTGGGGTTCATGGCGCCTCCCTGTCCTCCTGGCCTCAGTGGTGGAAATGGTCGGTGGTCATAGCAGGATGTTCTCCAAGCCCACCACCGGCTCCTTGAGCGATGGCACGGCGCGTATCGCGAGCAACACGCCCGCCATGAATGACTCGCGCGAGAGCGAGTCGTGCCGCAGAGTCAGCAGCTCTCCCGTCCCGCCGAAGAGCACCTCTTGGTGAGCGACGAGGCCGGGCAGGCGCACACTGTGTACCGTTACGGGCCCCGTCTGCAGCCCTCGCGCGGGGCTCGCGCTCGGCACCTTCGGCGGGAGAATGCTGCCCCCCTCAGCCGCCGTTATGAGGTTCGCGGTATGGAGTGCCGTACCGGAGGGCGCATCGACCTTGCCATCGTGGTGGAGCTCGATGATCTCGGCGTGCTGAAAATACCGCGCGGCCTCGCGCGCGAATCGCATGAGCAGCGCCGCGCCCAACGAGAAGTTGGGCGCCACGAGGAGCCCGGTTCCACTTGCGCGCGAGAGCTCACACAGCTCCTCGAGCTGCGGGGCGGTGAGTCCAGTAGCACCCACGACCGTGTGCACACCGGCCTCCAAAAGCGCCCGCGTGTTGGCGAACACGCTCGCCGGCGTGCTGAACTCGACGGCCACGCGTGGCGCGGTGTTCTCCAGCGCCTCCGCTACAGTGGCGAAGGTTGGAGCTGGAGTTTGCGTATTCGGAGCGAATGCCGGGTCGATGACCGCGACCAGCCGCAGATCGTCCTGCTCGGCGACGGTGCTCGCGCTGAGGGAACCCATGCGTCCCGCGCCGCCGACAACGGCTACGGCGATCACGACGCCACCCACTCGAACCCGGGCACCGCGTGGCGATACGGCCCTGGCTGGGGCCCTATACAAGCGGCCGACCACCTGGTTGGATCGTAGTACTCGGCTGCCACCTCAGCTACTTCACCGAGCGTGACCGAGGCGATGCATTCTACGACCTCGTCCACGGTCAGCACCGGCATGTCGAACAGGATCGACCTTCCCAGAGCCTGCATGCGGCTCTGGGGGCTCTCCATGCTCAAGACGAGCTGACCCTTGAGGTGGTTCTTAGCGCGCGCTATCTCTTCCGCCGGTACGTGATCGACGATGCTCTGGAGCTCCCGCAGAATGAGGCCAATGGCTTCTTCCGCGCTCTCCTCACGTGACCCGAAGTAGACTCCCGCCAGCCCGATGTCGCTATAGAGCGACGTGTAGGAGTACACCGAGTACGCAAGGCCACGGATGTCTCGCACCTCCTGAAACAGGCGCGAACTCCACGAGCCCCCCAGGAGAGCATCGACGACCCACAAGGCGTAGCGTCGCGGATCGCCGCGGCTGGGCGCCGGCCCGCCGAGGCACACGTGGTACTGCTCCGTATCCTTCTGAGCGAAGGTGGCCACGTGGCGCGGGCGGTGCTCGACAGGGTCGCGCGGCGGCTGCCACGCGCGATCGCGTGGTGAGAAGTGCCGCTCCACGAGAGTGCAGAGTCGCTCGTGATCGACATTGCCGGCGGCCGCCACCACGAGCGCACCGTTTACGTAGTGCCCCTCGTGGTACGCCGCCACGGCCGCCGTGGTCTGGGCTCGTAGGCTTTCGGAGTAGCCGATGACCGGACGTCCCAGCGGATGGCCGCCGAACACCGTTGCCGTGAGACGATCGTGGATCAGGTCGGGAGGCGAGTCCTCGTACATGGCCACCTCCTCGAGCACAACCTCGCGTTCCGCGTCCAGGTTGCTGAACGACGGCCGCGTGACCATCTCGGCGAGCACGGCGAACGCGCGGTCGAGATGTTCGTCGAGGAACCGGGCGTGCACCAGCGTGTATTCCTTCGAGGTCAGGGCGTTGGGCTCCCCGCCCATCTCGTCGAAGATCCGCGCGATGTCGTAAGCCGAGTAGTGATCGGTACCCTTGAATAGCAGGTGTTCGATGAAATGCGAGATCCCCGCTTGCGACTCGGACTCGCCGCGTGAGCCCGAGTCGATCCATATGCCGAGCGCGATGGATCGCACACCCTGGAAGCGTTCGCTGACCACCCGCACTCCGCTGGGGAGTCTCGTGAGCTGATACAGCTCCATGAGCCGTTCCCGAGCCGCTCAGTCGGCTTCCGGCAGTTTCAGTGGTTTGAGACCGATCCGGCCGCGCGCTTTGTCTACCTCGACCACTTCGACGGTGACCACATCGCCGCGTTTCACCACGTCCTCAACCTTCTCGATGCGGCCCTTCTTGCCCAGCTGCGATATGTGAATGAGGCCGTCTGTACCCTTCTTGAGCTCGACGAACGCGCCGAATGTGGTGGTCTTGACGACCTTACCCGTGTACACATCGCCGACCTCGATGTCTTTGGTCATCGAGGTGATGCGTGCGATGACCGCTTCCGCGGCCTCCTGATCCGGAGCGCAGATGAAGATGGTGCCATCGTCTTCGATGTCGATGCTCACATCGAACTCTTCGGTCATACCGCGGATCGTCTCGCCCCCCTTGCCGATGACCAGGCCGATCTGATCCGGATTGATCTGCAACGTGAAGATGCGCGGCGCGTACTGTGAGAGCTCACCGCGCGCCTGCGGCAGCACGTCCAGCATCTTGTCCAAGATGAAGAGACGTGCGCGACGCGCTTGGTCGAGAGCCTCTTCGAGGATCTCGAAGGTAACTCCGCTGATCTTGATATCCATCTGCAGGGCAGTGATGCCCCCCGCGGTACCGGCGACCTTGAAGTCCATGTCGCCCAGATGGTCCTCCACGCCAGCGATATCCGTCAGCACGATGTGATGATCGCCCTCTTTGATGAGCCCCATGGCAATACCCGCGACGGGCGCCGCGATGTGCACCCCGGCATCCATGAGGGCCAACGTGGAGGCACACACGCTGGCCATCGACGAGGAGCCGTTGCTCTCCAGGATCTCGGATACCAGACGAATGGTGTACGGAAATTCCTCTTCTGCTGGAATCACCGGCAGCAGGGCCCGCTCCGCCAGAGCGCCGTGGCCGATGTCGCGACGCTTTGGCCCCCGCATGAAGCCAGTCTCGCCCACGGAGAAGGGCGGGAAGTTGTAGTGGTGGATGTAGCGCTTGTAGTCCTCGATGCCGATGCTATCGATGCGCTGGTGCTCGCCGGCCGCGCCGAGGGTGAGCAGCGTGAGCGCCTGCGTTTGCCCCCTCGTGAACAAGGCGCTGCCGTGCGTGCGCGGCATGATGCCGACCTCGCACGTAATCGGACGGATCTCGTCGCTGCCGCGACCGTCGGGACGGCGCTTCTCTACGGCGATACGACGCCGGATAGTGTCTCGCTCGAGCTTGGCGAAGGCGCGATTGACTTGTGCCAGCCGCTCGGCCTCGGGATCGGCGCCGCTCAGAGCCTCGACGACTGCCTCGCGGAGCTTCACCGTCGCGTCTTGCCGCTCCAGCTTGTCTTGGATTTGCGTGACGCGATCGATGTCCGCGCCGAACGCCGCCGACACCTCAGCGAGCACGCCCTCGTCGATGGTCCACGGCTGCACGTTCCACTTGGGTCTGCCGGCTTGCTCCTGTAACTTGAGCTGCAGCTCCACGAGCTTCTGGATCTCGGCTCGCGCGACCTCGAGGGCGTCCAGTACCTGGCGCTCCGTGGCCTCCTTGGCACCGGCCTCGACCATAACTACCGCGTCGCGTGTTCCACTTACGATTAAGTCGAGCGTGGCGCCCTCCGTGTCTTCCATAGGGGGGTTGACCACGTACTCGCCATCGATGAGCCCCACTCGCACGGCGCCGAGTGGCCCCAGGAACGGGATGTCGGAGATGGTGAGTGCGGCCGAGGCGCCCAGCATGGCGAGGACGTCGTAGGCGTTCTCGTGATCAACGGAGAGCACCGTGGCCACGATCTGCACCTCGTTCATGAAGCCCTTGGGGAAGAGCGGCCGCACTGGGCGGTCGATCTGCCGTGCCGTCAGCGTAGCCTTGTCGGTGGGCCGTGACTCGCGTTTGATGAAGCCGCCGGGGATCTTTCCGGCAGCATACATACGTTCCTCTACATCTACGGTGAGGGGGAAAAAGTCTTGGCCTTCGCGGGCCTCTTGGCGCGCCGTGGCGGTGACCAGCACAACAGTGTCGCCACAGCGCACGAGAACGGCCCCGTTCGCTTGCTTGGCAAGGCGTCCGGTCTCGAGGGAGACAGTCTTGCCTCCGATCTCGGTTTCGACAACGATCATTTCTTCTTACCTTCTCTCTCTGAACGGCCGCCGCCGAAGTGCGGTCGGCCCGTCGTGATACGCGAAATCCGGAAGCGATGCTGCTGGTACGCCCGGAGGCCGTAACTACTTGCGCAGCTCGAGCTCTTTGATGATGGCGCGATACCGTTCCATATCGCTCGCCTGCAGGTAGTTGAGCAGGCGACGACGATGCCCGACCATCTTGAGCAGACCACGGCGAGAATGGTGGTCCTTCTTATGGGTCTTGAGATGTTCGGTGAGGGTATCGATGCGTTTGGATAGTAGCGCGATCTGTACCTCTGGAGAGCCAGTATCGCCTTCATGCTTAGCGAATTTGGCGATGATCTGCTGCTTTGCAGCCGTTGCGAGTGCCATGGAGATTCACCTCCCTTGCGGGATGATCCGGAGACCCAGTACCGGGCTGGCTACCCGGAACCGAGAAGCGGTCGCCGGGTACACTACCACAGGGTACGGTGGGCAGAAACCCGCCGCTCGCCCTCGCCCTCAGCCCAGTCCGACTTCCGTGTACGCCGGGTCGACTGCCACGCGGGTAGCGGCCACGTCGCGGCGCAACTGAGTCGCTAGGTCGGCCACGTCGGCGAAGCGTACTTCGTCGCGGATCTTGTGCAGGAAGTCCACGCGGATCTCTTGGCCGTAGATATCGCCCTCGAAGTCCAGCAGATGTGCTTCGATATGTATCCTGGCCGTCGCTTCGGTGAGATCGTGGAAGGTGGGGTTGTGGCCGATGTTGACCGCCGCCCGGTACCACCGTCCAGCGACCAGAGCCCGAGCGGCATATACGCCGCGCCCCGGGAACAGGGTACCCGCCTCGACTTCGAGGTTGGCCGTCGGCGTGTCGAGGCAGGACGACCCGCGACGGTAGCCGTGCGCCACCGTCCCGTGCGTCGATGGTGGCCGCCCGAGGATCTCACGCACCTCCTCGAGTGCCCCCTCCTGCAGTAAGCGCCTGATGCGCGTCGAGCTGATCGGCTTACCTCCGGCGGCGGCTAGGGGTACCACCAGGGCGCGAAAGCCGAGCTCGCGGCCCAGTTCGCGCAGGGTATCGGGCGTGCCCGTGCCCTGCGCCCCGAAAGTGAAGTTCTCGCCGACGATCACCACGCGCGCGTGCAGCGCGTCGGCCAGTACCTCGCGGCAGAACTCTCCAGCCGATTGCGAGGCCAGCGCCGGCGAGAACGGAAGCACGATGAGCTCGTCGGGGTGAATGGCGGCGAGGAGGGCGATCTTCGCCGCGAGCGGCGTGAGGAGCCGCGGCTGCCGCGCGGGGTCGAGCACGGCGAGCGGGTGGCGATCGAACGTGAGCACGGCCCCGACGAGGTCGGCCGCGCGCGCCATCTCCATGGCGGTACGCACCACGCGCCGGTGTCCGGTGTGCACACCGTCGAACGTACCGATGGCTACGCAGCGCGGGCGAGGCGGGAGTGACGCGAGCGAGGTATGGAGCTCCATTGGCTTAGGGGAACAGGACGATCGGCTTCAGATCGCGTTCAGCTTCGCCGGGGCCATACACGGCCAGAAGCTGCCCGCGAAAGAGGAGGCACACGGGTTCCGAGACGCTGCCCGGCACATGAGCGCCGTTGCGCACTCCGGCGGCCTGTGCGGCGGAGACCTCTATCGCGGGCATGAACGCCAGCGCCCGGCCCGGTGCCAACAGGCCGGGGATACCTTCAGCCACGCCCCCAGCAGTCGCCTCCTGGAACGCTGCCAGGGATTGCGCGTTCTCTAGCCGGAAGTCGCCGATGGCGGTGCGCGCCAGCTCGCGCAGGTGCGCCCCAGACCCCACCGCCTCACCGAGGTCGATAGCCAGCTGACGCACGTAGGTTCCTTTCGAGCAGGCGATATGGCAGCGCAGCGTCTGCTCGTCCTCGTCGAACTCCAGGAGGTCGATGGCAGTGATCTCCACCTGTTTGATGGGGGTGTCGACCACCTCGCCGCGGTGAGCCTTTTTGTAGAGCCTCTCTCCATCGATCTTGACCGCCGAGGTCATGGGGACCCGCTGCGCGACAGTACCGATGAATCGGGGAAGCGCCGCGCGAATAGCTTCCAAGGAGACCACCGCGCCGCCGGGTGTAAGTGTGCCCGTGTGGTCGCCCGTATCCGACGCTACACCGAACTGCATCGTGCACACGTACTCCTTGGGCAAATCGACGAAGAACCTGGCGATCTTGGTAGCTCGTCCGACCACCACCAGCAACAGGCCGGTGGCGAACGGATCCAGTGTACCCGCGTGTCCCACTTTCTTTACGTGCGGACGCAAGCAGCGCCGCACGCGCGAGACTACGTCGTGAGACGTCAGTCCGACGGGTTTGTCTATCAGGAGGACGCCGTCGAGAGGCGCCTTGCGAGTACGGAACTCAGCCACTCTGCCACCTCCTCTGGCGGTCGATCGATGGAGAAACCGGCGGCTTGCCGGTGCCCCCCTCCCCCCTGCTCGGCCGCAAACCGGCTGACATCCCACCCACTCGAGCGCATGCTGACGCGGCAACGCGGACCTTGTTCCTGCTCCTTGATCAGGGCGGCCACTTCGACACCGCGCAGCGAGTTCAGCGACTCCACGATACCCTCTGCCGTAGCATCGGCAGCACCGAGGTGCGCGAAGTCGTCCGCCGTAAGCACCGCGACCAGTACCCGGCCGCCAAGCGCCTCTCGTACCGAGCGCACGGCGGCCGCCAGCAGACGTAGGTCGGCAAGGCCGCGACGCTCGTACAGCTCCGCGTAGATCGTGTGGGGGTCGGCTCCCCACTCCACCAGGCGCGCGGCAGCGCGAAACGTGGCGGGTCCGGTGCTGGCGTGACGAAAGTGCCCCGTGTCGAACGAGATGCCCGCGTAGAGTGCCGTCGCGGCGCGCGCCGAGAGCCGCAGCGCCAACTCCTCGGCGAGCAAGCACACGATCTCGGACACACTGCTGGCGTTGGGCAGCACCAAGTTGACGGTGCCGTACCGCGTGTTGTCGTGGTGGTGGTCGATGTTCACGACTGTTACCCCGGCGGGGAGGCCGTCGCCCGGCAGCGCGAGTCGCGACGCGCTGCCCGCATCGAGGGCGTACAGCACGCAGCCGGCCGGCGCCGGCGCCGTGCTGATATCGTCGGCCGACAATCCGAACGAGACCTGCGGCAGCGATGACGGATCGTCGATGTGCAGCTGCGCGGACACTCCGATCTGACGAAACACGTCGAGGACACCGATCGCCGACCCGAGGGCGTCGAGGTCGGGGTGCTCGTGAACAGCTACAGCTACGGCGCGCTCGGCGCGCATACGGCCAGCGACGGACGCCACCTCCCAGCCCGTAGCGCTCACGAGGCGCTCTCAGGATGGTCGGTCGCCGCGTGCTCCTCGCCGAAACCCTGTTCTCCGGTCGCCTGGCCGCGCTCCTCTCCCGCATCGCACACAGACGGCGGTTCGGGGTGCTCACGCACGTAACGATCGATGATGCCGGAGATTCGCAGCGCTTTGTCCGTGGTGTCGTCGTAGATGAACTCCAGGTGCGGCGTGCGCTTCAAACGCACTTCCTGTGCCACGCACGACTGAATGACCCCATGGGAAGAACGCAGGGCCTGAAGGGAGCGAGCACGCTCCTCCTCCCCTCCCAGCACACTGACGAAGACCTTGGCCTGTCGCAGGTCCGGCGTTGTCTCCACCCCCGTCACGGTGATGAATCCGAGGCGCTGATCCTTGAGGACCTCACCGGTGACCGCCCGAGAGACCGCCTCCTTGATGGCTTCGTTTACGCGAAGCAATCGATGTCCCACAAGCTCTCCAGCGTGTCGACAGTACGCAAGACCGTACGGGAGACCTCGTATTCTCGGCCATGCAGATAGCGCTCGATCTCCTCCAAGCGCTCGCCCGCCTGCGTCGAAGACGGAGCCGCTATGGCCACGAGCACCAAGCTACGCTGCCACCTATCATGGTGTCCTACCTCACTGAATGAGGCACGAAAGCGTCGCTGGACAACATCCCGTAACGAGGCGAGCGGCTGCCTCTTGTCTTTCAGCGAGCGGCTGCCCGGAAAGTGCAACTCGACCAGCAGCACGCCAAGCGCGGCATCAGGCTTCACGGGCGACTTCCTTGGTCTCGTACGCCTCGAACACATCTCCCTCTTTGAGATCGTTGAAGCCATCGAGCAGGATGCCGCATTCGAAGCCCTCTTGTACCTCTTTTACGTCTTCCTGGAAGCGTTTCAACGAGGCCATGCGCCCATCGTGAACCACCGTACCATCGCGAACCACCCGGATGGTCGCCGAGCGCGGTATGCTGCCCTTGGTGACATGGCAGCCGGCGATGGTGCCCAGCCGCGACGCCCTGAACAGCTGCCGCACCTCGGCCGTGCCGAGAACCTCTTCGGTGAACTCTGGCTTGAGCATACCGACCAGGGCACTGCGTACATCTTCGGTGACCTTGTAGATGACGCGGTAGGTCCGGATGTCGACGCCCTCCTGCTCGGCGAGATTCTGCGCCGAGCCGTTAGGGCGCACGTTGTATCCGATGATGATGGCCTGCGAAGCGCTGGCGAGCATCACATCCGATTCGGTGATGCCACCCACACCTGAGCGGATGATGTTGATTTTGACTTCCTCGTGCGAGATCTGCCGCAGCGCATCCTGCAGGGCCTCGATGCTGCCTTGCATATCCGCCTTCACGACGAGGTTGAGCTCCTGCACTCGTCCGGCGGCGATGCGCGCGTACAGGTCGTCCAGGGTGACCGAACGCTGCTTCGCCAGCTGCTCGGCCTTCAGTCTGTTCGTCCGCCGGTGCGCCATCTGGCGCGCCGTACGCTCATCGTCAACCACACGGCACAGCTCCCCCGCGTTCGGCAGCTGATCGAAGCCGATGATCTCCACCGGCACGGAGGGCTTCGCCGCCGACAGAGGAGCGCCGCGGAAGTCGCGCATGGCGCGTACCCGGCCGGCCGCTTCGCCAGCGACGATGCCGTCGCCAACGTGGAGAGTCCCCCGTGACACGAGCATGGTGGCCACCACGCCGCGGCCCGGATCTACCCGCGACTCAATAATGTAGCCACTGGCCGGCGCGTCGGGATTGGCCTTCAAATCGGCCACATCGGCTACCAGGAGCAGCATCTCGAGCAGCGTGTCGAGGCCAATGCGTTGCTTCGCGCTGACCTCGACGAAGATGTTCTCTCCTCCCCACTCCTCCGGAACGATCTCGTACTCGGTGAGCTGCTGTTTGACGCGTTCTGGGTTCGCCTCTGGCCGGTCGATCTTATTGACCGCGATGACGATAGGCACACCGGCGGCTTTGGCATGATCGATGGCCTCCACAGTCTGCGGCATGACACCGTCGTCGGCCGCCACCACGATGGTTGCGATATCCGTCACCTTGGCGCCGCGGGCTCGCATGGCCGTGAACGCCTCGTGTCCGGGAGTGTCCACGAAGGTGATCTGGCGGCCGTCGTGCTCCACCTGGTAGGCACCGATGTGCTGTGTGATCCCCCCTGCTTCACCGGCAGCCACCCGCGTGGAGCGGATGGCGTCCAGGAGGCTCGTCTTGCCGTGGTCGACATGGCCCATGACGGTGATCACCGGCGGTCGTGGCTTGAGGTCTTCAGGCCGATCCGTCTGCTTGTCCTCCGCTACCTCGGTCTCGTCGTCGACGGCGTGCGTAATCTCGACGGTCCGCTTGAACTCTTCCGCCAGGATGAGCACGGCCTCGTCCGAGAGCGTCTGCGTGATGGTCGCCATCTCACCGTACCGCATGAGGGCCTTGATGATCTCCGCCGTTGACACACCCAGGAGTTGCGACAGATCCTTCACGCTGACGCCCGATGGCACCTTGATCGTGCCGCTCGGAATCTGTGGGACGCCCGCCTCTTCCGGGGCGGAAGCGGAACGGCCGCGACCTCCGCGACGCCGGTCGCGGCCGCCTTGCGAACCACCCCGTCGCGACGCCTGGGCATCGATGATGACGCGTCGGCGCCGGCTCTGCTGGCCGCCACGCGGCCGCCGATGCGCGGGTGCCGCGTACGCCTTGTCCACCAGCGTCTCGTCGATTACGTCTTCGGCGGTGCTTGCATCCACACCGGCGCGTTTGAGGTGCGCAAGCACGTCTTCGACCGTAGTACCCCGCTGACGAGCGATGTCTGAGACCTTGCTGTTCTTCTTCGCCGCCACGTCACTTCACCGCCTTTCGCGCTGCGCATGCTTCGACGAACAGAGCTCGCTGCTGCTCGCCCATGGTGACGCTCTGGCGGAACGCCCTGGTAACTGCACGCCGCGCGACGGCAGCGTCGAAACACAGCGCATCGGGGCACAAATATGCTCCCCGACCGGGTGTACCGTGCCGCGCAGGCTCTACGACTCCTTCATGCGCGGTCAATCGTATCAACTCCCTCACTGGACGCTGTCGTCGGCAGCCGATGCACGTTCGCTCCGGGATGTCCGCCCGCCTCACTCCGCATCGACCTCCGCCGCGTGGATGCTACAGTAGCGCCCACCGGGTACCGCCTGATTCGGACACCGCTTTCCGCTCGCTGTAATGGCCACGCACTGACCGCTCACGCCCTCGTCCTCGGCGTAGACGAGCTGCTCGTCCGCTTCGGCCATCTCCGTTTGGCTCTTGATGTCGATACGCCAGCCGGTGAGCTTGCTCGCCAGCCGCGCGTTCTGGCCCTCTTTGCCGATGGCCAGCGACAACTGATCGTCGGGCACGATGATGGTCGCCGAACGCTCCTCATCGTCCACGATAACCTCTCGCACACGCGCCGGTGAGAGCGCCTTGGCGACGAAGCGCGCGGCGTCCTCGTGGTACGGCACGATGTCGATGCGCTCGCCGCGAAGCTCGCTGACAACCATACGGACGCGCGAGCCGCGCGGGCCGACACATGCCCCTACGGGATCCACGCCGTCGGCGTGTGAAACCACGGCGATCTTGCAGCGGAATCCGGGTTCGCGAGCCACGTTGCGGATCTCCACCAGCCCGTCGGCGATCTCCGGCACCTCGAGCTCGAACAATTTGCGGACCAGGTCCTCGCTGCGCCGCGAGAGAATGACCTGCGGGCCCTTCGTTGAGTTCTGTACCTTAATGATGACCGCCTTGAGACGCGCTCCGTGATCGTAGCGCTCGCCCTCGATCTGCTCGCTGCGCGGCAGCAGAGCCTCCACCCGGCCGAGCTCCACCAACGTGTAGCGGTTGTCGCTCTGCTGCACGACACCCGTAACCAACTCGCCGACGCGATCCACGTACTCCTCGTACATGAGATCCCTCTCGGCCTCGCGAATGCGCTGCAGGATAACCTGCTTGGCGGTCTGCGCGGCGATGCGGCCGAAGTTATCCGGCGTTACCTCGTAGCGCTCGATCTCGCTCTCATCGACGCCCGAGAGATCGAGCCCGATCTCTTCGCCCTCCTCGTTGAGCACGCGGAGTGCCTCGACGTCCACGTGTTCCGGAAAGATGAGATGGAACACGCGAATCTCGCCCGTGGCGGGATCGATCTCGACCTTGGCGTGATCGACCGCGTCTGGTGCCTTCTTGTAGGCAGAATGCAAGGCGTCCTCCAGCGCGCTGAGCAGCGTCGCGAAGGCGATCCCTTTCTCTTTCTCTATCTGCCGTAGCGCCTCGATGATCTCTCTACCCATGGCGCCCTCCGTCGTCGAACGTGTGGATCACCCGTGCCCGAGTGATGTTCTCGTACTCCAGCCGCACCGTCTCTCCGCCATCCTCGACAGCCAGATCTGCCGCTGTGTCAGACGCGGCAGTCAGTTGTCCGCGGAAGCTGCTGCGGCCGGCGACTGGCTCTGCGACGCGGACCGCGATGTGAGCACCCAGTGCCTGAGAGAAGTGCGCCGGCTTGGTCAACGGCCGGTCTAGACCCGGAGAGGAGACTTCCAGGGTATATCGCTCGCGCAGTGCATCCAGCGAGCCGCTCACCGCGGCACACGTGTCCAGGTCTACTCCCCCCGGTCGGTCGATGAAGAGCGTGAGTACCGCGTCTGCACCGCCGTGGACGGCGAGATCGACTAATTCTATCGTGGGGAAGCGCTGCGCGAGGCTCTGTTCCACCTCGCGGGCAAGTGCGTCTAGCTCTGCTGTTCGTCTCATGGTCACCGTATCACTGCAAAAAAGAAGTGGGTTGCACACCCACTTCAGAATCCGCGTCGTCCTCCCACGCGCCGTTTGTCGCTTTTGGCAGTATAGCATCAGGTGCACTTCTGCGCCAGGGTGCAGGTCTTCTTTGCGCGATGGCGGTCAACGCGCCTCTGGGTCCTCCTCCTCCCACACCCCGCGCGCAGGGTACAATGCCCCATGTCCGTCGTTGCTGTGAAAGGAGAGACCGTGGTCGCTGTCCTCGTGATCGTCGCGATCGTCGCGCTGCTCGGCATCGTGCTTGCGGCGATGTACAACAGTCTCGTAAGGCGTCGCAATCAGGTCGACAACTCCTGGAGCCAGATCGATGTACAGCTCAAGCGACGGCACGACCTGATCCCCAATCTGGTGGAAGCCGTCAAGGACTACATGGCCTACGAGCAGGAGACGCTCTCGCGTGTCACGGAGGCGCGCGCCGCGGCCGTGGCCGCAGGAGGCCGCGGCCCAGAAGCACAGGCGCGTGCCGAAGGCGCTCTTACGGAGACTCTCCGCTCGCTGTTCGCGGTCGCGGAGAACTACCCGGAGCTTAAGGCCAATCAGAATGTGATGAGCCTGCAAGAGGAGCTCACGGCAACCGAGAACAAGATCTCGTTCGCGCGGCAGTTCTACAACGACAGCGTGCTCACCTACAACAACAAGATTCAGACGGTCCCCACCAACGTGATCGCCGGCTTGTTCAACTTCACGCGGCGCGAGTTCTTCGAGACGCAGACCGAGGCCGAGCGCGAGCCAGTGAAGGTCGACCTGCGCTGAGGTAAGTCGCACGTGGCACTGGGCATGTACGAGCAGATCGCCCGCAACAAGCGGGCCTCTTGGGTGCTCATGAGCACGGTTGTTCTGCTGCTGCTCGCCCTCGGATTCACCATTGGCCTCGCCTACTGGGGCTCCGTCGAGGGCGGGCTCGGGTTCCTCGGCCTGTTCGGTGTGGTCGCCATCGTCTGGAGCCTGATCAGCTACTACGCGGGTGCCGGCATGGCGCTCGCCGTCTCCGGCGCCCGAGAGGTGGACCATGGCACCGAACCCCAGCTGTGGAACGTCGTCGAAGAGATGAGCATCGCCGCCGGCCTGCCCATGCCACGGGTCTACGTGATCGAGTCAGAAGCGCCCAACGCCTTCGCCACCGGGCGTGACCCGGCGCATGCCGCGGTAGCCGTCACCCGGGGACTTCTGCAGAAGCTGAACCGCGAGCAGCTCCAGGGGGTCATCGGCCATGAGCTGAGCCATGTCCGGAACTACGATATTCGCTTCGCGACGCTCGTCGGCATCATGGTCGGCATGATCGCGCTGATCGCCGATTTCTTCCTGCGCTCCACCTTTTGGGGATTCGGTGGCCGGCGGCGGAGCGGTGGCGGCGGGGGTATCCAGGCCATCTTCTTCGTCGTGGCCCTCGCGCTGGCAATCCTCGCGCCGCTCTCCGCGCGCCTCGTACAGTTCGCTATCTCGCGCAAGCGAGAGTACTTGGCGGATGCCTCGGCTGTTCAGCTGACACGCAACCCGAGCGGACTGGCCGACGCGCTGCAGAAGATCGCTGCCGACCCCACCCCCTTACGTAGGGCAAACCGGGCGACCGCTCACCTCTATATCTCCAACCCTGTGCGCAAGCTTCGCGAACGCGCCAACCTCTTCGACACCCATCCGCCCATCGCTGATCGCATCCGTATCTTGCGCGCGATGGCGTACGAGACACCCACCCAGGAGGATCTCGCAGCCCTCTAGCAGCACAACCGGCGCAGACGCTCCTCGCAGAGGAACAGTCGTTCCCGATATGCCTCGTCCTGCGGTCGCATCGCCAGCGCTAAGCGCAGATGACCGCGAGCTTCTCTGAGCTGTTCCAGCTTGACCAGGCAGCACCCCAACCCAAAGTGAGCGTAGTCGTTCGCCGGCGCGTTCTCCAGGATCGCCGCGAAGAGCTCGGCTGCCCGGTCGAACTTGCCCAGCGCGAAACACGCCCGCGCCCACCCCTCGCGGATGGAGTTCTTGCCCGGGGCTAGCTTGGCCGCTTGCTCGAGGAGCAGCGCCGCTTGCGCGGGATGACCCTGCGCGAGGAAGTGACTGCCTCGGCGGAACAGGTCGTACGCACTCGGCCTCTCGTGTGCGGCCTCTGCCTCCACGGCCCCGCCCTTACTCGAATCCGAGGGGCTTGGCGATGCCCTGCATGGCCTCTAGCCCCAGCGCCAGGAACTCCTCCAGCTCCAAGCCGAGTTCCTCACAGCGGCGAATCGCGTCGCGATCGACGCCACGGGCGAACGCCGACTCGCGGAAGCGCTTGCGGAGCGACTTGACCTGTACTCCGGCCAGCGCCGCGTCTGGACGGACCAACACCGCCGCCGTGATGAGCCCGCTGAGCTGATCGGCGGCGATGAGCGCCACGGCCAGCGGCGTGTCCGCGATCTCGCCAGTCTCGGCATTGTGAGCGGCCACGGCATGCGCAACATCGTCCGATACGTTCCGCTCGCGCAGCATCTCCGCGGCGAGCAGACCATGGCGGGAGAAGTCCGACTCCGTCTGTTCCACATCTGCGTCGTGAGCGAGCCCCGCCAGCCCCCACGCCTCGGCGTCGGCACTCAGGCGGGCGGCCAATGCGCGCATGATCGCCTCGGTGGCCAGCATGTGCCGGCGCAGGTTCTCGTTGGCGACCTGGCAGGCGATGATGGCGAGTACTTCGTCGCGTACGGTGCTCACGACGACCTGGCTAGCTCCTGTTCGATGGCCATAGCGATAGCCTCGGCGCACACGCTCTTCGCGGCGCGAGGAACATGCTGTTCGCCGTTGGGCCCGATGATGGTGATCTCGTTCGCCTCGGCTCCAATGCCCACGCCGGCGGCGAGGATGTCGTTGAATACCAGCAGCTCGACGCCCTTTTCCGCACGCTTACGCCGCGCTCGCTCGAGCCGAGGCCCCGCCTCGGCGGCGAAGGCCACACGCAGGAGCCCCGGCCGGGCGGCCGCGCTCAGCACGTCGACGGTGCGCTCGAGCTCTAGGGTCAGACGATCGCTGTCCGCCCGCTCGATTTTTCCCGCGACCGTCTCGCGAGGCCTGTAGTCGGCTACCGCGGCCGCCATGACGAGCACGTCGGCGTTGGCTGCGGCGCGCACCACCGCCTCGGCCATCTCCGCGGCGCTCTCCACACGCTCCACCGGATACGAGGTGGGACCGTGCTCTTGCGTGGAGATCAGCGTGACCTGAGCGCCACGCAAGGCGCACGCATCGGCGACGGCCTGCCCCATCTTACCGCTCGATCTATTGCCGAGGAAGCGCACGGCGTCCACGGACTCACGCGTGCCGCCAGCGGTGACCACCACTCGGGCGCCCGCCAGCGGGCCGCGCGCCTGTCCGGCCACGGTACTGCGAATAGCCGCCATGATCGCGGAGACGTCGGCCATACGGCCACTCCCCTCTTCCCCGCAGGCGAGCTCGCCACGCTCTGTAGGCAGCACGTGGCACCCGCGATCGGCCAAAATGGCCAAGTTGTGCTGCGTGGCTGGGTGCTCGTACATAGCCCAATTCATGGTGGGCGCCACGATGACCGGTCCACGAAAGGCGAGGTACACGGCGGTGAGCAAGTTGTCGGCGATGCCCGCCGCCAGCTTGGCGATGGTATTCGCTGTAGCCGGCGCGATGACCATGACTCCGGACCGCCGCGCCGCCTCGATGTGACCGAACCAGTTCCGGTTGGGCTGCCACGTTGTCTCGTCGTCGAGCACGGGACGCTGCGAGACGGCCGCGAACGTGAGTGGCATGACGAAGCGCTTGGCGGCAGCAGTGAGTATCACGTCTGGCGCGAACCCCTCCTTGACCAGCGAACGCACCAGCTCCACAGCCTTGTATACCGCGATGCCACCGGTGACCCCCACCAGCACGCCGCGCGGGTCGCAGGAACCGGTACTCCTGGCCTGTTCGTTCACGCTCGCCTCCCCCTCGGCAGATCCGCCGTGCGGCACCAGCAGACTACGGATGCGTCACGAGTCCCGATAGGTGAAGCCGATGCGCTTCTCGGCGATCTCCTGCAGGGCGATCGTGAGCAGATTCTTGCTCCTGGTGGTGATCAATGGCGGCGTGAGGTCTTCCGCCGGCGAGCGATCGTCTAGCAACAGGCCTTCGCCGAGACTGTTGTAGTAGTTGTTGATCTGCCGCGCCCGCTTGGCGGCGATGATCGCCAACGCATAGCGGGAGCCGCCCGCCTTGTCCAGAAGCTCGTCGATGCGAGGCCGGTCCACTCAATCTCCTTTTCGTGTCGCGAGGATCAGTTCGCCAATACGGGCCGCGGCGCGTGCCACGTCGTCGTTGACCACCACGTGGTCGAACTCCACCGCGGCGCTCATCTCGCCCTCGGCGATGCCCAAACGCCTGGCGATGACCTCCTCGGGCTCTGTCCCCCGGCCTCGCAGGCGCCGCTCGAGTTCGGCGGCCGTCGGCGGGGCCAGGAACACGAACACCGCTTCGGGCAACATCCTCCGGACAGCGCGCGCACCTTGGAGCTCGATCTCCAGGATGACATCCTGGCCCGCGGCCAACCGCGTCTCGATCTCCGCCAGGAGCGTGCCGTACAGATTACCCCCGTATTCTACCCACTCCAGAAACCCTCCGCCGCGGGCGATGCCTTCAAACTGCGCGCAGCTCATGAAGTGGTACTCGCGGCCATCCACCTCACCAGTCCGTGGCAACCGCGTGGTCGCCGAGACAGCGACCGAGACGCCGTTCACCTCCTGGAGCACACGTCGTATAACAGTGCCCTTCCCGGCGCCCGAAGGCCCCGAGATGACGAACACGGAGGGGATGTTTACTCCTCGAGAGCGGCGATGAGATCGCGACGCTGACGCTCGGACAGGCCGCCGACCGTCTTGCTCGGGCTGACGCGGCAGCGCTCCATGACCCGTGCGGCCTTGACGCGCCCGTACTTGGGGGCGGCCATGATGACGTCCACGATCTTAGCCGTCTGCACGTATTCTGGGGGGTCCTGGATGACGTCAGTAATGGCGATACTCCCCCGCTTGAGCTCGGCCTTGAGCGAGGCACGCTGACTGCGCACGTGGTTCGCTCGCTTGAGCGCTTCCATGCGCTGATCCAGCGAACGTTCGGGTGCGGCGTTCGATTGCGAGGGTGAAAACGTCATCGCGCCGGGATTATACGCACACGTTCTGACTCACTTCAACTACGCGATCGTGGATCGTCGAACGCGCAGCCTCTGATTTCGGCGAGATTTCGGATGCCGCGCGCGCTCATCTCTTGCGCCAACTCGTTCACGATTCGCTCGGCGGCCCCGGTATCGGCGAACGTGGCCGCCCCTACAGCCACGGCCGTGGCCCCACAAGCCACGAACTCCAGCACGTCGAGGCCCCCAAGAATGCCCCCCATGCCGATGACGGGTACCGAGACGGCGGCGGCAACCTCGGCCACCATGCGCAGCGCGATGGGCTTGATGGCCGGGCCGCACAGTCCGCCAAATGTGTTGCCAAGGAAGGGTCGCAGGGTAACCGGATCGAGCACCAGCGCTTTAATCGTGTTGATGAGCGAGATGCCATCGGCGCCGGCCTCTTCCGCGGCCGCGGCGATGGGGGCTACCGCGGTCACGTTGGGAGTGAGCTTCACGACGAGCGCGCGCCGGGTGAGCGGACGCAGCTCCCCTACCAGCGCCGCGGTGGCCCGCGCGTCGGCGCCGGTCGAAAGGCCGGTGGCGACGTTCGGGCAGGACACGTTGATCTCGTAACCAAGGATCGCCGGCATGGACGGCGGCGTCGCGGCCAGTGCCTCTTCCGCGCCACCGACTACGGCGGCGTAATCGGTCGGCCGCGCGCCGCCCACGCTGATCAGCACGGGAACCGGAAGAGCGGCGAGTTGGGGAAGCTCCTCGAGAAACCGTTCGAGACCGGGGTTCTCGAGGCCAATCGCGTTGATCATCCCGCACGGTGTCTCGGTAACCCGCGGCGGCGGGTTACCGCGGCGCGCCTCCAGCGTTACCGTCTTCGGCACGTACGCGCTGAACGGGATCTCGCGGACGTAGTCGCGATCCATGGTTCGCGAGGCGACGAGCGCGTCGAAGGTGCCAGAGGCGTTGAGCACTGGATGCCGCAGCCGGGAGCCCAGTAAGGAAACGCTCAGATCGATCACAGAGCCGTCCTTCCGCCGTCAGGGGAATACCAGTTCGCTCAGTGCGAACACCGGCCCGTCCGCGCATACTCGCGCGTACCCCCGTGTGGTAGGCACCACACAGCCGTGACAGACCCCCGTACCACACGCCATGTGTGCCTCGAGCGAAGCATAGCCCGCGACGGCATGCTCCGCCGCCCAACGCTGCAGAGCAGCCAGCATGCCCAGCGGGCCGCAAGCGTACAGCACGGTGTCGGAAGTGATGGGCGCGTGGCGCAGTGCGTCGAGAACTGTCCCGCGGACGCCGACGGAGCCGTCTTCGGTGGCCACCGACACGTCGGGGAGCTCGAATGCGTACAGGATGCGCGCGTGCCGCGCGTCGCGGAATCCGAACACGGCGCTCACCGCCGCGCCGCGGGCCGCCAAAGCCTCGGCCACCGACTGCAGCGGCGCGGCGCCAATGCCTCCGCCCACCAGCACCGCGCGCGCGACACCGGCGAGCGGAAACGCGGTACCCAGCGGGCCGTTCATCGATACAGCGTCGCCGACAGCTACCTCGCCGATCGCGCGAGTTCCCTCACCTCGCGCCTCCACCAGCAGCGAGATGCGATCGCCGCGCACGCGGTGCACCGATAAGGGGCGGCGAAGGTGAAACCCTGGCGCCGGTACCGCGACCATCACGAACTGGCCAGGTTCTGTCCGCGTCGCCACGATGGGACACGCGAGCCAGAGCTGCGTGGCCCGGCCGTAGTGACGCACTTCCAGTACCCGTGCGCTGATCTGCACAGCGCCGCCCTGAGTCGTCACCGTGTGCCCCCGGCGTGCAGGTCTTGCAGACAGCGCACCGTAACGCCGGGTTTGCGGGCCGCCTCGAGAGCCGAGACCGCCGCGGAGGCTCCGGCGAGCGTGGTAATGCAGGGCACAGTGCGGCGGTGTGCGGCCTGGCGGATCTCGAACCCGTCGCTGCGCGCGCTGTGGCCGTAAGGGGTGTTGATGACCAGGTCGATGAGACCCTCGTCGATCCAATCTACAACCGTACGCCCTCCCTCACTCACCTTGTTCACGAACGTGGTCTCCACACCGAGGCTCAGGAGAGCACGGGCAGTACCTCTTGTAGCCACGATCCGCAGCCCCAGCCCCTGCAGCCGCTGCGCGAGGATAGTGGCCGCGGATTTGTCCGTGTCGCAGACGGAGAGAAAGACGACTCCTTGCGTGGGTAGTGGCACACCGGCGGCCGTCTGTGCTTTCCCGAACGCGGCGGGAAAAGTATCAGCCACGCCCATCACCTCGCCCGTCGACTTCATCTCCGGACCAAGCCGCGAGTCGGCCTCCAGAAAACGATCGAACGGCATGACCGCCTCTTTCACGCTCACGTACTCCGGCACCACGCGCTGGGGCAAACCGAGGTCGGCGAGCTGCTCGCCGAGAATGAGCCGCGTGGCGGCCTTGGCCAACTGTACTCCCGTCGCCTTGCTGACGAAGGGTACGGTGCGCGAGGCTCTGGGATTTACCTCGAGCACGAACAGGGTGTACTTCTGATACGCGAACTGTACGTTCAGCAACCCGCGAACCCGCAGTGCCTGGGCGAGGCGGCTCGTCTGCCGCCGCACGTCCTCGAGGATCCCCTCCCCCAACGATACCGAGGGGATCACGCAGGCCGAATCGCCAGAGTGCACCCCGGCCTCTTCCACATGCTGCATGATCGCGGCCACGTACACACCCTCACCGTCCGACAGGGCGTCAACGTCGACTTCGATCGCGTCTTCGAGGAACCTGTCGATCAGGACCGGGTGCTCGAGGCTGGCGTCGACCGCCGTCTCCATGCAGGCGAGCAACTCCTCCATCGTGTACGCGATCTGCATGGCTCGGCCACCGAGCACAAAAGAGGGCCGCACGAGCAGAGGAAACCCGATGCGCTCGGCGATCTCGCGCGCCTCGTCGGCGTCGCGCGCGATCCCGTACGCCGGGCAGCGAATCTCCAGTTCCGTGAGGAGCCGGCCGAACTGCTCACGATCTTCCGCTAGCTGGATTGACGCCTGCGGCGTGCCGAGGATCGGCACGCCCGCAGCCGTCAATTCGGCGGCGATCCGCAGCGGCGTCTGACCGCCGAACTGCACGATGACGCCCGTGGGCTGCTCGTTGTCGATCACGTTCAGCACGTCTTCTACGGTGAGCGGTTCGAAATACAGCCTGTCCGACACGTCGTAGTCGGTGGAGACCGTCTCGGGGTTGCAGTTGACCATGATCGCCTCGTAGCCCAGCTCGCGCGCCATGAGGGCGGCGTGAACGCAGCAGTAGTCGAACTCGATACCCTGGCCGATACGGTTCGGCCCACTCCCGAGGATCACGATGCGCTTACGCTCGCCGGGGCTGGCCTCGTTCTCTTGCTCGTACGTGGAGTAGAAGTACGGCGTCTGCGCCTCGAACTCGGCGGCACAGGTGTCCACCGCCTTGTAGACCGGGCGAATCCCCTGCCCGAGCCGCAGGCCGCGTACCTCCGCCGCCGTACGCCCAGTGAGCTGGCCTAAACGTTCGTCTGAGAATCCGTAGCTCTTCATCCGCCGCAAGAGGTCGGCGTCCAACCCAGGGGCCTCCACGACCTCGCGCTCGAGCTCCGCGATATCGCGCAACTCCGCCAGGAAGAACCGCGGCACGCCGGTCAGACGATGGATCTCTTCTCTGTCCGCGCCCAGGCGGAAGGCGTGCAAGATGAGGTCGTGGCGCTCGCATGTGGGAACCGTCAGCGCGGCCAACGTGGCGGTCGCGGTCGACGGTAGGTCGGGTGCCACGTCGAGCTCGCGCGAACGCATCGCCTTGAGGAAAGCTTCCTTGAAGGTTCGGCCGATCGCCATGGCCTCCCCCACGCTCTTCATCTGCGTGGTGAGCTCGCGGTTGACGAGGGGAAACTTCTCGAAGGCCCAGCGAGGCATCTTGACGACGATGTAGTCGAGCGTGGGCTCGAAGCAGGCGGGGGTTTTCCGCGTGATGTCGTTGGCGATCTCATCGAGCGTATACCCGACGGCGAGCTTCGCCGCGATCTTCGCGATCGGAAAGCCGGTCGCCTTGGAGGCCAGCGCCGAGCTGCGCGACACCCGCGGGTTCATCTCGATGACCACGACCTCGCCGTTCGCTGGGTTCACCGCGAACTGGATGTTCGAACCGCCGCACGCCACATCCACCGCCCGCACGATCGCTTTGGCCGCGTCGCGCAGCTCCTGGAACTGTGGATCCGTGAGCGTGAGGGCGGGGGCCACCGTAACGCTGTCGCCCGTATGAACACCCATTGGGTCGATGTTCTCGATGGAACAGATGACCACCACGTTGTCGGCCGTGTCGCGCATGACCTCCAGCTCGAACTCGTGCCAGCCGATGACCGATTCCTCGAGCAGTACCTGGTGAATGGGGCTCAGCTGAAGGCCGCGCTCCACTAGGGCCCGCAAAGAGGTCAGATCGTGGGCGACCCCTCCGCCGCTGCCGCCGAGCGTGTAGGCGGGGCGAATGATCAGCGGCAGCCCAAGATCTCCGGCCGCGTCCTCGGCCTCGGCCATGGTGTGGACGATGGCGCTGCGCGGCACGCGCAAGCCAAGGCCCTCGACGATGGCCCGGAACTCGGCGCGGTCTTCCGCTCGATGGATGGCGTCGGCTTGGGCGCCGATCATCTCGACGCCCCACAGGTCGAGCACGTTCCGCTGCTCGAGCTCCATAGCTACCGTGAGCGCCGTCTGCCCGCCCAGCGTCGGCAGGAGAGCGTCGGGGCGCTCGTCCTCGATGATCCGCGCGATCGTATCGGCGTTCAGCGGCTCGATGTACGTGCGCGCAGCCACATCCGGGTCGGTCATGATGGTTGCTGGATTGGAGTTCACCAGCACCACCTCATAGCCATCCGCGGCGAGCACCTTACAGGCCTGTGTGCCGGAGTAGTCGAACTCGCACGCCTGCCCGATGACGATGGGGCCAGAGCCGATGATGAGGATCTTGTGCAGGTCGTCGCGCCGCGGCATTAGCTCTTCCTTCCATCGCCGCTCGAGCGCAGAACTGCCTCGCGAAAACGCGTGAACAGATGGCTGGAGTCCCGCGGGCCAGGAGACGCTTCGGGGTGGTACTGCACTGAGAAAGCGAGCTGCTCTTCGCAGCGGAGCCCCTCGACCGTATCGTCGTTGAGGTTCAGATGGGTGAACTCGACCCCTCGTGGAAGCTGCCCGTCCGAGCGTACGGCGAAGCCATGGTTCTGCGTGGTGATCCCCACCACGCCCGTCATGAGGTCCTTGACCGGGTGATTGCAGCCGCGATGACCGAACTTGAGCTTATAGGTGCGCAGGCCGAGCGCCAGCGCCAGCAACTGGTGCCCCAGACAGATCCCGAACAGCGGGACGCGGCCCAGCAGCCGGCTCACGTTCTTCACGGCGTAGCCCACGGCCGCCGGATCGCCAGGCCCGTTGGAGAGCACCACGCCGTCGGGCTTCAGCCGCAGCACATCGCGGGCCGACATCCGCGCCGGCACCAGGGTGAGACGAAATCCCTGCATCTCCAGCTGACGCAGGAGAGAGCGCTTGACGCCGAAGTCGTACACCACCACGTGCGGCGCCTCTGCCGGTTCCGCTGAGAGCGCATGGACGTCTGCCCGCGTCACCGCCTTCACGAGATCCGCGCCGGCCATGACGGGCAAGCTTCGCGCGGCCTTCACCAGGGTCTTCGCATCGAGCGCCTCGGTGCTCACTACCGCTCGCAGAGCACCCTTGTCGCGCAGATGACGTGTGAGGGCTCGCGTATCCACTCCGCTCACCGCGAGCACATTCCGTTCGGCGAGCCAATCCAGCCACGTGCCGTTGGAAGCGTGGTTGAAGCAGTAATTGGTGATCTCTCTGGCGACCACAGCCCGAGCGTGGGGCGTCTCCGATTCGTCACGATCGGGGTGTACGCCGTAGTTGCCGATGAGCGGAAATGTATACGTGATGATCTGCCCGTGGTACGAGGGATCGGTGATCACCTCCTGGAAGCCAACCATCGCCGTGGTGAACACCAGCTCCCCCCCAGCCGTGCCCCGCCCGGTGAGCGCCTCTCCCGTAAACCACCGCCCGTCTTCCAGGGCTATGACCGCCGGCCTAGGCAACGGCGTCGTGGGCTACGCGCCCCGCGGCTACGGTGAGCAGTACTCGAGCACCGAGCGTGGCTCCCCACAGGAACGAGTTCTGGGAGCGCGAGTGCAGCGTGTGGCGGTCGACCGTCCAGCGTGCTCGCGGATCTACCAGACACAGGTTGGCCTGCTCGCCCGCCGCGAGCGACGGTACGGTGATCCGCGCTATCCGCGCCGGGGCTTGGCTCACGCGCTCGACCAGCGCGGCCAGCGGCAGGGCACCCGGCACCACTAGGCGCTCGTGGAGGACGGCGAAGGCCGTCTCGAGCCCGATGGTTCCAAAGGGAGCCTCTTCGAGCGGCACTTCCTTCTCCTGGAGAGCATGTGGCGCATGATCGGTGGCGACGCAGTCGATCTGCCCACCGGCCAGCGCATCTACCAGCGCTCGGCGATCGGATTCCTCACGCAGTGGAGGGTTCATCTTGGTGTTGGGGTCGAGCTCCCGCAGTAGCTCGTGCGTGCACGTGAGATGGTGCGGCGTGACCTCGGCCGTTACTGGAACCCCCGCCTCTTTGGCTCGCACCACGTGAGCCAACGCCGCGGCTGTGCTCACATGGCACACGTGGAGCCTCGCCTCCTCGTAGCCGGCGATCTCCACATCTCGTCCGACCTCCGTCGACTCGGCGATGGACGGCACACCGCCGAGGCCGAGCTGAGCCGACACCTCGCCCTCGTGCATCACGCCCGTGCCGCTCAGCGTGCGGTCTTCGGCGTGCACCGCCACGAAGCGGCCGGTCGGCCGCGCGTACTGCAGCGCGCGGCGCAGCAGGTAGGCGGAGGTGATCGGCATGCCATCGTCGCTGAAACCTACGGCCCCAGCGGCCGCCAGCTCGTGCATCTCGGTGAGCTCGCGTCCAGCCAAGCCCTTGCTGACCGCGGCATAGAAGCCGACGGGGACGGTTGCCTCGGCTGCCGCGCGGCGCGCGAGAGCCTCGAACACCGCCGCCGTATCGGTGACGGGATCGGTGTTCGCCATGCCGAACACAGCCACGTAGCCACCGGCGGCGGCGGCGGCCGTCCCCGTGCTGAGGTCTTCTTCGTCCTCACGGCCGGGTGTGCGCAGGTGCGTATGTAAGTCCACGAACCCCGGGAGCGCGAGCATGCCCGCTGCGTCGATGACGCGCACGCCTTCGGGGGCGACCAGGCCGGCTCCGACAGCGGCGACCTTACCCTTCTGCACGAGAACATCCACCACCGCGTCGATGCCGGCGGCCGGATCCACCACCCGCGGACCTCGGAGAAGCAGGTCGGCCTTGTTCCCTCGCGCGCACCACAGGCCCGTGGGAGGTACGGTGGCGCTCATGAGGTCTCCTCTCCGGCGGCATCGCTGTACCCCACGATGGTCCGGTACAGGATCGCCATGCGTGTTGCCAAGCCGCTCTCCACCTGCTGCAGGATGAGCGTGTCGGGGTCGTCCGCCACCTGTGCCGTGAGCTCCACGCCGCGGTTGATGGGTCCCGGATGCATGACCTTCTGTCCGCGCCGCAGCCTGTTCTTGCCGATGCCCCAGACGGCGGCGTACTCGCGCAGGGTGGGGACGAAGTTGGCGCCCTCGGCCATGCGCTCGCGCTGGAGACGCAGCACGTAGATCACATCGTGCGAGGCGAGCGTCGAGAGGTCGTGCTCCACTCGCACGCCGAGCGACTCTATGCCTCGCGGAATGAGCGTCGGCGGGCCGATCACAGTGACCTGCATCCCCATCATCTGAAAGCCCTGGATGTTGGAGCGCGCCACCCGGCTGTGCATGATGTCGCCCACGAGGGCGATGCGCATTCCCTCCAGCGAGCGACCAAACGTTTGGCGCAGGGTGAACAAGTCGAGCAGACACTGTGTGGGGTGCTGGTACTTGCCGTCGCCGGCGTTGATGACGCTGGCCGTGGTCTGGCGAGCGACCAGTCGGCAGGCGCCTACCGAAGGGTGACGGATGACGATGATGTCGGGCGAGTACGCCGTGAGCGTGAGCACCGTGTCCTTCAGCGACTCGCCCTTCTCGACGGACGACCCCGATTTCTTGAGTGCGATGGTATCCGCCGACAGCCGCTTGGCGGCGAGGTCGAAGCTGGTCGAGGTACGGGTACTCGCCTCGTAGAAGAAGTTCACGATTGTGCGGCCCCGCAGCGTGGGGACCTTTTTGATGTCGCGATGCATGATCGGCAGGAAGCTCTCGGCCGTGTCGAGGATGAGCTCGACGTCGCTGCGCGTGAGGTCCTCCATGGAGAGCAGGTCGCGTTTGGTCATCGCGTCACCTGCTCTCCACTGCGCACCAGGACCACGGCGTCGGCCCCGTCGCGCTCCGCCACGCGAACGCTGACACGCTCCGGGATGGCGGTCGGGATGTTCTTGCCCACGTAATCGGGGCGTATGGGAAGCTCGCGATGGCCGCGATCCACCAGCACGGCGAGCTGAATGCGTCGCGGCCTGCCGAAGTCGAAGAGCGCATCGATCGCCGCGCGAATGGTACGACCCGTGTACAGCACGTCGTCCACCAGGATGATCGTGAGCTCATCGATGGCGAACGGCAGGTCGGTACCCATGACCTCCGGTTGCGCGCCGCTCGGCAGCTTCCACGCCTGGCCGCGGACGGCGACATCGTCGCGGTAGAAGCTGATGTCCAGCAATCCCAGCGGGATCTCCCGGCCGCTGAGCTCGACCAGCAGATCGCGCAGACGGCGGGCCAAAAATGCGCCCCGGGTATGGATGCCGACGATCGCCAGCGGCCGTTCGGGAGGGTTTTTCTCGAGGATCTCGTGGGCGATCCGCATGAGCGTCCGCGCGACCTGCGCGGCGTCCATGACGCCCACCTCGGCGGCGTGGTCGCTCATAAGAACGACGCCACCGTGCTCGACATTCCACAGTACGGTAGCGTCGCCATAGCGACCACCCCTTCCGGTCTCGCAGGACACACTTAAAGGCCGCCTGACTTTAGCAATCGCGTGCGGCGCCCGTCAAGGAGCCGCGTTGGCTCACCAGGAATGTACTCGGAAGCAATTCGCTGCTCAGCAAGTACTCGAACGCTGCTCGCGCCCATGCCCAAAAAGCGCCGACCCCGGCAGAGCACCGCGAGGATCTCGAGGGGATAGTCAAGATTGCGTTCATCCGCCGCTGTGCGTCACTACAATCAGGAATGATCAGCAACATCGCCGCCGCTTACAAGCATGCGCTGCGCGCGATCGCCCGCTGGCTGGCATTAGACGAGAAATCCAAAGTCATGAGAAGCTATTTAGAGTACTGACCAGCCCTGTACCGGATCTCGGCGCTGCCGAGTTGCTCATCGTTGCCGGCGACAACCTCGAAGGTGTGCGTTTTTCGAAGCTGCATTTGCCAAGCTCGCGGGTAAGTTCGATTCCTGCCTCGCCTGACAAAACGTTCGATATGCCTACTCTATGTATCAGATAGGAAAAACTTAACAATATAGATAGTGCGACTCAGTCATACGCCTATTATCACTATTTAACTAGTTATACTCAATCTACATGGTCTTCAGTTGTTCTTTCCTTCCGCTCCGCCCCAATGACACTTACAGTTTCCGTTCCATCATTATAATACGCATGATCAGTGAAACCTGGTATAAACGCTGTGTCTCCTTCCTTCATTCGATATGAGACTTCGCCAATTGTTAATAGGAAGTTGCCAGCTACACAGTGTACGAACTCGTCAGTGGAGTGACACAGATCCTTCAATTGACTACCCTGTTGCATAGTCATCACAAAGGGCTCCATAGACCACCATCTCCTCGCCAGATAGGTGACCACCACGCCGTCGTCCACCACTTGAGATGACACTCCATCGGCCAGGGAGATCAGTTCCGTCTTCCGCTCGATCACGTCTGAAAGCAGTTCGACCACCACGGCACCGTATGTATCAACAAGACGAATAAGGCGCGACAGAGCGATCTCTGTACCACCTCGCTCGACGAGGCGGATGAAGGAGGATGAAAGACCTGCAGCCTTCGCGGCATCGCGAAGACTCATGCCGCGCGCTTGTCGCAAAGCTCTCAAGCGCACGCCCAAAGCGACACGCGTTGCTATCAGATCGTTTTCTGTGTTCGGAGATACGTCGTCTTCAACGACATGATGCGTTTCAGGTAGCACATTATCGTTTGAGTTCATTCATGTCGCTCCGATCTGGCCGAATGGCCTATTCAAGTTAATACCCCCTGCTCCGCGCTAATGCAACGCTGAGCTGCACTAAAGTATGTGCTGTACACAGATTCGGCCGACATGTGATGCAAATCAGCAGTTGCCCGAGAGGCCAGATCCCCTACGCGAAGCAAGCAGATGAGAAATAAGTGTACGCGAGCAGTCAAGCTGAACCGCCGACTTGTTGCTGGAGCGAGGCGCTGCAGTCCCCATAGCGCTTCGCAGACCACTGCTGGCTGACTCGTGAACCGCCTGCGCCCCTTATAGAGCTGCCTGCAACAGCGTGATACCGCTCAAGGGATGAGGACTTGACCTTGTCTCTCCAGCCGTGGCAAGTGAACCGCCAGGTATTGTGGAGGCTCCAGGAGAAACAATGCCCAGAGGAACGCTCTACCCGCCGGAGCTTCGCGAGCAAGCGATGCGCATGGTCGCCGAGATCGGTGAGCCTGGCGCCGTGCGCCGCGTCGCCGAGAAGCTCGACGTCAACTCTGACGCTGTGTGCTACTGGATCAAGAATGCGCCGGCGGAGATCGGTGGCAAGAGTGGCCTCACCACGAAGCAGCTCCAAGAGTCTCGGGCGTTGCGCAAGGGAACGCCGAACTCAAGTGCGCGAACGAGATCCTGAAGGGCGAGCGCCCATTTTGCGCGGGAGTTCGACCGTCCCCCGTCCGAGATGACCACCTTCACCGAAGAGCACCGCCATCGTTTCGGAGTCGAGCCGATCTGTCGGGTCATGGAGCTTAAACCCCCTCGATGTATTGGGCAGCCTGCTCGCGCCCGCCCTCGAAGCGCTCCCCGCGCGACGAGTCCCTGAAAACCGACATTACGCGAGTCCACGAGGGGAACTACGGAGTCTACGGAACGACTACGCCGGATGCGGCGCTCCACGTCTACGTTCGGCCGACCTCCTGGAGCGCCAGTTCGTCGCCAGCCGCCCGAACCAGCTCTTGGTCGCCGATATTCCTACGTGCATACCTTTGCGGGCTTCTGCTGCGTCACGTTCGCCATCGACGTTTACTCTCGGCTGATCGTTGGCTGGTCGCTCGGCACAACACTGCACACCGAGATGCCTGGGGACGTTGGAGATGGCCCTCTGGCAGCGCAAGAAGGGCGCAGAGGGCCTGATCCACCACAGCGATAGTGAGTGCGTGCATTCCGGCTTCCTCGCGTGGTCTGACCCGCACTCTGATCGACCCTTTGCGTGTCATTCCCCGGACGTGTCGATCACTCGAGGGCAGCCGGTCGAGGTCGCGGTCTCGACCGACACATGTGACCTGATGAGAGCTTGACCGCATCTCAGGTGTCCCTTCACTCTCGTGTCCAGCGTCGGGCAAGGCCGCCGCCGACCCCGATCAGTGAAAGCAGCGAAGGGAGCCGACGTGCACAGCATCTCACCGACAGACCGCGATGTCAGCGGCGACGTCCGACGTCGATACCCACGCCAGGCAGCACGTCGCAGCGCTTATCGACTCCCTCGGCCGTTTGCTGGCCCGAGTCTTCCCTGTCTCTCAAGCAGGCTACGGGGAGCTGCTACGGTGGGTGCAAGAGCATGGCACAGCACGCCGTGCCGGCGTCGAGGGGACCGGCCCCTATGGGGCCGGTCTGGCTCGGTTCCTAATCGCTCAGGGCATCGAGACAATCGAGGTCACCCGACCGAACCGGCGCCGTCGACGTTACCTGGCAAGAGTGACACCCGTGACGCCGAGGCAGCGGCTATCAGTGTTCTCGCTGGAAGCGCCACGGCACAGCCAAAGGCTCACAGCAGCCTGGTCGAGGCCACACTGTTGGTCTCGGCGCCAAGTAGCTGCGGAAACCGATCGAGAGCCAGCCTCGTCAGCGGCGACTCCAGGCGTGCGCGCACTGGAGCCGATGGGTGCTCTTGCCACAGCTGCCGCGGTGACGGCGCTGCGATCGCTTGCTCGGCGCTGCCAGCAGCTTGAGGATGAGATCACCTCTTTGGACGAGCAGCTGAAGGTACTCATCTCTCAAGCGGCGCCACGGTTGCTTAGCCCAGCCTGGGATCGGACCAGAGAACGTCGCCCGCCTGCTGGTACTGACTGGCGACAGTGGCGAGCGACTACGTCGCGAAGCGGCACTGGCAGCGCTCTGTGGCGTGAGCCTGGTGGAAGGCTCAAGCGGCAAGACCATCCGACATCGACTCAATCGGGGCGGCGATCGTCAAGGCAACTGCGCCCTTTGGCTGAGGGCCACAACAATCGCATGATCCACCATCCAGAGACCCGTGACTACGTCGCTCGGCGAACAGCCGAGGGTCTCTCTCGCAAAGAGATCCGGCACTGTTTGATGCGGCGTCTCGTCCGGCAGCTCTATACGCTTCTGCTGCGCGATCTCAAGGATGTTTCGCAGCTGTGCTTGAGATAGGAGTATCAACGCCTTGGCCGAGTCAACGATCGGACTCTACAAGACCGAGCTCGCCCAACGCCAGCGCCCCTGGCGCAACCCGGAACAAATCGAGGTCGCGACTCTGGAGTACACCGACCGGTAGAACAACCGTCGCCTGCGCACCGAGATCGGCGACATCCCACGGCGGAGCAAAAAGCCATCTACTATGCTTAAAGAGAGCTCAGAGAGCATGAACTAACCGCAAGCTGAAGCCTCTGCCGGACCTGGAGCGCTTCAGCCGGCCACCGGAGTACATGGTACATGGAGAACGTGGTTGGCAAAGCGTGATAGCACGCACGTCTCACAAGTGTTCGCCCCTCCAGCCTGAGCGTGCCGAAACGGTGCAGACAGGTCTCCTCGGGGACGCGCTCCGTTTCACGGACTCTTCCGCAAAACGAGAACTCCCAGCCGACGACCTCGCGGTCGTGGCAGTCGATGATCTCCGCTAGGTGGCTCCAGCCGTCGCGGCCGCAGTAAACGTGCGTGAGATCGATCGCCCAGCGGGCACCAGGGATGAGTGCGACACTCCTGCGCCTCGCACTCGCGGACATGGTGTCACCTGCCGCTGGTGCACGAACCAGCGCTTGGCGCGCAGGTTACAGTAGGCCGCTTTCGGGTTCACGACGAGCCCTCGCTGCACCGAAGCAGCGCCCAGAGCTTGCGGTAATCGAAGGTCGAGCGCTTTCCAATCAGCTCGCGGATACGCTCGCCCCTGGCTTGCATCAAGGCCTTGGCAGTCTCTGCAATCAATCGCCTACAACCACTTTTCCCCTGCTGATAACCATTTCAATTTCGATTTCATCTATACAAGACGTTCTGGTTAATAGATCCTCTCCCAGGACGATCATATCGCCCATCTTACCTACTTCGAGAGTTCCGCACTCGTTCTCAGAGTGTGCTGCCCATGCAGCGTTACTACTAAATACTGCCAAAGCCTCCTCTGGTGCCACGCGCCTAGCCTCATTCGGCATATTTACTAAAGCATGTATACCCAGCAGAGGATCGATAGGAGTAACAGGGCTGTCAGATCCACCAACAACATGTCCTTTTCTTGCAATGATATTTCCAAATGGATGTAATCTCTCCGCCCGTTCTCTTCCAAGCAGTAATTCATATTCACTACATCTACCAACGCCCCATATCCATGAAAATGATGGTTGCATCGCCAAAACAAGTTGGAGGTCCACAGCCTGATCGATTGCCCATGCGCTCGGACACTGAAAATGCTCAATACGGTGTCGACAATTCTTCCTAGGCCATTTTCTCTGAGCTTGTCCTATCGCACGAACAAGCAAATCAATTGCTCTATCTCCAATAGCGTGCATGCTAACTTGCAACCCAGCACAATGCGCCTTATATACAAAATCGTAAACATTTTTATCATCTATATATTGCTCACCACAAGTTCTAGTGCCAATATATGGTTCGTAAAACCAAGCGGTTCTTTCAAATGTTGCTCCATCTATAGCCAAACAGCCACCAACACGCGGTAGACCAGCATTCAAAACGTTATTTACATTGAATGTTTGCCACATAATTACAGTATTTATTGGAAGTTCTTTCTGCACTGAAATATGTGTTTCTACATCAGCATCATTTTTTACCCATTGCCCGTCTAGGCAATGCAATGTCGTCACACCCTTTGTTGCTGCATAATTTGTTACTTCGATAAACATCTTCCGTAAGTCATCTTTTTTTAATGCAGCCAATGACTCTCTACTCGCATGAAAAAAGCACTCATCGCCTAGTAATACTCCGGTCGGTTTTCCAGTCTCTTGGTTTCTGTCTATATCACGATGCTGAGAATCAAGAGAACATAGTTCCCATGCTGCTGAGTTCAAACACCCCGAATGCAACGTATTTGTAGCAATATATACAGGATTATTCGGCGCCGCTTCATCAAGCTCCCAGCGGTAAGGCAATCTCTTCTCTTGCAGCATCCAGGGCACACAGCCGACAAGGTGTATCCACTCTCCAGAACGTCTTCTCCTAGCGCAATCAGCTACTATTTTACATATCTTTGAGACTGAATGTGCTTTCTCGATACCTGCCGAACGTAACCACAGAGCCGTCATCAATGCATGAACATGTGTGTCGTGTAGCCCCGGAATAACAACTCGCCTTTTAAGATCAATCACCTCCGTATCATGTTTTCGTAGCTGTAAAACCTCATCTGCATTTCCTAATTCTACTATTTTTCCACTGCCAATAGCCACGCTATTAACTATCTTTGAAAATCGCTGGCCCGATCGGATAATACCGTTTGTTAAAATCAAATCAGCATGCCCCATAGTGAGCCTCGCCACACTGCATTGTTACATAAACTATTTCTACACCAATTATCTATCTAAACCACTAAGTACTTTTGTATAACATCATCTCTATTAATATCTGCTGCCGATCCACTCTCAACTACTGCGCCTTTTTCCATAACAAAATATATGCTAGCGACGCTAAGTGCTAATTCCATATTTTGCTCTACTAAAAGGATTGTCAGACCATCGTCAGAGTTAACACGCTCTAGCAGCATAAGTATTTCGTCAACAACACTTGGTTGTATACCCTCAGTCGGTTCATCTAATAGTAGCAGTCCAACCTCTCCAGCGAGAGCACGTGCTATAGCTAACATTTGCTGTTCGCCGCCGCTCAAAGTCCCAGCTTTCTGCTTACTACGCTCATACAATATAGGAAACATGCTAAATATCTTATCAAATACAGCTGGATGTTTTTGATTCTTATTCCTTAGTCCCATTCTTAAATTCTCAAGAACTGTTAGATGTTTGAACATTCTTCGACCCTGGGGCACATAACCAATTCCGAGTGAATATATATCATATGGTTTCATGCCCTGGATCTCGATATCATTATAAACTATTGTTCCCGCGCTAGCTGGTGTAAGGCCCATTATGCTTCTTAGGAGCGTACTTTTACCCATTCCATTTCTGCCAAGCAACGTTACGATGCTTCCAGTGTTAACAGTCATGCTAGCACCATGTAATATATGACTTTGTCCATAGTGAGCATGAACGTCACTAAGTACCAATTCAGCCATTTTTGCGACCCCTTCCAAGGTACGCATCAATTACGCGTTCATCGTTTTTTACATCATCATATGTTCCTGCAGTCAATAACTCACCTTTGAATAATACAGTTATGGTATCGGCAACCGCTCTTACAAATTCCATGTCATGCTCGATGACCATAATTGTTCTGGTCCCGCTTAAATTACGCACGAGCCTAGCTGTTTGTTTTGTTTCTTCTCTCCCCATGCCAGATGCAGGCTCATCCAGCAATAACAATTCTGGTTCTGCCGCTAATGACATGCCAATTTCTAGCCAACATTTTTCTCCATGTCCCAAGACACCAGCTAAAGTGTCCCGTCTATCCGCTAAATGAACTGTCTCGAGGATTTCGAGAGCTCTGTCGCGGTCAGCGGGTGCTACAGTTCCGCTAAAAAACCCGGAGAGAGGAGAACGACGTCCCATTAGACCAAGTAAGACATTTTCCAGTACTGTCAGTCCTTCAAAAACACTAGTAATCTGAAACTTTATGGTAAGCCCAAGTCGCGCTCTAGCGTCAGTGGTTAAATTACTCAGTGAAGTATTTTTAAAATAGATCTCACCTGTCGTTGGAGCATAGTGGCCTGTGATGAGATGGAAAAGCGTAGACTTGCCGGACCCGTTGGGGCCGATGAAGCCATGTACAGCACCCTGCTCCACTTGGACTGTGAAATCCCGCAGAGCCCATATGCCGCCGAATCTAACGCCCAGTTGTTCGGTTTTCAACAATGTCACGTGAACCCCTTCTCCCTTCCAGCAGCCTTGATAGTCGTGCCGCCGCCGACCCTCCGATCACCCAAAGCCCTTTGGAGCCGAAAAGGACCATAAAGATAAACAGCGCACCCAGAAACAACGTCCAATATTCAACAGCAATGCTACTGATGATATAGCCGAAGCCGCGCACAACTACCGCACCTAGAACGGCTCCGATCAATGTCATACGTCCTCCAATAGCTACCCAGATCACTGCCTCTGTTGAAAGAAGCGTCCCCATAAGATCGGCAGACACGAAACCAGAAGTAGAGGCAAATAGTGCACCAGCAAAACCAGCGATGGCAGCAGATCCAATGAAAACAACAAGCTTTGTTTTCACGGTACTTGTGCCTAGATATTCCAAGCGCTGATCGTTATCTCGTACACCAGCTACTCTCAGCCCAAACGGACCTCTTAGTATTCTAGCCGAAACGACGACAACTCCAGCAAGCAATAGTGAAACAGTGATATATCGTGTCAACGGCGTAGTCAGTCCAAAACTCCATCCACCTAGTTCTACACTTGCCGTTGGCACTCCAAAGAATCCCATAAATCCACCGAAGACCTTTGTCCAACCGTTTCCAAGAGCTTGCATAAGAAATGCTAACGCAAGCGTAACGATTACAAAGTAAGGTCCCCGTACCTTACCATAGAAAAGAAAATATCCTAATACCAGACCTAACAAAGCTGGTAAGAGTATACTTAGTAATATTCCCGCTAGCGCAGGGTTCCAATCCACATGTGGAAACCATGTATCAGTTGTTGTCCATGCATAACACATTGCTCCAAGACCAAAGAACACAGCCTGCCCAAAAGTTAGCATTCCACAGTAGCCCCATAATATATCGATGCTAACAGCAAATAGTCCATATATCACCCATATAGTGGCCTGATCAACCGCTGGACTCCCGCGATATAAAAACGCTCCTGTGCCGACAATTAGTGTAAGCGCCAAAACTTGAAACCCAGGGCGCAAGTGTGCTACCTTCGATTGCACTACTTTCTTATTTATCATCACATCACTTCCGAACAAACAGGCCCTGCGGCCGGATGCGCACTACCACTATTGCCAGGGCGAGTACAACAACCTGCGCGATAATACCGGAGCTGAAGTACGAAATTACTCCTTCGGCACCGCCTATCACGCCTGCACCGCCAGCGACGCCGCCCAAGCTGCCTACCCCGCCAACTATCACGGTCATGAATGACCGCACTAGATACCCCGCGCCCATAAATGGATCCACCGAAACAAGGGGGGCGATCAGCCCTCCCGCCACGCCCGCCAGACTCGCACCGAGGGAAAACGTTCCCGCATAGATACGAGGGGCTCTAATACCGCAGCATTGAGCCATTTCTTGATCCTGAAAAACTGCCCTAGTTTTTATTCCTATCGTGAGGTATCTATATGACAGCAGAAGTAATACAATCAAACCTGCACTTATTCCTAATACTGCTAGTCGGTACTGTGGAAATGGTGTGCCTAAGATACTAATGGCACCTTCCAATGGTGCTCTCACCGGTACTGGTTCAGGACCGAAAATTAGCCGAATCGTCTGTACGAGAATGATGCCTAAACCCCATGTACCAAGCAGGCCGGCGAAATGGCTCCCATAGAGACGTCTGATAAACACTCTCTCCAAAAGCCAGCCGAGCAAACCAACGATTACGCTAGCAAGCAGTACGCCAAGCCAAAGATTTAAGCCAAGATCGTTGGCGATTACTACTCCATAGCACCCAAGCATCAGTAGCTCACCATGAGCAAGATTTAAGACGTCCATCAGCCCGTAAATGATGGCAAGGCCTATTGCTACAAGCATTAATACACCAACTATAACTGCTGTATTTAGTATTTGCAGCAGTACAACATCTAATGTGCTCATATAAGTTACCTCTTTGGATAAATCACTGCAGTTATATTTCTGCCTACCGTTGGGGTTTCTCAGGTTATCGATATCATACATTTTAGTATGGCGGCAACCTGAGAAACCCCAACGGGAGAGTCAAAATATACCTGCAATGTTAATGTGGCATCTGATCTGTGGTCGCGACTTCTACTGCCACAAATGCCGAGTAAGCGAAATGCATTTTCAACTATTGGCGCTGGTCCTCCGATGGCTCGATCAATCCAAGCTCCTTTTCGATTTTTATCGAACCATCTTCCTGGACCCTTGCAATATACATCGTACGGGCGCAATGGTGGTCATCGCGTACGGTGACTTGACCAACTGGAGAATCAATAGTAAGGCCTACCATCGCTTCAGATACCTTTTTCCCATCTATAGTTCCTGCTTTTTTCACTGCCTCAGTCCACAATTGCATAATTGTATATGTTGATGCTGTTATGGTGGTGACAGGCAGGTCAGGTTCGATAGATTTGAAAGCCTCTATAAATTTCTGATTTGCCGGCGTTTCGATCGCTTGAAAATAACCAAAGGTCAGTTCGATCCCAGCAGCAGCCTCCGGACCTATGGCCTTTACGTGACTTTCAGTTAGTAAAGCTGCGATCTGCACGCTCTTTCCAAGATTGTAGTCATAGGCTTGCTTTGCGAGAGCAATCCCGTCGGTTCCGACTACGCAACTGACAAAGACATCGGGCTTCGCCTTCTGAATTCTGGTAATAAGGGAGGCAAAATCAGTGGTCCCCAGTGCGACGTACTCTTCGGCGATTATCTTACCGCCAGCAGCTTCTACATACTGTTTCAGCCATTTTGCAAAACCCTTTGGGTATACATAATCTGAACCAGCGAAGTAGATATTTGGACCATACTTTTCAACAAGATATGGTGCAAATCCCTTCACCATTTGTTCGGCAAGCTCTCCAGTCGAGAAACCTAGAGGGTCATACCACATACCTTCGTTATATGTGGCATAGAGGAATGGTACTCCCTGTCGCGTTACGTCTGGCATAGTCGCACTACGCTCAGCGCTCAGAATGGGACCAACGACGACCGAAGCGCCCTTACCTAATACGGTCTTGGCCTTCTCGTTTGACGTCTTTGGATCGGAGGCGTTGTCTTCGATCAGCAGTTGAACCTTGCGGCCAAGCAAGCCACCCGCTGCGTTGATCTCATCTGCCCAAACCTTCACTGCCCCAAGCACCCCGGCACCACTACCGGCAACTGTGCCACTCAAAGGTACAACGACGCCTACTCTGATTGGCTCCGCCGTAGCGTTCGCGTCGCTATCTCCATCACCCTTCGCGCCGCACCCCGTAACGGCTGTGACGGCAAACAGTGTTACGAGAAGGAGGACTCTTACAAACACGCCCGCCGTGATCGGACGTTTCGCAGGCCTCCCAGCTGTTTGATTGCTCACTTTCCCTCCTCTTCCAAGTTTTTTAAGCTTCCTTACACCACTTCACCAGTCAAAGCGCTTTATCTTGATGCCTCTGCCAGAAACCCGACCCCCCTGCGCGACCGGGGCAAACGTACATGTAGCTGCACAAACTGTCAATATTTTGATTATTTTTCGCTTGGCCGCCTGCGCGCGAAGGCCTTTCACGTGGCGATATCGTGAAAGGTCCACCATCCAGGGAGTGGCGAAAGATCTCCCAAGACACACGTTCCGGACTCTCCGTTGATGGCTCGAGTACCGTCCAAGAGATTGGCGATAATCCCCACGTGACCAGCTCTCGCCATTCGCAGACAGGCTTCGACTTTCGGCCCCATGGACCCGTCCTTGAAATGACCGTCAGTGACGTACTCCTCCATCTCGGTAACGCGTAGCGTGCGGAGCGTCCTTTGAGCCGGCGTTCCGTAAGCAACGTACGCGGCACTCACATCCGTGAGTATGAGAAGGGCATCAGCGTTCAGATCCAAGGCGAGGCGAGCGGCGGCCAAGTCCTTGTCTATCACGGCAGCGGTCCCACTAAAGGAGCCATCCGCTTTGCGGAGTACGGGCACCCCGCCGCCACCGGCACAGATCACCAGGAAATGCTCATTGACAAGACGCTCGATGGTATCTCTCTGGACTATCTCTACCGGCTCGGGGCTTGGCACAACTCGTCGCCAGCCTCGGCCTGCATCCTCGCTCATAATGAAGCCACGTTCAACGCTTAAGAGCCGTGCCTCATTTTCTGGATAGAAGGGACCCACTGGTTTAGTAGGCTTTACAAACGCCTCATCATGTTCGTTCACGATGGTTTCAGTGACGAGCGAGGCTACTCCACAATTTACATTCTCACGGAACAAATGATTCTCGAGACACTGGCAGAGCATGTAACCAAGCTGACCCTGACTCATCGCCCCGCAGACGTCCATTGGCATAGCCCCCACTGCATCCGTCGCCAACTCTTGTTGAATCAGCAGATTGCCAATTTGAGGTCCGTTGCCATGTACGAGAACGATCTTGAATCCCGCAATAATGAGGTCCACTATTCGCCGCGCTGAATCGTCGACGTTAACCAGCTGTTCCTCAAAGGTCCCGACTTGACCCGGTTGAAGAATGGCGTTTCCCCCAAGAGCGACGACAACCACAGGGTTGGCTGTCGACCGTCTGCTTTGCCCCATGCTACCCAATGGACCCACAGTAATGGCCTCTACTTGATGAACAGCGCGAGGATAGCCTTCTCTGTATGCATGCGATTCTCACCCTGGTCCCAGAGAACAGACTGCGGGCTCTCGGCAACATCATCTGTCATCTCCTCTCCGCGATACCCGGGGAGACAGTGCATAAAGATGGCGTTGGGCTTAGCTAGACCCATGAGCTGTGCGTTTACCTGGAATGGCTTCCACAGCTGCAGACGCTCTTCATCCGGCATGGGCGTGCCAGCCATGACTTTCCACGACATGCCATACACGACATCGGCGTCTGTTATCGCCTCTACTGCGTCGTGAGTGATGGTAATCGAACCGCCGGACTGGCTAGCGAATCGTTGCGCCAACTCCACTTGGTGTTCGTCGATCTCGAGAGTCACTGGCCAAGCAGCGGCGAAGTGCATACCGAACAGACCGCTTGCAGCCATTAGAGAGTGTCCCACGTTCCACGGGTAGCCTAGATACGCAATCTTGAGGCCCTGGTAGTTTCCCTTCTTTTCCTTGATTGTCATGAGATCGCATATGCCTTGACAGGGATGTGCCTCGTTAGTGAGCGCGTTTATCACGGGGTTGTTCATCCACCGAGCGAATTCCTCAACAATTTCCTGCCCGAAAGTCCGGATGAAGAGAGCATCGCAGTATCGATCGATCACGCGCGCAGTATCTTTGATGGGCTCCCCACGAGAGGTCTGCAGCTCATCAGGACGGAGGTAGAAGGTGGAGCCTCCAAGTTGAGCAACACCCGCCTGGAAGCTCACACGCGTACGAGTCGATGGCTTTTCAAACACCATCGCGACTGTCTTCCCACGAAGAGGCTCGTATGTCTCCCTCATGGCCCGCTTGCGCTTCAAGTCAATCGCCGTATCGACAACGAACGACAGTTCCTCTGCCGTAAAATCGGACAGCTTCAGGAAATCCTTGCCACGAAAATGCTCAAGCATGTTTGTCCTCCTCCTCATTACTTGAGAATTTGCCGGTTTGCACAAAGGCTACATGAGAATGCACATAAGTGCAATATAAAATCTCGCCTCGGCACCGGGTCTCTTTCCTCCCGCGCATGCTCGGAGAGCGCAGAACGCGGTTCTGTGAACTGCCTCGGCCTTCTTGGAAGCTCCAATCCTTGAGAGGATTCGAGCCATGGACAGACAGACCAGGTATCCCAAGGAAGTGCGGGAGCGTGTCGTGCGCATGGTCTTCGAGCGCGAGCGCGAGTACTCATCACAGTGGGCAGCAATCACCTCGATCGCGAAAACCACAAGCTGCGTGAGGGGCATGACATCTTGAAGCGTACGGTGACTTTCTTCGCCTTATGTAAGGATGCTTTCACGCTCGGCTGGTTGACTTCTTTCTCCGGTGCCCGATTGGTGACGGCCGTGGTTTTTCCTCCTTGTGCCGCCCGTCAAGTGGTCCGGAGACCGTTCGGAGTGACTTGATAGGAGCCTGGTCTGATCCTCGATAAGGGGTGTCCTCGTCGGTCTCGGGCGCACAGTCGGGTGGCGGACGAAGGAGAAGAGCACCATGATCGTGATCGCCGTCGATACGCACAAACGCAGCCACACCCTGGTGGCAGTCGACGAAGCAGGGCGCAAGCTTGCGGAGAAAGCCGTGCCCGTCCACGCCCGACGGTCATCTCGCCGCCGTCGCTTGGACGGCACACTGGCCGGAGCGCATCTTCGCGATCGAGGACTGCCGTCATCTAACCCGACTCCTGGAGGCCGATCTGCTGCTGGCAGGTGAGGCTGCGGTGTGCGTGCCGCCGCATCTCATGGCCGGAGTGCGCAAGGGTAACCGCGAGCGCGGCAAGAGAGACCGATCGACGCTCTGGCGATCGCCCGTGCCGTTCTGCGCGAGCTCTTCCCTTGTGGTCCCCTCCCGGAGCCTGCGCCGCTTCAGCACGCTGACGAAGCTGGAAGAACACCTGGCGCTATTGCGTACAAGACGGCCGCACTGGCTGCGGTCGAAGCATCCAGCACGTCGTTCTTGCGTCAGCCACGCGACAGCTCGCGTATACGGGCGGTCGTGCCACACGCCTACCATGGGCAACGAGCCACTAGGCAAGAGCCCAGGTACGTTCCGGAAACTGTTGTCCCCAGCACAGTAGCTCTCGGTAGCCGGCTAAGGTCGCAAGTAATACAAAAGGGACGAGGTGGCCGTGTTCGTCGTACCACTTGTGCGGTGGCAGTATGTGAGCTCTTGTGGGGTGTTGAGCCAGATCGCAGTCGGCCACCGACCGGGTGACACACTCCGGAGAGTCAGCCTGAAGAGTGACAGGCAGCTCACGGAGTCAGCCCGGCCAAGTGACCCGCGAAACACTACAGGATGACGATGGAGAATGATTTTTTGTCCGAGGCGCTCGGGCGCGTGGACGGCACGAGCGCAAGGCGATGATCGACAGAAGTGCATCCTTGCCCATCGCCGGGCAGGCGCGCCTGCTTGGCTTGGCCCGCTCGAGCGTCTACTACCGGCCGGTGGACATAAGCGAGGCCGAGCTGAAGCTCATGGCGGCGATCGACGAGATCCACACGGAGCTGCCGTTTCTGGGCGCAAGGAGGATCAGGCGCGAGCTGCTCGCTCGCGGCTTTGTGATCGACCGCGACCACGTGGCCACGCTGATGCGCCACATGGGCATCACGGCGATCGCCCCCAAAGGCCGACTCTCGAGGCCGGCCCCGGGCCACAAGATCTACCCCTACCTGCTGCGCGGCCTCGAGATCTGCAAGGCCGGCCATGTCTAGTCATGCGACGTCACCTACCTGCCGATGAAGAAGGGCTTCTGCTACCTCACGGCAATCATGGACTGGGCGAGCCGGCGGGTGCTCTCCTGGCGGCTTTCCAACACCCTCGACGCCTCGTTCTGCATCGAGGCGCTCGAGGAGGCCCTGGAGCGCTACGACGCGCCCGCGATCTTCAACACCGACAGGGCCCGCAGTTTAGCTGCGAGGGCTTCACGAGCTTGCTGACAGACCATGGCGTGGCGATCTCGATGGACGGCCGTGGCCGCTGGCTCGACAACGTCTTCATCGAGCGGCTCTGGCGATCCGTCAAGCACGAGGAGGTCTACCTGAAGGCCTACGAGAACCTCGTCGAGGCACGACGGGCTCGCCGCCTACTTCGAGTTCTACAACCACCGCCGCCGGTACCAAGGGCTGGGCGACGCAACGCCCGATCAGGTCTACTGGGCTACACTACGTACAGAGCAAGCAACAGCTGCATGAGAAGCAGTGAACCACCTACGAACCCGGTTCAGCTGTCCAGGCCAACCCGGCCACCTCTCTACTTCCACTTCTACAACCATCGCCGCCGCCACCAGGGACTCGACGACGCAACGCCCGACCAGGTCTACTGGGCTACACTACGCACGCAACAAGCAGCTGCATGAGGAGCAGCTCATCACCCACGAACCCCATTCAGCTGTCCAGGGTTGCTAAAGGGGCTCAGCTTCGACAGATAGGTGAGCAAGTCAGATGGGAGCGGCGCCTCGAAGGTCAGCCGCCGCTCCGGGTCCATGGGGTGCGGCAAGCTCAGCTTTCTGGCGTGCAGAAACTGCCGCGAGAGGCCGGGAGGACGTGGCCGCCGGCCATAGACTACGTCGCCGACTACGGGAAATCCGAGCGCCGCGGTATGCACGCGAATCTGGTGCGTGCGCCCGGTCTCGAGCGTTACGTCGAGCAGCGACATGTCGGCGAATCGCGCGAGCACGCGAAAGTGCGTGACGGCACGCCGCGGCGCGGTAGTATGCAGGCTCATACGCTTACGATCGCGGATGTGCCGGCCGATCGGCGCGTCGATGCAGCCGGCGTCCTCTGGCGGCCCTCCGTACACGAGAGCCGTGTAGATACGCTCGATACGTCGCTGTGCCATGGCCGCCACCAGCCGCTGGTACGCTGCCTCGTGCCGCGCCACCACCATGAGTCCCGACGTGTCGCGATCCAGCCGATGGACGATCCCCGGCCGACTCCCGTGACCTCCTCCGATACCTCGTTCCAGCAACGCGTTGACCAGCGTGCCGCGCTCGTGCCCCGGCGCGGGATGCACCACGAGACCGGCGGGCTTGTCGATCACCAGGAGGTCGGCGTCCTCGTAGATCACCGGAACGGCGAGTGACTCGGGCTGCAGCGGCGTCGCCGGTTCCGCGACCACGGTGAGATCCACCTCCACCACCTCCCCGGCCTGCATCACGTGGTGTTTGGCGCGCGCTCGTCCGTCTACGCGCACGCCATCCGCCGCGATAGCTTTCTGCGCCCGAGCCCGGCTCACGTGGAGGTGGTCCGCGAGAAACACATCGAGACGCACGCCCTCGTCTTGCGACCGCGCCACAAGCCGCTGTGGCTGCGTCACGAGCTTCGCGGCCGTAAGAATCCCAACACGATCAAGGCCGCCCCCACTCCGATAGCGATATCGGCAACGTTGAACGTAGGCCACCACGCGATACCTATGAAGTCCACTACGTATCCGAGACGCAGTCGATCGATGAGATTGCCCAGGCTCCCCCCGAGGAACACGCCCAGCGCCACGGCCAGCTGTCGGGGGCCGCGTGCCAGCAAGGCAGCGACGGCGACGGTCACCAGCGAGACAACGATGGCGAGAATCCAGCCGTGATCCTGGAGCAGGCTGAACGAGGCACCGGTATTGCGCACGTACTCTACTCGCAGGCTCCCCGCGTGCACAGGCAACTCTTCGCGCATGGCGGTCACCACGAGCTTGGCGAGCTGGTCGACGACCAGCACGGATCCAGCGACGAGTACGCCGCGGATGCGCTTGTTCCGCTGCCAGCGACTCACGGCGCCAGCGCCCGCACGACATCCTCCAGTGTCGTGTCTTGCAGGATCACTACCTTCCGGCGAGCCGTCGTGCCGCTCCTCACCCGAACAGAGCACAAGGGCGCGCCAAGACGATCGGCCAGAAACCGGCACAACTCCTGATTCGCCCGACCCTCGCTCGCCGGCGCAGCCAGGCGTATGCGGAGAAAGCCCTCCACTTCGCCGATGATCTCCGACCGGCGGGCACCGGGCACCGCCCACACGGCCACGCTCACCGAGCCTCGCGCCGCAGTGGCCCAGGAGGGGCTACCACTTGAACTCGTTATCACCGACCGTTTCGTCGACGTCGGCGAGGAAGGCGACGTCTCTACTCTTCGCATCCTCCGCGGCGGCTTCCTCATCGGGCAGTCCCACCGCCGGCTGCGGACCGGTGAGGGCTTCCGTATCTTCGCCCTCCTCCCGACGCGGCCCCGGTGGCGGCGGGAACGGCTGTGCCGCGCGGCTGCCGGGTGGCGGCTCTTCGAGCGACGGCACGGGTGGTGGCTCCCACCAGGGACGCCCCCCGGCCACGCCAGCCTGTCCCACCGGCGTCACCAGCGGCTCCGCTGGCGCCTCTTCCTCGATCTCCTCGATTTCGCCCCCATCGGCTGGGAGCAGTTCCGTATCGATGGCCGCCTTGAGCATCTCGGCGTTCTTGGCGAAGTCGGCCGCTCGAGCATGCAGGCTGTCCGCCTCGGTCACCTGCGCGAGAAAACCCTCGAGCATCTGCCGGAACTTGAAGCGAAAGTCGGCCTCGGTGTTGCGCAGCACGACGGTTTCTTTTTCCACGGTTTGTTTGGAGGTGTACGCGTCGTTGAGTGTGTCGCGGGCCTTACGCTCCGCATCGCTCACCAGATCGCGCGCGCGCAACTCGGCGTCGCGCAGGATGAGCTGCGCTTCCTTCTGCGCGCTGGCTTTCATCTCCTCAGCGCTCTGCTGCGCGGAGATGAGTGTCTTCTGGAGCGTCTCCTCGATGGTGCGGTAGTGGCCAATCTGCTCCTGCAGCGTCTCGAGCCGCTCGGCGAGATCGATGTTCTCCTTAAAGACGCGTTCGAACTCCTCCGCCACCTGATCGAGAAACTCGTCTACCTCCGCATCTCCGTATCCGCGCATGCCACGCTTGAACTGCTTGTGACGAATATCGAGTGGCGTGAGCTTCATGGCACCCCCTCGGGAAGTCGGTCTACCCCTGGCGTCTGGCGCGTGCGACCGCGGCGCGAACCGCGGCCATGAGCGCCGGCCTCAGGCCTGCGAGCTCCAATTGTTCGATGCCGGCGATGGTCATGCCGCCGGGTGTAGATACCGCACGGCGTACCCCGCCCGTTTCTCCGGATCGTCGCACCAGCTCCACAGTCCCGGCGACGGCGCCTACTGCCAACTGCGCGGCTGTCTGCCAATCCAGGCCCACGGCCACGCCAGCCTCCTCGAACGCCTCCACGAACAGCGCCGCGAAACCCGGACCGCAGCTCGCCACCACCGTCGCCTCGTCGAACAGGTGCTCCGGCACCTCGATGACCTCGCCGAGGAAGCTCCACAGACGGCGTAACTCATCTTCGGCGGTCCCCAGCGTACCACCTGCCCACACGAGCAAACCGCACCCGTGTGAAACAGCGACATTGGGGATCACGCGTCCGACCTTCGCCCCGGTGGGCAGCCAGGAGGTCAACTCGCTCAGGGGAACGCCTGCGGCGAGCGAGATGACCGGCACATCTCGCAGCTCGGTGGCGAGCCCCGTGAGCGCGGCCTGTACCTCCGCGGGGCGCACGGCCACCACCAGGAGGTCCGAACGGGCCGCCAACTCCGCTGGCGACGCACACGCTGCGACGTCGCAGGCGGCGTGGAGGTGTTCCGCCGCCTCGGGGCGGATGTCGAACCCCGCCATCCGGGGCCGCTCTGCCGCCGGCAGATCGGTCCGCGTCCAGCCTGTGGCCAGCGCATGAGCGATGTGGCCACAACCGAGTAAGCCGACACAGGGGGCGGAGTTCATGGAGTGCGCGCTAGAACTGATTGAAGAAGCCCTTCTCGATCAGACGAGCTTTCTCTTCGGCGGACACCTCGACGTTACGTGGTGTGAGCAGGAAGATCTTCTCGGCCACCCGCTGCATGCCACCCTCGAGCGCATAAGTAAGGCCGCTGCAGAAGTCCACGAGACGCTTCGCCAGGTCCGTCTCTGATCCCTGCATGTTGATGACCACGGGGACGTCGGACTTAAACTTGTCCGCGATGAGCTGAGCGTCGTTGAAGTTCTTGGGGACCACGAGGTGAATCTCCACTCGTGGCGATCGCACTGGCTCGAGCGAGGGCACCATGGGACGCGGGGTCGAGCGCGCCGGCGCCTCGCTGAAGATGTCGTCGTATTCGCTTCCGTGGGCGCGGCCGCCCCCGCGATTCAACTTGCGCACGTTCGGCCTCTCCTGATAAGCGCGCTCCAGCTCTTGTTGGGGAGCCAAGGTCTCCTCTTCGTCGTCGTAGTCTTCGTCTTCGGCGATGCCGAAGTACACCATGACCTTATGCCACGACTCGCCTAGGCCCATGGCCCCTCCAGGTTCCGTTAGAAAAGAACCGCTCCGCCTACGCGGACCTTGGTGGCTCCCTCGCGCACCGCGACCTCGTAATCGGCGCTGGTTCCCATCGACAGCTCCGCGAAAGTATAGCGACCGTCCCATGCAGCGGAAAGACGCGCCGCGAGGGCGCGCGTCTGCGCAAAGTACGGCGCCGCACCTCCTGCCTGCCTCGTCAGCGGCGGCATACACATGAGTCCCGCGAACTGGACTTTGGTATAAGCGCTCGCAGTCTCCAGAAAGCGGTCGACCTCCTCTGGCAGCACACCGGACTTGCTACCCTCCGCGGCCACATTTATCTCCAGCAGCACGTTGACTTTGTTCTCCGCGCGACGCTGCAACTCCTGCACCACACTGAGACTACCAACCGAGTGGATGAGGCGTACCAGCGGGAGCACCTGCTTCGTCTTGCGACTCTGCAGATGGCCAATGAAATCCCAGGTGAAGCGGTCACCGTACAGTGCGTATTTGGCCAGCAGATCTTGGGCTCGGTTCTCGCCCACGAGCCGCACACCCGCCTCGAGCAGCACGTGCATATGCTCCGCCGGAACGTACTTGGTCGCCAGCACGACCTCCACGTCGTTCGGATCGCGCCCGGCGCCGTGTGCCGCGGCGGCGATGCGCTCGCCGACCTCGGCCAGGCGAGTACGTACCTGCTCGGCCGCGACCACGCTCCGTCTCACTCTGCCACCCTCCTCCTGCCCTCCGCTCGTACACCACCCTCGGTGATCCACGCCAGCGCCGCCTGACGACCAGTGGCCCCCCCATCTCGGCGATGCGAGTAGAAACGCGGATCGCACGAGGTGCACACGCCGCTGACGCGCACCTCCGGCACGCCAGCGCGCAGAAGTTCCTGGCGCGCGCAGCTCCACAGATCCACCTGGCCATCTCGCCATACGCCGGGAAAGCGACGTTCGAGTGTCTGGCCGACATCTGTCCCGACGGCGAAACAGCACGGGCCGATGCTCGGCCCGACGACCGCCGTCCTCAGTCTACCAAGTCGGCCGAGCGCCTCCGCCGTGTCCGTCACCACGCCCGCTACCAGGCCTCGCCAGCCGGCGTGAGCGAGCCCGAGAGCCGGGGTGCCGGCGGGAGTCTCGGCGGCTATGAATACCGGCACGCAATCGGCCACGGCGATCATGAGGACAGTGGCGGCGTCGGCGGTCACCAGCGCATCCGTGTCGGCGAGTGCCGATGCGGTGTTCCGAGCACCGCTCCCCCTGTGGGTGTGATCGACGCAGCGCACCGTCTTGCCGTGTACCTGATGCGGGACGACCACGTCGTCCAGGCGAATCCCCAAGGCCGTCGCGATCAGCACCCGGTTGGCATGAACATCCCGCGGCCGGTCGCCAACCAGAAAGCCGACGTTCAACGAGTCGTACGGCGGATCCGAACGTCCCCCGTGCCGCATGGTGAAAACCAGGCGCCATCCGGGATCGTCAACCTGCAGCCACCGGACATCGCCCCGCCGCTGCTCACGCAGCCACGCAGCGCTCTCAGGGTCTCGGGAGCCCGCGCACCGCTTCACAGCAACCGCCGCGCCGCCTCGAGCTCTTCCTCACGGGTTCGCACTACACCGTTGACCTTCATCCGAAGCACAGTGCGCAGCACGTCGCCGATGGCCGGCGAGGGCCGCATGCCCATGGCCACCAGGTCATCGCCGGCGATCGACAGCCGGACGTCGCGCGTATGGGCCAAGTAGTGTGTCACGCGCCGCTCCACCATACCCGTATCGTCGCTCACCATGGCCACCACGAGGGCTTCGGCTGGCTCGCCGACGGCGGCCTCGCGGAAGTCGGCGTCGGCGAGACCACCCACCAGGCGCTCGGCGAGCCGCCGGCCGACCACCAGCGACCGCTCCAGAACACGCGCATCCGACCGTCGGAAGCGCATGCGCTCCGTCCACACCGCGATCTCCTCGGGAGTGAGGTTGCGCAGCAGCCAGAGCAGCCGCAGGCGCCACAGGGGAACCTCCGCGGCGAGGCCGTGGCGATTCCACAGGCCCTCGGCGGCCCGCATGAGGCTGCGCGTCGTGGCGCCCGTAGCGAGGCGCGGATGGACCGATCGGCCTACCCCAAGCTGGTGCATGCGCTGTATCGCGAAGTCGGCCGCCGCCTCGCGCAGCAGCAGGACCAGCTCGTCGCGCAGGCGTGCCGACGAGAGGTCGCCGACCAGATCCATTCGGCTGCACGCTAAGGCCAGGTTATAGGTGTGCGCATCCATGCGCATGCCGTAGCGAGCCTCGTAGCGCACGCCGCGGAAGATCCGCGTAGGGTCTTCGATGAAGCTGAGCGTATGCAGCACCACGAGGCGGCGAGCCTCCAGGTCGCGGAGGCCACCGAAGGAGTCGTAGAGGGCGCCGAAATCCTCGCTGCGCAAGGATACTGCCATGGCATTCACCGTGAAGTCCCGGCGCGCCAGGTCGCTGCGCAGCGGCGCGTGCTCTACCGTAGGCAGCGTCGCCGGCGCCTCATAGAACTCCGTGCGCGTAGAAGCCACATCGATGCGCAGCCCTTCTCCCTCCGTCTCTTCGGCCACTACCACCGCCGTGCGGAACTTGGGGTGCGTGCGCACATGGCCGCCGAGCCGGCGTGCGAGTTCCTCGGCGAACGCCATACCATCGCCCTCCACCGCGATATCGATGTCGAAGTTCCGCTCGCGCAGCAACAGGTCGCGCACGGCGCCGCCGACAAGGTAGACCCCGTGGTGCGACGTACCGATGGCCTGGATGTGATGCAGGATGTCGTCTAGGCCCAGCTCGCCGAATCGGGGGGTCAGATCGGCCGCCGCCACACTCGGTGCCGCAGGCTTCCCGCCGCCCCACAGCTCCACCAGATCGGCGCGGCGTACCTCGCCACGCACCTCACGCAGCCGCGGGGCGGCACCGACGTTCGCGGATGCCACCACCGGCACCGCTCCGATCGGGCTGGCCGCCAGTTCTGCGGCCACCTGGGTGAGCGGCGTCTCTTCGGCGACCATACGCACGCCGCTGGTCATGATCGCCTTCACGGGCGCGTGGCCCAGATTGTGGCCGGCCGCCCGCAACAGATCGGGCCTGGACACCGTGCCCACCAGACGATCGGCGTCGGCCACCGCCACGCCGTACAGCCCGTGGGTGTCACACAGGCGCAGCACACGATCCACGCTCTCGTCCTCGCCGACCCAGCGCGCCGGTGAACTCAGCACATCGCGCGCCGTCCGCGAGCGCGCGCTGGCCGCGCGCAGTCCCTCCTCCACGGCCCGGCGGGCGCTCGCCATGTCGCCGTCGCGCAACACGGCGGAGGCCGCCGCCGGATGACCGCCGCCGCCGACCGCCGCCAGCGCGGCCACCATATCGAGGCCACCCGCGCGACTGCGCGCGATCACGAAGATCCGCTCCTCCATCTCCACCAGCAGGACGAACGCATCGGCCCCCGTCACGTCCAGGAACCGGTGCGCGACCACGGCGACCTCTTCCACGTACTCGTTCACGTGCAGCGCAGCTAGCTGGACATCGAGGCCTCCCGCCTGTACCGGCTCCGCGAGCCGTAGCGCGCGCGCCAGAAGCTCTCGCTGGGCGCCGGCCAGCGGACTGTGCAGGAACCGCTCGATGAGCGTGGCGGAGGCGCCATGACGCATGCAAAATACGAGCGCCTCGCCGTCGCGAGGGGTAGCGGTGGAGAACGTGAGCGACCCAGTGTCCTCGTGAATGCCGAGGGCGAACACCGTCGCCTCTAGCGGCGTGATGGCCAGCCCGCGCTCTGCCAGAATGCGCACCATGAGCGTCGTGAGCGCGCCGTCTTCCGAGATCACCCGCTGGATGAGACGCGCGGCGAAGCGCGGCAGCTCCTCGGCACTGTGATGGTCGAAGGAGACCACCTCCACATCCGTACGCCGCAGCAGTTTGCCCAGCTCGCCGAGGCGGTTCGGCTCCAGCGTCTCGATAGCGATCAGGCGGCGCACGGCCGCGTGCTCGATCCGATTTGCGTCGACCGTCGGAATCTGGTCTCCGTAGAGAGCGCAGAACTCGCGCACGTTGCGGTTGAGCGCGCCGCTCACGCAGATGTGGGCACGCGGATAGAGCTTGGCCGCCGCTACCATCGCGGCGAACGCATCGAAATCGGTGTTCGTGTGAGCGGCGATGACCTCGGCGGCTTTCATGGTCCCAGTATAGCCGCCGAGCTCCGGCGGGCATCGTGAGACTTCGCTAGGCGCGGAACACCCAGGCGAGCTGGCCGCCGAAGGCGTCGCGCACGGCATCCCGCAGCGGCCTGTTGACAGCCTGGCGAAGTAGGGGATCGGTGGCCACCACGCCCTGCGCGGCCTTCCGCGCCGCCAGCAAGATCTGACGGTCGCGCAGCAGACGGGCCACCCGCAAGTCGGGCAGCCCGGACTGCCGGGTCCCGAACAAGTGGCCCTCGCCGCGGATCTCCAGATCGCGGTCGGCGAGCTCGAACCCGTCGGAGCTGCGCACCAGAGCGAGGAGGCGTTGCGTAGCTTGCTCCGTCGGCGCCTGAGTGAACAGGATGCACGTTGAGGGAGCAGCGCCTCGCCCGACTCTGCCCCGAAGCTGGTGGAGTTGAGCCAGGCCGAAACGCTCGGCACCCTCGACGATCATGACCGTCGCGTTCGGTACATCCACCCCAACCTCGATCACGCTGGTCGCTACCAGGGCCTGGATCTCTCCCGCCTTGAAGGCCGTCATGACGCGCCGCCGTTCATCCGGCCTCATCTGCCCGTGCAGCACGGCGAGCTTGTAACCGGTCAGCTCGCCCTCGCGTAAGCGATCCGCTTCGGCGACCGCGGCAGCCGTAGTTACCGACTCTGACTCGTCGATCGTGGGGCACACCACGTACACCTGACGGCCCGCGTCCAGCTCATGCCGAGCCAGCGCATAGCCTCGTTGGCGATCGCCCTCGGCCAGGACCTCCGTGTGTACCGGCCGCCGACCAGCGGGCGGCGCTTTCAGCAGCGTGACGTCCAGATCGCCGTACAGCGTGAGCGCCAGCGTCCGCGGGATCGGCGTAGCCGTCATGGCCAGCAGATGCGGCACCCGGCCGGCGTGCGCCGCCTTGTGGACTAGCTTGTCGCGTTGCACGACACCGAAGCGATGCTGCTCGTCCACCACCACCACGGCCAGATCGTGGAAGCGTACCCGCTCTTGCAGCAAAGCGTGGGTACCCACCACGATCTGCGCCTCTCCGCTGGCGACCGCGTCCACGGCCGCGCGATGGCGCGCGGCGCCCAGGCCAGCCGTCAGCAGCTCGCAGCGCACAAAGTCGCCAGCGAGGCTGGCCACCGTGTCCAGATGCTGCGCCGCGAGCGTCTCCGTGGGTACCAGCAGCGCCCCCTGCCGGCCGTGATCTGCGGCACGCAGCAGTGCGTGCAGGGCGACCACCGTCTTGCCCGAGCCAACGTCGCCCTGAAGCAGGCGGCGCATCGGCGTCTCCCGCGCCAGGTCAGTGGAGATCTCCTCCACCGCGGCGCGCTGGTCCGCCGTCGGCGCGAAGGGTAGCTGCCGCACGAACGCCCCCGACAGAGGCGCGGCGCCATCGAGGGCCGGCGCTCGCAGCCGCGCGGCAGCCGCAGCTTTGTGGACGAGCACTCCGACCTGGAGCAGGAACAGCTCCTCGAAGATGAAGCGCCGCCGCGCCCTCCAGCCTTGCTGGACATCGTGCGGCGCGTGTAGACACACCAGCGCATCGCAGCGCGCCGGCAGGTCGGCGGCTCGGCGCACGGCCACGGGCAGCGGATCCGGTATCCGCCGGGCCAGCGGCAAGACCTGGTGTATCAATGAGCGCAAGAGGCGAGCGGATACCTCTTCACCGGCCGGGTAGACGGGCACCACGCCTTCAGTGTGCAGCGCTTCTTCTCCATCTCCCACGACATCGTGGCCACGCACCAACAGGCTCGGCTGCCCTCCGCGATGACGCAGCGTCGCACGCAGGCTGAGCGCCGTTCCAGGCTCCAGCGTAGTCGCCAGATAGCCCTGGTTGAACCACACGGCTTCCATGACGCCGCTGTGGTCGCGCACCGTGGCACGCACAACTTGGAGGCCCCTGCGCCGCGTGGTCGCCAACGCGATGCGCTCCAAGATCACGCGGACCGTGGCCTCCTCGCCGAGTTTCAGATCGGCGAGGAGGCGCCGCTCCCGGAAGTCTTCATAGCGACGCGGGTAGTGCTCTAGCAGCTCGCCCACGGTGCCGATCCCCAGGCTGGCCAGTCGACGGGCAGTGACGGGGCCCACGCGAGCCACCGACTGCAGAGGGGCGGCGAGCTGGTCTGCCCTGAGCGCGAACGGAGGAGCTGGTGGCCGCCTCCGGTACCGCCCGCCGCCAAACCGGACGGGGAGCGGTACCCGCTTCACTCAGCGATCATCGCGATCGCCGCTGGCCCCGGGCCGATGTGGACGCCGACGACACACCCGACGGACCCTTCCAGAACGATCTGCGCGTCTGGCCGCAGCGCGAGGATACGCTGCTTGAGAACGGGCAGCGCATCGGGGTTGGCGCCGTGGAGCAGGCCGACGAAGAGCCGCTCCGTGGGACCCGCGTTGTCGGCGACGTACTGCAGCATCATGTCCAGTGCTCTTCGCTCGCCGCGCGCCTTCCCATAGGCGGTCACCAGACCGTCCTGCAGCTCGATGAGCGGATGAATGCCCAAGAGGCCGCCGACCATGGATTGGGCGCGGCCAATACGACCGCCACGGCGCAAGTGCTCGAGCGACGGCGTGTGAATGAGGAAGCGGCCGCGTCGCTTGTAGTGAGCTACGTACGCCTGCAGGTCGTCTGTCCCAATGCCGGTAGTCAACAGCGAGAGAATGCGGGCGATCAGCAGGCCGGCTCCGCCAGATACCGTGCGACTATCGATGATCTCTACCCGTGGAAAGCGCTCCCCAGCCTCTGTCGCCGCCCGCACGGTGCCGCTCATCTCGGCCGAGATGTGGATGGAGAGCACGTGCTCGAAGCGCTCGCACATCTCGGCGTACGCCACGGTGAACTGCTCGACCGTCGGCTGCGACGTTGTCGGCAGAGACGCCGCGCCGGCCATCTTCTCGTAGAGCTGATCGATCGTGATCTCCAGCAGATCGTCGTACGCCTCGTCGCCGACCAGTACTTTCAGCGGAACCATGCGGATGTTTGGATCGTCTTTGAAAGAAGACCACGGATCGCACGTGGAGTCGATCACGATACCGGTATTCCGTCGCGTCAGGATGGTGTTCATTCGGCTCCGATGAGCAGGGGGTACAGGGGCTGACCGCCGCGATGTACGGCGATCTCCACCGTCGGCGCGATGCTCGCGACGGTGGCATGAAGATCTTCCGCAGTGGGCGTATCGCCATTCAACGAGGTGAGCACGGTGATGACGTCGGGATCATACGCCGTGAGCACACGGACCACCTCTTCAAAGACCTCGAGCAGGGTGTCTCCCTTGGCTACCAGACGGTCGTCGACCAGGCCGATGACCTGGTCTTTGCGTACGCTGACATCGCCCACGAACGAATCGCGCACGGCCACCGTAATCTCCGCGCTGTGATTGGCCGCCAGGGCCTCTTCCATGGCCGCGACGTTCGCCGCTGCGTCGGCGGTAGCCTCGAACGCCACCATAGCAGCGATGCCGGCAGGGATGGACGTGGCGGGGACCACCACGATGTGGCGCGGGCTCATACCCGCCGCTTGCTCGGCCGTGAGCACGACGTTCCCGTTGTTGGGCAGGATAACCACGTCCGACGACTCGAGCTGCTCGACCGCCTCCAAGAGCTGCGCCGCGCTGGGATTCATCGACTGCCCCCCGTCGACGATCGCGGCGCATCCGAGCTCACGAAAGAGCTCCTTGTTACCCTCGCCCGCCACTACGGCGACCACGGCGGTACCTCCCGCCCGCCGCGCCGCGGCGAGGCGCTGGTCGCGCTCGCGTGTCTGCTGGTGCATGTCGTTGATCTCCACCTCGGAGATACCTCCGAACGGCACCACGCGCGAGAGCACCGCTCCCGGGTCGTCGGTGTGGATGTGCACCTTGAGCATCTCTTGGTCGCCCACCAAGAGCATGCTGTCGCCGAGAGAAGAGATGAGATCCTCGAGATACTCCCGGGGCAGACTCTCCCCGCTGAGCAGGAAGCTCGTACAGTAGCGAAAGCGAGACATCTCGGTGGGCTCGTCCGCGCGCGGCACGGCAAAGGAGTCGGCAACGGCCGTCGGCACGGCGTGCACCGGCCGGCCCCCGGCCGCCTGCAGCGCCTCGGCAAGACCGCGGAAGATGACCAGCAGACCGTAGCCCCCGGCGTCTACCACACCGGCCTGCCGCAGCGCGGCGAGCTGCCGCTGCGTATGCTCAACGGCGATGTGGCCAGAAGCCAGGATGGCCGTGAGCGCGTCCCCGAGAGGAGCATCGTCTGGCAAACGATCGGCGGCCGCCGACATCTCGCGGATCACCGTGAGCATGGTTCCCTCCACGGGCTGTTTGACCGCGCGGTAGGCGGCGGCCGTGCCCTCCCTGAAGGCTCGCTTAAGGCCGTCTACGTCGAGTGTTCTGCCCGGCCGGCACTCGGAACACATGCCGCGTACGATCTGCGACAGGATGACGCCGGAGTTGCCGCGCGCGCCCATCAGCGAACCCTTGGTGATGGCGCTCGCGACCGCCACGACGTCGCTCTGTGACGTACGCGCCAGCTCCTCCTGAATAGCGCGCACGGTGAGGAACAGGTTGGTACCCGTGTCTCCATCTGGCACCGGATACACGTTGAGATCGTTGATGAGCGAGCGCTCCGCGTCCAGTGTGGCCAAAGCGCCCTCGACCAGCGCGGCAGCACGGGCAAGGACACTCACTCGCGCAAATCCTCCACGCGTACCTCGATGTCTCCCACCGTGAGGCCGCTGTTCCGCTCCACCTCGTAGCGGACCTGCTCACGGAGCGTGGCCGTGACCTGCGCCACGTTGACACCACGCTCCATGACGACGCTCAGGCGGATGTTCACCTGACCACTCTCGCCCAGCTCCACGTGCACGCCCTCGGCGAGCGACCCACGGAACAAACCAGCTACGCGCTGCACGGGAGACCCGTGCATACCGACTACTCCATACGTAGTACGCGCCGCTTTGCCGGCGAGCTTAGCAAGAGCTAGCTCCGAGACGACGACGCCGCCGTCGCTTTGCTGGCGAGGTGTCTCGGGTGTCGTCATGGTTTCAGCAATCCGTGGGAGAGAGAAGGTCGTTGAGGTCGCCGACTACATCGTCAGGCTCCACACCGTGCATGATCGCTCCAGCCTCGATGGACTCCAAGCTTGCCCCTAGACACAGCGAGCAGGCCATTCCGTGACGCTCGAAGACCTCCCGGGCCCTCGGATGGAGCTGCAGGGCGGCGATGATCGACATGTCCTTGGAGAATGTGGTCATGCTGCCCAAGAGACTCAGCGATGCGCCCCTCTGGACACCGCACGTTTGCTTTGGCAAGGCTGCTGGAGCATAATGGCACCCCGCTACTGAATCAAGCCGAGGAAACACGCATGTCTAAAGTCTGCGTCAGCTGTGGCAAGGGGCCGGTCGTCGGTAACAGCAGGAGCCACTCCAACGTGGCCAGCAAGCGTCGCTTTGAGCCCAACCTGCAGCGCGTCCGTATCCTGATCGACGGCCATCCCCAGGCAGCGTACGTTTGCGCGCGTTGCCTGCGCGCCGGCCGCGTACAGAAAGCCATCTAACACAGCGCAGTGCATTCTGGTGAGGCCGCGGCCGACGTAGCTCGTCGGCCGCGGCTTCACCGTACCTCCCCGTCCCTCAGCCCTTGGCCGCCGGCAGCGTGCGCAGCAAGTTGGCCATCTCCAGCGCCGTGGTAGCCGCCGCCCAGCCTTTGTTGCCCGCCTTGGTGCCAGCGCGTTCCACCGCCTGCTCGATGGTGTCGGTGGTGAGCACACCGAAGACCACCGGGACACCGGTGTCGAGGCTCACCTTGGCGATGCCCTTGGCTGCTTCCGCGGCCACGTACTCGAAGTGCGGCGTGCCGCCGCGAATGACCGCCCCCAAGCAGAGTACAGCGTCGTACTTCCCGCTGGCCGCCAGTTTGCCGGCTACCAGCGGCATCTCGAACGCGCCCGGCACCCAGGCGACGTCCACATCGCCGTCGCCAACGTCGTGCCGCTTGAGGTTATCCATGGCTCCTTGCAGCAACTGGTTGGAGATCAGCTCGTTGAAGCGGCCCACGACCAGCGCGAACCGTAGTCCCTTACCGCTCAGCCTGCCCTCGTAGGTGGTCATCGCGCGTTCTTCCTTCCCGCCGCCCCTGCGCGGCTCGCCGCCATCATCCTTCTGCTCCCTCGTGGAGGATCAGCGCCTCGTGCTCGAGCAGGTGACCCATTTTGCTGCGCTTGGTCCTCAGATACCGCAAGCTCTCGGACTGAGGGGGCACTTCGATCGGCACGCGCTCAGTCACGGTGAGCCCGTACCCCTCTAGCCCAACGATCTTCTTGGGGTTGTTCGTCAGCGTGCGGATCGTCGTGAGTCCCAGATCGGACAGGATCTGGGCACCGATGCCGTAGTCGCGTAAGTCCTCTGGGAAGCCCAGCTCCAGGTTCGCCTCCACGGTATCTCTGCCCTGTTCCTGGAGGGCGTAGGCCTTGAGCTTGTTGAGCAGCCCAATGCCTCTCCCCTCTTGGCGCATGTACAGGACCACACCCAGGCCCTCGTGCTCGACCCGGCGCAGGGCCTCGGCGAGCTGCTCGCCGCAATCGCAGCGCAACGATCCCAGTGCGTCGCCGGTGAGGCACTCCGAATGCACGCGCACCAGCACATCCGGCTTACCGGCTACGTCACCCTTGACGAGCGCCACGTGGTGGGCGCCGTCGATCAGGGACTCGTAGCCCACCGCCTGGAATACACCGTGCTTGGTGGGCAGCGTGGTCTCGGCCACCCGGCGCACCAGCTTCTCCGTGCGCCGGCGATACTTGATTAGCTGCGCGACGGTGATCATCTTCAGGTTGTGGCGCGCGCAGTAGGGGATGAGATCCGGCACGCGCGCCATGGTGCCGTCTTCGTTCATGATCTCGCAGATGACTGCCGCCGGCGTAAGCCCCGCCAGACGCGCCAGATCCACGCCAGCCTCTGTTTGGCCAGTACGTTCCAGCACACCGCCGGGGCGCGCCATGAGCGGGAACACGTGCCCCGGCTGCACCAGATCGGCGGAGTGCGAGCGGGAATCGATGGCCACCTGAATAGTGCGTGCGCGGTCGGCGGCCGAGATACCCGTGCTGACGCCGTCGCGCGCCTCGATAGACACGGTGAAGGCCGTGCCGAACCGTGTCTGGTTATTGGATACCATCGGCTCGAGTTGGAGTTCCGCGCAGCGCTCCTCCGTGAGGCATAAGCAGATCAGGCCACGGCCATGCCGGGCCATGAAGTTGATGGTCTCGCGCGTGGCGAACTCCGCCGCCAGCGTGAGGTCGCCCTCGTTCTCGCGATCCTCGTCGTCGCACACGACGACCATGCGACCGGCGCGCAGCTCCTCGAGCGCCTCCTCGATCGTGGCGAAGGCCTTGCGCTCGTCCACCACCACAGCCGAGCGTGCGGCGAGGTCCGTACTCTCTCTCTCCACGTCATCCACCTCTTGTCGCGTCACACCGTGGTCGGACGTCAGCGAAAGCCCGCCTCGGAAAGCTTGTCCCAGGTCACCCCAGCGTTTGGAGTCTCGCCACCCAGCGTCACGCCACGTGCCAGGAGAGCTGCCACGTAACGGCCGATCAGGTCGGCTTCCAGATTCACTTGTTCGCCGCCGCGCAGATCGCCGAGGGTGGTGACCGCGGCGGTGTGTGGGATCAGGGAGACACGGACGGCCATGTCCGCCATGTCGACCACCGTCAGACTGACGCCGGCCACGGTGATGGACCCCTGCGGCACCGTGAGTCGAGCGACCACTTCCGGCACGGCGATGCTCAGCACCAGCGCGTTCTCCTCCGGCGTTACGGCAGTCACCGTGCCCACGCCGTCGACATGCCCGCTCACGAGATGGCCGCCGAGGCGCGCGCCGACGGCGAGCGCGCGTTCCAGATTGAGACGCGCTCCCGGCCTGAGCGCTCCGAGGGTGGTTCGGCGTACGGTGGCCGGCTGGGCGTCGGCGCGAAAACCCGAGGGCAGCACGGCCGTCACCGTGAGGCACACGCCGTCCGTCATGATCGAGTCGCCAACGCGGGTGTCAGCCACTACCTCCCGGGCGGCCACCTCAAGCTCGGCGCTCTGGTGGCCACTGCGCAGCCAGCGCAGCTCTCCGACCTCTTCCACGATGCCGGTGAACACCTATGCTCCCTCCACGTCGGCCTCGAGGAGCGCATCCTCGCCAACTTGGCGCCAAGCCGGCGCGCGCAGGCGCAGGCCGGCGGCCACGCTTCCGGGCGCCGGCCAACCCACCAGTTCCGGCGCCCCCGTTCCCAGCAACAGCGGGGCCACGAAGAACGCCACCCGATCGACCAACCCCGCCGCGAACAGGTCGCTGGCGAGCGTGGGGCCACCCTCCAGCAGCACATCGTAGATGTGTAGCGTGGCGAGGCGTTGCAGCGCCTCGCGGACATCTCCCCCATACCGCTCCACGCGCACACCCGCGGCCAGCAGCCGCTCCTCGTGCGCAGGCGGCATGGTGACCGTGAGCACTATCGTGCTGGCCCGAGCCGCCTCGCGCACCAGAGTCGCCGCGAGCGGCACGTCGCCCGACGCCGACAGCACTACCCGCGCTGGGTCGCGCCCTTCACACAGGCGCACGGTGAGCTGCGGGTCGTCGCGGCGCACGGTGCCCGCCCCGACGAGCACGGCGTCGGCCCGCACCCGCATCTCATGGACCAGCTGGCGGCTCTGTTCGCCAGAGATCCAGCGCGCATCGCCGCTGGCGGCTGCCACCTTGCCGTCGAGCGAGTGCGCTGCTTTGTAGGTGATGTACGGCAGGCCGCGCGTCACGGCCTTCAGAAAGGGGGCGTTCTGCCGTTTGGCGAGCTGCGCGGCGCGGCCCTCTAGGAGCGTCACCTGGATGCCCGCGCCGCGCAGCAGCGCGAAGCCGCGGCCATTGACCCGTGGATCCGGATCCTGCAGCGCGGCAACCACGCGGCGCACGCCGGCGGCAACGACCGCCTGGGCGCAGGGCGGTGTGCGGCCGAAGTGCGCGCAAGGTTCGAGCGTGCAGTACAACGTAGCGCCGCGCGCCTTACCGCCCGCCTCCGTCAGAGCAGCCGCTTCGGCGTGCGCCGTCCCAGCGCCGCGATGAAACCCGCGACCGACGATCTGGCCATCTCGCACCAGTACCGCTCCGACCCGCGGATTTGGATGTGTACGCCCCCGGCCTCGTTCGGCGAGGTCGAAGGCGATGTCCATGTACTGTTCGTCCTGCATAGAAAAACCCCGGCCAGGGCCAGGGCAGTACACGAGGACGAGCCTCCGTGGTCTTCTTCCATCCGGACTGTGACCGTCGGCCCAGGAGTTCCACCTGGTCGGCCGCTTGCGCGGGTCGCGGGCTGTTACCGCCGGTGGGGACTTTCACCCCGCCCTGAAGCCACTGTGTGCGGTTCCAAGCGCAGTATAGCGGACATGGCGTACCGAGGCGAAACGCCGCCCAGATGACCCCTAGACGGACGTTCCATGTGTCGGCAGGGGTCGCCGCCGATACGAATAGTAAGTGAGGCTGCCGGGCACCGTGAGTGAGCGACGCGGTGCCCGGCAGCCGACGAACGTTCGGGGGGACGTCAGCGACTGCCTGTGGTGACTTGCCCCAACGCATACTGTGGACAGGGAGCGTGACGGGGGCGACCAACACCAAGCTGGGTAGACTCGACGGCTTCTCTCTCTCGAATATCCTGCAAATTCTGGCGATGGAGGGTCTTACCTGCACCGTCATTGTAGGCCGTGGCATGGATCGGGCAGACCTTTTCATGGTCGATGGAATTCTGATCCACGCCTCCGCACTTGGGCTCACCGGGCGAGAGGCCGCTATGGCCGTCCTCCTCTGGGAGGGTGTGTCGGTGGAGATCGCCGAGCAGTGCCCGACGGGTCAGCGAACGGTAGACGAACCCGTATCCGCACTGCTCCTCGAGGCGGCCCGGCTTGCGGATGAGGCCAGGAACCAGACCATGCAGGCGAAGGATGAGGTGGTGGGCGAATCGGCCCGCCGGGAGAATCACGGCCAGCGCGGCACTCACGCAGCGAACAGCAACAGAAAAAGGAGGACGTCAGTGAACGCAAAGCAACTCAATGAGGCCATCACCGTATTCAAGAACGAGGTCGGCGAAGGCCTCATGGGCATGGACGTTTGGGAGCGCACCGACGGCGTGTCGCTGGCCGGTTTCAACTCCAACCCAGCGGCGACCGCCGTATTCAACCGCATGGCCGACATGGTAACCACTACGCTCGCCGATTCCCAGTTCCCCCCGTTGAACCGCTACTTCCTGCTCGACCTCGAGGCCAACAAGCTCGCTATCGTCGTACCGGCAGGCGACTTCCGCGCCGGCATGCTGGTGGATACTGAGAAAGTCGCCCTGGGGATCATCTTGAGCGTCGCCGTGCCGAAGTTCCGCGCGGCCCTGGAGAAGGCTATCGCGAGCTGACCGGTTGTGTTTGTGCGCACGGGCGTGCGCTAGGCTTTTTCTCGCCAAGTGAGCGCCTCGCGCATGCGACCTGAGGCGGGCTCCTCGATCCACGGTCAAGGAGCCCGCCTCAGGCTTCTCTCTCTCGCAGCCTAACCGCCTGTTACTACGCTCCGGCGCTTCAGTACGCTCGTTCTCTCGCCATGCTCCGCCTCTCCGCCGGGCCCCGCTCCTTGAGATACCCTGTACCTCACGCGAAGAGCGGCGCCGTCCGCCGTGGCGCCGTCGCGGAACGGCACCAGCGCAGCATCGCGCTCAGCCGCTGCGACGGCGATCATCGGCCCCAATCCGTGCGGCCAAGGAGGAGATCCAGGCTCAGTGGACGCGGAGAGCTCCATAGTCCTCTCCCTCGTGATCGGGATACGCTTGCTGCTCCCACTGACGATCCCGTACTTTCCGCTCACCGGTGTGCTCGCGTGTCTCCTCATCGACATGGTCGATCTCACCATCTTCAAGCATCTCCCGGCCATTGACGTGGGTGGCTACCAGTCGTACGACAAGGCTCTCGATACCTACTACCTGACGATCACGTACGTCTCCACCTTCCGTAACTGGACCAACTGGGCGGCCTTTCGCGTAGGTCAGGCTCTCTTCTACTACCGGCTGGTCGGTGTACTGGCTTTTGAACTCAGTCAGGCGCGAGTCTTGCTGCTCGTATTCCCCAACACCTTCGAGTACTTCTTCATCGCCGGCGAACTCGTGCGCCTGCGCTGGGCCGGCATGCGGGTGAACCGCCGGGCCGCCATCGCCACAGCAACGCTCCTTTGGGTCCTCGTCAAATTGCCACAGGAGTACTGGATTCACATCGCCAAGATCGATACGACAGCATTCATCGCCGCCCACTGGCAGGTACTCCTCGTATTCGGAACGGCAGTCCTCGCAGCACTCTGGTGGATCATGGTTCACAAAGCCCCTGCTGCCGATCACCGGCTGCGATTCCACGCGGATCCGCTACCGCCACCGCTGAAAGGAGGCGAGTTGTATCGCGCCCTGCGAGCGCACGCGCACGTCCTCGATGTCGCGCTGCTCGAGAAGACCGCCCTGGTGGCCATGGTCACCATCATCTTCACTCAGCTCTTCCGCGCCGAACTCCGCGCCAGCACGTTACAGATCGCGTTCGCCGTCGCCGTCTTCGTGATCCTTAATGCGTTCGTCAGCCAGTGGCTCGCGCGCCGTGGCCGCAGCTGGAGGAGTGCGGCGCTCGAACTGTGTGCCATGGGGTTCGTGAACCTTGGACTCGTCAGCGCCTTGGAGCTCGTGGGGCGCTCCTTCGGCCCGCGCGATTACAGTGTCCCCTTCGTAGCCACCCTGTTCTTCGTCTACTTGGCAACCCTCATCGTGGTGCTGTTCGATCGCTATCGCATCGTGGCGATGGTGAGCGGTTTCTTGAGGCAATGCGGTGAGCTTGATCGCGGAGGCGAGATCCGGCCGGGACCCACGGAGGCGGGCATCCTCTGCCGACCACGCTTTCGCTGAAGACACGCGGTCGTGGAGCGACCGCACAGATCGACTTCCCTGAGGCGGCAACTGCACCGCACCGCCGATCGCCGCCGCCCGTTAGCGTCCGGCGGCGATGTCCTCGAGCCGTCGGAAGGCGACGGCCGGGTCGGCGTCGGCGAATACGCTAGAACCGGCCACGAGGAGCGTGGCGCCAGCGTCCACCAGCTCGCGAACATTTCCCTGATCTACGCCTCCATCGACCTCCACCACCACGTGCGCGGGCAGCAACTCCCGCGCCGCCCTCACCTTGTCTAGCGAGGTCGGGATGAACTGCTGGCCGCCGAAGCCGGGGTTCACCGACATGATCAGCAGGAGATCGCAGAAGTGGCGTGCTTCGCGCAGCGTCTCAAGGGGAGTCGCCGGGTTTAGCGACACGCCGGCGAGGGCTCCGGCCTCGCGAATCTGCGCGAGCACTCGGTGCAGGTGGACACATGCCTCCTGATGCACGGTGACGCAGTCGGCGCCAGCCGCGACGAACCGTTCCACGTAGCGCTCCGGCGCCTCGATCATCAGATGGACGTCGAGCGCGCCCCCGTGCCCGCGCACCTGTGGAGCCAGAGCTTCGACGACGAGCGGCCCGATGGTGAGGTTGGGCACGAAATGGCCGTCCATGACATCCACATGGATGACTCGTGCGCCGGCGTCCATGACCTCGGCGACCTGCTGGCCCAGCCGCGCGAAGTCGGCCGACAGGATCGACGGTGTGACCCGTACGCTCTGCAGCAGGTCTCTCATCGCGCCCACGTGCCCTCTCTCCTTCCACTCCGCTCTGTGTTCACAAGGAACTCACTTCCACCGCGTAGTCTACTGGAGCTCCACAAGGCTGGCACTTCACGAGCCTCCCCGTGGCCGCTGTGTCTCGCGGCGCACACGCGCCACGAAGAAACCGCTCGTCCCATGCGACGACGGGAGCGTCAGCAGAGCGCCGCCGCGCTCGGGATGTACGAAGCGCGGGTGCTCCGCACCCAGATCGTCGAGCCGCCAACCCCCGCCGCGGAGCAAGTCGTCGAGTACGGCGATTGTCTCGGCCCTGGTGATGGTGCACACGGAGTAGGTGAGCACGCCGCCGGGTCGTACCAAGGCGGCGGCGCGACGCAGCAGCCGCCGCTGCAGGCCGGCGAGCCGCTCCACATCGTTCGGGGAACGCCGCCAGCGCAGATCGGGACGCGAGGCTAGCGTGCCCAGGCCGCTGCACGGTGCGTCGAGCAGCACGGCGGCGAACGCCTCATTGAGGCTCGCCGGCAGTTCGAGCACATCGGCGAGCAGCGCCTCCACCTGCGGCGCTCGCAAGCGCCGCGCCGTGGCCCGCAGTTCCTCGACGCGGCGCGCGTCCTCGTCTACGGCCAGCACGCGCGCCCCAGGCACGGCGGCGGCGAGCTGCGTGGCTTTGATCCCTGGAGCGGCGCAGAGGTCGGCGACCGCGTCGCCCGAGCGAACCGCCCCAGCGGCGACCATACCCGCGAGCTGCGAGCCCCGTGACTGCGGTGTCACCAGACCCTCGCGAAAGGCGGCGGTGCGCTCTACGGATGGCCCGCTCTGTACCGCCAGGGCGAGGGAGAAGTCCTCCGCCGCGGTGGTATGCACACCCTCGAGAGCCAGCCGCGCTACCGCCGCCTCAGCCTGACCGACCAGCGTATTCACCCGCAGGCAGCGCTCGGGCGGCGTGTTGTTGGCCCGCAGCAAGGCGCTTGCCGCCTCGTGCCCGAGCTCGTCGATCCACAGCCGCACGAGCCACTCGGGATGCGACCACCGTACGGCCAGCGAAGCCGGATCCTCGCCTGCCCCCGCCGCCTCTAGCAGCGTCCGACCAGTGGCAGCCACCGTGCGCAGTACCGCGTTGACGTAGCCCCGCGTGCCTCTTCCCCGCCGCGCCACCAGAGTCACGCTCTGATCCACGGCGGCGTGGGCGGGCACGCGGTCCAGGTACAGAAGTTGGTAGGCTCCGAGCCGCAGCGCGGTTAGTACGGCCGGCGCGACGGAGCGCAGCGCCGGCTTTGAGCAACTCCGCAGCACGGCATCGATGCTGTTACGCCGTCGCAGCGTGCCGCTGACCAGCTCCAGGGCGAGAGCACCATCACGCTCCTCGAGCGCGCTCAGCTCGGGTGCCGCCGCGAGCGAGAGATCGGTGTGCGTTTTGGAGGAGGCGGCACGGAGCAGGACAACGTAGGCGGCGCCGCGCGCCGGGCTCACCTGCTGGTGAGCCATCGTCCGGCGCCGCGCAGGTACTCGGCCGTGGTCATGCGCCGGCCGCCAGGCGCCTGCAACTCCAGCACTTCTACCCACCCGTCGGCGGCGGGAAGCAGCAGACGCTCGCCAGGTCCCTCTTCGGACGGCTCAGCACACGCTCGCGCTCGCCACACGGTAAGCTCGCGGCCGGCGATGGTGAGGCGTGCACCCACCCACGGTGCGAGAGCGCGAACGGTGTCGACCACGGTTTGCGCCGGCTGCTCCAGATCTAGGACACGGTCTTCCTTGCTTATCTTGGCCGCGTAGCTCGGCTGGCCCTGCTGCTCGCGCCAGCAAATGCTGCCATCCTCTACCGCGGCCAAGGTGGCGAGCAGGCTATCGCACGCCGGACCCGCCAGCAGCTCGTAGGCGCACCCCGCATCGGCCTCACGGGGCACATCCACCCAGCGCAGATCGCCGACGGGCCCTTCATCCACGCCCGCCGTCATGCGCAGCGTGGTCACCCCTAGACGTGTCTCGCCAGCCATGAGAGCGCGTTCCACCGGCGCCGCGCCGCGCCAACGCGGCACCGGCGAAGGGTGTACGACGACCGTGAGCAACGCCTCGAGCACCGGCTCACGCACGATCTCTCCGTGCGCGCAGACCACGAGCGCCTCCGCGCCGCGCGCGCGCACCTCAGCCACGAGACCGCACCCCATGCGCCCCGGCTGGAGCACCTCCAAGCCGTGACGCTGAGCCACTTCCTTGACCGCCGTGGGTTGCGGATGGCCGTGCCGGCCACGCGGCTTGTCGGGGCGGGTGATGACGACCTCCGGGCGCGCTTCGCGCCGCAGCAGCTCCACGAGCACGAGCGCCCCGAAACAATGAGTACCGGCGTAGGCGAAGCGCATCAGCCGCGGGCCCTCCCCCCCGCTCGGTCCTCGATGGTGGTGCTCGTTAGCGAGAGATGCACGCGCGACTCGCTACCGTAGCGCGCTCTCCCGCAGCTCGCGCAGTGCCCGAGCGCGTTCACCACGGCTGGTGCGCTGCAGAATGAGAATGCCGTCGAGGTGATCTACCTCGTGCTGGATCACCCGTGCCTCCATGTCCTCCGCCGCGAACGTAAGGCGAGAGCCGGTGAGGTCGTTGGCCTCGACGCGCACCATCAGCGCGCGCTCTACCGGCACGGTAACGTCCGGCACGCTGAGACAGCCCTCGTCGCAGGTTTCCGTCTCCTCCGACCGCCAGGTGATCACCGGGTTTACAAGCGCTCGTGGCCCGTCTTCACCCGCCTCGTACACGATGAGTCGCCGCACCACACCCACTTGTGGCGCGGCCAGCCCGACGCCGGGCGCAGCTTGCATGACGCGGATCATGCGTCGCGCGAGCGCCGCCAGCCGGTCGTCGAATACGGTGACCGCGCCTGCCTGTTCGCGCAGCACAGGATCGCCGACCGTGCGGATTTCGCGTCGTGCGGCCTGCTGGCGCCGCTCTTGCGCCTCGGCCGCCGCCCGCTGCCGTTTGCTCCGTATCTTTGTGTCTGTGTTCGCCATAGCACCGCTCATGTTAGAACCAGGCGGGCTCCACGTCGACCACGAGGCGCACGTCCTTGGCCTGCAAGCGCGGTCGCACCCGCCCGGTCATGCTCGTCAGAGTATCCACGGTTTTCCCTATTTGCGTACTCTTAATCAGCAACCGGCTGGCGTACCGGCCGCGCTCGCGCCAGAGTGGGCCCGGTCCTACCACCTCTTCCCCATCCGTGAGTGACCGGCGAACGGCTTGTGCGACGTACGCGGCGGCTCTGCCGGCCTTCTCGGCGCTCGGCGAAGAGGCTTCCAGGATCACGAGCGTAGTGGCCGGCGGATACCCGAGCGCTCCGCGGCGCTCTAGCTCGCTGGCGTAGAATGCCTCGTCTTCCCCAGCGGCGGCCAGCACGATCGGACGTACCTCGGGATTCAGCGTCTGCACGATCACCCGGCCGGGCTGTTCCCCCCGTCCGCTGCGCCCGCCGACCTGAATGAGCATGGCGAACGTGCGTTCTTCGGCGCGAAAGTCGGGGAAGTACAGCGAGAGGTCGGCGTTCACTACACCAACCAAAGTGACGTCCGGAAAGTGATGGCCCTTGGCGATCATCTGCGTGCCCACCAGCACGCGCGGCCCGGGCGACGCGAAGCGTTCCAGCACCGCGCGTAACCGGTGGTAGGACGCGGCCACATCGCTGTCCAAGCGCAGCAAGTCGACCCCCGGCAGCAGCCCGGCGATCTCCGCCTCCAGACGTTCCGTACCCACACCGTGCCGGCCGACGTCGACGCTGCCACAGGCCGGACAGGTGTGAGGCGCCAGCTCACGCCGTCCACACGTGCGGCACCGCAGTTCACGGCCCGCGCGTACCAGGCTCAGAGCCACATCGCAGCGGTCGCACGTCCAGGTGTGTCCGCAGTGAGCGCAGGAGACCGACGTGGCCAGCCCACGGCGGTTCAGGAACAGGATGGCCTTTTCTCCCGCCTCGACGGTGCGGATGAGGGCCGTGCGCAAGGGGTCGGAGAGGGCCGTGTGCACGTCGCGCAGATCCACCACCTCCAGGCGCGGCGGCAACGTGCCATCGACGCGCCGCGTGAGGTCGACGTGCACGGGCGCGAGCGCCCACGTCTCCACACTCGGGGTGGCCGACCCGAACACGACCGCCGCCCGGCAGGCGAGCGCGCGCCAGCGAGCCACGGTGCGCGCGTCGTACCGAGGCTCGCTCTCCTGCTTATACGACGCGTCGTGTTCCTCGTCGACGACGATCAACCCCAGGTCGCGCAGCGGAGCGAACACCGCCGAGCGCACTCCGACCACGATACGTGCCTCACCAGAGGCCGCCGCTCGGTAGGCAGCTAGACGCTCCCCCGCCGAAAGACCCGAGTGCACCACTGCCACCCGCTCGGTGGGGAATCGGCCCCGCACCCGGGCGAGGGTCTGGCCGGTGAGGCCAATCTCGGGTACAAGGAAGAGCACCGACCGGCCGCGGCTAAGCGCGGCCGCGGCCGCGCGCAGGTAGACCTCGGTCTTACCACTGCCGGTCACCCCGTGGAGCAAGACCTCGCCCCCGTCCCACAGCGCACGCAACACTGCCTCGAGCGCCGTGCGCTGCTCGTCCAGCAGAGGCGGAGCGGGGCTGGCCGGCTGGGGCGCGAGCGCGCATGCGCCGGGCTGCGTCTCAATGAGGGCGCCGGCCGCGAGGAGGCTGGTTAGCGCTGTGCGCGCCACTCCAGCCTCCTTGGCCAGCGTCCGTTCATCGCAGCTCCCCAGCGTGGCGGTGAGCTCCAACGCGGCCTTCTGGCGGGCGCCCATTCTGGTAGGCCGTCCGGGGCCGACGACGAAGCAGCGCGGCTCGCGCTCTGGCTCGGTAAGCCGCAGCCGATAGACCACTTCGATCCAACCCTCGCGGCGCCCTGCCGCCAGATCGCGATCGGCGCGCAGCGCACCGCGCACCGGCACGTCATCCGCGTAGATGGCGAGGTCGGCGCGGCCAGCCTGCCACGCCGCGCGCCCGGCCGCCGTGAGCACGGCGGTCCGTTCCAGCCGCAGGGCGGCGGCCGGCGGCGCGATCAGCGTGAGCGCGCCGCCCAGTGACGTGATGTAGTGCCGGGCGAGCCGCCCGGCCACCTCCACGAGCTCGCCGGGCACGGGCGGAAGGTCGATCAGATCGCGAAGTTCCAGGGCACGGTCGGCATGCGGACTGGTGAGTGCCGTGCTCACCACAACGCCCAGAACAACCTGGGATCCCAGCGGCGCCGCCACCAGACTACCAACCACCACGCGCTCGGCGAGGCGCGGTGGAATCAGGTAGTCAAACGGCTCCGCAAAGGCACGTGTGCGGATGAGTGGTACGACGGCCGCGTACACGTCCTGCCTTCTTTTTCCGCGCCCTAGCTCTCAGCGCGCGCTGGCGCAGGGACTCAGTCGAGCCCAGCCTCCCGGCGCAGGAGCTCCGCCTTGTCCGTGCGCTCCCAGGTGAAATCGCGGTCGTGACGGCCAAAGTGGCCGTACGCGGCCGTCTTGCGGTAGATCGGGCGACGCAGATCCAGATCTCGAATAATGGCCGCCGGCCGCAGGTCGAAGTGAGCCCGCACGAGCTCTTCGATGGCCTGCAGCGGGATCTTCTCCGTGCCCTGGCAATCGACCATGATAGACGTCGGGTGGGCTACACCGATCGCGTAGGCCACCTGGAGGAGGCAGCGCTCGGCGATGCCAGCGGCCACGATGTTCTTGGCCACGTAGCGGGCGGCGTACGCGCCGGAACGGTCCACCTTACTGGGGTCCTTACCCGAGAATGCGCCGCCGCCGTGAGGAGCCGCGCCGCCATAAGTATCGACCACGATCTTGCGTCCCGTGAGGCCGGCATCGCCCATGGGGCCCCCGATCACGAACTTGCCGGTGGCATTGACGAACGTGATCTCCTCGAGCTTGGACGAATCGTAGAGCTCTTTCGGCAGGATGGGCTCTACCACATGCTCGAGGAGGTCGGGCTTGATGAGCGTCTCCACATCGATGTCGTTGGCATGCTGCGCGGCGAGCACGATGTTCGTGATCTCGACCGGCTTGCCGCCTTCGTACCGTACCGTGACCTGGGACTTGCCATCGGGTCGTAGGTAGGGCAGTACGAGCGCCTTGCGCACTTCGCTGAGGCGCCGCGCGAGCTTGTGCGCGAGCGCGATAGGCAGCGGCATGAGCTCCGGCGTTTCCGTACAGGCGAAGCCGAACATCATCCCCTGATCGCCCGCCCCCTGCAGGTCGAGCACGTCTTCATCGTTCACGTCGGTACGCGTCTCGAGGGAGTGATTGACTCCTTGCGAGATGTCGGGCGACTGCTCGTGCACGGCGACCAGGACGCCGCAGGTCTCGTAGTCGAAACCGTACTTGGCGCGTACATAGCCCACATCGCGTACTGTTTCGCGCACGATGGTGGGGATGTCGACGTAGGTCTCCGTGGTGATCTCCCCCGCCACCATGACCGTGCCTGTGGTCACCAGGGTCTCGCAGGCCACACGCCCGTACGGATCGTCCCGGAAGATCGCGTCCAGGATGGCATCCGATATTTGGTCGGCGAGCTTGTCCGGGTGACCTTCGGTTACCGACTCCGAGCTGAAGAGGAAGCTTTTGGCGTCCACACTACCTCCTGAGAGAGCACCCGGCAGCGCCGGGAGTACGAGCGACGGGGGGCACAAGTGGGGAGTCTACCAGACGGCCTCCCACGGCTCCAAAACGGACGCGGAGCCGTCCGCCGGGCTAGTGACGCTGAATGCGATCCTCCGCCGTCGGCTCGCGTGTCATAAGCGCGCGCACGCAGTCCGGCGCGCTGCGCCCGTGCTCGAGCGCCTGATAGACGTTCTCGGTCACGGGCATCTGCACGCCGAGGTTACCAGCCAGGTCGTGGAGCGCATAGGTAGTTGGGATGCCCTCCACGACCTGCTCGATGATCCCCTGCAGCTCCGCCGGTGCGTGCCCGCGCGCCAGCAGCTCGCCCGCCCTGCGGTTACGGCTGTGCTGCGAGGTGCAAGTAGCGATCATGTCGCCGATACCGGCGAGGCCCGCGAACGTCTCGAACTGCGCCCCCAGGCGAGAGCCCAGCCGGGCGACTTCGGCGAGGCTCCGCGTGATCAGGCTGGCGCGGGTATTATCGCCGTAACCGAGCCCGTCGGACATGCCCACGGCGATGGCGATGGGGTTCTTCGCCGCACCACAGAACTCGACACCCGCCACGTCGGCGTTGCGATAGACGCGGAACGTGTCGCTGGTGACCGCCCTCTGCAGCGCCCGCGCGACGCGGTCGTCCGCGGCCGCCACGACCGTGGCCGACGGCATGTCGCGCGCCACCTCTTCGGCGTGGTTGGGCCCCGAGAGCACGGCCGCCGCCGAACCGGTCTCCTCGGCGATAATTTCGGTCGGGCGGCGCACCGTGCGCAGCTCCAGCCCCTTAGCTAGGGAGAGCTGCAGCGCCGCCCGCGGCCGCCGTGGAGCCACCCAAGCGGCCACCTGCCGCACAGCCTGCGTGGGGACCGCGTAGACGACCACCTCCACACCGTGCAAGTCCGCGTCGCCGATGGCCGCGAAACCGATGCCCTCGGGGATCGCGACGCCGGGCAGGAAGTGCTCGTTCACCCGGCGCGCGGTAAGCCGTGCTGCCTCCTCGGCCGTCTGCGTCAAGATAGTGACGTGATGCCCGTTACGGCACAGCAGTCGCCCGAACGCCGTACCCCAGCTCCCCGAGCCGATCACGGTAATCCGCAACGCCTCACCGTCCATTCCGCTCCTTTCCGCATCAGCGAGGCGGTGCCGGCGATGCACCCTTCCTCGACGACCAGGCCAGTCTCGGCTCGCGCCCCTGCAGCAACCGCCGGATATTGGCGTGGTGCGCCAGGATCACCGCGAGCCCAATCACCAGAGCCGCCACACGGTAGGCGAGCGGGTACGGCAGGAGCCACGCGGCCAGGGGAAAGGTGATCGCGGCAGTCAGCGAGGCAGCACTCACGATACGCACCGTCAGCAGCACCAGCAGCCACACAGCCAGGACTACCAGGAAAACTTGCCACATTAAGCCGAGGACCATCCCCGCTCCGGTAGCTACCCCCTTGCCCCCACCGCCGCGGAGGAAGATGGATCTCATGTGGCCGAGCACTGGCATAGCACCGACGACCACCGCGAGCCAGGGATCGAACAGCAGGCCGGCCGCTAGCGCTGGCGCGAACCCCTTCAGCACGTCGCAGATCAGGACGATGAGCGCCGCTCGCTTGCCGAGGACACGGAGCACGTTCGTGGTGCCTACGTTGCCGGAGCCATGCTGGCGCACATCCACGCCATAGAATCCCCTGCCGACCAGCAGGCCGAAGGGGACAGCACCTGCCAAGTAGCCCCCCACGACGAGCAGAACGGCCGCGATGGTCAGTGATTGGCTCACGTTGTCTTGAAGTCGATGATCAGCGGGACGCCCTCCAGACCGAACGCCGTTCGCAGCCGGTTCTCCACGAAATACCCGTAGTCTCGGGTGACCAGCGAGCGGTCGTTGACGCCGACGGAGAAGCGCGGGGGCGCCGTCTGGTACTGCGTTACGTAGTACACCTTCAGCCGGCGCCCCGCCCGCGCGGGACCAGCACGTTCGGCGACGATGACGGCCATGGCGCGGTTGAGGACCGCGGTCGGAAGGCGAGACGCGTACCCACGACCTACGGCAGCGACGCGCTCCAAGAGCTGACCCACACCACGACCGGTGAGTGCCGACACCGGCACCACGGCCGGCCGCTGGCGCAGCTTGCGCGCGGCCGTGCCGGCGACCTCCGACAGGGGCGGTTGCGCGAGGTCCCACTTGTTCAGGGCGAGGACCGTGGCGCAGCCGCGTTTGGCTGCCTCGGCGGCGATGCTCACATCCAGCTCCCCCAGCCCGAGCGTCGCGTCCGCCACGACGATCGCTACATGAGCTCTGTCGAGGCTCTGGAGGCTGCGCAGGTACGCGTAGTATTCGACCCCGCTCACTTTAGCCGCCTTCCGCATGCCCGCTGTATCTACGAACAGGAAGCGGCCATGGCGGTTCTCGACCGCGACGTCGATAGCGTCGCGCGTGGTCCCGGGGATCTCGCTCACGATCGTCCGTGCCTCGCCCACGATGGCATTGAACAGCGACGACTTACCTGCGTTCGGACGACCCACGATGGCCACCGCGGTTGGTTCCTGCGTGTCAGAGCGCTGCTGCTGCTCCTCGCTGCTCAAGCCCGCCTCGTCGAGGACCTCCGCGATGCGGTCGAGCAGATCGCCCGTCCCAGTGCCGTGCAGTGCCGACACCGGCAGCGGATCGCCTAACCCCAGCCGGTACAGATCGCCGGTCTCGTTCTCCCGGCGCGGATTGTCGACCTTATTGGCTACCACAAGCACGGGAAGACGAGCCCGCCGCAGCACGTCCGCCAACTCGAAGTCGCCGGCCAACGGGCCACCCTGCGCGTCTACCACGAATAAGATCAGATCAGCTTCGCGTACCGCCGCCAGCACCTGCTCCCGGATCTCGTTGGCGAACGTCGCGTCGTCGCTGGCGAAGCCGCCGGTGTCGACCAGCCCGAACTGGCGTCCGCGCCACTCCGTGACCACCTGCTTGCGATCGCGGGTAACCCCGGGCGTCTCGTGCACCACAGCGGTACGCGTACCGCTCAGACGGTTAATGAGCGTCGACTTCCCAGCGTTCGGGCAGCCAACGACGGCGATCAAAGGTGTGCGCATCACTGGGGCAGTCTAGCAAACGCATCCGCCAAGGTCGGCGCCACCACGAACCTGCCCTGGCAGGCGCGGCGGATCTCGACCTCGGCCACGTCGTCCAGAGTGACGTCCATCTCGGGGGGAAGGAACACCGACGGTGCCAGCAGCCACTCGTCCGGTGCGAGCGGCCGCTCGCGCAGCGCCGCCACAACCTCGCGGCCGCCAAGCAAGCCGGTGACCGTCACGTGCTGCCCGAACAGCCGGTTCGTCACTGGGTAGGCGCGTGCCCGCGAACCTATCCGCGCCGCCGCGCGGCCCATCTCGGCGGCGGCCAGCGCGCCGCTGAGCAGCGCCACCGGCGGCGCGGTTCGTGGCCGCTTTGGCAACTCGGCGACCTCGGCGCGAAACGCCGCCGTGATGCCCACCCCGTTCTCATACTGACAGGGAGCATCGCACGCCGGCGGCGTTCTGCCGGCCAGGAGGTACAACTCGTCGGCCGCGTGAACGAAGGCGTGACCCTTGCTCCGCCGTTGCGCGCGCTGGACGGTCTCGACGAGCTCCAGCGCGGCCACGGCGTCCTGTGGACAGACCGGGCACAACGGGTGCCCGGGAGGCACCGACACGGGCACTACACCGACGTCCTCTACGCCCTCCACGTCCGCCAGCGCCCACACCGTCTCGGCCAGTGCCACGCCATCGTTATAGCCAGGGCACAGCACGATCTGCAGGTGCAGGTGGATGCCCGCGGCCGCCAGGCGCAGCAGGCGGGCGCGAGACCTCGTCGCGGGCGCGCCCATGAGCCGCGCCCGCCGCGCGTCGTCCCAGTCGTGCAGCGACACGTACAGCGGCGAGAGGCGTAGCGCCTCGATGCGCGCCACATCGGCTTCCGAGAGGTTCGTCAGCGTGACGAAGCTTCCGGCGAGAAAGCTCAGGCGGTAGTCGTCGTCCTTCACCGAGAGAGAGGCCCGTAGCCCAGGCGGTACCTGGTCGACGAAACAGAAGCGACACTCATTGACGCAGCGCCGCACGGGCACCCCCAAACCGTCGCGCAACACGATACCATGGGGCTCACCGCGCCCCAGCACCACAACGATGCGCCGGCGAGCGTCATCTCGTTCCGCGATCAGCTCGAAACCTCCGTCGGCGGCGGCGAGCTCCAGGTCCAGTACGTCCTCGGGTATCTGGCCGTTGATCGCCACGATCCGATCGTCGGCGCACAGCCCGGCGGCACTGGCCGGCCCTGCAACGCTCACTACCCGCAGACCGCGAAGCACCCTATGCCTTCGCGGCACGGCGCAGCACCGCCTCGACCACGGCTTCGATCTCCTCATCGGGAGTCGAAGCGCCAGCGGTAATACCCACGCTGTCTACTCCCTGCAGCCACTCGGACTGGATCTCTTGCGCACACTCCACATGGTAGGTGCGATGCTGAATCTCGCGGCACAGAGCCGCCAGCCGCCGCGTGTTGGCGCTGTTGCGGCCGCCGACGACCAGCACCAACTGAACCTCGCCGGCGACCTCGCAGGCCGCCTCCTGCCGCTGCTGGGTAGCCTCGCAGATGGTGTTGTATACGAGCGTCTCCCGGCCAAGCGGCGCCAGAGCGCTGGCCAGGCGGCTCAGGCTCGCGTAGGACTGCGTCGTCTGCACGACCACGCCGATCCGCAGCCCGCGCAGCGCCGCCCGGTCGAGCTGTGCCGGATCCTCGACGACCACCGACGCGGGGCCGGCGCACGCAGCCAAGCCGGCCACCTCGGGGTGGTCGCGCTCACCGAGGATGACCACCACGTAGCCAGCATCGCGCAAGGCCGCCGCCTTTCGCTGCGCGACCGTTACGAACGGACAGGTTGCATCCACCACCGCCAAGCCGCGACGGCGAGCCTCCTGGATCACCGCCGGCGGCACACCATGCGTGCGGACGACCACCGTCCCCGCGGCGATGGCATCGAGATCGTCGACGGCGCTCACACCACGCGCGGCGAGCTCGTTGACCACCGCCGGATTGTGAATGATGGGGCCCAGAGTGGCGATGGGGGTCCGTGAGGAGAGCAGCGCGTTCTCTGTGATCTGTAAGGCGCGTTCCACGCCGTAGCAATAGCCAGCCGATCGCGCCACGATCACCGTCAGGCGGCCGGCGCGCAGACGGCACTCGCCGCGGCGGCGCTCGCGCTCCGCTCTGCCTCGTTCTGCCTCAGAGCTCGGCATACAGCGCCGCCACCTGTGCGCGGATCATCTCCGCCGCCGCCGCGTAGCGTTCGCTGCCACGCCCGGGCACACTGGACAGATCCATGGGCGCCCCCACCGCCACGCGAACGCGCGGGAAGCGCGGCAGCTTGTGACGCGCCATCTGCCGCGTACCGCGCACAGCAATCGGCACCACCGGCGCGCCGCTGCGCGCCGCGAGCATGGCGATCCCCGGGTGGAACGGGTGGATCTCGTCGTCGTGGAAGCGAGTACCCTCGGGGAACATCAGCAGTACCCCGCCGCGAGCCACGATGCTGAGGGAGACACGCAACGCCTCGATGTCTCCCTTTCCGCGATGGATAGGGAACGCGCCCAACCTGCTGACAACCTCGCGCGAGAGCCAGGACTCGAACAGCTCTACTTTGGCCATCGGGCGTACGGGGCGCTCTAGCGGCATGGCGGCGAAGATGGGATCCCACCAGCTCTTGTGCGAGACCGCCAGAATCACTCCGCCCTCGCGCGGGAGCAGATGACCACCGCGAGCCGTATAGCGGTAGAGCGGCGCGATGAGCACCCGGCAGAGCACGCGCAAGATCGCGTACAGCGGCGGATCGCCGCGTCCGCGCAGCGGCGCGCCGTGCAGGGGCCGCCGCTTCATGGGCGGCCGTCCAGCCGCTCGCGGACCAGGTGCTCAAGTGTAGCGACCACTTCCTCGATCCCCATACCCGACGTATCTACCTCCACCGCATCGGCGGCTTGCCGTAACGGCGATACGGCGCGGCCGGAGTCAAAGCGATCGCGCGCCTCGATAGCCGCGAGCGTCTCCTCCGCCGTGCTGTGCTCGCCCTTGGCCGCCAGTTCCGTGCGTCGCCGTTCGGCGCGAACCCGCGGCGAGGCCACGAGAAACACCTTGACGGCCGCTTGCGGAAACACGACCGTCCCGATGTCTCGCCCTTCGATCACCACATCGCGGCCGACGGCCACGCGCCGCTGCTCGGCCACTAAGAGCTCGCGCACCTCCCCGTGCGCCGACACCTCCGAGACAGCGGCCGACACCGACGGATGTCTAATCTCCTCGCTCACATCCCCGTCGCGCGCCAGCACCCGCCCGTCGGCCGTGAATCCGATACGGGCCGTGCGCGCCAGGGCCGCGAGCGACGGACCATCGTCGAGGGCCACCCCCTCACGCAGCGCCAGAAACGCCAGCGCGCGATACATAGCTCCCGTGTCGAGGTAGAGATACCCCAAACGATCGGCCAGAAGCCTGGCCACCGTACTCTTGCCCGCGCCCGCGGGTCCGTCGATGGCGACCACGGTCATGAGGAGAGCACGCTCCCCAAGGTCTGTGCGAAGTTGGGGAACGAGATACCCGCGGCGGCGAACCCGTCGACCGTGACGCCATCGGGCGCGGCCAAGCCGGCCACGGCTCCCAGAAGAGCCAGCCGATGATCGCCGTGGCTCTCGATACGTCCGCCCCGCAGCCGCCGACCCTGGACCCACAGCGTGTCCTCGTCGGCCTCGGCGTGCCCTCCGAGGGCGGTAAGGATGCGCACGATGGCGGCCAACCGATCGCTCTCTTTGGCGCGCAAGTCGCGCACGCCGTGGATCACCGTGTCCCCCTCGGCGAAGCTCGCCAGCAGGCCCAGCAACGTGACTTCGTCGATCATGGCCGCCGTCTCCTGGGCCGTGACGCAGACTGCGCCGAGCCGCGAGAAGGCCGCGCACAGCACGCCGCGCGGCTCGCCACCGACCGAGGAGGTAGCCTCCCAGGAGACACGACCACCCATACGGCGAATGACCTCGAACAGCCCTAATCTCGTGGGATTGAGCCCCACATCCGCGATCTCGATCTCCGATCCCTCTACCACCAGGGCCGCGGCTGCCAGGAAGGCTGCCGACGACGGATCTCCGGGTACCGCCACCCGGTCGAGATGCAGCGCCGGCACCCCCGTGAGCGACACGGTCGCGTCGCGGCATCGTACCGGAACGCCGGCGGCGGCCAGCATGCGCTCCGTGTGATCGCGCGTTGGCAGCGGCTCGGCGACGGTGGTCTCGCCGTCGCAGTACAGACCCGCCAGCAGCACGCAGGACTTCACCTGTGCGCTCGCCACCGGCGGTCGGTACGAGATGGGCGTTACTGAGCCCCCGGTGATGGTGAGCGGCGCGAACTGGCCCTCGCGCGCCGCGATGCGCACACCCATGGCCCGCAGGGGCTCCACCACACGCCCCATGGGTCGCCGGCGCAGCGACTGGTCGCCGTCGAGCACGAAGCGGCCGTGCTGACCGGCCAGCACGCCCGCCAGCAAGCGCATCCCCGTGCCCGAATTGCCGGCGTTGAGCGGCCTGTCGGGCGCTCGCAGGCCACGCAGCCCCGCACCGTGGATCACGGCCGGCCCGGTGCCCACATTCAGGCCGTCGACGCGCACGCCGAGATCGGCGATCATACCAGCAGTGGTCAAGGGATCGCCGGCCCATACCGGCGTGACGATCTCCACCGGTCCGTCGCAGAGAGCACCGATTACCAGCGCCCGCTGCATGATCGACTTGTCCGAGGGCACACGAACGCGGCCGCGCAGCGGCCCGGAGGGGCAAAACCGGCGCGCTCCGCTCACGGACTCTCTCCGGCGACCCCGGAGACGGCCTCATAGCCCAATTCAGCGAGCACCGTCTGCGCCCGTTCGCACACATCGGCGCCCAGCACGTACACGGTGAGCGTGCCGCCCAACTCCACGCTCTCGTGGTGCAGCGAAAGGTCCTCGATGTTGATGGCGGCGTCGCCCAGAGCCACCATGATCTCGCGCAGCACACCGGGGCGATCCGCGATGCGCACCACCAGACGATGCAGGTCCGCGGGCGCGAGACTGCGCTCGACCAGCATGCGCTCGCGCTGCTGCGCGGCGTGACGGATGCTGGCCGTGAGCCGCGGTTCGTCGCCCGCTTCGAGCGCCGCCGTGATCTCCTCCAGGCGAGCGCGGAACTCGCGCAGCACCGCGAGGAGCGCCTCGCGATTCTCGGTGAAGATGTCTGTCCAAACGCGGGCGTTGGCTCCCGCCACCCGCGTCATATCCCGAAAGCTCGGACCCGCACTCAGCAGAGCGTCGCGCGCCCCTGCGTGCTCGCCCGCCTGCGACATGAGCGCGTTGGCCACCACGTGCGGGAGATGGCTCACCAGCGCCATCAGGCGATCGTGTTCCAGAGGATCCACGGCAAAGGGGCGCGCGCCGATGTCGCGGACGAACCCGTAGAGGAGCTCGACCGCGTCCGGATCGACGTGCGCACCGGGAGTCAGGAAATAGGTTGCTCCACGGTACAGCGATGCCGTCGCGTGCGCCACGCCCGCCGTCTCGGCTCCGCACAGAGGATGCCCCCCTACGAACCGTCGCTGCTGTTCTCGACTGAGGGCGGCCATCAGCCCGCCTTTGGTGGAACCTACGTCGCTGACCACCGCGTCCGACCTGGTGGCCGCCAACGCCTGTTTCACATGGTCGGCGATAACCCGCACCGGGGTGGCCACAAAGACGAGGTCGGCCGGCTCGCACGCGGCCGCCAGCGAGCCGCACGCCTCGGTGATGGCGCCCTTCCGCAAGGCCAGCTGCAACGTCTGGGGATTGCGACTGTACCCCAGGACGCGCCGTACGCCGGCGGACGCCTGCGCCGCCATGCCGAGAGAACCACCCATGAGGCCGACGCCCAAAATGGCCACGGTCAGGGGGGACGACGGCGCGTGAGCCACGTGCCACACCCCTCAGGAGATACTCTTGCCTACGAACTCGACGAGCTCGCGTACGTGCGCGGCGTACTCCCCAAAAGCGCGGGTGGGCACCGACTGGGGGCCGTCGCAGAGCGCTGTCTCGGGACTCGGGTGCGTCTCGACAATGATGCCGTCGGCGCCGCACACAACGGCCGCCAGCGACAGCGGCAAGACCAGATCGAGCCGGCCCGCGGAATGGCTGGGATCCACCACCACCGGCAGATGGCTCGCCAACTTGATAACCGGTACCGCGCTAATGTCGAGCGTGTTCCGCGTCGCTGTCTCGAACGTACGGATGCCGCGCTCGCAGAGGATCACTTCCCGATTTCCCTCTTTGACCACGTACTCCGCCGCCATGAGCAGCTCCTCGATGGTCGCCGCGGCACCGCGCTTGAGGAGCACGGGACGCTCGGCCTTACCCACCTCGGCCAGGAGCTGGAAGTTCTGCATGTTACGCGCCCCGATCTGGATGACATCCGCGTACTCGTGAACCAGCTCGAGATCGCGCGGGTCCATGAGTTCGGTCACCACGGGCAGTCCCGTACGCTCTCGAGCTTCGGCGAGCAGCTCTAGTCCCTCCCGACCCAGCCCTTGAAAGGCGTACGGCGAGGTGCGCGGCTTGAACGCGCCGCCACGCATCATGGAAGCGCCGGCGTCGCGCGCCGCCTCGGCCGCCTGCATGATCTGCCCGGGCGTCTCCACTGAGCAAGGTCCGGCGATGAGGGTGAACTGATTGCCCCCCACGCGCCGGCCGCGCACATCGATTATGGTGTCCGCCGGATGGAACTCACGGCTCACGAGCTTGTACGGCTTGAGTACAGCCACCACACGCTCAACTCCGGGGAAAGCCTCGACAGGGAGTCCGGTGAGTACCTCCCGATCGCCGATGGCCCCCACGAGCGTTACGCGTTCGCCATGTGAGATGTGCGCGGTAGCGCCAACCTCCTCGATTCGAGCGACCACGTGGGCGATCTGTTCCTCGGTGGCGTCCTCGTGCATCACGATGATCATGCTCATCCCTCCTCCCTTCCACAGCACGCCGCATCCGGTTTCAACGATGCCAGCCGCTCGAGGAAGAAGTCGATCTCCTCACGAGTTCCTACGCTGACCCTCGCCCATCCCGGGCACCCCAAGGCGTTCCCGTCGCGGACGATAGCGCCCAGCGCCATGAGCATCTCGCAGATTTCCTCCTGTGGCCTACGTAACCCCTCGATGCTCACGAGGATGAAGTTCGCCTCGCTGGGCACTGTGGGACGGTCCAGAGCAGCCAGGCTGCGCCGCAGGTAGTCGCGCAGCTCCGCGTTCCGTGCCCTCCTGGCGAGCACCTGGTCCTGGTGTTTCAGTGCCTCCACGGCGGCGACTTGCGCCAATCGGTTCACATTGAAGGGCTGGCGCACTTTGTCTATGGCGGTCTTCAGTATGCTCGGCGCCAGCCCGTAACCGACCCTGAGGCCGCACAGGCCGTAGATCTTGGAGAACGTCCGCAGAATGAGCACGTTTGGCCGCTCGCGCTGCAGCGCGACGCTCGCCTGCCAGTCCTCACGCGTCACGAACTCGTTGTACGCCTCATCGAACACCACCAGTACGTCTTCCGGCACTTGGTCCAGCAGCTCCGCCAGCGCCGCCACGGGCGCGTAGCTCCCGGTCGGGTTATTGGGGTTACACACGATGAGGATCTTGGTGCGCGGGGTGATCGCCGCGGCCATGGCGGAGAGATCGACGGTCAGATCGCGCAGGGGTACCGGCACCTCCCGCGCGCCGTGCAGGCGGCAGATGGTCGGATACAGGGAGAACGAGGGCGCGGGATACACCACCTCGTCCTCGGGTTCCAGCAGCGCCGCGCCCAGCAGAAGGAGTATCTCGCAAGATCCGTTGCCCACCACGATCTCTTCCGGACCCCGCCCGTAGTGCGCCGCCAAGGCCTCGCGCAGATCCGTACAGTGGCCATCGGGGTAGCGATTCAGCACGTCCAGCGACGCCGCGATGACCGCCTTAACCTCGTCGAACGGCGGCAGCGGAAACTCGTTGGAGGCGAGCTTGACCACCTCGAATAAGCCGTAGCGTCGCATCACGAGCTCGAGCGGAGCCCCAGGCTCGTAGGCGACGATCTGCTCGAGGGCGGGATTGAACTTCATTGGCCTACTCCGGCAAGTCGAGACGCAACTGGCGAGCATCGCGGAGGTATACGTGCCGCACCTGCATCCCCTCGGGCACGTAGCAGTGCATGAGCACGCGGATGCAGCGAGCGATAGCGTCGCGCACGGGGATCTCCTGGCAGCAGAGCAGTGGCGTGGCCGAGAGTCCCATCTCGCGCGCCGCCACCGCCGGAAAATCGGCCGATAAGTCTGGCGTGGCGGTGAAGAGCACGCTGACGATGTCGGCCTGGCGAAGGTCGTTGCGCTCGAGGATGGCCGCGAGCAGCTCGCCCGTACGACCACGGATCTCGGCACTCGTATCGGCGTCGACCGTGGTGGCACCACGCACGGCCCGCAGTCTTGGAATGGCGTTCATACTCCCCCGGAGTCAGCTGAGCGCATAAGTATACACGTCGGTGGCGAGGCTCAGACGGGGGTGTCGCCCTGCTGCGAGCGGTCTCGCAGCTCGGCCACCGCGTCGGCGGACAGACGTACCGGCTGTTCCTCGGGCTCCCCCAGCACGGCATCCTGCACGACTTCGCCCGCTCGCCGAAGAGCGTCGACCTCCTCGGCCGTTAGCGCACGGTGCTCTCCGACCGCCAGGCGCTTGTCTGAGAGCGGACCGTACCTGCGCCGGTGAAGCTCCTCGACCGGCAGGCCGAGGGCCTCGAACATCCGCCGCACCTGCCGCTTACGCCCCTCGCGCAGAAGCACCTCCACGAGTGCCGTCTTGTTGCTCTGTTTGATCAGACGCGCCTCGGCCGCGGATGCCAGCCCGTCCTCTAGCACAACCCCCGCACGCAACGCGCTCAGCGCCCGCTTGGACACACGCCCGCGCACGCGCGCGGTGTACGTCTTCGCCACGCCGTACCGCGGATGCATCAGGTAGTTCGCCAGTGGGCCATCGTTGGTGAGGACGATCAATCCTGTGGTGTCTACGTCCAACCGCCCCACGGGAAACAGCGTCCGACCATCGGGGACCATGTCCACCAACACCTTGTCCGCATGGGGATCGCTCCGTGTGGATGCCACACCGCGCGGCTTGTTCACCAGCACGTAGCGCAGTTCGCGCAACACCGCCGTCTGACCCTCGACCTGCACTACTGCACCATCGGGCACTAGCTGCCGAGGAAAGGTAACCACCTCACCGTCGACCGTTACGGACTTGGCACGCACAAGCTCGTCACAGCGTCGGCGCGAGCCAACGCCGGCACGAACCAGATAGATCACCAGTGGGAGCGCGCTCATAGCTCCCTGCGCTCGGCGAGCGAGAGGAGCCGCTCGCGCAGTTCATCGACTTCGCCGACACCCGGTGCGAAGCTCTCCAAGCTCGGCAGGTCCGCGAGACCACGTAGCCCGAACAGGGTGAGAAAGCGGCTCGTGGTGCCGTAGAGAATCGGCGCCCCCGGCGACTCGCCGCGACCACACTCCTCCACCAGCCCGCGCTCCTCCAGCGAACTGAGCGCCCACTCCGACGAGACGCCGCGCACCCGGGCGACCTCCGCCCGTGTTGTGGGCTGCAGATACGCCACCACGCTCAGCGTCTCGATGAGCGCCGGTGAGAGATCGTCGGGCCGGCGCGCTCCGGCGAACGCTTCCGCCGCCGGCTCGCAGTCGCGAGCTACGGCGAAGGCCACACCGCCAGCGACTTCGCAGAGCTCGACACCGTGACTGCCCGATGCGTAGTCACGAGCCAGCTCGGCGAGAGCCTCGGCGACATCTTCCGCCGCCGTTCCGCAGGCGATCGCCAGCTCTTCCGCGGCAACCGGCCGCGCGGCGATGAACAGGATCGCTTCGATGCGACGCGCGAGGGCGGAGATAGGGGCTGGCTGGTTCATGACTGGGGCCACATGCTACCCCAGCCGCCCAGCGTGGTCACCCCGCGGCAGCGACAGGGACGGGCCGGCAGCGCACAGTGATGTCCGCGAACGGCCGTGGTTGGTGCAGGTGAGCCTCGCCGCGGTTGTGCAGCTCGAGCAGGGCGAAGAACGTGATCGCCCTCTCGATGCGCCCCCGCGGAGCGACGGCGAGGAAGGTGAATGAACCGTCGCGATCGAGGAGCTCCCGCAGCCGCCGCAGCTCGGCCACCAGGGAGACGGCCACCGCGGTGATGTGGGTGGAGTCCGGCAGCACAGGCTCGCGCAGGAGCGGCTCGAGAGCAGCGGCCAGCGCTGTGGCGGGGAGACGAGCGTCGGATGCTTCGAGACGCCGAAAGCGCTCCGGCAGCGGCGCCTGACGGTAGATGCGTCCGGCGTGGACGGCCCAGCGCTCCGCCAACGCCGCCGCGGCGGCGCGGAACTGCTGGTAGCGCACGAGGGAGACGAGCAGTTCCTCGCCAGCCGCCTCCGGCGTTAGATCTTCCTCTTCCGTGCCGGCATCGAGCTGCAGGAGTAGTCGCGACTTCATCTCCAGCAGCGCTGCTACGAGCACAACGAACTGGGAGGTGGCCTCCAAGTCGAACTCCGGACTGTCGGCCAACCGCACGAGGTAGTCGGCCACGATGCGGGAAACGCTCACCTCCCACAAGTCGATCTCCTCACGCAGGACTAGCGTAATGAGGAGATCGAACGGCCCGTGGAATACGTCGAGGTCGACGAGCAGCTCTTCCGGCCGTGAGACCGGGACGGTCACCGGGGGCGCTGATCCTCGTCGCTTTGCCGTATGAACGGCGGTATCTCGAGATCGCGCTCGCCCGTCGCCGGCGGCGAGCCAATCACGGGCTTCGCGCCAGCCCCCGTACTGGAGGGGGACGTAGGTGTCGGCTGCTCCGCGCCACTGCCCGCCGCTCCGCTATCGTCGGCGGCGGCGAAGCCTGTCGCGATCACGGTCACCGACATGCTGCCCGTGCAGCGTTCGTCCACAACCGCCCCGAAGATGATATTCGCGTCTTCGTCGGCCGCCTCGGAGATAGTACGGGCGGCCTCGTTGACCTCAAAGAGCGACAGGTCGTTGCCGCCGGTGATGTTGAGGAGGATGCCGCGAGCACCCTCGATGGTGGCCTCGAGCAGCGGAGACGTGATCGCCTGCCGCGCCGCCTCTTGCGCGCGATTGTCGCCAGTCGCCAAACCGATACCCATGATGGCCGTGCCCGCGTCTTTCACGATCGTTCGCACATCGGCGAAGTCGAGGTTAATGAGGCCGGGGATGGTGATGAGGTCGGTGATGCCCTGCACGCCTTGACGCAGGATATCGTCGGCGTAGCCGAAGGCATCGACGACGGTGGTAGTACGCTCGACGGCGCGCAAGAGACGGTCGTTCGGTATGGCGATGACCGTGTCTGCCGCCTGGCGCAGGCGGGCGACACCCTCGCGCGCCTGCTCGCTGCGGGTATGCCCCTCGAACGTGAACGGCAGCGTCACGATACCCACGGTGAGGGCTCCTACTTCGCGCGCCACCGTCGCGACCACCGGCGCTCCTCCGGTACCGGTGCCACCCCCCTCCCCGGCAGTGACAAATACCAGGTCGGCACCGCGCAGTGCCTGTTTGAGCTCGTCGCGCGAGTCCTCCGTGGCACGCCTGCCCACCTCGGGATCCGCGCCACCGCCCAATCCGTGCGTGAGCTCCTGGCCGATGTGGATCTTAACGTCCGCATCGCACACATCGAGTGCTTGGACATCCGTGTTCACCGCGATGAACTCCACGCCGCGAATGCCCGAATCCACCATCCTGTTGACGGCGTTGGTGCCGGCGCCGCCGATGCCGACCACCTTGATGGTCGTCACATACGCCCGGCCGACGGGCTCTGTTTCTCCCGGATTGGGCACGTACGACGGCTGCTGCGCCGGAACCCGTGGCTCATCTTCGCCGCCAGTGCGACGAAAGAGCTCGCTAAGACTGTCCCGCATGCTCGCGCGATCTGCCATTGAGCACCTCGAGGGCCAGCGCCCGGTAGGCCTGTGCACCGGGACCACGGGGATCATACTGTAGCACTGAACACCCCTTAACCGGCGCCTCGGCAAACTTGATGGTTTTCCGCACCACCGTGTCGAACACCAAAGACCCGAAGTTCTCCTTGAGAACTTCAATAGCCTCGTGACCGTGAACGGTACGGGAATCGAAGAGCGTCGGCAAGATGCCACGGATGTGCACCTCGGGGTTGAGGTTCTCACGGATCATCTGCAGTGTACGGTCTAGCTGCGCGAGCCCTCGGAGGGAGAGGTACTCGCACTGGACGGGAACGATCACACCGTGGGCCGCCGTGAGCGCGTTGATGGTCAACAGTCCGAGCGACGGCGGCGTATCGATGAGGATGAAGTCGTACTCGTCCAGCACCGGCTGCAGCGCGCGCGCCAGCGCGCGCTCGCGACCGATCATCGCCGACAGCGCCAGCTCGGCGCCGGCCAGATTGATCGAGGAGGCGGCCACGTGAATCTCGCCGACGCAGATGACCTCGTTGATCGGCGCCTCGTGCACCAGGACATCGTACATGTCCCGTTCCAAGACCTCCGGATCCACTCCCTGGCACATGGTCAAATTCGCCTGGGGATCCATATCTACGGCAAGCACGCGCAGATCGTGCTCGGCGAGCGCCGCACCTAAATTGAGGGTCGACGTGGTTTTCGCCACTCCCCCCTTTTGGTTCGCGAAGGCGATCACGCGCGCCGACGGTCGTTCCTGATGACTGCGTCCCATATCGACTTTCTGTTCGGCCGCGAGGGTCGTTTCCCTGCATAGCGCGCGGCCCGGCGCCGCGTACTGGCGCGCCGGGCCGCGCGCAAGCGATCTGTACCTCGGGCTTATGCCGTGGGCTTCCCCTGTTCGTCGGGCTCTTCGGCGGCCTCGTCCGAGGCCTCCTCCTCGACGTACTCATCTTCCTCGGCGTACTCGTCTTCCGCCGCGTATTCCTCTTCGGACTGGTCCGCGTACTCTTCCTCATCGGCCGCCTCGAGATCGGCGGCCTCCTCCGTCTCCTCGTACTCCTCGTACTCTTCCTCTTCTTCCACGTACTCGTCCTCTTCGTCCTCAGCCACCGAGACGATGGAGGAGATGGCGCGCTTCACGAAACGGACCTTGGTACGCGGCGCGATCTGAAGTTCCACCCAGTCGGAGCCGATGCGACGCACTGTGCCATACAGGCCGCCCACCGTTACGACCTCGTCACCCTTCTTCATCGCCGCCATCATCTCGGCATGCTGAGCGCGTTGACGGCGCTGCGGACGCACGGCCAGGACGTAGAAGATGCCCGCGAACAACAGAACATAGACGATGATCACCAGGTAGCTGCTGCTACCCGCTCCGACGATCGATACGCAACTGCTATTGCCCACTCTCGCGATCCTCCCCTTCGAGTCGGTCGTCGGCCCGCCGCCGACCGTCGGTAACACCAGCGGTAACCTCAACAAACCGCCCAGCACGGATGGCCGCCCGCGCGTTGGCGCATAATCTTACCAGAGTCCGTACATTGTGTTCGCTGAGAAGTTCGGCCGCCAAGATCTCCTTCTGCGTGATCAGATGGCGCAGATACGAACGCGTGAATCCGCCCGCGCAGCAAGGACAGTCGCAACACTCGTCGATGGGCCGCAGATCTTCGGCGAAGCGCGCATTGCGCAGATTGAGGCGGCCGCCGCCGGCCAGCAGCGCCGTGCCGGTGCGCGCCATCCGCGTCGGCAGGACGCAGTCGAACACGTCCACGCCCCGAGCGATCACCTCGACGATACCGTGAGGGTCGCCGATCCCCATGAAGTAGCGGAGTTTGTCTGCCGGAAGCAGCTCGTCGAGCTGGTCGACCACCGCCAATGTATCTTCCCCGCGCTCGCCCACTGAAAGGCCACCGATAGCGTACGCCGGGAACCCGATGGCGAGCAGCTCCTCAGCCGACCGGCGACGGAGATCCGGATATATCCCACCCTGCACGATGCCGACGAGCAGCTGGTCCTCGCGTGTGTGCGCTCGCGCGCACGCCCTCGCCCAGCGCGTGGTGCGCTCCACCGCGAGAGCCACCTCCCCGCGATTGGCCGTGCCCGGGGCGCACTCATCCAGGCACATCACGATGTCCGCTCCCAGCTCTTGCTGGATGGCGATGACCCGCTCTGGCGTGAACAGGTGGCGAGAGCCATCGTAGACAGAGGTGAACTCCACTCCAGCGTCAGTGATCACCCGAGTGCCCGCCAGGCTAAACACTTGGAAGCCGCCGGAGTCGGTGAGGATGGGTCCATCCCAACGCATGAACCCGTGCAGCCCGTCGTGGGCAGCCACGACGTGCGCTCCGGGCCGCAGGAAGAGATGGTAGGTGTTGGCCAGCAGCACCCGCGCGCCTAGGGCGCGCAGACGGTCTGGTGCCAGCGCCTTTACACTCCCCTTGGTACCCACCGGCATGAAGCACGGCGTCTCTACAACTCCGTGCGGGGTACGCAACTCGCCGGCGCGGGCACGCCCATCGCGCGCCGTCACCGTGAACGAGAATGCGGCCTCTCTCATAGCGCGATCATGGCGTCGCCGAAGCTGTAGAAGCGGTAGCCGCGCTCGATGGCCTGCGAGTACAGCGCCTTTGTCTCGGCACAGCCACAGAACGCCATGACCAACGCCAGCAGGCTGGTGCGCGGCAGATGGAAATTGGTGATCAGCACGTCCACGAGACGGAAGTGAAAGCCGGGCACAATACAGAGCTCCGTACTCCCCGAGATCGGTCGCTCGACCTCTGGCGATGGAGGGTGGAGCGCCAGGTGTTCGAGCGTGCGCACCGTGGTAGTACCCACGGCGACGATCCTCTGCCCCGCCGACTTGGCGCTGCTGATGGCCCGCCAGGCGGCCGGCGAGACGCAGTACTCCTCGACATGCAGCCTCGTCTGCTCATCGAGCGGGCCACTCAGCGGCTGGAACGTCCCCAGGCCCACGTGCAGGGTGATGTCGACGATCCGGACTCCTCGCCGCTGCAGAGCCGCTTCAAGTTCGGCGGTAAAGTGCAGGCCCGCGGTGGGAGCGGCGGCGGATCCCGCATGGCGAGCGTACGTCGTCTGGTAGCGAGAGGGGTCTTCGAGAGACCGGTGAATATACGGCGGCAGGGGCATCACGCCGTGCCGTTCCAGCAGTGAGAGCACCGGCGACGGACCTTGGCTCTCCACCACCCACCGACCGTCGCCATACCCGTGGAGCACGCGTAAGGTCCAGCCGGAGACGGACGCGTCCGGCGAGAGCATCTCGCCCACGCGCGGCCGTCCGCGCACCAGAACTTCCCAGCACTCCGCCCCCTCAGCGGGACTCCCATGAAGGTGGAGGAAGAGCACTTCCAGGCGGCCGCCGGTCGGCCGTCTGAACCAGGTCCTCGCGGGGATCACGCGCGTGTTATTGCGCACCAGAATATCGCCCGCGCGCAGCAACCGCCAGAGGTCGGCGAACCGCGCGTCGCGGTAGCGTTGCCGCTCGGCCGCCGGCTGCCGGTGAACCACCAGCAGACGCGCCGCGTCGCGAGGCTCCGCGGGCACCTGCGCGATCGCCTCAGGCGGCAGCGTGTAGTCCAGTTCTTCGAGCCTCACGGGACCGACCGCCGGCGACGGCTTTGGCGCTGGTGCCAGGCCTCCCACATACTCGGCACACAGCCGCAGTACTGCTGGCGGTACAGGTCCAGCTCGCGCGCATACACTCGTGACTGGCGGTAGAGCGACCGCTGATCCACGTACAGGAACTCGACCGCCCATCGGGCGGCGGCGACGTCGCCCTGCTCGCGGATTACCTCATGCGGTTGGTATGGGCTCACGGCCAAGCTCGTAGCGAATCGCGGCACGCCAATGGCCGCCGCGTAACGCGCCGCCTGGTCTAGACGATGGGCGATGCACGCGCCACAACGTGCCGGCGCCGCCCCCTCCGGCGGGCACCAGATCGGATACGGCCCGCGGCCTGTTCCTACACCCGCGTGCGCGGCTACTACCTCGAGCCGGAGCGTGAGGTGTTCGGCGAGACACCTCATCGCCTCCCAGCGCCGTGCCTGTTCCACGGCGGGCTGGATGTTCGGGTTGTAGAAGAGAGCCACCGGCTCGAGACCCTCCGCCCGCCAGGCCGGCACCACGGCGCTGGCACAGGGGCCGCAACAGACGTGCAGCAGCACGGAGTCTTGGGTTATCGGAGGAGACGCGGCTTTCCGCCGCTGGTCGCCGGCGCCCGTCACTCGAACAAGGTGGCGGCCTGGGTGGCCGGAGGCTCTACACCGCAGTGGCGAAACCCCGATGTCGTGAGCATGCGCCCGCGGGGCGTCCGCTTCAGGAAGCCGCGCATGATGAGGTAGGGCTCGTAGACGTCTTGGAGTGTGTCGGGTTCTTCGCCAAGAGCCACCGCCAGTGTATCGAGCCCAACCGGCCCGCCATCGAACTTGTGGCAGATGGCGGAGAGCAGATCGCGGTCGAGCTTGTCCAGGCCCTCGCCATCCACCTGGAAGAGCTCGAGCGCGGCCAGACAGATGCCGTGCGTCACGGTTCCCTCGTGCCGAACTTCGGCATAGTCTCGCACGCGGCGCAGCAGCCGGTTGGCCACTCGTGGCGTGCCGCGAGAACGGAGCGCGATCTCCAGCGCGGCGGGATCGTCGATCGGCGTTCCGAGGATGCCCGCCGAGCGGCGCACAATGGCGCACAGCTCGGCGTCGTCGTAGTACTCCAGCCGCTGCCACACGCCAAAGCGGTCGCGCAGCGGCGTGGTCAACAGGCCGGTGCGCGTAGTCGCCCCGATGAGGGTGAACCGGGGCACACCCATACGGATGCTGCGCGCGGCCGGGCCCTCACCGATCATGATGTCGATCTCGTAGTCTTCCATGGCCGGGTAGAGCACCTCTTCCACCGCCGGATTGAGCCGGTGGATCTCGTCCACGAACAGGACGTCGCCCTGCTGGAGATTGGTGAGGAGTCCGGCGACATCCACCTTGCGCTCGAGCGCCGGACCAGAGGTTGTATGCATACCCACGCCGAGCTCGGTGGCGATGATGCCGGCGAGCGTAGTCTTACCGAGCCCCGGCGGCCCGGCGAGCAGCACGTGATCGAGCGTATCGCCCCGGTTACGCGCCGCCTGCACGAAGATCTCGAGCTGCTCCTTGGCGCTACGCTGGCCCACGAACTCGACGAAACTGCGCGGTCGCAGGCTGATTTCGATCTCGTGCTCCTCCACGCGTTCGTTGGGATCGCCGAGCCGGCCCTTCGCCGCCATCACCTCTCCTTCCGCAACGCATGCTTCACAAGATCCTCCACAGAGCCCTCCGCCGGCGCGCCCTTCAAAGCCTCGTCGGCTGCCTGCACGGTAAGCCCGAGATTGATGAGCGCCGAGCGTGCCGCCACCAGCGCCGCACCAGACGCGGGCCCGCTAGGCCCAGCGACCGCCACATCGCCCGCGGGGACAATGCGGTCCTTGAGCTCTACGATGAGACGCTGGGCGAGTTTCTTGCCGATCCCCGGGATGCTCTCGAATCGCTTGGCGTCGGCGTGAAACACGGCCAGTTCCAGATCCTCCACAGGATAACCGGAGAGGATGGCGAGAGCCACCTTAGGGCCCACGCCGCTCACGCCGATGAGGAGGCGGAAGAACGAGCGTTCGCGACGCGACTCGAAACCGTAGAGCTGGAGCACGTCTTCTCGCACGTGCAGGTGAGTGAAGAGCGCGATCTCCTCTCCCGTGCGCCCCGACAGACGAGCCGCCAGCCGGCCCGGCACACCGACGTCGAAGCCCACGCCGCCCACATCCACGACGATACGATCGCCGTCTGCCTCCGCGACACGCCCACGCAGCCGGGCGATCATGGCCGTACGCTCTGAGCGATCCGCAGACCGTGCTCGTTATGGGCGTGCGTGATGGCCACCGCCAGCGCGTCGGCCGCGTGATCTGGCCGCGGGATGTGGTCCAGGCCAAGCAGTACCTTGGTCATCTCTTGCACCTGGATCTTGCTCGCCCGTCCATACCCGGTGACGGCTTGTTTGATGGCCAGCGGCGTGTAGTCGCGCGGGCAGAGGCCGTGAGCGGCGGCCGCCAGGATGATCACCCCACGAGCATGGCCCACTGCCAGCGCGGTCTTGGCATTCGCATTCACGAAGAGGTCTTCGATGGCCATGGCGTCTGGTGTGAACCGCCGCACGAGGGCACGGGTTTGATCGTGAATGTAGCGCAGGCGATCAGCTGTATCCTGTTGCGCGGATGTCACGATGCACCCGAAACCGAGCGATGACAGCCTGTTGCCATCGCGGAGGACGACACCCCACCCGGTACTGGCGGTACCGGGGTCGATGCCCAGAATGATCATCCCACTCCTCACCTGCCAGACACAGAGTCAGGTAGCCAGCGCTTCAAGCACCTCTTCTGGGATGTCGAAGTTGGCGTACACCTCCTGGACATCGTCGTTGTCCTCCAGGGCGTCCACGAGACGAAGCGTACGGCGGGCGTCTGCCTCGTCGAGCACGACGGTGGTCTTCGGCAGCAGCGTGAGCTCGGCCTGCTCGGCCTGGATGCCGCCCGCAGTGAGTGCCTCACGTACCGCGACCAGCACGGCGGGCTGTGTGAGCACCTGGTACGACGAGCCATCGTGGACGACGTCGTCGGCGCCGCCTTCGACGGCGGCCGCGATCACGTCGTCCTCAGCGTACTTCTCGGCGTCTACCATGATCGACCCACGCCGCTCGAACAGCCACGCAACCGCTCCGGGTTGCGCCAGTGAGCCGTTATGCTTGGAGAAGATGTTGCGGATATCGGCGGCGGAGCGATTGCGGTTGTCGGTGAGCACCTCGACGATCAGCGCGACCCCCGCCGGTCCATACCCTTCGTACACGATCGCCTCGAAGGCGTCGCCTTCGCTCTGACCAGCTCCGCGCTGGATGGCGCGATCGACGTTCTCCTTGGGCATGCTGTAGCTGCGAGCTTTCTCGATGGCGTTCTCGAGAGCGGCGTTGGAGGCCGGGTCTGTACCACCTTCGCGCGCGGCGACCGTAATGGCACGTGAGAGCTTCGAGAATAGCTTGCCTCGCTTGGCGTCTTCTTTGCCCTTCTTATGTTTGATGGTGGACCACTTCGAGTGACCGGACACTCCGTCACCTCCTCAGGCTGTCTCTGGCCGCCGCGAGCCTCAGTGGGCTTCCTCGCGAGCCTTCTTCTGCTCCTCGGCGACCTTGGTCGCCAGGTGCGCCGGCACTTCCTCGTAGCGTAGAAACTCCATGGTGTAATCGCCGCGCCCACCGGTCATTGAGGTCAGCACGGGGGCATAGCCGAGCATCTCCGCGAGCGGGACCTCCGCGTTGATGACCGCGTAGTGGCCGCGTGGCGCCGTGCCGAGCACGCGGCCGCGGCGGGAGTTCAAGTCGCCCATGATGTCGCCGACGTTCTCTTCGGGAACCGTGACATCCACAGCCATGATGGGCTCGAGCAACACCGGTTGGGCCTTCTCCATGGCCTTCTTGAAACCAAGCGAGCCAGCGATCTTGAAGGCCATCTCGGACGAGTCGACCGGGTGGTGCGAGCCGTCGTAGAGGATCGCTCGCACGTCGACCACGGGGAAACCGGCGATCAAGCCCTCGCCCATGGCCTCCACGATCCCCTTTTCGACGGCGGGGATGAAGTTACGCGGGATCACGCCACCCACGATATGGTCGACGAACTCGAACCCCTCGCCTCGCGGCAAGGGCTGCAGCTCGATCCACGTATCGCCGAACTGGCCGCGTCCGCCAGTCTGCTTCTTGTGACGGCCCTGCGCTTTGGACGCGGCCTTGATGGTCTCCCGATACGGAACTCGCGGCGGATGAAGCTCGACCTCGACGCCGAAACGGCGCTTAACGCGCTCGCTGATGACTTCGATGTGCACCTGACTCATACCCGAGACGATGGTCTCTCCCGTCTGCGCATCGCGCTGCACCTGCATCATGGGGTCTTCCTCGGCGAGCCGACGGAGGGCGCTGATGACCTTGTCCTCGTCGCCCTTGGACTTCGCGGTGACCGCCTGCGACATGAGCGGCGCGGGAAACGCGAACGGCGCGAACGAGACGAGCGAGCCTTCCGCGCACAGGGCGTCTCCGGTGAGCACATCCTTCAGCTTGGCGATGGCGCCGATGTCTCCTGGCACCAAGGCGTCGATGGGTTTCTGCTCTTTCCCTTGGAGCTTGAAGAGCTGCCCCACACGTTCTTTGTGGCCATCGCGCGCCACGAGCACGTTGCTGTCGCTGTTTACCGTGCCCTGGAACACCCGGAACAGGTTGACACGGCCGCTGAACGGATCGGCGAGCGTCTTGAAGACGAGCGCCACCGCCGGCTTCGCCGGGTCGCCCGCCAGCTCGACCGTCTCACCGGCCGCGTTGGTGGCCGCCGGCACGCCGAAATCCACCGGCGCCGGAGCCGTGGCGAGCAGCGCCAGCAGCGGCTCGATGCCCACCAGATGCGTGGCCGATCCGGCGGCCACCGGGAAGATGCGCGCGGACGCGACCGCGCGCGCGAAGGCGGTGGAGAGCTCTGCGTTGGTGATCTCCTCGCCTTCTAGGTACTTCTCGATGAGTTGATCGTCGGTTTCCGCCACCGCCTCGGTAAGCCGATCGCGCGCCTCGAGCGCCGCTTCAGCCGCCTCGGCCGGAACTTCTGCCACTTTTACCTGGCCATCGGCGACCATGTACGCTTTCATCGCCAGGAGATCGACCACGCCGGCGAACGAGTGCTCCGTACCGAGCGGAAGCTGCACGGCCACCACCTGCTGGCCGAAGGTCTTCCGCAGTATCTCGACAGCTGCCGTGAAATCGGCGCGCTCGCGATCGAGCATGTTGCACAGGATGATGCGCGCGAGCCCCCGCTCCGCGGCTCGTTCCCAGAGCCGCTCGGTCTGCACCTCGACACCATTGACGGTATTCACGACCACGAGCGCCGTCTCCACGACGCGCAGAGCGGCGATGGTGTCGGCCAGGAAGCTCGAGTCGCCAGGCGTGTCGATGAGGTTGTACAGAATGCCCTCGCGCTGCACGTGCGCGAGCGTTGCCGAGAGGCTGAGCTGACGCTTCTTTTCGTCTTCGTCGTAGTCGGACACGGTGCTGCCGTCTTGTACTGACCCGAGACGGTTAACGACACCCGAGCGATACAGGATCGCCTCCAGCAGGGACGTCTTGCCGGTACCCCGATGGCCGACGAATGCGACGTTCCTGATCTTACCCGCGTCGTTCATGGTCATTCTCCTGTTAGGACGTGCTGGCGCAGGGCGCGCAGCGGCTGTGTCGGGGTATCGGCGAAGGCAGAAGTCTAGCACAAGGCCTTTCTCTCAGGCAGTGAATATGGCCCCTGGCGGGCTGGTAACCGGGGGCTCTTTGCGGAACTCCGCTCCCGCCAGTCTGATGCTGTTCGAGCCGTACTTCGCCCGCACGCGGTCTATCGTGTCGTAAAGGGCCGTCTCCTTCCATCCGTCGTCGAACGTAAGTTGAAACGCCCGTGTATGCAAGCCGTCCACGGCGAGACCGAGCAGTCGCACGAGGCGGCCGCGCGTGTCTACCTGGTCTAGCAGCGACGTGGCGGTACGGTAAATAGTGCTCGTGCTCCCAGTGACACACGAGAGCGTGGTCCTCCGTGTTACCGTATGGAAACTCCCGAAGCGCACTTTAATAGTGACGACGCGCGCGGTAAGGCCATGCCGGCGCATACGGCTGGCGACGCGATCCGCGAGGTCGAGCAGCGTGGCCCGCAGCCGCTGGCGGTCGTCGTTATCCTGAGCGAAAGTGGTCTCACTGCTCACCGATTTGGGCATCGCTGGCCGCGGCCGCACGCTCGCAACGCTTTGACCGAAGGCGAGACGCTTGAGCCCCTGAGCGGCCGGACCGAATGCGGCGGTGAGAAACACGAGGGGGACATCCTGCAGCAACGCTACGGTGGTAATGCCGAGCGCAATGAGACGCTCCTCGGTTGCCGGGCCGATACCCCAAAGATCGCGCACCGGCAGCTCCCGCAAGCGTCCGTATACGTCGGCGGCGGTGAGCTCCGTAATGCCGCCCGGCTTTCGGAATCCCGAAGCCAGCTTGGCGAGCAGCTTGGTCGGGCCAATGCCGATGGAGCAGGTGATGTGCTCGTGTTGATAGACGGCGTGGTGAATACGATTGGCGATAGCTTGAGGTGGTCCGAAGAGACGTCGGCTCCTGGTAACGTCGAGAAAGGCCTCGTCGATGGAGGCGACCTCGCACTTGTCCGTGAAGGTACTGAAGAGCGCCACGAGTCGAGTATGAACGGCGTGGTACGCGGGCATGTCGACCGGCAGCACGACGGCTTGCGGGCAGAGGCTGTGCGCGCGCCCCAGAGGCATGGCGGCATGGACGCCACGGGCACGCGCCTCATAGGAAGCCGCGGCTACCACCCCGCGACTACCCGGCATGCCTCCGACGATGACCGGTACTCCGCGTAACGCTGGTCTCCGTGCCTGCTCGACAGAGGCGAAGAAAGCGTCCATGTCGACGTGAAGGATGGTCTGCGCTGATGCGAACATACGTTCGTATCATAGCGCACGAAGCACATCGCGGCCAAGCGACAGAGGGACGATGGAGGGACGCCGTCCTAGCGGATGCGTCTCCCGAGATCGACGGTGTAAATCGCCACGTTCTCGATACCGCGGAACGTCCCGGTCACCCGACCAACACCGATGTCTCGCCAGCGCGGGTCGAGGATCTTGGCGCGGTGGAGCTTACTGTCCATCCATCGAGAGACCATGGCCCGCGGCGTGCCGGCGAGACCATAGCCATAGCCGATCAGCTCAGCGACCGCCCACGACCGGTACCCCGTACGGCCATAGCCGGCGCGTATCACGCGAGTGGCCATCGTCGCGCCGCCCGCCGAACGGTGGGCGAAGTACTGCAGCCGCATCATCTCCGCAGAGTGAGCCTCGGCGGCACGACACAAGTTTGCCCTTATGGCCACGCAAGGCAGGCCGCGACGCGCGCGTTCACGGTTGATGAGCACCACAACCGTTCGCTCCTGGCTGCTCAGGCCAGCTGACGCCGAGGCTACTACACCCAGTGAGAATGCGGTGACCACCAGGAGCACGAAGGCCACGACACTACGTCTTCTCGCCATCAGGTCCCTCCTCCACGTGCTTCTCTGCGGGGTTCGTCGTCCACTTGCGGGTTCCCTTCGTCGTCGAACCGGATCCGCGGCACGTCTCCCCACAGGACCTCGAGACGGTAGAACGACCGGGCATCTGGCGTGAATACGTGGATCACCGTATCGAGGTAGTCAAGCAGGATCCAGTCGCCCTCTCGCTCCCCTTCGATACGCGCGGCACGCACTCCGCGCTCGCGTAGGCCTCGCTGGATCTCCTCGGCGATCGCTTTGGTTTGACGAGAGGTGCTTCCGGAAAGGACAACGAACCAGTCGGTGAACGTGACTGCCTCGGCCATCTCGAGCAGGACCGCGTCCTGAGCCTTTTTGCCGAGCGCCAGAGTGATGGCCTCGCGGCCTATCCACTCCCCATGCGCTCGTTGCTCGTTCTCGCCTACTGGAGGTCCTCGGCTTTCAGGTCGGCGCCGACGATCACCACGAGTGCCTTCGCGGGCAGATTCTCGCCGCGCAGCACCACGCCGCGGCCGAGTATAGCACGGATGTCTTGAGCTACCGCGAGTGCCTCAGAGCCCGCTAGTATTTCCGTTTGCCGGTAGTCGAAGCTCTCGGCGTTGGCGGCAGCCGGCAAGTTAACATCGAGTGCTGCCAGTTTGAGACGCACTGCGTCTGCCACGCCGATCCGGCCGGTCCCGTTCCTCACGTACACTGTGTAGGCGGCCGCGTAGCCAGGGACGCTGCGCGTGACCTCGGCCAGCACTCGCGAGCGGTCGGCCCGGAAGACGAACTGCCCTTGATTGACCGTCCCCGCGGAGGGGATGCGCTCAACTCTCACTCGGCTCTCGAGCAGACCGCTGAGCACCTGGGCCGCCGCCGTACGCTCGTCCTCCGTGCCGCCTCCCCGCGCCACACTGTCGGCGACGGTCGTTCGGCGCACGTCGGCGGGCTGCAGCGCACCGGCTGCGAACACGGCCTGGAGCGCGGCTCGCGCCAGGGTATCCTCGTCTTCTCCCGTCTCTCCGCGGGCTCCAAGAAGGTTTGGCAACTGCGCCATCTCCAGACGCACCTCGCCTCGATAGGTACGCCACACACCGCCCACACGCAGCGTGCAAGGTTGTGCCAACGCGAGCGTGACTCGTCCGCTGCCGGCGAGAGCTCGCAAGACGGCGTACGGGAGTCGTACATCGTGGGCGATGCTGGTGCCTACCAGTCTGCGTACGTTCGCCCGCAGGCGATCGCCGCCCATGACATCGCCGGCCATCACGTACTCTCCCTGCGAGCCCTCGAGCAACAGCGTCCTGGGCAACGTGTAGAGGGACCACCCCCCGCGGCCTTGATCGAACAGCGCCAGGCAGGCGATAGGCCGTGGCCCGTTCGCCGCCGCCCCGAACGTAAGAAGCGTGAGTGACTGCCTCGCGTCTGCCGGGGACTCTTCTCGAGAGAGGTACTTGGTGAGCCAGTACGCACCCAGCACAGCCCCCAGAGCGACAGCCCCAGCGAGGACGGCGAGGACGGCGAGCTGGCCGCGCCTGACCATCTCTCTCCGGCGCTCTCGCAACCGCCGCACACGATAGCCCCGACCAGCCTGTGCCATCAGTCGTGCAGCTCGTTGTAGAGGGCTAGTGTGTGGGGGTGGATAGCCTCCCCCTGCTGTAACAGGTGCGCGAGCTGCCCGCGCACGCTAGCGCGTACGGCATCATCGAGCGACCAAGCGGCGAACGCCCGGACGCGCTCCACACCCTCATGCCGCCTGCCGGCGGCAGCACCATCGGCTACGTAGACGCACTTGTCGAGCACGCTCATGCGCGGACCCCCGACGGTATGCAGGGCGATCGCGCGCAAACAGGCCGCGCTCAAGCCGCTGTCGGCCAGCTCGGCGGCCGCCAATCGAGCGTGCAGCAGCTGTACCGGACGCCGCTTTTCCAGCCGGCTCACTCGCAACCCGAGCTCACGTGCTCGCCGGAGCGTCTCGATAGCTCCAAGCTCGCGACAGTAGTCGTGCAGCAATCCCGCCACCGCGGCCTCTTCCTCCTCCCCACCCCAGCGACGAACCAGCTCGACTGCATACGCGGCCACCGCCTCACAGTGCTCGGCGAGCGCCGTGGAAACGCGCGTGCGTAGGAGTTCTCTCGCCACGGCCGGCGTCACGACGGTTCCCCCGCGAGGAAGCCGGGCTCGCGATACAGGCCAGTCGACACGATCAACCCTTCTACCGCGGGCGGCACCAGATAGCGAATCGGCCGGCCGCGGCGCACGCGTTCGCGGATCTCGGTCGACGAGATGGCGACGCCGACGGACGCTAGGACGACCACCCTATCGCCGTACTCGCCAGCCGCCGCGGCCACGCGTGTGCGATCGTCGCCCGGCCGCAGGGCGACGGCCACGCGGCAGAGTCGCAGAATGCCGGCCGGGTTTCGCCAGGTACGGAACGCAAGCAACGAATCTGAGCCCACAATGAACCAGAGGTCGGCAGCGGGCAGCGCTTCCTTGAGCGCGCCCAACGTATCCACGGTGAAGCGAAGTCCTCGCTCGATCTCTACCGGCTCCACGTCAAAGCGCTCGTCGCCCGCAACCGCCGTCCGCGTCATCCGCAGTCGCAGCGCCGCATTCGCCCCGCCATCGATACGCTTGTGCGGTGGGTCGGCGGCGGGCACGAACAGGACCCGCTGGAGCGAGAGTTGCCACGCCGCCTCCGAGGCGATGAGCAGGTGGCCGAGATGAGGAGGGTTGAAACTGCCCCCAAGCACACCGATGCGCGGAGACGATGTCTTCATGGCATCAACTGCGGACCTGGCCGTCTCCCCAGATCTCGTACTTCGTGCAGGTGAGCTCGCGCACGCCGATCGGCCCGCGGGCGTGGAGCTTCTGCGTGGAGACGCCGATCTCGGCGCCGAAGCCGAATTCGGCGCCATCGGTGAAGCGCGTGGAGGCATTCACGTACACACACGCGGCATCGACTCTCCGCAGGAACGTGCGCGCGGCCACGGCGTCTTCCGTGACGATGGCCTCGGAATGACCACTACCGTAGGCTGCGATGTGCTCCAGCGCCTCTTCAAGTGAGTTGACCACGCGTACAGCGAGCTTGAGTGCCATGAACTCCGTCTCATAGTGAGACCGATTCGCGCGCTTGAGCTGAAGCCCTTCTATGAGCGTGGTTGTCGCTTTGTCGACCGCCATCTCCACGCCACGGCGATCGAGTTCCTGCAGCAGCTGGGGCAGCAGGGTGGCCGCCACCCGCTGGTGCACCAACAGCGTCTCGGCCGCATTGCCGGTGCCCGGACGCTGGCACTTCGCGTTAACGACGATCGCGTGCGCCTTGTCGAGATCGGCCGCGCTGTCCACGTAGACGTGGCAGTTGCCACCGGCCGCGTACAGCAAGGGGATGTGGCTGTGGGCGACGAGGTACTCGAGCAAGTCGGCGCCGCCGCGAGGGACGATGACGTCCACCGCGTCGCGACACCGCAGCAGTTCCAGCAGCTCCTCCCGATCGGGAGATAGATGACTCACGCTCCGGGCCGCCAGTCCAGACTCCAGTACGGCCCCCTCGATGACTTCCGCCAGAATGCGATTGGAGTGCTTGGCGGCGGCGCCGCCACGCAGAATGACGGCGTTGCCGCTCTTCAAACACAGAGCTGCCGCGTCTACGGTAACCGCCGGCCGGGATTCGTAAATGACCGCCACCACGCCCAGAGGGACGCGTACCTGGCGTACATCCATGCCGTTCTCCAGCCGCCATCCGCGTACTACTTCCCCCACTGGATCGTCCAGCGCGACCACACGACGCACACTGCGAATGGCGTCCCGGAGTCGCTCTTCATCCAGCAAGAGGCGATCGATCAGCGTCTCCGGCAAGCGCGATTGGCGAGCCAGACGCAGATCTTCGGCGTTGTCGCGAAGGATCTCGTCGAAGCGCCGCTCGAGAGCCTCGGCTATGTGGTGAAGAGCATCGTCTTTCCTCGCCCTGGTGAGAAGAGCGAGTTCTCCCGCGGCCGCCTTTGCCGCACGACACGTCTCGTCGGTAGTCATTCGGCCTCCTGGGACGTCGCGCGCAAGCGTACCATGGCCGCGAGCCGGGAGGAGCAGCTCCGCGTATACCAGCGCCCGTTTTTCACTCGAACTCGAACTCCTCAGACCCTACGAAGATGGTGTCACCAGGTCGCGCGCCGGCGAGCCGCAAGGCGTTGCTCACGCCGGCGCGCTCCATGACCATCTGTACGTAGGCAGCGGCCTCGGGGTTCTCGAGGTCTGCCTTAGCGACGAGCCGCTCCAGGGTAGTCCCGCGTACCCGGAAGGCGATCCCCTCGCGCTCCACCACGAAGTTCGAAGCGCGCTCGGGCGGACGGAGAACTACCGGGAGAGCCTCCGCGACCTCCGCTTGCGGCTCGGGCAGCGCCCGCTCGATAGCGTGCACCAGATCGTCCAAACCGCGACGATCCACGCTGGAGACCGCTATCACGGGAGACCCCGACGGAGCCTCGCCGGGCAGCCGTGCTCTAACCGTCTGAATCTCGGCCTCCGTGATCAGATCGCACTTCGTAAGCACCACCAGGGCCGGCCGCCGCGCGAGTTCCGGCCGAAACGACGCCAGCTCGTCGCGAACCGTCCGCAAGGCGTGCACCACGGCCGCCGCGCCGCTCGACGCATCGACGATGTAGAGCAGCAGGGCCGTACGTTCCACGTGCGCCAAGAACCGGTGACCGAGACCCACACCCTGGCTCGCGCCCTCGACAAGGCCGGGGATATCGGCCACCACCAGACTCCGTTCGCCGCACGTCAGGACACCCAAATTGGGCTCCAGGGTGGTAAAGGGATAGGGAGCGACCTTCGGCCTGGCGCGCGTGAGCGCCGCCAGCAGCGACGACTTGCCCGCGTTGGGCAAGCCGACGAGCCCAACGTCGGCGAGGAGCTTCATGGTGAGGACGAGCCAGCGTTCTTCCCCGGGCAGGCCGCGCTCGGCGAAAGCGGGTGCCCGGCGCCGCGAGGAGACGAAACGGGCGTTTCCGCGCCCGCCCTCTCCGCCGGCGACGACACGCACGCGCTGCCCCTCGGCGACGAGGTCGGCGACGAGGTCGCCCCCCGGCGTGCAGACCTCCGTACCTACGGGTACGTCCACAACGAGCGTCACACCGTCGGCGCCGTGACGACCTCCGCCACTCCCGTGCTGACCGCGAGGCGCCACGAGATGCACCTTGCGGCGGAAAAAGGAGAGGTCGCGTGCTTGCCGGGTTGCTCTGAGCACGACGTTGGCCCCGTGCCCACCGTCGCCACCGTCCGGACCTCCCTTCGGCACGTACTTTTCGCGCCGAAAACTGACGCAGCCGTTGCCTCCGTGGCCGCCACGAACGTTGATCTTGGCGCGGTCAGCGAGCATGAGCAGGCGGGAGAGCCCGCCCCGAGATCACTCGGGTGTGACGGAGATGAACCGCCGGTTGTCGCGCGCAGTGAACGCGACGCGACCAGACACGCGAGCGAAGATGGTGTGATCTCGGCCAATGCCAGCGCCATCGCCCGGCCGGAACACGGTACCCCGCTGGCGAACGATGATGGATCCCGCCGGGACGACTTGGCCGGCGAACACCTTGACGCCGAGCCGCTTGGCGGCCGAATCGCGTCCGTTACGGCTAGTGCCTGCGCCCTTCTTATGAGCCACTCTTCTTCTCCTTCAGGGCGATGGATTCGATGGCGATGCGAGAGAGTCGGCTGCGATGCCCCCGCGTCTTCTTGAATGTGCTCTTGGGTTTGTACGTGAACACCCTGATCTTCTGCCCTAAAACATGCTCGAGTACTCTGGCCTTCACCTTGGCCGTCTTAGGGTCCGCGGAACCGTCGGTGGTGCGGACGAGCAGGGTTTCCAGCGTAAGCGACTTGCCCTCATCTACAGCCAGGCGGTCGACGAGCACCTGATCGCCAGCGCTCACCTTGTACTGCTTGCCGCCCACGCGGACGACGGCATATGTGACGGGGTTTTCGGTCATGCAGACTCCCTCAGGACAACGGGCGCTCATGGTAGAGCATGGCGCTTGCGAGTGTCAAACACACGCGCGGCGGATCTCACGCCATCACCCCGGTCCAGCCGGGCCAACGATCACCGCCGTGCCTCCGGTACGCAGCGTGGTCTCCACCCGCACGCGCCGCCGCAAGCCAAGATGTTGGCGACCTCCCTTAACAACCAGCGGATAGCCATGCACCAGGGCCAAGGCATCCTTGGGGCTGTAAATGAGGGAATGCTCCAACTCCAGCTCCAGTTCGGCCCCTTCGACAACCGGCAGCCGCTGCGCCTCCATCTGCGGTACCGTGCCCTGCGCCACGATCTCGAAGCTGTCTGTGGGGAGCGTGCGCGAGCCTTGGAAGAGAAACCGCTTGCCCGTCTCGCGCTCCAGTTTCCTGATGCGCTCGTTCTCCTGCAGGCGAGCGCCAACGCTCCCGTTCACCTCGATGAGCAGAGCGGCGGCGCGCGAGGAAGCGGCGGTCATCCGCAGCCGGCGCTCCACGCGCCGCACAATGGTGTCTTCCGACAGGACCCGACCGGTGCTCGAGCACGTCGCGCAGGCACGCGTGAGGATCCCGCGCGCGCCATCGGTGGTGTTCTGTCGCGTCATCTCCACGAGGCCGAGCGGCGAGATCTCCACGACGTACGTCTTCGTCCGATCGGTCGCCAGCTCGGCCTCGAGCCTCGCCAGGACGGCGCTCCTGTTCTCGGTTCGCTCCATGTCGATGAAGTCGATGACGATGATCCCGCCGATATCGCGCAAACGCAGTTGCCGCACTACCTCCGTAGCCGCCTCGAGGTTCGTCCTGGTGATGGTGTCCTCCAGACCGCTGCCGCCGGTGTACCGGCCGCTGTTCACATCGATCACGGTGAGCGCCTCCGCGTGGTCGATCATGATGTTGCCGCCACTCGGCAGCGGCACGCGCCGGGCGAGCGTACGCTCAAGCTGTTCCTCAATGCCGTACTCGTCGAAGAGCGCCTCCTCACCCTGGTACAGCTCCACCCGGTCCACGAGTTCGGGAGCCACGCGCCCGAGATACGCCAGTAATGCCTTCCGCAGTTTCGCGCTGTCGACCACAAAGCGCGTCACGGACTCGTCGAACAGATCCCGAGCCACGGCCAGCGAGATGTCGACTTCTTCGTGCACGAGGCCGGGGGCGGGCGTCTTTTCCGCCTTGCCCCTAATGCGCGCCCACAGACGAGCCAAGTACTGCAGATCTCGGCGCAGCTCCTCCAGCCCCTTACCCTCGGCCACCGTGCGGACGATGACGCCGGCATCCTTGGCTTTGAGCTCCCGACAGATATCTCGCAGGCGATCCCGCTCTTGCTGCGCGAGTCGGCGCGATACTCCAACGCCACTGCCACCCGGCACGTAGACCACGTAGCGCCCCGCCAGAGACATGCGCGTGGTGAGTCGCGCACCCTTACTCCCCATGGGGTCCTTGGTCACTTGTACGAGCAGTTCCTGCCCAGCCTGAAGCAGCTGTGTAATGCGCTTGCCGCGGCGGCTCCCGTTCTCCGGCAACGAGACCTCGTCTACGTGCAGGAAGCCGTTCTTCTCCAACCCGAAATCGACGAACGCCGCGTCCATCCCCCGCAGCACGCTCTCCACCTTGGCGCGGTAGATGTTGCCCAGGTACGAGGGACGTTCGGGGCGCTGGAAGTAAACCTCCGCAAGACGCCCATCCTCCAGCAGAGCGACGCGTAACTCGCCGTAGTCGCCGCTCGCCACGATGACGCGCTCGGCGCCCGCGCGCTCGGCCGGCGCCGCCTCGCGGCGACCTTGCCGGCGCCGCGGCCGACGCTCCGCGGCGCCCGCTGGCGCCGCTGGAGTGGACACCTCGTCCGCCGCCGCCTTGATCGGCGCTCCCGCCGTCTCGGCGACTGCCACGGCGGTCGCCGCTGTCTGACTGCCCTTGCGACCGGAGCGCCGGCGACGCGGCCGTTTGGTCGCCGGCACTCCGACGTCCGTCGCTTCCGCCTCCTCGTCCGGCCGCTCCTCAACCACCTCACGCGTCGCCGGTGCGGACTGTGGCGAAGGACTCTCTGCTCCGATCTCGCCTGGCGAGCTCGCCGGCTCGGTCGTCTTGCCGACGGCTGTCGGCTGCGCTCCGTCGGCCGACGAAGCCGCGTTCTGCGCTTGGCGAGAGCCGGATCCGCGCGCGCCGCGCCGACGCCGGCGCGGCACCGCGGCAGCGGCGGGCGCGGAGAGCTCGCCACCCATCGGCGCCACGGCCTCCTGGCGCTCGGGTTCACCGGGAGGCGACTCGACACTGAGAGCGGCCAGATCCGCGTTTCTCTCAGACGCTGGCTCCGCCTTTTGAGCGGCGGCGGCCTTGTGCCGGCCGCCGCGGCGGCGACGTCGCGGCGGAGTCGGCAGTCCCTGCTCCGTGCCTTGAGCATGGTTCTGCTCGCTCGCTGAGGGCTCCGCCGCCACATCGTGCCCCTCACCGCCGTTCGCGTGCGCGGCCGGAGTCTCAGCGCCCTGGCCAGGCCCGCCGGCCCCCGCAGCTTCCCGATCGGCCTGCTGAGCCGCCGGCGGCTCAGCTCCTCCCGGTTGTGCGGCCGTCTTGCTCCGACGACGGCCGCCGCGGTGACCCCGGCGTCGCGGGCGCGGCGCACTGGTCTCGCGACCCTCGTCGGCGGTACTCTTCCCCGCCTCGCGGTCGGGCTGCACCGCGCCGTCGAGCGGTACTGCGTTGCTCGTATCGTTCACGTCTACTCACTCTCTCGGCTGCCCGGTCTTACGAGCACGCCGGTGTACTCCACACCAAGTCGTACAATGCGCGCTGCCGGAGGAGACGCGGCATCGCCCCCCAAGAGCCAACGCACTACCTCTTCCGGCCGCGCGGCGCCGTCGGCGCGGTGCCGCACGGTGAATCCCATCCACCAGCCCTCTGGGGCACGACGCGCACCGTCAACCGTCACCAACCGCTTGAGATCCACCATGCGGCGTCCCTTCGGCGAAACGCGCTCCACGAAAATCTCCTCGGCCGCGCCGAACGCCCGCACCGCGGCTTCCGCCGCCGTTCCGTCCAGCGCCGTCAGACACTCGTACCGCGCAGCTACAGGATCCAATCGCGGCCGCTGAGGCCAGAGTTCGACCGCCGTAGGCAGAAGCCCTTCCGCCGCCGCCTCGCGCAGCCGCTCGACGAGCTCGCCAGGATGCGTCACGTCGCCCGTGACTTCCGCCGCCGCCACCTCATCGCGGCCCTCGACCCCAACGGGCAGCGGCAGGCCGAGGCTGATCCGGGGCTTAGGGCGCATGCCCGCGCTCATCGCCAGCGGGATGCCGGCTCGCGCGAACGTCCGCTGCAGCGCGCGAGCCGTGTCGAGGTGCGAGATGTAGCGCGCGCGGCCACCTCGCGCAAAGCGCAGGACAATCCAGGTCACCGCAGCGCCTCCGCGCCGGCCAGGTCCATGGCCACACCCGCTCGGCATACGCCGCAACTGCCGCACGTGTGCCGGCAGTCGTCCGTCAGTACACCAGCCACGGCATGCTCGCGCTCCGCGCGCAGGTAGCTTGCCGAGACGAGCGAGTCGATGACGCTCTCGCACTCGAGCTCGTCTCCTTCGAATGCCCAGTGGATGTTCATCCCGACCGAAGCCGCGGCACGCTCCCAGCGAGCAAGGTCGAAGTGTTCGCGCCAGCTGTCGAACCGCGCACCAGCGCGCCACGCCGCCTCCACTACGGCCGACCACTCTCGGCCGCCCACAGCCAGGCGCGCCTCCACTACGGCCGCGCGTGCGTCGTGCAGCGCGAGCTTTACTCCGCGAGGCCAGGCCCCGCGCAGGAGTCGCTGCCGCGCCTGCAGTACCTCCAACCCGGCGAAGCGCTCTCGTTGAAACGCCGTGCCGGCTTTGGGGACAAACGCGGAGACCGCCGCCGATACTCGTGCACGACCACGCGTCGCTCGCGCCAGGTCGCGCACGGCGGATGCCGCCTGCGCGATAGCCAAGACGTCCTCGTCGCACTCACCCGGCAAGCCGATCATGAAGTAGAGCTTGAGCCCCGTGAAACCCGCATGAAACGTCGCGGCGGCGGCATCGAGCAGCAGCGGTTCGGTCACCCGCTTGTTGATGGCATCGCGCAGCCGCTGCGTGCCCGCCTCCGGGGCGAGTGTAACGGACCCCCGCTGCCGGTCGCCGAGCGTTGCCAGGCTCACGGCGGCGGAATCTACCCGCAAAGAGGGGAGAGACACGCGGAGCCCGGGGCGCAGGGCGCGCACCCGCCATACGAGTTCCTCGATCGCGCTGTAGTCGCAGCTCGACAGCGAGAGCAGCGACACTTCGTCGCACCCCGTCTGTCGCAGCGCTTCCTGCACGGCTTCCACTAGAAGCCCAACCGGACGCTCGCGCACCGGCCGGTACCACATGCCGGCTTGGCAGAACCGGCAGCCCGCGCCGCAGCCGCGAGCGATCTCCAGCGCCACACGATCGTGCACCGCCTCGAGCAGGGGGACCAGCGGTCGCGTGACCGGCGGCGACGACGAGAAGTCGGTGAAGACCTGCCGCCGCGCGCGGCCTCGGGGAGAAGACGCGGGCACCCAGACGCCCGGCACGCCGGTGAGCCGCCGCAACCTCTCCCACCGGCTGGCCGCCGATACGGCAGCCACGATCTCCGCCAGCCGCCCCTCGACCTCGCCCACGAAGAACGCGTCGAAGAAAGTAGCCAGCGGCAGAGGGTTCGCGGTTGCCGGCCCCCCACCGAGGACGATCGGGTGTTCGGCCCCGCGCTCGGCGGCGTGAAGGGGAACACCGGCGAGGTCGAGCATCTCGAGCACGTTAGTGAAGCTCAGCTCGTGCGGCAGCGTGAAGCCCCACACAGCAGCGTCCTTCACCGGGCGGCCGTCTTCCAGCGTCCACAGCTCGACACCCTCGGCACGCATCAGGTCCGCCATGTCCGGCCATGGACAGTACGCACGCTGCGCGCACGCCGGCGTGTCGTCGTTGATGCCACTGTAGAGGATCTGAAGGGCTGGGTTGGAGATCCCTATCTCGTAGACGTCCGGATACGAGAGCACCACCAGCGGCTCACCCGCCGGCTTGTGCCGTACGTTGAACTCACCGCCCACGTAGCGGCCCGGCCGCCGCACGCGGCCGAGCAGGTTCGTGCGGAGATCTCCCGACCCGGCGCTAGTCCACGGAGCGCTTTCGTTGGGCGACAATATGTTTCAGCAATCCTTTCACCCTTACAGGGTCGGCCGGCACTCTCTGCGCCATGCCGGTCTCGTAATACTTCACGGCGGCCTCGCCCAGTGCGAGCGTGCCGGCATACCCCACCGCTCCCTTGAGCGCCCAGCCGCCCACCGGGACAATGCCGAGAGCCTGTCGAGCCGCGGTGCGCAACCCGAGGGCGGCAGCCATCACCGTCAGCACCTCCGGGACGCGTTCGGGCCCCACGTTCTCGCCGTAGGCGACGCCGATCTGCAGCACCATGCGTAACTGATTCAGCGTCATCGCCGGCATGTCCGCGCCCGGCAAGAACACCACGGCTCCCACGGCCGCGTTCTGGGCCGCGACACGGCGGACCAGCGAACGCACCACCGCCGGACGCAGCGCCGGCAGGTCGCCGGCGAGCGCCGGCCCACGCGGTCCAGCAACGCGAGCCACCACCTCCAGGAACCTCGCTCCTCCCTCCGCGCTGCGGGGATCGACCTCCACGAGCTCGTCCGCGTAGGCGCCCACGCGACGAGCCACAGCCACGGCGCTCGCATCTCCAACGGGCAACGCCACCACTAGCCCGCAGCGAGCACGGCGCGCGGCCGCGACCGTAGCACTGAGGTCCGTGCCCGCATCGCCCGCCGCGGCCACTACTACATCGTCCTTTCGCAGTACGGAGAGAGACTCCGCGTCCGCGACGATCAGACCAGATGGCCGTGACTGCGCCCCCCCGCCGATCGTGGTAACCAGCGCGCTCGCCCCAGGACCAGCGCCGGCGACCACCAGACGCGCCGGCACCCCAACGCTCGCCCGCACCTGTTTGGCGACCTTATATACCGCCGAGGCGTTCAGCTTGGCCACTTCTCTCTCCTAACCCACGCGCTCTCGAGCGGCGAGGGCATCGCTCGCTCGCACGTGAATGCTCTCCAGCACGCCGACCAGCATGAGGCTCGTGATGAGAGCCGCCCCACCGTAGCTTACGAAGGGAAGCGGGATCCCTGTCACCGGCATAATACCGAGAGTCATGCCCACATTCACCAAAATCTGGTACAGAAAGATCGTGGCGATGCCGCCCGCCATGATGCTCCCGTACATATCCCGGGCGAGCGCGGCGATGCGCAACGCGCGCCAGATGAGGAGGGCCTGTAACGCGATGAGGCCCGCCGTACCGAGGAAACCCCAGCGCTCGCCCGCCACGGCGAAGATGAAGTCCGTGTGATGCTCGGGAAGGAACTGCAATTGTGTCTGGGTCGCCAGGTCGCCGCGACCGGCAAGGCCGCCGGAACCGATGGCGATCAGTGATTGCCTCACATTGTAGCCGGCGGCACTCGTGTCGTGGCTAGGATCCAGGAAGACGGTCAAGCGATCGAGCTGATAGGGCTCCACCACCTTTACGCCGCACGCCGGGAGCACACCGAGCACTACCGCGACGACGACCACCAGCGTCAGCCCGATGGCCGCCAAATGGGTCCATCGCGTCCCGAAGAAGAACAGCAGTCCAAGGCCGAGCATCACGAGCACCGTGGCGGTACCCAAGTCGGGCTCCCGGAATACCATGATCGCCGGCAGGAGCACCGCAGCCATCGTCACCAACGTCGGTCGAGGTGAGCCGAGGGAGTCTAGGTTGTTGGCGAGGAACGCGCCGAGCCCGAGTGTGAGCAGCACGATCGCTAGCTGGGAGGGCTGGAAGTTCACAAAGCCGATGTCGATCCAGCGACGCGAGCCGCGGGTGACTTCAGCGAGGAGGAACACCGCCGCGATGGAGACCACGGTGAAGGCGTACAGCGGCCACTGCCAGCGGCGAAAACGCTCGTAGTCGACGAGTGTCAGCAACACCAGCGCCACAAAGCCGATGGCCGCGTACTGAAGCTGCAGGCGCAGGTAGTACGTTGACGTAAGCAGGGGATCGTTTTTCGTGGCCAGATAGATGATCACCACGCCGTAGCTCACCAGCGCCACGACGATCGCGAACAGCACATAGTCGAGATGACGGAGGTAGTGTCGGACCTGCACGTGCGCTCCGTCTCCTAGTCGGTCCGCCCTGTTACGACGTTCGTCCCGCTCTTAAGGCCGAACAACGCGTCGTAGATGAGCCGCGCCGCCGGCGCGGCCGTACTGCCGCCGTGCCCACCCTGCTCCACGAACACCACTACCACGTACTTGGGGTTATCCGCCGGCGCGTAGCTCGCATACCAGGCGCAGTCGTCTCTTGCCCCCCACTCCGCCGTACCCGTCTTGCCGGCTACGGCCACCGGGTACCCCGAGAAGACAGCCGCCGATGTACCCGCGGAAGAAGAAGCAGCCATACGCAATCCCTGGCGCACAACGTCGAGTGTGCCGGGAGAGATGTCGACGCTGCGCGGTTCGGCGGCCGCTACCTTGAGCACGCTGCGGCCATCCGCATCCACCACTTTGAGACCGAGGTGAGGGGTAACGATCTTGCCGCCGTTGGCGATGGCCGCGTACGCCACGGCGATCTGCAGCGGCGTAACCTCCAGGTTACCCTGCCCGATGGACAAGTTGATGGAGTCCCCGGGATGCCAGTCATAGTCCCACGTGCCCTTCTTGTAGTAGCTGCGCTTCCAGGCGGGAGTGGGGACGCGGCCGATAGCCTCGCCGGGGATGTCGATACCGGTCGCCTTGCCGAGGCCCAATCGGTGAGCCCAGTCGGCCAGCTCCGTCCCCTTGCGATGGTAGAAACTGAGGCCCACGTTGTAGAAGTACACGTCGCAGGACTGGGCGAGAGCGTGAGTGATATTCATGTGTCCATGGCCGGCAGGAGACACCCAGCACGTCCACTTCTGCTTATACGCCTCAAAGCTCCCATCGCACATGAACGTGGACAGCGGTGTAACCACCCCCTGTTCCAGCGCCGCGATCGCGTCGATGGCCTTGAAGGTGGATGCCGCTGGATAACTGCCCTGTATGGCGCGGTTGAGCAGCGGGTAGTTAGCGCCTGCCGACGCCAAACGCTGGAAGTCCTTGCTGGTCCCCGTTTGCCACACGCTAGGATCGTAGGCTGGATAGCTGGCCATGGCGACAAGGGCTCCTGTCTTGGCCTCCATCACCACCGCCGCCGCGCCGTTGGCCCTCCAGTAGTGCTGCTGGTGCGCTGTCTCAATGGCCCGCTGGAGCGCTCGTTCCGCCGCCCGCTGGATCTTGAGGTCGAGGCTCAGGACGAGGTTGTTCCCGGGCTGTGCCAGACTGCCACCACTCACCGCTCGCTTTGGTCGCCCAAAGGCATCGACCTCCACTCGCGACTCGCCGTCCTGGCCACGAAGCCACTCGTCGTAGGTGTACTCCACGCCGGCATGGCCCACACGATCCCCCTGCTCGAGATGGGAGAACTGCTTGGTCTTGAGCTCCTCGGCCGTCACCTCGCCCACATTGCCAAACAGGTGTGCCGCGATCGTGCCCTGCGGGTAGTCGCGGAGGTGATCTTTGCGTATCTCCACTCCGGGGAAGCTCTGCTTGCGCTCGAGGATCTGGCTCACGAGATTCAGAGCGACATCCTCCTCGAGGACGACGAGGTCGTACTGGTACCCAGCGCGCCGCACCAGGGTCTCGTACAGCTCATCGGGCTTCGCCTTGACGATACGGGCCAGCGCCTGCAAGGCGGAGGCAAGCTCCCCTTCTGGCAGCAGCGCCATGTTGAACCCCACGTCGTCCTCGCGAATCTGTAGCGCGGCCTTGGCCTCCTTGAAGTGCCGCATGCTCGCCGCCAGGGTGCGCACGCGCGACAGAGCGGCCTCGCTGAGGTTTTCCGCGACGGGGATCAGCCCGTATCCAGCATTTCGGGCCAAGGACTCCCTCGCCTGGGTCACGGGTGTGTGGAGCAACCGCGCCAAGCCATCGACGGTGCTCGCGAGACGACCGTTCGGCACATCCATGAGTCGTAAACCCACAGTGAGCGCCGGACGATTGCCGACCAGCGTGGTCCCGCGCCGGTCGAGAATGAGTCCACGTAAGGCCGGCACACGGATGGAGCGCAAGCGATTGTTCTCGGCCGCCGAGACGTACTGCTGAGCCGAGAGCACCTGCAGGAACCAGAGACGGAAGAGGATGATAGAGAAGACGACCAGCGCCACGCCGCCGAGGACGGCCACCCGCAGGCCCACCGATGGCAGCGGCGCCACAGGCCGATCGCGGCGGCCGAAACGCTCCGCGAGAGGACCTCGCCACCGCGTGCCGTGGCGACGTGACGGCACGGAAGACAACGGTCGCAGCGGGAGCTGGCCGCCGAGATGATCGCCAGCCCCACGCCACCGTCTACGCCGGTCGCGCACGTTCACCTCCCTCTCGCAGCCAGAATCGCGCGGCAAGATAGGCGGGCGCGATCAACAACGTGTTGAGCACCAGCGCGGGGAGAACAGCACGGCCGATGAAGAACCCCACAGGAACCGTCCGGTCCAGCAGATACTGCGCACTCGCGGAGATCACCTTGGCCACCAGCGTGCCGCCGCAGGCCGCGGAGAGTGGCGCCCACGCCGACGACGTGTCGATGGTTTCACCGTAGCGACCAGCCACGTACCCGATGATCACGAGCACAAGCGAATCCACACCCGGGGGTCCGAACATCGCGACCGCCGCCAACGCCCCGCTGAGAAACCCGTAGATGGCGCCTATCTCCGGCCCCCGCAGCAGGCCGACACAGATCACCGCCAAGAGGGGGAGATCCGGCCTGGCGCCGAGGATCCTGATGTGCGGCGCCACCGTGCTCTGCAGGAGCACGGTGGCCAGCAGCATGGCCGCCAGCCTGACCACCTCGAGCATGACCACGCGCCACGTCCAAAGCCTGGCCGGGGCGCGCGACCTCATCGTTTGACCACCATGACATATTCGAGCTTGCGGAAGTCTACGGCCGGACGCAGCGCGACGGTCTGGTGCAGTTCCACATCTTGCCGGCCTACGTTCTCCACGATGCCAACCAGGATCCCGCGGGGAAAGATGGACCCGTTTCGCCCCGAGGTGACCACGAACTGACCTGGCTCCACCTTAGCCGTCTTGTCGACGTAGAGCAGGTTGACATCGCCGCGCACGCTGCCGGCCACCACACCCCGCACGCCACCCGGTTGCACCACGGCATCGACGAACGACTCCTGGTCGGTGACGAGCGTAACCTGGGCCGCGTTGGCGGTGACGTCCGTAACGCGGCCCACCAGCCCTTCCTCGTTGATGACGGGGTCGAAGAGCTGTACGCCGTCGGCGGACCCAGCGTTGATGGTGACAGTGGAGTACCACACCTCCGTGGAGCCAGAGATGACCCGGGCGGGGATCATGTCGCTCGCGTCGTTGAAGACCGGATCGTCACGGAGATCAAGAAGCTGGCGGAGATGCTCGTTCTCAGACCGCGTGGTGAGCTCGCTAGCCACCGCGCGCCGCAGCCTGACGACTTCCGCGCGGAGCCGTTTGTTCTCGCTCTTGGCCCCGAAAAGGTCGCCCACCCAGTTCCAGGCGTCGCGGAACGGCTGGATGGCTTTGGCGCTGCCGGACTGTAACGGCGCGAGGATACGCGCGCCGACATCCTGCACGCCGTGCAGCACGCCGCTGGCCGGCTCACGGAAGAACACCGTGAACAGCGCCAGGGAGAGAATCACCAGGGCGACCACGAGAAGTCGCCGCCACAGTGTCCGCCGACGGACCACCTAGAGACGGTGGGTTCGGTCAGCGACGGCGAGGTCGCGAGTTGCGCCTGCCCTTAGCGAGGACATCGAACTCCTCCAGGTACTTGCCGGAGCCCACGGCCACACACGTGAGGGGCGCCTCGGCCAGATGCACCGGCATCTGTGTCTCATTGCGGAGCCGCTCGGGGAGAGCCTGAAGCAGCGCGCCACCACCGGCCATCATGATGCCACGATCCATGATGTCGCTCGCTAGCTCCGGCGGGGTTTTGTCCAATGTGGCCTTGATCGCGTCGATGATGGCCTGCACGGGCTCTTCGAGGGCGACCCGCACATCGTCCGACGAGAGCACAATGGTCTTCGGCAGGCCCGTCACGAGATCGCGGCCGCGGATCTCCGCCTGCTCTTCCTGCGGCAGAGGTGCCGCGGAGCCGATCTCCAGCTTGATCTCCTCGGCGGTCTGACTCCCGATGAGCAGCTTGTACTCCTTCTTGACCCACGTGATGATCGACTCATCGAGCTCGTCGCCGCCCACGCGAATTGACTGCGAGACGACGATGCCACCCAGCGAGATCACCGCGACCTCGCTGGTGCCGCCACCGATATCGACGATCATGCTACCGGTGGGCTCGGCCACGGGCAGACCGGCGCCGATAGCCGCCGCCATGGGCTCCTCGATGAGCGTGGCCCACCGGGCGCCAGCCGAGTAGGTGGCCTCTTCCACCGCGCGCTTCTCCACTCCGGTGACGCCCGACGGCACGCAGATGACCACCCGCGGGTGCGCCCACCTGTTCTGCGCCACCTTGCGGATGAAGTGCCGCAGCATCTGCTCGGTGACATCGAAGTCGGCGATCACACCGTCTTTCAGCGGCCGTACGGCGCTGATGCTGGCCGGTGTACGGCCCAGCATGCGCTTAGCCTCGGCGCCCACGGCATGCACCTCTCCGGTGCGATGGTCGATCGCCACGACCGACGGCTCGGAGAGCACAATGCCGCGTCCACGGACATAGACGAGTGTGTTGGCGGTACCTAGGTCGACGGCCATGTCGCGGGCACCGAATCCTGTCAGTGAGGCGAAGAAACTGATGGAAAACCCCTTTCCGTGCCAGACACAAGGTCCGAGTATACGATACGCCGCCAGCTGCGACGAACCTCGCGCGCCTTGAGCGCGACGCTCACCCTAGCCAATCGAGCGTCGCCACCCCAAGCTCTTCCAACGTGGTCGCCAGCAGAGCCACCGGCAAGCCGACCACGTTGAAGTAGTCGCCGCGCACGCCCTGTACCAGCGCCGAGCCGAATCCTTGAATGGCGTACGCACCGGCGCGCTCTCGCCACTCTAAGCTGCGCAGGTAGCGTTCCACCACGTCCGCCGCGAGCACGCGGAAAGTGACGGCGGTAACCGCATGACCGCCCGCCGCGCGGTCTCCCTGCACAGCATACAGACCGCTGACTACCTCGTGTGTGCGGCCGCTTAAGCGGCGCAAGTACTCCCGTGCCTGCCGCTCGTCGACGGCCTTTCCTAGCACATCGTCGCCCAGCACCACGACCGTGTCTACGCCGATGATCGTCTCGTCCGCCGCGGCCACCGCGCGGGAGGCGATCTCCAGTGCCTTTCCGCGCGCGTTGCGCTCGGCAGTGGCTACCGGATCGCCGGGTACCGTCTCTTCCACGTGCGCGCTCGGTACCGTGCGAAACGGAATGCCGAGCTGCGCGAGAATCGTCCGCCGTTGAGGAGAACGAGAGGCGAGCAGCACACGCAGCTTAGATCAGCTCCTGCTCGCCGAAGAACAGCGCGATCTCCCGTGCCGCGCTCTCTGGCCCGTCGGAGCCGTGCACCACGTTCTCCTCCTTGGAGAGGGCGAAGTCTCCACGGATGGTACCCGGCGCCGCCTCAACGGGGTCGGTAACCCCCATCATTGTCCGTGCCACCGCGATCGCCTCGCGACCCTCCCACACCATGGCCACCACCGGCCCGGAGGTGATGAACGACACCAGCGGATCGAAGAAGGGCTTACCCACGTGCTCCGCGTAGTGCCGCTCCGCCATGTCGCGCGACATGCGCAGCATCTTCAGACCGCGAAGCGCGAAACCACGTCGTTCGAAGCGGCGGATGATCTCGCCCACCAGCCCGCCGACGACACCGTTCGGCTTGACCATGATGAAGGTTCGTTCCACGGATAGGCCTCCCGTGTGGTGATGGCTACGGGCTACCGAAGCGCTGGCGCAACTCAGCGGCCAGTCGACCCCGGAATGTACTCCGCTCCCACCGGTGCGATCCGCGTCTCGCAGTAGGGGCAAGCACGCCACCCCGGTTCGACCGGCCGCCCGCACGTACGGCAGACGCCTCGCAGGCGCGTGGTGCAATGCGGGCACACCAGGTAGTCCTCGCGAATATCGGTGTGGCAGTACGGACAGACCTGCATGTCCGCCAGCCTGCGCTCCAGCACTTCCAGTTCCAGCTCGCGTTCGCGCACATCGCTGAGATACTCCGGAGGGCGAACGATCGCGTAGATGAGCACGCCGAGCGGGCCGAACACGAGCCCGGTGAGCACCGCCACGGCGATCACCACCTTGTCTTCGATACGCCGGTGGGCGTCTTTGAAGACCCAGAAGACGCACGCCAACCAGAGCACGACGAGCAAGAAGCAACCGAGCAAAACGATGAGCCGCCAGGTACCGGACTTGAAGAACTCGGTAACCGAATCGAAGGGGTTGCCGTCCTTGGCAGCCAGAGCAGTAGCGATGCACTGGAGCACGCTGTTTCCTCCCTCAGACCGGTGGCCCTACCGGGCCAGTGTGACTTGCCCCCGCGGCCGCCGCAAGCCTCGCAGGAGGCGGCGGCCGCGCACATCATACCCCGACTCTCCCCCTCATGCGTGGGTCAGCGGCCCCCGGTCTTCTCCGCCACGCCCACCTGCCATGATCGCCCGAGGCACCACCATGGAGCACAGACGGCGGAAGGGGCGGCGGCTCTCCGAGCCGCCGCCCCTTCCAGCAGGCTTCGCGTTACCGCGTTCCTCGCTTCTTCCTACTTCCCTACTTCTTTACTGGGCCGAGCGGAAGCACCACGCGACCATAGAGCTCATTCCAGATCTGCGCGATGGAGCCGTACATGGCGGAGAGGCCGGTGAGAATGCCTTCCCACCCGGCGATCTTGCCTACCATCTCGCTGCCAGTCCAGTCGCGGATGGCCAGCAGCCAGAAAAGGATGGAGAGCGTCAGGAACACAACCTGCAGTGAGCGGTTGATGCGCAGCGTGCCGATGAACATGAGGAACGTGAAGATGCCCCAGAACATGAAGAACCAGCCGAGGGCCGTGAGCGACGAGGCGAGATCGGCGGCGCCGTCGATGAACGTCAGTTTGGGCAGCAGAATGAGGCCGACGAGGAGGAGCCAGAAGAGGCCGTAAGAGGAGAAGGCGACGGTCGCGAAGGTATTGCCCTTCTTCCACTCCATCCATCCGGCGAACACCTGTGCCATACCACCGTAGAAGATGCCCATGGCGAGGATCATCGCATTCAGCTCGTAGATGCCCGCGTTGTGGATGTTGAGCAACACAGTTGTCATACCGAAGGCCATGAGCCCAAGCGGCCCTGGGTTGGCGGTGGTGTCCTTGAGGACACGCACATCTGTGCTGTTTGCCATATGGCACTCCCTCCCGATTGTCTCTTGCTCTTACCTGACGATGGATGGACGGGCAACCGCTAGCGACGGCGCGAAGCAGTGACGCTCCACCTGCTGCGAGACTGACCCCTCCTCGTCCGCCGCCCTGGAGACACTCCGGGAGCGGCGAATGTGCGGAGTTGTACCATACCGGCGCGCTCGTGGCCAAGACCGCTCGTGCTCCAGCGAGGATAAGAAGGGCGGCTGGATCACGACAATCGGCGTGCACCGCCGCGACAGCGGGCACCTCCGCGCCGCCGAGGATGGCTCACCCAGCGGCGCGGAGAGCACGCACAACGGCGGCGAACTCGCCACGCGTCACCGCCTGCCGAACACGCTCGATCTCTGGCGCCAGGTAGCGATCGCCGCGCAGCCGAGGCGCTAGACGACGCACGATCTGGTAGCCGCGACGCGTGCCCTCCCCGGGTTCCAGCGGGGCCAACAAATCGATGGCCTGGGTGGCACACAGTGCCTCGATGCCCAAGATGGTCTGCGTATTGCGCAGCACGGTCTCGAGCTTGAGCGCCGCCGTCATCCCCATGCTCACGTGGTCTTCCTGGTCTCCCGAGGTGGGGATGGAGTCCACGCTGGCCGGATGGCACAGGATCTTGCTCTCGGCCACCAGAGCGGCCGCCGTGTACTGAGCTAGCATGTAGCCGTTGCTGAGCCCCGACGTCTCGGTCAAATAGGGCGGCAACTCGCTCAAGAAGGGGCTCAGCAGACGGAACGTCCGGCGCTCGCTCATACTGCCGATCTCGGCCAGGCTCATGGCGGCCAGGTCCAGCGCCAGCGCCAGGGGTTCGCCATGGAAATTACCGGCAGAGACGATCTCGCCCACATCCGGAAACACGATCGGGTTATCGGTGACGGCATCCACCTCGACCGCCACCACCTCGCGCAGCCAGCGGAACGCGTCGCGGCAGGCGCCGTGTACCTGAGGGATGCAGCGAACGCTGTAGGCATCCTGCACCTTGTCGCAGTTGAGATGGCTGAACATGATGCCGCTGCCCTCGGTGGCCAGCCGCACGGTGTGTGCCGTGTGCTCCTGGCCAGGGATGGGCCGTAGCCTCTGGATGCGCTCCTGGAAGGGGCCCACCGAAGCGCGCAGGCCCTCGATGCTCATCGCTCCGATGAGGTCGGCGGAGTCCAGAACGGCCTCGCCGTCGGCCACCGCCAGGCTGCCGATGGCAGCCATGAACTGCGTGCCATTGATGAGGCTCACCCCCTCCTTGGGCTCCAATCGTAGGGGGCGAAGCCCGGCCGCGGCCAGCGCCGGCGCCACTGGTTCTCGCTGGCCGCCGGCGGTAAGCACTTCGCCCTCGCCCATCATGGCAAGCACGAGGTGCGCCGAGGGCGCCAGATCGCCAGAGGCACCGAGTGATCCACGCGAGGGGACGTACGGAATCAGGTCGCGGTTCAGCATCTCCACGAGGAGGTCTACGACCTCCTGGCGCACGCCGGAGTGACCTTTTGCGAACGTGTTCACCCGGATGGCCATGGCGCCGCGTACCACCTCACGCGGCAGCGGCTCGCCGACACCCACGGCATGGCTGCGCACGAGATTCTCCTGCAGCTCGCGTGCTTGCTCTACGGGGATGTGTGTCGTGGCAAGCTGGCCGAAGCCGGTGGTAACCCCATAGACGACACGCCGCTCTCGGACCACGCGGTCCACCACAGCGTGGGCCGCGGCGATGCGCGCACGGCCAGCCGTCCCCACTCGTACGGCGGCGCTCGCGCGCGCCACGGCGACCACACCGCCGATGCCGAGCGGTGCCTCTCCGATCAGAACTTCCCGCGACAACTGCTCCACCCCCCCACAGCACTGCATCGAGGGCGATCAGGACATCGCAACCACTCCGTGGTCGCATCCCGAACCCGATTGGCGGGTCTCGTCCACTATACTAACCCGCATGGAGCTCGACACCGCCCGCCCTCCTCATTCCGCTGCCGCTCTGGGTAGGCGCCGGTTCGGCATGAAGATGGCTGTCTTCGCGGTGCTGGCGATCTCCGCCGTCCTCCGCCTCTGGAGCCTGGGTACACCGACCACGTTCGTATTCGACGAGGTCTACTACGCCAAAGACGCCAAGGCCATCATCGACGGGCGGCTCGGGCAGAAACAGGGCGGCCAGGCCTGGGAGCCCGGCGACCTAGTCTCCTGGCCGCACCCCGAGTGCGGCAAGTTGGCCATCGCGCTGGGCATCCTGGCCTTCGGCGACACACCCTTTGGCTGGCGTTTCGCGCCCGCCCTGGCCGGCTTGGCGTTACTCGCCTGCGTGTACCCCATCGCCCGAAGACTCGGCCTCAGCCGAGGTTGGGCGCTCGGCGCGCTGGTACTGGCGGCGACCGATCTCCTCGGCATCGCTCAGTCGCGCATCGCCACCCTGGATATCTTCGTCGCCCTATGGACAGCGGTCTGCGTGCTGCTCGCGCTCAAGTACGTACAGGATGGCCATCGCCTCCGTTGGCTCGCCCTGTGCGGCCTCGCCGGCGGTCTGGCAGTGAGCACCAAATGGTCTGGCGCCCTCGCTCTCCTGGCCGCTGGCGTGCTCCTCCTGCTCTTCCGACGCTGCGCGCCGCGCCAGCATGTCGCCGCGCAGGAGCACACCGAACCGGTGCCCACCGCTCGCCCGCGGCTCTGGCGAGCCCTGCGCGCCAGCCTCCCCCCCATTCTCTTCTTGGTAGCACTCCCGGCAGCTCTCTATGTAGCCAGCTATGCCTTCTACTTCGCCGCCGGCCACTCGTTTGCCGACTGGTGGGAGATGCAGCGCCAGGCGTTCACCTTTAACTTCAACCTCCACGCCACCCACAGCTACGCGTCCGAAGCGCCTACCTGGATCCTCAATACGCGACCCGTGTGGTACTTCTTCGAGTCCAAGGCGGAGTACCACGGCATCGTCGCCATGGGCAATCCACTGCTCTGGTGGAGCTCCGCGCTCGCACTGGTGGCGGTCCCCGCAGCGGCGCTGCTCGGACGAGATCGCCGGCTGGCCGTGCCGGCGCTGCTGGTGGCCCTCCTCTACTTCCCCTGGTTCGCCACCGGCCGCACCTCTTTTCTTTATTACATGACCCCCGTGGCCCCGTTCTTGGCGATCCTCGTAGCCACAGGGCTCCAGCGTCTCTGTGGCACGCCGCTCCGCTGGCCACGCCGGCGACCCTCTCTTCCCTGCGGAGTCACTGAGACAGCCTTCTGGCCCACGCTTGCCTTCCTAGCTGCCACCGCCGCGACTACCCTGTTCTGGCATCCCGTGGAACGCGGCATCGGCTGGCTCTTCTGGAGGGTGCCAGCAAGCTCGTCGCGGCTCCTAGGTTACGTCGTAGCCGCGGCCGGAGGCGCGTTCATCTGCGCGCTCCTCGGCTGGCTCATCTCCCATCTCCGCACCCTCGCCGGTCGGCAGGCGCTCGCGTGGTCCTACGTGGGCGTGATCGCCGGCCTCGGCATAGTGTTCCTCCCGATCGTCGTCGACATCGGCATCAGCCCCGAACGCTACTATCGCCTTATCTGGTTCACGAGCTGGATTTGATGCAGACCCTCACCGCGCATCGCTCGACCACCGCCACCCTCCCGCCGCGGCCTACCTCACTCGGACTCCTGCCGCTGTACATCGCCCATTCGCTCTCGCACGTGCTGCTCGGCATCTACCCGGCCGTGCTGTTCGTGCTGCGTGAGGAGTTCGCGGCCAGCTACACGCTCCTCGGCAGCTTCTTCACCGCCGCCATGCTGCTCTACGGCGTGGGCGCATTCCCCACCGGTGTACTGCTCAATCGCATCCATCCCCTGCACGTAGTGCGAGCTTGTCTGGCAATGGCCGCGATGGCCGCGACGCTCATCGCGGTCGCCCCCTCCGCCGGAGTCATGGCCGCTGGGTTGCTCCTCCTGGGCCTCGCCTTCTCTCCCTACCACACCGCCGCCAACACGCTCATCTCGCGAGCCAGCGGCAACGACGCCCGCCTTACGGCCCATCACGGCATGTTCGGGAGCCTCGGACTCGCTGTTGGCCCGGCATTTGGCTCCGTGCTCGCCTACGCCGTGGACTGGCGACTGCCGTTTGCCGTGGGCGCCGCCATTACCGTGGCCGCCCTGCTCTATACCTTCGCCCTCCCGCCACTCGCCAACGCACGCGACATGCACACCGACCCCGGCCACAGCCTGGGCGTGACCCACGTGAAGGCCCTCAGCCTGGTGTTCGCCATCACCATCTGCTTGGGGTTCGTGTTCCGTGGCTTCGAGACCTACCTGCCATCCTTGGTCATCCAGCGTGCCGACCTGTTCGCCGGCAGCCGTCTGGTCCAGGGCGGCCTGCTGGCCTCGCTCATCTACATCGTGGGTTTCTTCGGCCAGCTGTGGGCCGCCAAGCTAGGCCGCCACCGTAAGGTAGAACGTATCTACACCGCGCTGCTCCTCGGTCAGGCACTCCTCCTCGTGGTGGCGTACGCGGCAACGGAATGGCCCCTCATCCTCGTGCTGCTCCTGTTCAGCCTCTTTCACTTCACCACGCAGCCGATCGACAACGTGCTCACCGGAAAGTACACGTCGCTCAACCGCCGCGGGCTTGGCTACGGGTTGAGCTTCGGCCTCTCCTTCGCCGTGGGCTCGTTCGCCGCCGTGGCCGGCGGGGCGATCGCGGACGCCGCCGGCGGCGAGCTTCACTGGATCTACCTCATGCTCGCCGCCGTCGCCCTCCTGGCGGCTCTCTGCGGCGCCGCGCTCACGATGCTCGCGCAGCGCTTGCGCGCGGCGCCCCCACAGCCCTCCACAGCTCTGCCCTTAGACTCGCATCCCGCAAGGTGAGCGACGTGGACGGTCACACGCACGCTGGCCTCGGGAGCACAACCGATCACGAGAGGCGACCATGCTCGGCGTAGACCTGCCCACACTGCTCATCTACACGTTCGTCCTGGTGATCGCCCTGCCGGCGCACGAGCTGGCACACGCCTGGGCGGCGGATGCCCTCGGCGACCCCACGCCGCGATCTCAGGGCCGCCTGAGCCTCAACCCGCTGGTGCACCTGGACCTCATGGGCTCACTGCTCCTGTTGTTCGCCGGCTTCGGCTGGGCCAAGCCAGTCCAGATAAACCCCGGAATACTGCGCCGGCGTTCGCCGGCGGCGCTCATGCTGGTCTCCGCCGCCGGTCCACTCACCAACGCCGCACTGGCGCTGGTCGCCGCCATCCCCTTCTGGTTTGGGTTCGCGAGCGAGGGGATCCCTCCGAGCGAGTCAATCCCCAGCCCCGAGGAGTTCCTGATCACCTTCGTGCTCATCAATCTCGTCTTGGCGCTCTTCAACCTCCTGCCCATCGCGCCACTCGATGGCGAAGAGGTACTGTCGTTCTTCCTGCCGCCACGGGCTCGTGCCGCGCTGGCCGCCGTGAGTCCCTACGGGCCCTTCGTGCTCCTGGGACTCATCTTGCTCGGCCGCTTCGGCGAGTTCGATCCACTCGGCTGGTTGATCTTCAACCCCGCCAAGTGGCTGACGTTGCATCTCCTGGGCTGGGCATAGCCGTTCGCGGCTACCGCGAGCCAGCTGCCGAACGCCCTCCGCGGACGATCCCGCGCGGCCATTCCCTGCGCGGTGCCACTCACCGAGAGCCGACGTCCCTCAGTCGCCGATGAACCCGTGTTCGCGCAGCACGTCGCGTAGCGTGGGGCTGCCGATCTCCTGGAGTTCGTAGCGCACACGAACCGTCGGCAGTTTGATGTCCACCACCCTGCGCAGATCGATGGGCGTGCCGATGACAACGGTGTCGGCGCCCGAGGCGTTGATGGTGGCCCCTAGATCTCTGAGCTGCTCCTCCGAGTAGCCCATGGCCGGCAGCAGCACGCCGATGCCGGGGTACTTCTCGAAGGTGGCTCTCAGCTCCCCCACCGCGAACGGCCGCGGATCGATGAGCTCGGCAGCGCCGAGCTGGCGTGCCGCCACCGTGCCGGCGCCGTACTTCATCTCGCCATGCGTGAGCGTGGGGCCATCCTCTACCACCAGCACCCGCTTGCCACGGACCAGTGCCGGCTCGTCCACGATGACCGGCGAGGCCCCCATGATGATCTGCGCCGCAGGATTCACCGAGCGTACCGCCGCGAGCTCGGCCTCTATGCCGGCGCGGTCCGCGCTGTCGATCTTGTTGATGACCACGGCGTCGGCCAGACGCAGGTTTACCTCGCCCGGGTAGTAGACAAGGCCATCGCCGGGCCGGTGCGGATCGGCGACGGTGATGTAAAGGTCCGGCCGGTAGAAGCTGAAGTCGTTGTTGCCGCCGTCCCAAAGGATCACGTCGGCTTCCTGCTCCGCCTGGCGCAGGATCGCCTCGTAGTCCACTCCAGCGTAGATCACGTTGCCGGCGGCCACGTGCGGCTCGTACTCCTCCATCTCCTCGATGGTGCACTTGTGCTTGGCGAGGTCGTCGATGCTCGCGTACCGCTGTACGGCCTGCTGCGCGAGGTCTCCGTACGGCATGGGGTGCCGGATGCTCACCACCTTGTGACCCGCATCCCGCAGCAGGGCCTGGATCTTCCGGCTGGTCTGGCTCTTGCCCGCGCCGGTGCGCACCGCGCACACGGCGATCACCGGCTTGCTGCTCTTCACCATGGTGCACGCGGGTCCCAGCAGACGAAAATCGGCGCCGAGAGCGTTGATCTGCGCGCTCTTGTGCATCACGTACTCGTAGGGAACGTCGGAGTACGCGAACACGACGTGCTGCACGCCGTACCGGCGGATCAGATCGGCCAACTCGGATTCGTCGAAAATGGGGATGCCCTCGGGGTAGAGCCCGCCGGCGAGCGCGGATGGATACTCGCGGTTGGTGATGTACGGGATCTGCGTGGCCGTAAACGCCACCACCTCGTAGTGCTCGTTGTCGCGGAAGTAGGTGTTGAAGTTGTGGAAGTCCCGCCCGGCGGCTCCCATGATCAGGACTCTGGTGCGGCGGTTGGCCATACCTACTCCTTCTCTTCGTCTGCTCGCTCTTCCGCGCCCTCGCCCACGCCCGATTCCGGCAGAGACACGTGATCGTCGCGGCTGTGCACATACTCCTTATCCACGTACTCCGAGGTGAAGGCCTGCAGCAGCGCTGCGTACCCGAGGGTAAAGGAGAACCGGTCTCCAGGCTTCGGCGGAGGGTCTACCGCCTCCACATCAAGTATGAGGTGATCGCTCGAGGCACCCAGCACCTCCACACGGGGATCCAGCGGACGAACCTGCTCCGGCACCACGTCTTGCCGACCCAGAGGCAGGATGGCCCGCCGACGGAGTCCCCGGTCTGCAAACACAGGTACCGCACCCATCATGTCTTGCGCGGATACCCCGATGGGACGAGACGGCTTCACCTGGCACTCGATCACCGGAGCCTCCAGCACGAACGCATCCAGGTGGAGCTCCGGCAGCAACGGCTCACGCGTGAGCGTATTGACGCCCAGCAAGAACGACTCGCCGATGCGCAGCGAGGTGATGCCCGGCGGCAGACCTCCCGCCAGTGCCAGCGGCAACGTCCCCGAGTTGCCGCCAGACACCACCAGCGGCCGGCCGAGGACGCGTTGTGCCTCGTCGGCCAAGGCCGCCACTTGGCCCAAGTTCTCCGGCGTGGGCATGATCGCGCCGAAGCAGGTGAGATTTACGCCCACGCCTTCCACGACGATGTGCGGCAGCGCGTCGGTCGCCGTCACGAAGCGCAGCAGCTCCGCCGGCAACACCCCCTCGCGCAGGTCGCCGACATCTACCATGCAGACCACGCGATGCACCGCGCCGATCCGCGCCGCCGCCGCGGCCAGCGCCCGCACGGTGTCTAGCTCGGACTCCAGCGACACGTCCGCCAGCCTGATCACCTCATCCGCCTGTTGCAACGTGGGCGAGCGCAGCAGCCAGAGCGGGGCTTGCACCCCGTGGTCGCGCAGCCGCGCCAAGTTCACCAGTCGCGGGTCACCCAAGGCGACCGCGCCCCCGGCGAGCGCGGCGCGAGCCACCGCCGGGCTGCCGCACGTCATCTTGGTCACCGCCAGAAGGTCAAGGCCCGGCAGCAGACGCGCGAGCGTGCGGAAGTTCTCTTCGATCTTCTCTAGGTCGATACGGATGGTCGCCGTGCCGCTCACCGTCCCTCCTGCATACTTCTTATGCATTACAGTATGTCATCGCCCAGTACGGCGCAAGTGGGTCCAGCCGGACAGGGCCCAGCCCTCCGTACCGAAAGCGCTGGCGGCCGTACGCCAACGTTCAATGGACCGCCGCCAGACAGGGCCTATCCTCGACATCCCCTGCGAGGTGGCCTGAGAAGACGGGAAAAGAAAAGGCCGCCTGTACGGCGGCCTGGCGAGCCCGAAACGCAGCTTGTGCGTTGGGTCGCGCTCGCCTCTCATTTTGCCGCTCTCGGCGCACCATGGCAATACCCGGAAGGGTTCACGCGAAAGCCGATGTGTATCGCATCGCGCCCACGGCGACGTGCTCATCGCCGCTAGCCACGGCGCCTCATCGCTGCTCGCCAACCCGGAACCGCCACACAGCCAGCCCGAGGAAGCCCGCAGCCCAGCCAGCCGCGACGCCGCACGCCGGCAGCACGTCGAGCACCCCCCAACCGCGCAAGCTGATGCCGCGGAAACCATCCAAGATCCACGCCGTGGGAAGGGCATGACCCACCGCGGAGAACGTGGGCCCTGTGATCTCGAGCGGAAACCACGCACCGGAGAGAGCCGACCAGCCCATTGAGAGAAGCACGGCCGCGGCGATCAGAGCCTGCTCCGACTGGAAGAGCGTGGCCAGGAGCAGCCCCAGACAGGCCACCAACAACGAGAGCGAGACCATGACGAGGACGAGCGCTCCAGGGTCGTTGAAGTAGCCGACGCCGAACCCGAGAGCGCCGGCGACCACCAGCACGACCTGCTGTACGAAAGTCAACACGAACATGCCCACCGCCTTGCCGGTGATCAGCTCGAGGCGGCTGATGCACGTCGTGCGCAGGCGCGACAACGTCCCCGACTGCCGTTCCAGCATGAGCGCGCCCGCGGACGTGACCAGCCCGAACAGAATGAAATTGACGATCATGCCCGGCGAAGTCTGATCGAAGCCGCTCGGAACCGCCAAGCTCCCTCCACCGGCCTCGACTGAACGCACCTCGATAGCTGAGCTGGGCAACCCCTCCAGACGATCCGCGACCACACTGGAGAGCCGCTCGGGCGTCAGCTCGCTCGACGACGGCCCGAGGGACGAGTCAACTCCTCTGAGCACCGCCGCCACACCCGCGATAGCGGCGCTCGTCGTTCGTCGCGCGGCGCCGATCTCCTCGACAGCTCGACGGATCTCGGCCACCGCGGACTGCCCCGCCGCCGAGCCGGCGTCGCGCACCACCGTGAGCTCGACCTCGCGCCCCGCCTCCACGGCGGCGCCGAAGCCGGGCGGGATCACGAGGCCGGCTACCACGTGCTGATCGTCGACTTCAGCGTCTACCTCACCGACGGCCTTACTCCGCACCACGACCACCGTGCTCCGCCGCAGCTCGCGGACCAGCAGCCGCGACTGGGGCGAAGCATCGCGATCGGCCACAGCGACCGGGTACCGCTCCTCCACACCCCCGATCACGACGCCGAGGAAGGCGGTAAAGGCAAGCGGCATGAGCACCATGAAGATGGCCGCCATGCGATCGCGGCTCGTCTGCAGCAGATCCTTGGCCACCACGGTCCACACGCGGCTCATGCGAACCTCCGCCGCAAGACGACCGCGGCGGCGGCGAAGAACACCGCGGCGAACCCGAGCGCCACGAGTACCGGGAGGAGCACATCCGCCACCCCGCCACCGCGCATGGCCGCGTCCCACCCCTCCAGAATCCAGCCGTTCGGCGTGATGCGCCGCAACACCCCGGCCACACCTCCCAGCGTCGCTCCACCGCCGATGAAGTTGCCCCCGATCAGTGCGAGCAGCAAGAAGATACCGGAGCCGATGGCTCCCTGCTGAGCCAGCGTGCGGGCCAGCGACCCGATGACCATCGCCAAGCCGCTGGCGACCAAACAGCCGACGATGGTCAGCAGCACGACCGACGCGGGGCCGCCCCAGGCGATGCCGAACAGCAGCCAGCCGGCGAGCAACAGCACGCAGGACTGCACCAGCACGGTCACGAACGACACCAGCAGTTTGCCACCGAGGACGCCGGCCCGCCGGCCGGGCGTGGTGAACAGGCGCGCCAGCGTCCCCTCCTGCTCTTCTAGCAGAATGGTGCGCGCGGCGTTGGCCGCGCCGAAGAACAAGAAGAGGACCATCTGACCCGCCAGCACCTGGCCCGCGACGCCGGGATCTTCGCTAGCCGCCGCGCCGGACAGCCGTGGAGCGCGTTCGTCCAGCGCAACGGTCGCCCCACGAGCCGAGGCCGCAAGGGAGGCCGCCGCAGTCGCCGCCGCGGCCTCGGCTAGCCTCGCCGGGTCGTCGACGGCCGGCCGCGCCTCCCGCACCACCTCAGCAGCCACGGTGGCAGCTCGTCGCGCATCGTCCAACGTCCGCACCATGCTCTCGACCACCCCGGTCGCCACACCGGCTCCGATCTGGCTCGCCGGGTCCCGGTAGATCTCGACGGCCGCGCTCCCCCTGACGCTCCGCGCGGCCGCGCTAAACCCCTCGGGGACGATGACGGCCACGGTAGCTTCGCCATCGTCAACTAATCGCCGCGCACGGTCTGCTGTCGCCACCATGCGAGCATCGAGCAGCGACGCGGTTTGGGGCCCGGTGAGGACACCCGCCAAGACGCTGGCCGCCGAGAGCGCGGGGGCGCCGCCCCCAGTCTTGTCGAGATTAACCACCGCGATCTTCACGGGGTCGAGGTGGAAGCCACTCTGGCCACCGAACGCCAGCCCTAGAAGCGACGCCAGCGCCAGCGGCACAGCGATCATCAACGCCACGGCGCTCGGCTGACGATAAATGGAGCGCAGATCCTTCCAGACTATGGCGAGCACGCGCCGCATCTTCTGGCTCTCCGCTATACCCGCGCCGGAAAGCGACCGCAGTACGCGTCCATCGGCTCCCTCGCCCTCAGTCGCGCAACGCGCGCCCTGTGAGGTGTAAGAACACGGTCTCCAGATTGGGCTCGACCACGTTCACCGAAGTGATCCTCGCCTCGCAGGCCGCGGCGGCCTCGAACAAGCGCGGCAATGCCTGGTTTGCATCTTCAACCAGCAACGTGACGCGCATCTCGTCCTCGTCTACGGTAACACCTCCTACATCGGCAAGGCCGCTCCAGCGTTCCTTGACACGGTCGAGGTGCTTGTCGACACCCAGCTCGACCTCGGTACGCTCCCCGACCAACTGGACGAGCTGCTCGTGCGTACCCATGGCGACGAGCTTGCCGTGGTCGATGATGCCGATGCGATCGCTGAGCTCCTGCGCCTCCGCCATGTAGTGCGTGGTGTAGAGGATCGTCATGCCTCGAGCGCGGAGGTCGAGGATGCCGTCGAGGATCGCCCGCCTACTCTGCGGGTCGATACCTACCGTCGGCTCGTCCAAATACAGCAGACGCGGCGTGTGCAGCAGCGCCACGCCGAGGTTCACCCGCCGCTTCATGCCGCCCGACAGCTTGTCGATCCGATCGTTCTGGCGGTCTACGAGAGCGATGAGCTCAAGTACCTCGTCGACCCGGCGCCGCAGGTCGGCGCCGGCCAGACCGTACATGGTGCCCCAGAACCGCAGGTTCTCGCGCGCGCTCATGTCGCCGTAGAGAGCGATGTCTTGCGGAACCACACCGATGGTCTCTCTGACCGCCTGCGCCTCGTGGATGATCGAATGGCCTTCGATGGTGGCGTCGCCGGCGGTTGGGCGCAGCAGGCAGGAGAGCAGCGAGAGGGTCGTGCTCTTCCCCGCGCCGTTGGGACCCAGAAGGCTGAAGATCTCGCCGCGTTCGATAGTGAAGGAGACGCGGTCTACGGCGAGCACGCCTTTGGGTGGGTTGTACTGCTTGGTGAGATCTCTGACTTCGACGATGCTCACGTCCCCTCCCCTGAGCGATGCATCTCGTCCGAATATTCCACTGCCCCACCTTGGCCGCGACTATATCAGCCTGCCAGCGCCGCGTATGCACCGATGCAAGAGGTTTCTATATGATGCAGCGGATTGTCAGTTGAGGAGCGAGGAGCATCCATGCCGCGGCGCGAAGATATCCGCAAGGTCCTGATCATCGGCTCGGGCCCCATCGTAATCGGCCAGGCCGCAGAGTTCGACTATTCGGGAACCCAGGCGTGCAAGGCGCTGCGTAACCTCGGTTACCGCATCACTCTCGTTAATTCAAACCCGGCGACCATCATGACCGACCCGGTGATGGCCGACGAGACGTACATCGAACCCCTCAACCTCGAGTCGCTCACCACTGTGATCGCCGCATCGCGCCCAGACGTGCTGCTCCCCAATCTCGGCGGGCAGTCGGCCCTGAATCTCTCCTCCGAGCTGGAACGCACCGGCGTGCTCGCCGAGTACGGCGTGCGCATCATCGGCGTGAACATCGATGCCATCGAGCGCGGCGAAGACCGGCTCGCCTTCAAAGAGGCTATGCGCCAGCTCGGCGTCGAGTGCGCGCGCAGCGAGATCTGCTACACCGTGGAGGAAGCGGAGAACGTCGCGGCCACGCTCGGCTACCCCGTGGTCATCCGGCCTGCCTACACCATGGGCGGCACCGGCGGTGGCCTGGCCTACAACGTAGAGGAGCTGCGCCTGATCGCCGCTCGCGGTATTCAAGCGAGCATGGTCGGCCAGGTACTCGTGGAGGAATCGGTGCTCGGCTGGGAAGAGCTGGAGCTCGAGGTAGTCCGCGATGCCAAGAACCATATGATCACCGTGTGCTTCATCGAGAACGTTGACCCCATGGGCACGCACACCGGCGACAGTCTGTGCACGGCACCGATGCTGACGATCGCCCCGGAGCTGCAGGCCCGGCTGCAGAAACACGCCTACGACATCGTCGAGGCTATCCAGGTGATCGGTGGCACCAACGTACAGTTCGCCCACGACCCGCAAACCGGACGTATCGTGGTCATCGAGATCAACCCCCGCACGTCGCGCTCGTCGGCGCTTGCCTCCAAGGCTACGGGCTTCCCGATCGCCTACGTCAGCGCCAGCCTGGCCGCCGGGCTCACGCTCGACGAGCTGCCCTACTGGCGCGGCGGCACCCTCGAACAGTACACGCCCTCGGGCGACTACGTGGTGGTCAAGTTCGCCCGCTGGGCATTCGAGAAGTTCCCCGGCGCGATCGACAGGCTCGGCACTCAAATGCGCGCCGTCGGCGAGGCGATGTCGATCGGCAAGACGTACAAGGAAGCGCTGCAGAAAGCGGTCCGCTCGCTGGAGATCGGAAGGTATGGCCTGGGGTTTGCCAAAGACTTCAACCAGCGCACGCTAGAGGAGCTTCTAGGGCTCCTCGCCGAGCCGTCCAGCGAGCGTCAGTTCGTGATGTACGAGGCACTGCGGAAGGGCGCCGACGTACAGACGCTGCACGAGCGGACGCATATCAAGCCATGGTTCATTCAGCAGATGCGCGAGCTTGTGGAACTCGAGGAAGAGCTCCTCGCCCACGCGGGCAGCGTACCCCCCGGCGAGCTCCTCGTCCGCGCCAAGCAAGACGGGTTCGCCGACGCTTACCTGGCCAAGCTGCTCGGCGTGCCGGAAACCGCCATCCGCGAGCGCCGCACCCAGCTTGGTATCCGGCACGGGTACCAAGTGGTACCGGTGAGCGGCGTGGAGAGCGGCGCGTACTACTACGCTACCTACAACGCCGCCGACGCGGTGCCGGTGAGCACCCGGCGCAAGGTGATGGTGCTCGGCGGCGGCCCCAACCGCATCGGACAGGGCATCGAGTTCGATTACTGCTGCGTCCACGCCGCCTACGCGTTGCGCGATGCCGGCTTGGAGACCATCATGGTCAACTGCAACCCGGAGACCGTCTCCACCGACTACGACACCTCCGACAAGCTGTATTTCGAACCCCTCACCGTCGAAGACGTGCTCGCCATCTACGAAAAGGAGCAGCCGGAGGGCGTGATCGTGCAGTTCGGCGGCCAGACGCCGTTGAACATCGCCCGCGAGCTCGAGACAGCCGGCGTGCCGATCATCGGCACCTCCCCCGAGACCATCGATCTGGCAGAAGACCGCGACCGTTTTGCGCAGATCATGAAGCGCCTGGACATTCCGATGCCCGAGGCGGGCATGGCGACCACGCTCGACGAGGCGCTAGCGGTCGCCGCGCGCATCGGCTACCCGCTCATCGTGCGGCCGAGCTACGTCCTCGGCGGCCGCGGTATGGAGATCGTGCACGACGAGGAAATGCTGGAGCGCTACGTGCGCGCGGCGACCGACGTAACGCCTGAGCGGCCGATCCTCATCGACAAGTTCCTCGAGAACGCCCTCGAGTGCGAGACGGACGCCATCTGCGATGGCAGCGACGCGTACGTGCCGACCGTCATGGAACACATCGAGTACGCGGGCACGCACTCCGGCGACTCGGCCTGCGTGATCCCACCCGTGACCATCTCGGCGGAGCACCTGGCGACCATCGAAGAGTACACGCGGCGCATAGCTATCGAGCTCGGCGTGGTCGGCCTGATGAACATCCAGTTCGCGATCTCCGAGAACACCGTGTACGTCCTGGAAGCCAATCCTCGCGCCTCGCGGACCGTCCCTCTGGTATCCAAGGTCTGCGACATCCAGATGGCGCACCTGGCCACGCGTGTGATGCTCGGAGAGAAGCTCGGCGACCTCAACCTTCATCCCCGACATGTACCCCACTACGGGGTCAAGGAGGCCGTGTTTCCCTTCAACATGTTCCCCGAGGTGGACCCTCTGTTGGGTCCCGAGATGCGCTCCACCGGCGAGGTGCTCGGCCTCGCCGACAGCTTCGGCCTCGCCTACTTCAAGGCCCAGGAGGCCGCCCAGCAGCGCTTGCCGCGCGAGGGCACGGTGCTCATTACGGTCGGCGAGCGAGACCGCGAGCGCGTTCTGCCGGCGGCGCACAAATTCGCGCAACTGGACTTTCGCATTATGGCCACCAGCGGCACCGCGAGCTTCCTAGCGGAACACGGCATCGCCTCGCAGATCGTGCTCAAGTTGCACCAGGGGCGACCGAACATCCACGACGCCATCGCCAACGGCCAAATCCAGCTCGTAGTGAACACCCCCGCGGGGAAAACGAGCGAGTTCGACGACTCGTTCATCCGCAAGGCCGCCATTCGCCATGGAGTGCCTTACATCACGACTACGTCGGCGGCCCTGGCCGCGGCCACGGGGATCGCGGCCCACCGCAATTCATCAGAGCACGTGCACTCGCTCCAGGACTACCACAAAACTATCGCGTAGCCGTCCGACGGCGACACGAGGAGGCAGCGATGCAGCCAGTGAGAATCATCCCCTGTCTGGACATGAAGGACGGCCGCGTAGTCAAGGGCGTGCACTTCGTCAATCTCCGCGACGCGGGCGACCCTGTGGAGAACGCTCGCTTCTACCAGGAAGAGGGCGCCGACGAACTGGCTATGCTCGACATCGCGGCTACCGTAGAGGGCCGCAAGACTCGTCTTGCATGGGCCCGCAAGGTAGCCGCCGTCCTCACTGTGCCGCTCACCGTCGGCGGCGGCGTCTCTTCCCTCGACGACATGGAGGCGCTCCTCGCGGCAGGCGTCGGCAAAGTCTCCATGAACAGCGCCGTGGTGAAGCGGCCGGAGCTCCTCGCCGAGGGCGTCGCGGCTTTCGGCTCAGACCGCATGGTGGTCGCCATCGACGGCCGTCGCAATCAGGCTATGCCCTCGGGCTTCGAAGTGGTGGTCAGCGGCGGCCAGTGCGGCACCGGTCTCGACTGCGTCGCATGGGCCAAGCGCTGCGAAGAGATCGGCGCGGGTCAGATCCTGCCGACGAGCATGGATGGCGATGGTACGCTCGCCGGCTACGACATCCCCTTTACCAAAGCCATCGCCGCGGCCGTCTCGCTTCCCGTGATCGCCTCGGGCGGAGCGGGTGCACTCGAGCACTTCTTCGAGGCCGTAGAGCAGGCCGGCGTGGCCGCGCTGCTCGCGGCCTCCGTATTCCACTTCCGTACCTTGAAGATCCGCCAGGTCAAGGAGTACTTGGCCGCGCGCGGCGTACCGGTAGTTCTGTAGCCGCGCGCGGCGCGGCCCCGCGACGGCGCGACGATGCTCTACGCGACGTCGCGCCGCCGCAACCAGCTCGCGACGGCCATGCTCGCACGCGCACCCTCGCCGGCAGCGATGATGATCTGCTTGCCGTAGTCGTCGGTCACATCGCCGGCGGCGAAGATCCCGGACTGGCTCGTCATGTTGTCGCGCGCCACCACGATCTCCCCGCGCTCGTTCGTCTGCACGATGCCGCCGGTGAACTCGTCCGGGGGGATGAACCCGCGCTCGATGAACACCGCGGCGACTGCTCGCCGTTCCTCCGTCTGCGCCGCGTCCCGCAGCAGCACCGCCTCGACGGTATCGGTGCCTTCGATGGCGACCACGTTCCAGCCGATGTGTTGTTCGATGCGCGGATCCGCCTCGAGCTTGCGCAGCAACTCCTCTGGGGCCCGCAGCGGTCGTTGACTCACGAGTGTCACCTGGCATTCAAGGCGTGAGAGCTGCAGCGCCGCCTCGACGGCGGCTTCGCCGAGTCCCACGACAGCCACGGGATGGCCGCGGAAGAACGCGCCGTCACAGGTCGCGCAGAAGGAGACACCGCGGCCCACCAGCTCCTTCTCCCCCGGCACCGCCAACCGTGCGGCCGCCCTGCCGCTGGCGATGATCACGGCACGAGCCTGGAGGCTCGTGCCCTCCTGTGTAAAGACCTCGAACAGGTCGCCGCTCGGGACAACCGCGTTCACGTACTCGCCCTCGTAGCAGTCGACGGGGAAGCGGCGTACGTGCTCGCGAAACTGGCGTACCAGCTCGCTCCCGGCGATCAGCTGAAAGCCGAGGTAGTTCTCCACCTTGCTCGCCCACTGCGCTTGTCCGCCAACCTCCCCGGCAACTACCGCGGTGGACAGCGCGAGTCGAGCCGCGTAGACAGCCGCGGTGAGCCCGGCTGGGCCACCGCCGATGATGAGCACATCGTAGGGTCCTTCGTGTGTCCTCACGTTCGTCTCGCCCCTTCCGAATGGCGCGCACAGACAGTCCACGTGCGCCGCGCACGCCCACGTCCCCGCCTCGGAATGCTCAGCTCGCAACCGCGTCCGCAGGGACGGATCGATCTCCTTACGCGACTCCCTATACCCAGCGGTGCCGCCCTCCGCACACCGCTGCCGTCAACCAGCTTCGCGCGCGAGGGCCGAAACTCCGAGATGCCCGCGAGGAGAAAACTAGACAGAGGCTGCAGGGACTGCCTCGCGTTCTTGACGAGAGACGAGATGGAGCCCGACCGTGGGATCCCCAACGCCGCATGCTTCTCTGTGCGAAATACCACCCGTAGAATCCAAGACGTACGCCAAAGCTCTCGGAGAGGAGTAGCGTGTCAGTACAGGTGATCATCCCGTTCACGACCGACGACTACCCCAAATGGAAGGAGATCTTTGACGAGTACTCGCGGGCTCGCGTGGGCTGGGGCGCGGAGGGCTACGTCATCTACCGCGGGGTCGACCAGCCCAACGCGGTCATCGTAACCCACCACTTCGCCGACCGCGACGGCGCCCAGCGCTTCGTCGAGGACCCGTCGATCCGTGCCGCCGTACGTCACTGGAACGAGGAGGAACTGCCGGAGATGCACATCTACGAGGAAGTCGACCGGCTCTTCTAACCGGCGAGCTCACCGTGGGAGCATATCCGGCTCCTCCGCGGAGAGGCCGCGGAGACAAGGAGATTCTAAGGAGGCATGCCCGATGACGGGTTGTAGCGAGATGAAGCTCGGCGAGATTTACGTCTGCCAGAGCTGCGGACTCGAGCTCCAAGTTGTCAAAGCTTGCGCAGACCAGGAAGAAGGAGCCTGCGCCTGTACGGAAGCGATCGTCTGCTGCGGACAGCCCATGGTGGCGAAGAAGTAGAGAAGCGCGGCGACGCGCGGCGGCCTCCGCCGGTACACGGGCCGGCGGAGGCCCGCGCCGCTAAAGAGTCAGTCTCCACCCTTCCGCATTACGAAGAAGGCGTAGCCGTACTGGTCGGAGTACCGCCGGAACATCGAGATCTCGCGCTCCGCGTTCTCCGCGACCGCGTTCGCGATGGGATCGTCTCGATGAACGGCTCGGAACCTGTCGATATTCCTCTGGAGAGGGTCGTAGTAATCACGCCACCACGCGGAGGCTGGAACCATGAAGTCGCCCACGAGGACGTATCCAGCCCTTGCGATGGCTTCGCGGTTCGCGGTGAGGCTCCGAACTGGCGGGTACTCCGCCACCAGCCACTCACAGCACTCCCGCGGCGGATCGGCCTTCAGCCAACAGAGCTCAGATACAGCCAGATGCCCATCCGCTCGCAGGAGTTCGCGCCACGCCTCGAGGCCCGCGTCGAACCCGATGATGAAGATCGCGCCTTCGCACCAGAGCACGTCGAACCGCTGCCCGGAAAACTCCAGCCGATGCATGTCCTGCACGACACCCCGGACGCGGCTCGCGAAGCCAAGTCGAGCCGCGGATGCATTGAGCTCGTCGATGAATGGCGGATGGAAGTCGACTGCCACGATGTTCGCGGGCGTGAGCCTGGCGAGCTCCAGCGTCTGCGCCCCCGTCCCCGAACCGATGTCCAGAATGCGAGCCCCAGGACCGAGAGGCGGCAGCAGAGAGAGCGCCCGAGCCGTGCACTCCGCATCGCCCGGCCCCTGGCGTGGCAGCCCCGAGAACAACTCGAGGAACAGCTCCATCCCGCCGCCATCACTCATCGCACTCTAGATACCGCTTGAGCTGCGACCAGATGCGATTCTCCTGCCGACGCCCCATCCAGAGCAAAAGAGGCGTGGCCATCCTGAGGGCGCCACTCGGCTTGATGTCCCACACCCAGCGCATGCGTGTGGAATCGCCGCTCGCCGTGAAGGTCAGTTCGCCGACGGTGACGATTCCCAAGAAGGACGAGCGCGAACCCAAGCGGACAGGCCGCTCGAAGGCGATGAGCTCGAGCAGGACGGGAACCGTGTGCCCCCCGGCCTTCACCTGAGCGCGGAACTGCGTGCCGAGCCCGATGGGGCCAGGCGAGAGCTGGTCCACTGAAACCATCTGAGGGTTGTAGCGCGGCTCGTTGTGCTCGTCGGAGACGAAGTCGAAGACCTCCGCAACGGGTCGCCCGATGACGATCTCACCTTCGACGCGGGCCATGTGAGCCTCCTGTCGAATCGGCGTCCCTGGGTCGCCACACGAACATCCGCGTGCAACCGGCAGGTACAACCACGTCCATCATCGATACCGCTGCTCTATCACGTCGTGCGCGCTAGCGACCGCGCGCGGCTTGCGCACCGCATGGCCGGCGAAGACGCGGCCTCTCGAGAGGTCGTCGACACTCCGACATCATCAGCTTGATGCGCCTGCTCGAAGTCACCAGAACTTCCACCACGGACGTTTGGCGGCGCGCTCGCACTCCGCGAGCTCCTCCTCGGTCAGCTCGTAGGGCTCGCGACCGGCCCACTCCCCCCACTCAGCGTCCACGTTGTAAATGACTTCGCAGTCGCAGTAGCCACCATGCTCCTGCAGCCAGCGGATGACAGGTTCCTTGGGGATGCCTCGGTCAACCAGGAACGCCTCCGTCTCACGGAAGGTGTGAGCGCACGGCTCCAGACCCGGTCGGTCGAGGTGGTCGAACAGCGCGCGCAGATCCTCCTTGGTTAAGGGGAGAGCGGCGATGTCCTCAGCGGACGGGAACTCGTCTTCCATCTGTCCTCCCAACATCCGGTACGCAATACGTGCTAGTTGGAGCTGGAGTTGCCGTATTCCTTTGACACTATCTTGCTGCTTCTTTTACTTCGCGGTAATTTACAATGCTTTCCCCATTTCAGGCCACATCCTGTAGTTGTTGAACCCGATACCGATGCGGGCTCAGATAGGTCGAACGCTCGGTGCGGCCAGTCCGTGCCGGACCAGACGATCCATTCCCGAGTCGCCGCCCGCGCTTCCGCGAAGTCGGCGAAGTTGTACTGCCAGACACGCCTCTCGGCTGATGCCGGGGAGTTCGTCGCCGAAGACGCTCGGAGCTCCCAGATCACGTGAAAAGAGGGGCCACAGACGGAGACTTTGTCATGGCCCTGGACACCGGACAGATCCAACCGGGTTGTCAGATTGATGCGTTTGTTCGGTGGCCTCTCACGGTCCGGTCCCCGACTCGGTTACCCGCCAAGGCAGTAGCGATGACGATCGTTTGATCATCAGGAAACGAACCCTCGGTCCCGCTGGTTCGCCGGTGGAATCACGAAAGGCGTCGTTGTAGTTCACTTGGAGAAGTACACCATGAGTCCGGTCAGACGACGGCGGGGTGGCATCTTCAATCACGAGATGAGTTCGCCACGGCCGCCACGTCTGCACATAGGCAACCGCCTTCGGGCCGAAGTAGCCCGACCAGAGCGGAAACGCGAGTACCAGCAGCACGAAGACCACAATGGCCGAGACCGCAATACGCCGTCGCAACTGCTTCCGATTGCCCCGCACAGTCACCCCCTCACTTACTCGCCGAACATTGAGCAGATGAACAGCAACTCGCAGAGTTGTCCGACTCGACGTACTTGCTAGGCGCTGCGCTAGCACCTTCCTCCCCGTCGTCTTCCTCGCTCCGCCCGTGGTGCCGATGAGCGAATGATAGCCCGAACCGCGTCGATGGCGTGATGGCCCCAGTGAGAGAAGAAGTCGAAGCGCCACTGCCAGGTCACAGAGTACAATACTCCCCCGCGGCACTCGAACACAGCCTGGGGTCCCGGGCTTAAGTCACAGCAGATGGCAGCGAGACCATCGGCGAGCGTACCGTTCAGAGGTCGTCGGTCTTGAGCTCATCCGATGCGGGCAGCTCCAGGTCGGCGAAAACGGTGCCGCTGCTGCGGGCGTGTTCATGTTCTGTGCGGTTCACGGTTAGGTCCCTTTCGGGCGCTACGCTGCTCTGGAGCTGGCGGGCAACTGCTAGCCGACTCTGGACGCCTCGCCAACAACAGCGAACTCAGTCGCGTTGGGATCGTAGGGACTCCCAGCGACATCGCCCCATCGCTCCACGACCCGCAGCCCACCGTCGGCGAACTCCCCGTCAAGCGCCGCGGGCGTGAAGCACTGAAGCCAGTTGAAGATACGGCGTATCCGATCGCGCTCAACGATGGTGTACTTGTCGAGCAGGAGGTGCTCGCGTTCGTACTTGCAAGTATTCAGGAAGCCGAAGTACGCCTCTGGCGACCAGAAGCCGCCCATGAGATCTGGCGCGTAGGTGACTGTCTCTTCCCGCGTGTCGAGCATCGTCAGTGAGTACGCATCGAGCAGGATCTGACCGCCCGGCGCCAGGAGGGAGCGGAACTTGCGCAACAGTACACTGCGCTGTTGCGGGCTGAGCGCACAGAAGTCGCACATGATCATGACGATGAGATCGAACCGATGCTCCGTCTCGAAGTCGAGGTAGTCGGCCTGCACGTACTCGATCTGAAGCCCCTCCCGTTCGGCCTGCTCACGCGCGTAACGCAGCGAGGTGGCGGAGAAGTCGATCCCGGTGACATCCGCGCCCTTCCGCGCCAAACGCTGCGCGTAGAGGCCGGGCCCACAGCCGAAGTCAGCGACCTTCGATCCGGGAACGAGACCAAAGTGCGACACGATCCACTCGGCCGAACGATCGAGGAACTCGGGGTTTCGTGAAGCAGCATCGATCGTCGGGTCGAGGTGGAAGGCGAGCATTTTCTGCGAGGTGTGCGCATCGGTCCACAGGTCGCGCGCCGTGTACTGCTCGAACGGCTTCGGACGACGATTGACTTCACAGAGGAACTCGAACAACGGTGTCTCCTTTAGTCGCATCTCCGGCTGGACGCGCAACCTGCAGTTGATGTTCTTGAGGATATTACCTACTTCGGCTGCGAGGGTGCACGGACCCCATTCATTGCACCTTTCAGCGTGGTCAGGGTTCCGGTTCCCGCGCATACCGTAGACCAACGACAACCGTCACCACGACTGTGATGAACACGAATGCGCCAGGCCGCGGCGCTCTCTCGAAACGCCGGAGCGGAACAGCACGACCATGAAAGCGAAGAGGCATGCCGCGAGCACCGTGAACGCCGGCCGAAAGTACCTCACAAACCCCAGCGGACCCTCATTGAGCTCCTCCGTTGCCAGCATCGTCTCGAACTCGGTGTCGTTGGCCTTGTAGCCGACATCGCCCAGCTCCTCCGGAATCTCATCGCTGAGCCACGCCGTTGGCTTCTGGATGGCCGGGCTGACGATACCGGCCATCGACTCCCATTCGGGATCGGCCGGAAGCACGAAGACCCCGACGACCTTGAACGTCTTCGCGCTGACGCGGACGTGCTGACCGACCGCCACGGCCAGCTTGGCCGCGGCGGCCTCCGAGAGCGAGACCTCAGCGGCAGCGGACGGGTGTCGACCCGCCACCAGCAAGCCGAACTGGGTACTGGACGGATCGGCCGAGACCGAGTCGGCGCCGACTCTCAACCGGGTCACTTCCGCGGAACAGCCGCCGGCGACGGCGAGAACGTCGTCGGTCTGTACCGCAACCGCACCCCTGACACGTTCTCCGGCCTTGTCGAGTACGATTTTTTTATAGTGGAAACCGCGGTTTCTTGAGACGACCGATGCGTGCGCCTGCTGCATCGCAGCAACCTGCTTCAGCCCCTCCTGTGACGGATCAACCTCGTCTCTCTTTTCCCACCCCATTTGACGTTGAGCGCATAACCGGTGTCGCGAAGCAGCGACTGAGTTGACGCGCTCGTTAGCAAGTTTGGCCTCACTTTTGCCACGCGAACCGTGCAGACACGACCTCCGAGTCAAACAGCGCGACGAGTGGGTGCTGCGAGGCTGTTCTCCCAGATCCCCCAGGAGGCAATGCGAGCGAGAAGATGGCGACGTACACCTCTCGCCGCGACCGAACGTGAGCGAGGTACCAGTAGCGCATCATGAAGCGAACGCCGGTTTCCTCGACCTCCTCGAGAGAGATCGCGAGTGCGCTACCGTTCGGCAGTTCCCGGGGCGGCGCGTCGGAGTCAAAATTGGCTTTCAGCGCATCGATGGCTCTCGGCCGCGTCAGGCGAGAGGGCGGCTTGAACGTGAGTACATCAAGCCGAAGTGTCGTATCTGGATCGTCCGGCGGGAAGAAGATGTTGCCGTTCCCATCCGGATCTGGCTCGGCGCGCCAGTCGTCTGGGACTTTGAACTCGAGTGCGCCACCCCTGGATGTGACAGTCTTCATGTGACCTACCTTGCTAACGTTGGACGCATGAACTGCAAGTTAAGGCTGCGGTCCGCTGTACCCTCCTACAGTTTCAAGTCTTGGTTTGCCTGTCCAGCATGCTTGTTAGACACACCGTACCATCTAGCCAAAGAGTGCGGCACTGCCTGCGACTATCGACCCACTCACCTCAGGCCTCCCACGTATCCTCCGGTGCCGGACAATCAGCTTGCGGCCGCGGTCTCGGTTTACGGTCTACCAGAAGAGACGCGGCGAGTCCGGCGACCAGGGACATTACCAGCACGGCGCCGCCGACGAGGACGGCAAGCAATGCGCCACCGAAATCCGCGTCGTGTTGAGCTCCGGCCAGCCCGAAGAGGATGTTCAGTGACAGCCAGACCACGAGCCAGAGCGCGCCCAACCACCGACGGTGCCTCCAAAACGTCCAGGCCGTGGTGAGCACAACTCCGAGAACCAGTATGACGATGAGAATGGGTCGCCCCGGGTTTGACGGAGGCTCCGTTTCTTGGAGGATCGTATCCTCGAAGGAAGGAGTCAGCAGTCCATGGCCAGACCATCGAAGTACCCGCCGGAGTTCCGAGAGTGTGCCGTACGCATAGCGCGTGAGTCGGAGCGTCCCATCGCCGCCGTCGCGCGCGACCTCGGCATCCACCACGAGACCCTCAGGGTCTGGGTGCGCCAGGACGAGGCCGACGACGGCACGCGGTCTGATCGCCTGACCACCGCCGAGCGCGAGGAGCTGACCCTGCTCCGCCACGAGGTGCGCGACCTGCGCCGTGCAAACGAGATCCTCAAGGCGGCGAGCGTGTTTTTCGCCCGCGAGCTCGACCAACCCCGGCCGAGGTGAGCGCCTTCATCGATGAGCATCGCGCGCGCTTCGGGGTCGAGTCGATCTGCCGGGAGCTCGAGGTGTCCGCCAGCGCCTACCGCGCCAGGCGCACGCGCCCACCGTCGGCCAGGAGCCTGCGCGACGCCTTCCTGTTGGCGCAGATCCGCCGCGTGCACGATGAGTCGTTCGGCGTCTACGGCCAGCTCAAGACCTGGGACGAGCTGAACGACACCGGCATCGCGGTCGCCCGCTGCACCGTGGAGCGCCTGATGCGCAGGTACGGCATCGTCGGCGTCGGCCCAGCCAAGACGAAGAAGACCACCCTCCCCGGGCCGGCGCCGGTGCCCGCGCAGGACCTCGTGCGCCGCGACTTCACGGCGAGCCGTCCCGACGAGCTCTGGCTCGCCGACTTCACCTACGTGCGCACCTGGGAGGGCTGGGCCTACCTGGCCGTCGTGATCGACGTCTACACGCGGCGCATCGTCGGCTGGCAACTCGCCCCGCACATGCGCCAGAGCCTGGTGACGGATGCCTTTGAGATGGCCCTCTCTGCCCGTCAGGAACATGACGGCAAGCTCGTGGCGCACAGCGACAACGGTTCGCAGGGTGAATTCAAGCGGTCGTCGCAACACCTCGACTGTGAGGAGTTGCGATGGGACTGGGAAGGGCTCGACGCAGCAATCGCGCGCTGCGTCCTCCGATGCGCTCGCCGGGTCGGCCTCCGGGCTGGCG
>Ga0228536_1000150_pt1 | contig 183037 bp, 173 predicted proteins | sample SJ1Smetagenome_FD_168611 | JGI IMG/M metagenome (GOLD analysis project Ga0228536, IMG submission 168611) | Enriched culture of PCE-dechlorinating microbial communities from Ithaca, New York, USA - SJ1.S | ecosystem: Engineered > Modeled > Simulated communities (microbial... > Unclassified... | reverse complement strand
TGGATTATGGATTACAACGAGAGGCGACCCCATGACGCGCTGGAAAATATGACGCCTCTCGAAGTTATGCAAAAATATACCGGAAACTCTACTTTTAAACTGTCTGCTTTATAGGGAAGCTTACGGGGGACCTTTATTCTGCGGAATTAAGTTTAAAAGAACTTAGAATTGATATAGGTTTGTGAAGTTTAAACTGAGGAGCAATTTCAAAAGAACAGAGCGCCGTTATTAAAAAAATAATAACTGAATTACGCAACGAAGAAAGAAAAGCTAACATAGAACTAGAAACGGCTGAAATACTAAAAGCTTCTTCATCTGGGGGTAAGTTTCAGAAATCGGGTAATATTGCCGACTTTTATATGAAGCGACACGGGGTCGAGTATTATTTTGAGATTAAAACAGTAAAGCCTAACATTGATGTATTTGAAAAAAGCAAAACAAAATTATTAGAATGGATTGCAAGAAAACGTTCACCAATAAAAGTATTTCTTGCTTTCCCGTATAATCCTTATCATCCTGAGCCATACTCTCGTTTTACAGAAACCGGCATGATGGATTCGCCAAATGATTTCTTGGTTGGTGAACAATATTGGGACTTCATAGGCGGCAAAAACACTTTTACTCAATTACTCGAAACATTTGATGGAATTGGCAAGGAATACAAAGAAAAGTTGCAAGAAAAGTTTAAGAAAATTGCCAGCGAGAAAATTAATTCATATTAGGGAACGATGCGATTTTATCTAGAATAGGTTTGTGATCGGGCAGCATTTTTATTCTTGACATTTCGTTTAATTGAAAAAAGGTGGCGGCAAGCAGTGACAAGCAAAGCGACAAACTGGTTTACGAGCTATACTGTTTGACGCCCGAATAAATCGCCATCTTATTTATTGTTTCTGGATTCCCCGGTCTACCGGCATGCGCCGGTCTGTGAGCCGGGGAATGACAATCAGCGCAATCGCCATCGTTGAAGTGCAAGGATGTATCCGGAGCGTTTTGGGAAACGCACCCTACAATACACAAAGATCCATTATTACATGTAGGGATTGATCCCCTCGGCAATGCCCTGCATGCGCTGGGTTTCCCTGCCGGGCGTAGCTGTGGGGCAGACAATATCGGGGTTTTTACCAGTCGCGGTACCGGCCACTGAGCCAATATATAGTTGACTTTCTCCAAAAAGTACAATAAAACGATACTTACTGGAGATAATATGCACAAGAATCATCAAACCATCATGCACGAACTGCGGGATTACGCTTCGCCCAAAGCTAGGCTTACCCGAATGATCAAGTCCGGCGATGTGATTCAGGTGCGCCAGGGTATCTTTCTGGACGGCAAGGAGAAAAACGCTTATTCCCTCAAGAGTCTGGCGGCTGTCATCTATGGCCCGTCTTATATCTCCTTTGAATACGCGCTTGCCCATTACGGACTGATTCCGGAGCGGGTGCAGGCTGTTACATCGGCGGCTTACAATAAAAACAAGAATCGTCATTTTTCCACACCGCTGGGTGATTTCTATTATTACTATCTGCCGGCTGCGGTTTTTCCCTACGGCGTTGTGCTGGGTTCGGAAAATGAGCAGAGCTATCTGATGGCCACGCCGGAAAAGGCGCTTTGCGATATGCTCTACAAGACACGAGGCATCGGCAGCATCAAAGCGCTGCGGGCGTTGCTTTTTGAGGACTGGCGAATGGAGCGCGAGGCTCTGCTTTCTCTGGACAGGGAAAGCATTATGTTTCTTGCTCCGCTTTACAAAAAGAAAATATTCCGGCTGCTTTTGAAATGGCTGGAAGGAGAAGCCAACCATGCGTAGCGCCCTGGCCGACATGCTTAAAGCGTATGATTGCCGCACGGCGGATGATTACCGTCACGCGCTCAACGAAATCGTTCAGGAGATTGCTTTGCTCGGGCTTTATCGCGGCGGTTTTTTCACACATGCCGCGTTTTACGGCGGGACGGCCCTGCGCGTCTTTTACGGCCTGGATCGTTTTTCCGAAGATCTGGATTTTTCTCTAACGAAAAGCGACAAGAAATTTGATCTTTCTTCCTTTACGCAGGCTGTGCAGGATGAACTGGGCGCCTACGGTCTGGACATGACCGTTCAGGAAAAAATGAAGCAGAATGATTCGCCCGTCAAATCGGCCTTTATCAAAGGCGGCACGCAGATTCATATTGTGAAAATTGCGTCGGTTCAACCGCCGGTGACAGGTATTAATCCCCGGGAGCAGTTGCGTATCAAACTGGAAGTAGATACCCAGCCTCCGTCCGGTGCAACGTTTGAAATGAAATATCAGTTGCGACCTGTGCCTTATTCGGTGCGTATTTACTCGCCTTCTTCGCTTTTTGCCGGAAAAATACACGCGCTGCTTTGCCGATCATGGAAAACGCGAGTCAAGGGGCGTGATTTTTATGATTATATCTGGTTTTTATCACAATCAATCCCTGTCAATGTCAGGCATCTGGCCGAGCGGATGAAGCAGACCGGCCATCTTCCCGCCGATGCGGTGTTATCTGAAAAGGATTTGAAGAGCCGTCTGCACAAACGCTTTGCATCGGTTGATTTTGCTCAGGCTAAAAAAGATGTGCTGCCGTTTATAAAAAACAGCGAAGCGGTGAAGCTGTGGTCTGCCGATTTCTTCTCGACCATTACGGACGACAAACTGAAAATTGAAAAGTCAAAAAAGAATGCCTGATTTTATTTTCGGAGACCAGATTGAAAAAGCGGCTTTAAAGCTGCTCAAAGATCCATTATTGCATGTAGGGATTGATCCCTTTATCTTAAAATTTTATTTATTTTAATTAATCAAAGATTTTTGCCAACTGCCATTTTTTACGCTTTTTCCAGTTTCCCTTATGGTAGGCGTAGCTGGCAAGCAATGGCAAAACAGTGGTAGCTTCCGCATAAACCATTTGCTCGCATGATGAATCCACTTTACCCCAGGAGTTTGCTTCCTTGAGCGTAGAGCTGGAGCATGCCCCGTCGCGCACATCGGCTACCGTTATTTGAACCGCGTATTTATGCATCGGCACTTTCTTGCCCAGTACTTCGGCGCAGACAACCGTATCCTGGGCGAAATTTTTTGGAACGCCGCCCCCGATCATTAATAAACCGCTTTTACCTGCTTTGATTTTGATCATGGTCAGTTCCATGAAGTCTTTCACCGAGTCGATGGTAATATGATTTCTTTTGCGTTCGTATTGATGCAGAACAAGTCCGAAACCCGCCGAACTGTCGGAAAATGCCGGGCAGAAAATCGGCACATTGTTTTCGTACGCGGCCTGCACGAGTGAATTCTTCTTTTTGGAGTGTTTTTTTAAATATTTTCCCATTTCAGCAATGAACTCACGTGAAGAATAGGGACGCGGTTCCAGATTGTCGGCGATTTTCTTAATTGTGCGATCACAGGCTTGTAGCTGTTCTTCGTCTATATAAGTATCATAGATACGATCGATATAAAGTTTACGCAGCAATTTGTCATCAACGAAAGGGGTGCCCTGGTAATGTTTGAAACCGAGAGCTTCGAAAAAATCCATGTCCACAATTGACGCGCCGGTGGCCACAATTACATCCACCATATTGTTTTTTACCAGGTCAACATACACCTGCATACAGCCGGCGGCGGAGGTTGACCCGGCGATCGTAAGTATAATTGCGCAGTTCTTTTCTCTGAGCATTCTGTCGTAAATATCGGCGGCACAAGCCAGATCCCGTGCGGAAAAAGACATTTTTCCCATGGCGTTAATCATTTTCACGGTGTTGATGGATTTGATGTCAATGTGCTCCACCGGCTTATTCAGTAGGTTCTTCTTTTTCATTAAGTTTGATTCTCCTTGGTTTAATACCTGAGGAGATTATTAGAACAAGGATGATTAAAAGTCAATCTGAAGTCGTTTGTTAGGGGGCAAAATCAAACTTGTTTTACCTGAAAATATTTGATACTCCACAACGCATGATGGGGCTGGCGCAGGAAATAATTACTGTTTCGCAACTAAATGAAAACATTAAATATATCCTAGAGGAAACTTTTGGTTTCGTTTGGGTGGAAGGGGAGATATCCAATCTGCGTCGGCCGCAGTCAGGGCATGTCTATTTCACGCTCAAAGATGACAAAAGCCAAATCAGGGCTGTTTATTTCAAACAGTTTGGGCGTTACCGGCAGGGAGTTTCTTTTGAACTGGAAGAAGGCCTGCATATCCTTTGCCGGGCCAAAGTAAGCGTTTACACGCCGCGCGGCGAATATCAACTAATCGTGGAGAGTGCAGAGCCCAGAGGCGTCGGCGCGCTGCAGAAATTATTTGAGCAGCTTAAAGTCAAGCTTGCCGCTGAAGGTTTGTTCGACGAAAAATATAAAAAAACTATCCCGTTTTTGCCGAGGATAATCGGCGTGATAACTTCGCCGAGCGGCGCCGTAATCAAGGATATATTGAATATTATGGCAAGGCGGTTTCCCTCCGTCGATTTGATTATCGCCCCAGTGCGGGTGCAGGGCGCTGAAGCAACGCGGGAAATTGTTCAGGCCTTGCGCAATTTACATGCTGACGGAAGGACGGAGGTAATCATTATTGCACGGGGGGGAGGCTCGCTGGAAGATTTGGCTCCCTTTAACGATGAGATGCTGGCCAGGGAAATTTTTCATTCTTCTATCCCCATCGTGTCCGCTGTTGGTCATGAAACTGATTTTACCATCTGCGATTTTGTGGCTGATCTGCGCGCCCCCACGCCTTCCGCCGCCGCGGAATTGGTCGTGCCGGAAAGAGAAGAATTGCTGAAAAAATTACAGAAATTGGATGACAGAATAAAGGTGGGCTTATTGCGGTGTGTTGAAGAAAAAAAAGATGAGCTCGACGAGCTTAAAACAAGACTCAGGGATCCGCGCCGGTTGTTGGCGGGTTGGCAAATTCATTTGGATGTTTTGAGAGACCGGCTGAAGACCGCTTTCCATCATATAGAAAAAAACCTGTATACGGATCTGCGTCAGCGGGAATTACGTCTTCTGCATCAGAGCCCCGCCAGAAAAATAGAAGAAAAAAAAGAAAAAATAAACAATATCGGAAGAAATATGCGGAGAATATTTTCCGGTCGTTTAGCGTTTTATAACGAGCAGCTGCGGAGAACAGCGGTTGTTTTGGAATCATTAAGTCCCTTGAATGTTTTGCGGCGTGGGTACAGTATTACGCGCGGCATGGCCGGAAATGCGGTTATTCGTCGGGCGGATGAGTTGAGAGTGGGAGATGATGTTAACATACGGCTGGCCGAGGGAAGTATCGACGCCAGGGTGAAAAAAGTATCACGGGGGTAAAAAATTATGGCCAAGGAAAAATTTGAAGACGCGCTGCAGAAGCTGGAAGATATAGTAAGAAAACTGGAAACAGGCGACATGCCGTTGGAAGAAGCCATGAAATCCTTTGAGGAAGGCGTTAAGCTTGTCCGTTTTTGTTCCGCCAAGCTGGAGGAAACTCAAAGGCGGGTGGAGATGTTGTTGGGGAAAGAGGATTCGCTGCGGACGAAATGTTTTCAGGAAGAAGACAGTGATGGAAAAGGATGAGGAGTTTTTAAAAGCTTATCTGCAGGATCGAAAAAAGTTGGTGGAGGAAGCTCTGCAGGGCTTCCTCGCGCCCCACGGAAACGGCCCGTCAGAAATTTATAAAGCGGTTCATTACAGCGTTTTCGCCGGCGGCAAGAGGATTCGGCCGATTTTGTGCCTTGCCGCCGTGGATGCGGCGGGAGGCAATCTGGCACCGGCCATACCGGTCGCCTGCGCGCTCGAATTGATTCACACTTATTCCCTGATACATGATGATTTGCCGGCGATGGATAATGACGATTTCCGCCGCGGCAAGCCGACCAGCCACAAAGTTTTCGGCGAAGCGTTGGCCATTTTAGCCGGTGACGCGCTGCTTACCGAAGCTTTTGTCCTTTTATCGAGGACGGGAAAAATAATGTTGCCTGCCGAAAAACGCCTGAGCGTGATTCGGGAAATAGCTTACGCCGCCGGTATTTCCGGTATGGTGGGAGGGCAGGCCCTGGATATTTTATCCGAAAACATGAATTCTGATGAAAATATTTTGAGCGAGATTCATCGGCGCAAAACAGGCGCGTTGATCGTTGCTTCGGTGAAAGCGGGTGCGATTGTATCCGGTGCCGGTAAAAATAAAACGCTGGCGCTGTCCCGCTATGGTCTGAACTTAGGTCTGGCTTTTCAGATTGCGGATGACATTTTGAACGTGACGGGGGATAGCGCGATAATGGGCAAGAAAACCGGTAGTGACGTAGCGCGCGGCAAACTCACCTATCCGTCCGTGCTGGGGATGGACGCGGCGAGGCAGAAATTACAATATCATGTGGATGAGGCGATTGCGAGTCTTACCGCCTTTGACGAACGGGCTCGGCCTTTGCGCGTGATTGCCCGCTATATCGAAAATAGACAAGAATAAATTTTGCACCGGAAGGGCCTTTATTTTGGTCAAACAACAGGAAACGGTAGATTACAGCGTCTTGCAGAAAATTGAATTTCCGCAGGATTTAAGAAAACTCAGTATCGCCGAGCTGAATACGTTGGCGCAGGAAATAAGAAGGCTCATCATTGACACGGTTGCATTGCGCGGCGGTCATCTGGCCTCATCACTGGGTGCGGTGGAATTGGCTCTGGCCCTGCATTTTGTGTTTAATACGCCTCAGGACAAAATTATCTGGGATGTCGGTCATCAATCCTACGCGCATAAAATCATCACCGGCCGCAAAGAAAGCTTTTCCTCGTTGCGCTTGCGGGGGGGCATAAGCGGCTTTCCCCGGAGAGAAGAAAGCATTTATGATGTTTTTAATGTCGGGCACAGCGGAACGTCGATTTCCGCGGCGGCGGGGTTTGCGCAGGCTAAGTGTTTGAAAGGCGAGAAAGACAAAATAATCGCCGTTATCGGGGACGGTTCCATGACTACCGGGATGGCGTTTGAAGCGCTGAACTGGGCCGGTGACAGCAAGAAAGACATGATCATTGTTCTCAATGATAATGAAATGTCCATTTCCCCCAACGTCGGCGCCCTCTCTTCCTACCTGAACCGCATAATGACGGGTCACAGAGTAACGAAATTTAAAGCTGATGTTAAGGGGTTTTTAAAGAATATTCCCGGCATTGGTGAGCATATCGTCAAATTCTCAGAACAAATAGAAGAATCACTGAAGACGTTTGTCGTGCCGGGCGGTCTTTTTGAAGAAATGGGATTCACTTATGTTGGCCCGCTTGAAGGACACAGGCTTGATTACCTGATTAAGAATTTTGAAAACGTCAAGAACTTGGAAGGACCGGTGCTTGTTCACGTTATCACCCAAAAAGGCAAAGGTTATAAATTTGCCGAGGAAAAACCGCTCAGTTATCACGGCATTGCTCCCTTTGATGTGGAAACCGGACAGACTTTAGCTTCTGCCAGCGTGTTTCCTTCCTATACGGAAGTATTCGGCAAAACGCTGATTGAGCTTGCTCAGGAGAATCAACGACTCGTCGCCATTACCGCCGCCATGTGTGAAGGAACGGGATTAGAAAAATTTCGTCAGGTTTTTCCCGAGCGCCTGTACGATGTGGGTATTGCCGAGCAGCATGCGGTGACCTTTGCCGCCGGATTGGCTGTGGAAGGATTTCTTCCGGTGGTCGCCATTTATTCAACATTCCTCCAACGCGCCTATGACCAGATTCTTCATGATGTCTGCCTGCAGAAGCTTCCTGTTGTTTTTGCCATTGACCGCGCCGGCTTTGTCGGCGAAGACGGCGCGACCCATCAGGGTATTTTTGATTATTCCTATTTGCGTTCCATTCCCCATTTGATTGTCATGGCGCCTAAAGACGAAAACGAGCTGAGGCACATGCTCAAGACAGCCGTTAGTTGCGGTTCTCCTGTGTCGGTGCGCTACCCGCGCGGCAGGGGCGTTGGGGCGAGGATGGATAAAGAACTGAAAGTTTTGCCGATAGGCAAGGGGGAAGTGCTGCGCAGAGGTTCCGATTTGGTCGTCATAGCCATTGGTGCGACGGTTTACCCGGCCGTGGCCGCCGCGGAGACAGTGGCCGCCGAAGGCATCGAGGTCGAAGTAATCAACGCCAGGTTTGTAAAGCCGCTCGATAAAGCGCTGATATTAAAAACAGCCGCGTCATTTAAAAAGATGATCATCGTGGAAGAAAATGTGCTCCAGGGAGGTTTCGGCAGCGCCGTTTTGGAGGTGCTGGCCGAGAAGAATGTGAGTGATGTGCAAGTAAAACGACTCGGAATCGCCGATGAATTTGTCGAGCATGCCACGCAGGCCCAATTACGCCACCAATACGGTATTGATGAAGATGGTATCATTCGGGCGATAAAAGAGATGGCGAAATGAAATTTCGCTTTACCCTTATTCTTAAATTGAGATGAGTGCGGATAAAATTCGGTTAGATAAACTTCTGGTTGAACGCGGAATCGCGCCCACCCGGGAAAAGGCGCGCGCCTTGATTTTGGCCAGGGCGGTAAAAATCAATGAAAGCTATCCGGACAAAGCCGGCACGCTTGTCGCCGCCGATGCTCAAGTGCAAATAATGGGTGAAGATAATCCTTACGTGAGCCGTGGCGGTCTGAAGCTGAAGGGAGCATTGGATGACTTTAATCTGGATGTCCGGAACATGGTTGTTTTTGATATCGGGGCTTCTACCGGAGGTTTTACGGATTGTCTTCTGCAGTCGGGAGCACGCAAAGTTTACGCGCTGGATGTCGGTTACGGGCAGCTGGCGTGGAAATTACGCCAGGATGAGCGGGTGGTCGTAATCGAACGCACGAATATCCGCTATTATGACGGACATCATTTACAGGAAGCGCCGGAACTGGCGACCATTGATGTTTCCTTCATTTCCCTGAAGATTGTTTTGCCGCCTGTGATAAATTTGATTGCGGACAAGGCTTCAGTACTGGCTCTGATTAAGCCTCAGTTTGAAGCGGGAAGAAACGAAGTGGGCAAAAATGGTCTGGTGAAAGACGCCGCCATTCATGAACGGGTGATAAAAGAAATTGCGGATTTCAGTCGTGGGCTGAATCTGACGGTAGAAGGCACCCGTGTATCTCCCTTATTGGGCCCTGCGGGCAATAAAGAATTTTTTATTTTACTGAGGAAAAAATAAATTAGTGGAAATAAAACTTGCCAGGACTGCCGGTTTTTGCATGGGCGTGCGGCGCGCGGTGGATATCGTGCTGGAGATAGCCCAGCATGAAACCGGGCGTGAAATTTATACCTACGGCCCCCTGATTCATAATCCGCAGACCATCGAGTTGCTCAAAAGCCGCGGAATTAAACCGGTAAAAAGTATTGATGAAATTGCCGACAAAAAAAACTCCGTGCTCGTCATCCGGGCGCACGGCATCGCTCCTGCCGAACGGAAAAAAATCAAGGCCAGCGGGGTAAAAATAATTGATTGCACCTGCCCGAAAGTCGGTTACGTGCAGGCCATAATAAAAAAGCATACCTCTCTGGGGTATACGGTAATTATTGTCGGCGACAGGGAACATCCGGAAGTTGATGCTCTTTTAGGTTACGCCGGCGGTCAAGGTATCGCCCTGAATTCACTTGAAGATGTTGAGAAATTACCGCCCCTGGGCCGTGTTTGTGTTGTTGCTCAAACCACGCAGACTTCCGGCGATTACAATTTAATCGTAGACAAAATAAGGCGTATCTATCCCGATGCCGTGGTTTTCAACACGATTTGTTCTTCCACACAGGAACGGCAGGCCGAAGTTGTGGCACTGGCACGCGAGATGGACGCCGTTTTTATTGTCGGCGGCAGAAACAGCGCCAACACCAAAAGGCTGGCGGATCTGGCACGTCGGACAAATAAGCCGGTTTTTCAAATCGAGACAGCGACGGAAATGGAAAACATTAAATTGAATTCTTACGATCGCGTCGGTGTTTCCGCCGGTGCTTCCACACCCAACTGGATTATTGATCGTGTTATGGATAGAATTGCCGCCAGTCGAATAGCGAGGCCCAAGACAACGTGGTTTTTGATGAAGCTTTGGGTGTTGGCGATTAAGGCGGATATTTATTCCGCTCTCGGTGCCGGTTGCTTGTGTGCCGCCGTAGTGCTGTTGCAGAAAAAAAGCGTTCAAATTCCGGATATCGCCCTCGCCGCTTTTTTCGTTTACGGCATGCATGTTTTGAACAGATTGATTGGCCGCGTTCCGGTCAGTATCATCGGCTCTTTTCGGGAAGAAATTTACGTGCGACATTCCAAACTTTATCGGAACGTAGCCATTCTTTCCATCACTGTCGCTCTGGTGCTGGCTTTTATAAAAGGCCTTGTCCCTTTTATTTTTCTTTTGCTTATGTCTGTTGCCGGCATTCTGTATAATATGAGAATACTGCCCGATAAATGGCGTTTCCAAAGCCTCAAAGACTTACCGGGTTCGAAGAATATTTTTATTGCTGCGGCTTGGGGGATGGTAACGGCGGTTTTACCGGTGTTGAATACCGAATATTTTTTCTATCCGGGTATGGCAGTTGGTTTCGGTTTCACTTTCGGGATAGTTTTTATCCGTTCAGCGATATCTGATATTTTAGAAATGCAGAGCGATAAGCTGATCGGACGGGAAACTATTCCCGTGCTGGTCGGTAAAACGGGAACAAAAGTTATTCTTAACATTATTTCTGCGGCACTGTTTGCCGTGCTTGTTTTTTCTTATTTTGCCGGCTGGACGTCAGCGCTCGGTCTTTTTTTGCTCACCTGTGTATTATATATGTGGATTTGTTTGAGTCTTTGTGATAGAAAATCCGGACTTTCAGGGGCGGTTACTGAAGGACTTCTGGAAACTGTTTATATTATCGCGGGTTTATGCGTTGTTGTTTGGTCTTTTTTTTGAGAGAAGGATTCTTAAGAAGAAGGAGAGGTTAATATCCGGTGACCAGAAAATCGTATATAATATGTATTCTAGTCGTTTGCGTTTTTGCGCTGACTGCTTGCGTTAGTTTGCGTTTTTCGCAGGTGGACCCTGCCGCCAGGGATTTTCATCCGCAAAGTATAGCTATTTTAAATGCTGACGTCGGGCCTTATGAGGAAGCAAAAGGTATTGTCGAAAAGGTTGTTGCGGATGTTCTCAGGGAAAAAAGATGGTTTTCCCTCGTGGTTGATAATCAGAGTTTAAATAACCAGATTCAGGCCAACGAAGAACTGCGCAACGCGATGAATGAATATCTTTCCAAATTGAAGGCATTAAATTTTTCCGATCCGTACTTAAGCAGAAAGATTGGCGAAATAATCAAGGCGGATGCTTTCTTGATAGTTTCTGTCGATATTTGGAAATACATGGTGGAGGACGATAAAAAAATTGCCAAGGTAAGCATGGGGATGAAGCTTTATGAGACGGTTACCGGGCAGGTTATGTGGAAGGCGGGACATCACAGGGCGGAAAGTTACATGTTGATTAAGCCGGAATTGTCGAAAGTGGCGGGCAAGGTGGCAGACGATATGTTCGGGTATATGCCACGTTAAGAAGCTGGTCGAATATTTGTCAAAATTGAGGAGAGCACAGATGAAAGAACAGGTGCAAAAAGCTATAGAACTCATCAGGCCCGGCCTGCAGGCTGACGGCGGTGATGTGGAGCTTGTTGACGTCAGTCCGGACGGCGTGGTTAAGGTTAAGTTGACCGGCGCTTGTCAGGGTTGTCCGATGTCACAAATGACTCTGAAAATGGGCATAGAAAAGATAATTAAAAACCAAGTTCCGGGCATTAAAGAGGTTGTGTCCGTTTAGTGATCAGTTCGCTGGGGACATCGGTCCAAAATGATGTGAGACTTGAAAGAGTTTGTCTCAGAAGCGAAATCACTGGATTTTGCGTAAAAAATTTGTTTGTAAAAACAGGGAAAGCGTTAAGGAAATAATTTTTTGTAAAAGGAGAAGAAAGTCATGGCGTATGTGATTACTGATGAATGCATCGCTTGCGGTTCCTGTGAAGGTGAATGCCCTGAGGGCGCTATTTCGGAGGGCGAGGAAAAATATGTTATTGACCCCAAGCTTTGCAATGATTGCGGAAACTGTGCCGAACAATGTCCGGTGGAGGCGATTGTGCCGGGAGATGAAAAGTAAACGAAATAATTAAAGGCGGACAAATACGGTCAAATCGTCAGAGAGAAGATTTGACCATGCACGTCTTGCTTATAAACACTAAAAAGTAAATCTGTCTATTCTGAAAATCGCGTTGGCTGGCGGGTAACTTGCAGCATTTTCTCATTTGATTGTACAGCGGGGGCTAGGCTAATGAAAGGATTGATTACCTTCGAAGGCATTGAAGGTTCCGGTAAATCGACTCAAATGAGGCTTGTGGCCGATTTTCTACTGGAGAAAAAAATTCCGTTTTTTGTCACGTCGGAACCTTCCGGCACCGACATTGGTCGGAAAATCGGCGGTATTTTATTTGACAGAGGCCATCGTGACATGTGCGCGGAGACGGAATTGTTTTTGTTTTGTGCTGCCCGGGCGCAGCATGTACGGGAGGCGATTGTTCCCGCGTTAGAGGCGGGCAAGATTGTTTTATGTGACCGTTTTTCTGACGCCACCTATGCCTATCAGGGCGCTGGCCGGGGACTGAGCGGGGAATTCATAAAAATTGTCAATGACTGGTCATCGCTGCGACTTAAACCTGATTTAACACTGCTCTTTGACTTGCCGGTGGAGATGGGGCTGCAAAGGGCGATTAAGCGGAATGATTCTCTGGCAGATTCATCTTCCTCCGACAGATTTGAGAGGGAAAATGTCCTTTTTCATGCACGGGTTCGCGAGGGATATCTAAGTATTTATAAAAGCGAGCCTGGACGCTTTCGTTTGATAGATGCAACGATGGATATAGAAACAGTTCAAAAAGAGGTGCGCAGCCATATTATGGCTTTTCTCAACGCGCATTAAAAATATTTTTGCCTTAAAATGTAATTTAATATGCCCTTTCGCGATATTTTCGGTCACGATAAGCAAATAGAAGTGCTTCAAAAAACATTGCTGCAGAAAAGGATAGGACATGCTTATCTTTTCAGCGGCATTTCTTCCATCGGTAAGAGAACGCTCGCGGTGGAATTCGGCCGGGCCTGTAATTGCGAAAAGTCAGGCCTGATTCACGATTCCTGCGGAGACTGCGTTTCTTGCCGGAAAATCAGCCAGAATATTCATCCTGATTTTTTTTCCGTCAAACCGGAGGGACAGTTTATTCGTATTAACGCTGTCCGCGAGATCCAGCAGCAGATGAATTTTAAGCCGCTGGAGGCTTCCTGCCGGATTTTTATTGTCGATGATGCCGATAAAATGAACGAGCAGGCGGCCAACGCTCTGCTCAAGACGCTGGAGGAGCCGTCGGCGGCAAATTTGTTAATTTTGGTTACCAGCCGCCCTTATTCTCTGCCCGCCACGATTCTATCGCGATGTCTGCATATGCGCTTTAATCCGCTGCGCCAGGATGACGTGGCCAAATTTCTTATGGAAAAAATGAAAATGGAAGAAAAAAGAGCCTTTTTACTGGCGTCTTTGTCTGGAGGCGCTATCGGCCGAGCTTTGAATTTGAACAACGAGGAGACAATGTCTTTTCGTTCCGATATCCTTGCCAAGCTTGCCGCTGTAAAAAAAGCCGAACCGTTCAGCATGATAAATTTTGCCTCTTTTTTGAATCAAGATAAAAAGAAGATCAAGGTTGCTTTGGATATAATCAGCGGCTATTTCCGTGACGTTTTGATTTACAAGGAGACAAAAAAGTCTCAAATGCTGATAAATCAGGATAAAATGGATTTTGTTGGTTCGGCAGCCGGTCGTTTATCCGGCGAGCAAATTCTCTGGAATATTGAGTCGGTGGAAGAGGCGCAGCGGTTTATTGAACGCAACAGCAACAAATTATTGACATTGGAAACAATGGCATTTAAGTTAAATTATTAAATTCAGGTGGAGTAAAAATTGCCAGTAAATATCGTCGGTGTAAAATTTAAAAAAGAAGGCAGGATTTACAGTTTCAACACTTCCGATAATATTGTCCGCGTGGGCGACCAGGTTATCGTAAATACGGAAAACGGCTTGTCGATGGGAATCGTCGTTACGGACGTTAGCAGATGCCCGGAATCGGCACTTCCGCCAAATCTTAAAAAAATAGTGCGTAAAGCAAGCGCTCAGGACATGCAGGAAAAAGAGGAGAATGAAAAACTGGAGGAAGAGGCCAAAAGGTTTTGTCAGGAAAAAATACAGGAACGGGGATTATCCATGAAGTTGATCGATGTGGATTGTCAGTTCGACAGAAGTAAAATAATTTTTTATTTTACCGCGGACAACCGGGTTGATTTCCGGGAGTTGGTTAAGGACCTTGTGCAGAAATTCAAAACACGTATAGAACTCAAACAGATTGGTGCCCGTCAGGAAGCCCGGATTTCAAAAGGTATGGGTATTTGCGGTCGAATAATATGTTGTGCGGGGATACTGCAGAATTTGGAAAGAGTTACAGTGAAAATGGCCAAAGAACAAAGTATGTCGCTCAATCCGGAAAAGATTTCCGGTTTGTGCGGGCGTCTGATGTGTTGCTTGGCTTTTGAGCATGAGGAATATCTCGGAGCCAAAAAAAACAAGCAGTCTGCGCAGGATGATACTGATAAACAGACGGATCAGATATTCCCGGAAGAAAAAGAAATTGAAGATTTGGAAAAAATGGATGAAGAAAACGGTTTTTCTTAATAAACAGTGAAAAGGTTTTTATATGTCGGAAGCTTTTTATATTACCACGCCTATTTATTATGTTAACGCTTCGCCGCATATCGGGCATGCCTACACGACTATCGTTGCGGATGTCCTGGCGAGGTTTTACCGTATGAGCGGAGTCGATACTTATTTCGTTACGGGGACGGACGAACACGGGGATAAGATAGCTGAAGCGGCAAAGCAGGCCTCGGTTACGCCGAAGGAATACGCGGATGGAATCAGCGCGCAGTTTCGCGCCCTGTGGCCTGAACTTGCCGTAGAACACGATTATTTCATCCGCACAACGGATAAGAACCATATCGAAACCGTACAGTATATTTTACAGAAGGTGTACGACGCCGGCGATATATATTTCGGCAGCTACGGCGGTTATTATTGTTTTGGCTGTGAAAGATTCTTGACCGAAAAAGAGATTGTGGAGGGTAAATGCCCGGAGCATGGCAAAGAACCTCAGTATATCGAAGAAAAAAACTACTTTTTTAAAATGAGCAAATATCAGGACTGGCTGATTAAACATATTAAAGACAATCCCGATTTCATCCGCCCAGAAAGATATCGCAATGAAGTTTTGTCTTTTTTGAAGGAACCACTGGAAGATTTGTGTATTTCCCGTCCCAAGACGCGCCTGCAGTGGGGCATTACTTTGCCGTTTGATGAAAACTATGTGACGTATGTGTGGTTCGACGCCTTAATTAATTATATCACCGCGCTTGCTTACCCCACAGGAGAAAAATTTAAAAAGTTCTGGCCTGTCGCCCAGCATCTCATCGCCAAGGATATTTTGAAGCCGCACGGCATTTACTGGCCGACCATGCTCAAAGCCGCCGGAATTGAGCCATACCGGCATCTCAACGTTCATGGATATTGGAATGTTGAGCAGAGTAAAATGTCCAAAAGTCTTGGCAATGTTGTGCGACCGCTGGATTTAAAAGATAAATACGGTTTGGATGCGTTCCGCTATTTTCTGCTACGCGACATGGTTTTTGGATTGGATTCCAATTTCTCTGAAGAAGCGTTTGTACAAAGATTGAATTCCGACCTTGCCAACGATTTGGGAAATCTGGTGAGCCGCGTCATTGCCATGGCGATGAAATATTGCGACGGTAAAGTTCCTCAGGGTGTTGCCGGAGATAAGGATTCAATGCTGCAAAATGCTGCGCAGGCCGCTGTCGCGGAAGTAAAGGCATCATTCGCGGACATGTCCTTGCATAAAGCGTTGATAGTCACCTGGGAGTTTATTAACACGGTCAACAAATATATCGTGGAAAAAGAACCGTGGGCGTTGGGAAAAGATTCATCAAAAAGGCAAGAATTAACCGGGATCATGTATGAATTACTCCTTGCGCTGCATGCGGTTGCGGTTTTGATATTTCCCTTTATGCCGCAATCGTCAGAAAAAATATTAAAGCAAATCGGTGCGGGTGATGGGCGGAAATTAAGTTTGGACAGTATAGGGAAAGAGGGTGTTTTGATTGCGGGCGGGACGTTGTCGAGAGGAGAATCATTGTTCCCCCGTGTTGAGATACCGAAGGAAAAACAGACGAACGAAAGGAAACGTGTCTTGACGGATACAAAACCGGAAATTGATTACGAAGACTTTTCCAAAGTTGATTTGCGTGTGGCACTGATACTGGAAGCGGAATTTGTTCCCAAATCAAGTAAACTCATCAAGCTTAAAGTGGATATTGGCGAAGCAAGAACGATTGTTGCCGGTATAGGCAAGGATTATAAGCCGGAAGATTTGATCGGCAAGAAAATTGTAATGGTCGCCAATTTGAAACCGGTAAAATTAATGGGAGTCGAGTCGTGCGGAATGCTGCTGGCGGCGCATGGAGAAGAAGGGCTTGTGTTGCTGACGGTGGATGGCGAAGGAGCGGCAGGAGCAAAGATTAGTTAGCGCTCTGATTCCGTGGGGCATCGATGGAAGAAGTCGGCGCTACTGATTTAAGAGGTTGTCGATTATATCTTTTTCAAAACCGTCAATGGCATTGCCCTTCAAGTGAAACGTTGGTGTTGCCCTTATTCCGGCCTGAGAGGCCATCTCCCGGTGAGTTTTTATCGTATCATCGGCTTTTTTGTCGTTACAAATGTTAAGCGGCGCGTTCTTGTCCAGTTTGCCGGACATTACATCTTCATAAGTTTTAACTTTATTTTCAGAACAGATGATATGCCTGATCTTTCTTTCCGAATCATGGGAAAGCGGAATTAAAAACACATAAACGGTTACATCCTTGCGCGCGGCAAAGTATTGGAAAGCCTGGCGGCAGTAAGGACAGTTGGGATCCGTAAATTCAATGACAGTTGTTTTTCCTTTACCTATTTTTAAGGCGCTTTCCAGCGGAAGTTTGGCCATTTTTGCCGCCATTTTCTTTGAGTTGCTTTCCCGGGTAAGATTTACACCGTCTTTGGTGATGATATTGCCGGTAATGACCACCTCTGCTTCAGGCATGAAATAATAAATCTGATTGCCGGTATAAACCTCATAAACACCTTTGATGGAAGTGGGGCTAATGCTCTCAAATTTATGTTGGGGGAAAATTTTTTTGAATGCTTCATCAACGGAGAGATTGCCGGCATCTGAGGAGAAAGGATAAAAAAGCAGAAAGCAACAAGCGAATAATATCTTTTTCATGTTTTGAATCCTTTTAAAAAAAATTTGGCGGAAGTGCATGGGAATCGAACCCACCCGGGACGGTTCTAGCGCCCCACACTGGATTTGAAGTCCAGGAGGCCCACCAGTGACCTTGGCACTTCCCCAGGGGAAAACTGTTGCGTAAATCTAACTTTAAAACATTGGTGTGTCAACAGGCAAAAAACATTGATACTAGACAGATAAAAATGAATCTGTTTTGAACAATGAATCATCCAGTAACTGAACAGTAACTTTATCGCCTTTTTTAATTTTTGTTTCTTTTTCGCCGAGAATAATTAGTGCGTTGGCTGTGACCATTGATTTCAGGATGCCGGAGCCCTGATTGCCGGTCGTCTTTACGATGTATTTGTCTTTTTCCCGCTTAACGATGGCACGCAGAAAATTTTTAACGCCTGCCTTCTTTTCCAGATTTTCCACGCTTATCGCTTTAAGAACGGGCCGGAAAATATTTCTATGACCCTGTATCTTCAAAAGATAGGGACGGACAAATTGTTCAAAGGAAACCATCGTGGAAACCGGATTTCCCGGCAGGCCAAACAAAGGGACTCCTTTGATTGCGCCGAAGGCCAGAGGTTTTCCCGGTCGCATGGCCACCTGCCAGAAGTACATGGAATTTCCCATATTGACCATGATATCCTTTACTAAATCGTAATCCCCTACGGATACGCCGCCGGAGGAAATGATGACATCGTTTTTGAGCGCAGTACTGAACTTTTGTTTCAGAGCGGATTTATTGTCCCTGGTAATGCCCAGAATAACGGGAACGCCTCCGCAGTCGTCCACCAGAGTGGCCAGGGAGTAGCTGTTGCTGTTGACGATTTTTCCCGGAGATGGATTGGTGTCGATATCCACAAGCTCGTCTCCGGTCGCCATTATGGCCACGCGGGGTTTTTTGTAAACAAGCGCGGACTTTTTACCCAGAGCGGCCAACATGCCGATTTGTGCGGCACCCATCACGCTGTTTTTGTGAATGACAAGTTCGCCTTTGCGCACGTCTTCGCCGGCAAACCGAATATCTGTTTTTCGGGCCACGGGCGTCAATACGGCAACAAGGTTTCCTTCTCGGCGCGTATTTTCCTGGCGGATGACCGCGTCGGCCCCGCCGGGAATAATTGCGCCGGTCATAATACGGGCGGCTTCTTTGGAACGTAGTTTTTTTCGCGGAATTTTTCCCGCCGGTATTTCTTCGATAATTTTGAACCAAACCGGTTTTTTCGGGGTTGCTCCTCTGGTGTCAGCCGCGCGGAGGGCATATCCGTCCATCGCCGAATTATCAACGGAAGGAATATCGCGGCCGGCATATATATTCTCGGCAATCGCGCGCCGTTGAGCATCGAGAATATTGATTTTTTCCGTGCCCATAAGCCGGGCGCTTGCCAAAATTGTTTTCAGAGCTTTTTCTACAGAAATCATCTTAAAATCCCCCCTGTTGATTTAAAAACAGCTTACCAAACGTATAACGATTGTCAACTGATAAGAAGTGGTTAAATTAATTTTCAGACGTCTGGTGGCCTTGAATAAAACATGTAATTGTTATAGAAAAATACGTTTTTGAGAAGAAGCAGAAAACGGTCTGGAATGATTTTACCCGGAAACAAGGGTAAATGGCTTCGCTGTCAATGGAGAAAAATATCTTGGAGAATAAAACAGAAAGCGGCTCATCTCTTAATGAGCTGTTGAGGAAAGTAGGACAAACGAGGGCAAAGCTCAATGTCCGTGCCTTTGAGACAGCAATTCGGCCTTTTTTGGCTGCTGTTCTTTTTCAGAGACTGGATAACACTCTGCTTATTGTTTGCGCTGAGGAAAAGGAAGCCGCGACTTTTGCCGGCGATTTATCCTTTTATCTCGGGGCTGACGGTGTTTTTTATTATCCTCCGTCCGATTATCTTGCGGCGGATGTTTTATCGCTGCAAAGGGAGGAAGAGCTGATAAGGCTGGCGGTACTCGGTCGCCTGCGAAGCGGCAAAAAAATAATTATTGTCACTTGTGTCAGCGCCTTGATGCAGAAAGTTATGCCCCTGTTTGAATTTAGTAAAAATACGCGTGTGGTTTCTTCTGGAGACAAACTGGACAGAGATGACCTTGCCTCGTTTTTGGATATGGTTGGTTACAAAAGAGTCAGCCTTGTCGAAGAAACGGGGGAGTTTAGCGTCCGCGGCAACATTATTGATGTGTTTCCGCCACTGGAAAAATCTCCCCTGCGCGTTGAAATGTCCGCCGATGAAATTGAATCCATTCGCGTGTTTGACAACATTTCTCAGCGCTCTTTGCGGATTGTCGATTCCTTGCTTGTATCGCCAGCTAGCCAGATGATCACCACCCCTGGAAAAAAAACGCTGGCCGTGCGAAATGTTAAGCGGCGCGCCGATGAGCTTTTGCTGCCGCGTGAAGTGCGCAGCCGTTTGGCGGAAATCGTGAAAGGCGCTGCGGCTGATGAAATAAACCCCGTTTTTTTACCCCTGTTTTATGAAGAATTTGGTGCGGAAAAGGACAGACTGTCCAGCTTCTTTGATTATCTGCCGCAAGATACATTATTGATTTTGAATGAGCCTTTCGCTGTCGGCCAGGCGCTACAAAAAGCGCAAGCGAGAATGGAAATGTTGCTGTTTAATGCGCGGGAAAGCGGCAAATTCTATCTGGATATAGACAGCGCTTATTTTGATGAGGCCAAGGTTTGGGCATTGATGCGCGATTTCCGGCAAATATCTTTTGCCGGATTCAGTCTGGGACGGGAAACGGAAGATGCTGAACCGGCTGTTGTTATTGAGGCGTGTCGCGAAATTCCATTTTTGGATATTGTTTCCGGGGAAATTAAGGAAGACGCCCTTTTAAAGCAAATCGTGCAGAAAATCGGAGGATGGATTGCCGATGGCATGCTTGTATTTTTTGTCTGCCCTACCTCGGAAGATGTCTTTCGCATGAAACAGCTTCTTATGTCTTACGATTTGCCGGTGCGGCTGCCGCTGTGGAGTTCCGTTATGGATGTAATGAAAGAACGGGGAAAGAGCGGCGGTATCATAATATGGGAAGGGAAGATTTCCGCGGGTTTTACTTATCCGGCGCTGAAACTGGTTTTTTTAAGCGAGGAAGAAATATTTGTCAGAAAAAAGAAGCCGCGCCGTTTGCGGCCGGCGCGGGAAGCTTATTTCCTTAAATCCTTTGGCGATCTGAAAGAAGGGAATTATGTCGTTCATACTGATTTCGGGATCGGTATTTACCGGGGCTTGAAGAGAATCGCGGTCGGCAAAGTTGAAAATGATTTTTTGGTTATTGAATATTTGGATGCGGACAAGTTGTATGTACCCGTTAATTCCCTCGAAAAAATACAGCGGTACATAGGGCCGGAAGGTTATGTTCCCAAAATCGACCGGATGGGAGGAACTTCCTGGGAATCGGTAAAGGAGAGAGTGAAAAAATCGGTGCGCGAAGTTGCCGAAGAATTGGCTTCCATTTATGCCGCGCGCGAAGTGCTGGAAAGGAAATCTTTTTCTATGCCCGGTCAGATGTATGAGGAATTCTGTTCTACTTTTGAATTTGAAGAAACCCCGGATCAGTTTAAGGCGATAGAGGATGTTCATCAGGATATGGGTGATGTGAAGCCGATGGATAGACTGATCTGCGGTGACGCCGGTTTTGGTAAAACGGAGGTCGCCATCCGCGCGGCATTCCGTGCCGTCATGGACGGCAAGCAGGTAGCGGTTTTGGTGCCCACGACTATCCTGGCCGAGCAGCATTATCAGACGTTTTCCGACAGGCTCGGAGATTTTCCCGTGCGCGTCGAGGTGCTTAATCGTTTCAAAAGTGTTGCCGCACAGAAGAAAATTTTGGAAGACTTAAAGAACCAGAAAATAGACATCATTGTTGGTACGCACCGCCTGCTGCAGAAGGATGTCGAGTTCAAGGAACTGGGTTTGGTGGTTATCGACGAAGAACAGCGCTTCGGCGTGGAGCATAAGGAAAAATTGAAAAAAATGCGCGCGCTGGTGGATGTGTTGACTCTTTCCGCCACGCCGATACCGCGTACACTGCACTTGTCTCTGGTTGGTATCAGGGACTTGTCCATAATTAATACGCCGCCGGAGGAACGCTTGCCGATTAAAACTTACGTTTTGGAGTTCAACGAAGACGTGATTAAATCGGCGATAGAAAAAGAGTTGGAGCGCGGCGGGCAGGTGTTTTTTGTGCATGACCGTGTGCGTTCCATTTATTCCGTTGCCCGTGTGCTGCAAAGCCTCGTGCCGCGGGCGAAAATTGGTGTCGTTCACGGGCAGATGAAACCGCTGGAAATAGAAAAATCGATGGCCGCGTTTGTACGGCGGGAAGTCGATGTTCTGGTAAGCACGACAATTGTTGGTTCGGGATTGGACATTCCCACGGCAAACACCATAATTATTAATCGCGCCGACCGTCTGGGACTGGCGCAGCTCTACCAGCTGCGCGGTCGAGTGGGACGCGCGGCAGTAGAGGCTTTTGCGTATCTTTTATTGCCCAGGGGAGCAATGCTCTCGGTTGACGCGATGAAAAGGTTGCAGACGATAAAAGAATTTTCTCAACCCGGTTCCGGCTTCAGGATTGCCCGGAACGACCTGGAAATCCGCGGTGGCGGAAACCTACTGGGTGTCTCCCAGTCGGGACATATTCGCGCCGTTGGTTACGAGCTGTATGCGGAGTTGATGGAAAAAACGATGCGGGAAATAAAAGGCGAAAAAATTGCAGAGGAAGAAGAGATGCCGGAAATACAATTGGGAGTTTCCGCTTTGATTCCCGAGGAATACGTGCAGGATGTTTATCAGAGACTGGTTTTGTATAAAAGGATATCACTCGCGGCAAATGACGAAGAAATCACTGAAATCAGAAACGAGCTTGCTGACTGTTACGGGGCTTTGCCTGAGCCGGTGGAAAATTTATTAAAAATCATCAGGATTAGAAATCGTCTCAGATTGCTGCAGGGTAAAAAAATGGGTTATGACGGCAAAAGGATATATGTTTTTTTCAGAAAAACCGCGCCGCTCGACCCTCAGCGGATTATTTCCATTTTTCATAAAGAAAACAATCGTTTGCGCTTTACTCCAGATGGCAAGCTACTTTTTCCTTTTTCCGCCCTCTCTCCAGGGCAGATATTGGACCAGGCAAATTTATTGTTAAAGATGCTTGCTCAATAGCGATAAGCGAGATATAGAATTAAGATTAACCAAAACAGGTAAAATTTTTTTATGGAAAAAAATGAAAGTATGATGTCCAAAAAATCTTATGTTTTTTTATTGGCGCTGTTTATCCTTCTTTCCTGTGAAAAGATGGATTTTTTTCCCCGGGCGTATGTCGCCACGGTAAATGGCGAAAAAATTTATCTGGAAGAATATCGGTATAGATTAAACCAGAAAATGGCCATGTTGCCCAAGGATGTTGCGGCAAATGAAACCCGGTATATAAATCGCTTGGAAGAAGAAGTGCTGGAGAACATGATTACGGAAAAGATAATGCAGCAGCGTGCGAGGGAACTCAATATTTCGGTAAATAACAGCGAATTGGAAAACAAAATAAGTGAAATAAAAAAGGATTATGGTGATAATTTTGTTTATCTGCTGGCGCAAAAAAATGTCAGGTATGACCATTGGAAAGAAGAGTTAAAGAGAGAATTGCTTATCCAAAAGCTTATCGCGGCGGAAATCAGCGATAAAATCAGAATATCGAACGATGATGCGGAAGATTATTATAATGACCACCGGAACAATTATCGGGTAGAAGCGCTGGTCAGGGTCGCACAGATAGTGGTGAGGGATTTGGATACAGCCAAGCAAGTATTGACACTGTTGAATGCCGGGGAGGATTTCGCCGCTTTAGCCGAAAAATATTCTACCGGACCTGAAGCCAGTAACGGCGGTGATTTGGGGTATATTACCAGAGATGTGATGCCGGAGCCGTTGGACGATGTTATTTTTAAACTGCCGCCGAATAAAATAAGTCATATTGCAAAAAGTTCCTATGGATTTCATATTTTCAAGGTCACGGATGTACAGAAAGCGAGAACCAAAAGTTTTGAGGAAGTCAAAGAAGAAGTTATTGCCGAAATTCGCGCGCAAAAAGAAGAGGCGGCTTTTGTCAATTGGCTTAATACCTTAAGGCTGAACGCCGTAGTGAAAAAAGAAAGCGCGGTATTAAGAAAGAAAGTGAGCAGATAAAAATGAAAACGAGGAGGTTTTTGTGATTTTCTATCGACAGGTTATTTTGTGTATATTGAGCGTTGTCTTTTTATACCTGACCGCTACTGCCGGGGTTGTTGATAAAATTGCCATCATTGTTAATGAAGAGATAGTCACTCTTTCCGAATTTAATGCGGCTTTTGAACCTTACGTCAAAAATATTGAAGAAAATTATAAAGGGACGGACAAAGAAAAGGTTATCTCGCAGACACGAGATATGTTCCTGAAACATTTTATCGACAACATACTGATCGAACAGGAGGCAAAAAAATCTCACTCGCCTATTGTCGTGAAAGATGAAGAAGTTATGGCGGTAGTGAAAAATATTCTAGCAAAAAGAAACGTCAGTATGGGCGAGTACGAGAAAGAACTCGCCAAAGAAGGCAAAACGCTGGAAACGATGAAGAAAGAAATTAGAAGTCAAATGGTGCGCATGCGATTGCTGCGTAGGGAGGTTCAATCAAAGATAATTGTCAGCGAGGAAGAAATAGGAGCCTATTATCACAAACACCGGGAAAGCTACGAGGGCAAAGAAACGGTACATGTCAAAATGATATTGTTGAAATATCCGCCTGATGCCAATGGTGCCGCCCGCGCAAAAGTTAAAAATGACGCCGATAAACTGCGCAAACGTATTGAAAACGGTGAATATTTTGAACAGATTGCGGTGAAATATTCTCAGGGAGCGGCGGCATCCATGGGCGGTGATATTGGTTTTGTCGAGCGGGGAATAATTATGCCGGAGATAGAAGAGGTTGTCTTCAGTCTTCCGATAGGCAAGGTCAGCGAGCCCATAGAAGCGGGCGACGGTGTTTACATCGTTACTGTCGTTGATAAAAAAGGTGCCGGTCTTAAACCTCTTGATGTGGTCAGGCAGGAAATAAAGACAATAATCGAAGAGGAAAAGCTGAACAAACAATATGACGAATGGATTGCTTCTGTCCGAAAGAAATCTTATATCGACATAAGAATGTAGACAAAAATTAAACAAAAGATGAATGCGATAAGAATCAAAGGCGCATCTCAACATAATTTAAAGAACATCAGCCTAGATATACCCCGTGATAAACTCGTAGTGATTACCGGTGTAAGCGGTTCGGGAAAATCTTCTCTGGCTTTTGACACTATTTACGCCGAGGGTCAACGGCGTTATGTCGAGTCTCTTTCCACATACGCGCGTCAGTTCATCGGCCAGATGGACAAACCGGATGTGGAGTCAATAGAGGGTCTTTCTCCGGCGATAGCGATCGAACAGCGCGCATCGAGTCACAATCCCCGTTCCACGGTAGGTACGGTAACGGAAATTTACGATTACTTGCGTTTGCTGTACGCCGGTATCGGCATCTGTCACTGTTACAGTTGTGGCCGGGAAATCAAATCACAGACTATCGACAGTATTTTGGAGAGCCTTTTGTCCATGCCCGCGGGGACGCGGTTCAGTGTCATGGCCCCTCTGGTGCGCGGAAAAAAAGGAGAATTTCAAAAAGAATTAAAGAAGCTTCAGAAAGACGGGTTTGCCCGCGTCCGGGTTGACGGCGAAATACGTGACTTGGCCGAAGACATTGTGCTTGGCAAAACTAAAAGGCACGATATCGACCTTGTTATTGATCGCTTGGCGATAAAAGAGGGGATAAGGAAAAGATTGCGGGACTCTTTGGAAATCGCCGCCGCCCGTGGTGACGGCTTGGTGCGCGTAGTTACTGTTTCCGGCGAGGAGATGCTTTTTTCGGAAAAATACGCCTGTCCTGATTGCGGCGTAAGCATTTCCGAAATAACGCCGAGAATGTTTTCCTTCAACAATCCCTACGGGGCCTGTCCCGAATGCAACGGTCTTGGTTCGCGCATGCGTTTTGCTGTTGATTTGATTGTGCCGGATGCCGGACTTTCCTTGCGGGAAGGCGCGATCGCGCCGTGGGCATCGCGCAGTTCTGTATATTACTACAGCATGCTGGATGCGCTGTCGAAGCATTATGGTTTTGATATCAACACGCCGTTCAACAAACTGTCGAAAAAAGTTCAGGATGTCCTTCTTTACGGGTCAGGCGCGGAGAACATAAAATTTTATTACGATCACTCCGATAAAAGATATTTTGTCTACCGTTCCTTTGAAGGAGTGATAAAACAGATGGAGCGCCGCTGGAGAGAAACAGCTTCGACGGCGGTGCGCAATGATCTGGCGCGTTATATTGATTTGAGCGCATGCGAACTATGCGGGGGGGCAAGACTGAAAAAAGAAAGTCTGGCTGTTACCGTGGGAGGGAAAAACATTTTTGAGCTTTGTCAAATGTCCATCCGCGAATGCAGCAACTTTTTTGAAAACATGCACCTTGAGCCTCAGCAGGAACTCATTGCGGAAAGAATCCTCAAGGAGATAAAGAATCGTTTGCAGTTTTTGATTGATGTGGGCATGGATTATTTAAACATGGCCAGAGCCACGTCGACGCTGTCCGGCGGGGAGAGTCAGCGCATAAGGCTGGCTACGCAGATTGGTTCCGGGCTGATGGGTGTTTTGTATGTTCTTGATGAACCGACGGTAGGGTTGCATCAAAGGGATAACCTTCGTCTGATTGATACGCTGAAGAAGCTGCGTGATATGGGCAATACCGTTTTGGTTGTGGAACACGACGCGGAAATGATGATTTCCTGCGATCATATTGTGGATATGGGACCGGGCGCCGGCGTACAGGGAGGCCGAATAGTTTTTCAGGGCACGCCTCAGGAGATACTGGCCAGTCCGGAGTCGCTTACCGGCAGATACTTATCGGGAGAGGAATACATTTCCATACCGGCAAAGAGGCGCGTCCATAACGGGCGGTACATTATTTTGGAAGGCGCCAGTGAAAACAATCTCAGGAACATCGACATAAAAATACCTGTGGGGATATTAACGGCGGTAACGGGAGTATCCGGTTCGGGTAAAAGCACGATGGTTGTGGAAACCATTTATAAAGTGGTGGCCCGGCGTTTGAACCAGCACCGCGGTTCCATGGGAAAAATAGAAAAAGTCGTGGATTTGGGTGATATCGAGCGGGTTATTTTGATTAATCAGCAGCCTATCGGACGCACACCGCGCTCCAACCCGGCAACTTATACAGGGGTGTTTTCGTTTATTCGTGATTTGTTTACGTCTCTGCCCGAATCACGCGTTCGCGGTTACAAGCCCGGCCGTTTCAGCTTTAACGTTAAAGGAGGTCGTTGTGAAGCGTGCGAAGGCAATGGTTTGATAAAAATAGAAATGCATTTTTTGCCTGATGTTTATGTGACCTGTGATGTTTGTCACGGTAAAAGGTTTAACGCGGATACATTGGATATCAAATACAAAGACAAAAGCATCGCCGATGTTTTGGACATGACCGTAAGCCAGGCGCTGACGTTTTTTTCCAATATTCCTTCGATCAAATCACATCTGCAGCTGCTTCACGACGTCGGGTTGGGCTATATCCGTTTGGGGCAATCGGCAACCACGTTGTCCGGCGGCGAGGCGCAGAGAATCAAGCTGGCCAGAGAACTGGGCAAAAAAGCTAACAGCAACACTCTTTACATCCTTGATGAACCGACCATCGGCCTGCATTTTGCCGATATTCAAAAGTTGCTGGATGTTTTGAAAAGGCTGGTTGATATGGGCAACACCATGGTCGTTATCGAACACAACCTGGATGTTATCAAATGCGCCGATTACATAATTGATCTGGGGCCGGAAGGTGGGCCGGGCGGTGGTCAGATTATTGCTTCCGGTACAGTGGAAGATGTGGCCGGTGAAGAAAAATCAGTGACCGGCCGGTTTTTGAAAAAAATCCTTTACGGCTAAATCGAGAAAAAAGTATTCTTGTTTTTTAGTGTGCAAATCATATCTGACGGATTACGTTTTCTTTAAAATCTTGACATTGACGGATGAAAAGTACAAAATATTTGAAAAGCAATGTTTCTCAAAGGCAGGAATATATGGGCGCGCCGGAAAAGGAGACTCTCAAGTACAGGCATTCGATATTGATCGTGGATGATGAGGAGTCTATTCTGAACGCTTTTAGGCGTATTCTCGCTGATGAAGATTATGACGTACATACCGCCGGCAACGGGAAAGAAGCGCTGGAGACATTACGCGCCGCGCGGGAACCTTTTTCGCTTATTATTTCCGACCAGAGAATGCCCGTTATGAGCGGCGTGCAATTTCTGGCTGCCTCCAGGGAAATTTTTCCCGATGCCGTCCGCATTCTTCTTACCGGTTATGCCGATAAAGAGGCGATTATCGACGCCGTTAATAAGGGGGGCATTCATTTTTATTTAACGAAGCCATGGCGGGAAGAAGAATTGCTTGCGCATATCAGGCAATCTCTTTTAAAAACGGAACTGCTGATGGAAAATAGGCGGCTGGTTGAGTTGATTAAAAGACAAAATGAAGAGTTGCATGATTTGAACAGGACTTTGGAAATAAAGGTGGAACAAAAAACCAGTGAACTTCTCGCCAAGACTCAAGAATTGAAATCCAGTTACGAAAAGGCCCGGATTATTTTGGATGGCACGGTTAAAACAATGTCCAAAATCGTGGAAACGCGCGATCCTTACACTTCCGGCCATGAAATAATTGTGGCAAAAATATCATGCAAAATTGCCGAAAAGATGGGATTGTCCTCGGAGCAGATAGAGGCGATTAACATTGCCGCGACTCTGCATGATATCGGGAAGATATCAGTTCCCGCGGAAATTCTGACCAAGCCCGGGCGTTTGACTGATCTGGAGATGGAAATAATTAAAACGCATTGTCGCGTCGCCTATGACATTTTGAAAACAATCAGGTTTCCCTATCCCGTTGCCGATATAATATTGCAGCACCATGAGAGAATCGACGGGTCCGGATATCCGCAAGGATTAAAAGGTGACCTGATATTGCTGGAAGCGCGCATAATTGCCGTAGCCGATGTTATTGAAGCGATGGGTTCTCATCGGCCTTATCGTCCGGCACTGGGTGTCGATAACGCCATGGAAGAAATAGTTAGGCACAAGGGAAAACTTTACGACAGCGATGTTGTGGATACCTGCGTAGCAATATATAAAGTCCAAGGCGAAAAAGCTTTTCTGCAGGGAGAAAATTCCGTATCCGATTCCGTGTTTACTTCCGCACCGCGCACAAAATAAAATCTTACACGCAGGTTATTTCCGCTCTCCGAAAATCGCGCGCCCGATGCGGACAATTGTTGCCCCTTCCTCGATGGCTACCTCGAAATCATCCGTCATGCCCATGGAAAGCTCGTCCATTTGTATGCCCGGTATCATCGCCTCGGAGATTTGCCGCCCGAGATTCTTCAAGGCACGAAAATACGGGCGGGAATCTTCAGCGTTGTCGGAATACGGAGCCATGGTCATTAGACCGCGCACGGAAATATTTTCCAGAGCCGCGATTTTTTTTATCAGCTCTGGTGTGTCCGGGGCGGCGATACCGCTCTTTGTTTGCTCTCCGCTGACATTTACTTCGATGAGCACGTTGAGGTTATATCCGGCCAGACGCGCTCTTTTGTCAAGTTCCAGCGCCAGCTCGATACGGTCCACGGACTGAACGCAGTCGAAAAGAAGGACGACGTATTTCGCTTTGTTGGTCTGCAGACGGCCGATCATGTGCCACTGGACGTTTTTTCCCAGCGCGGTAATTTTTTCTCTGGCTTCCTGTACGTAGTTTTCGCCAAATAGAGTAATCCCCGCGTCAACGGCCTCTTTTATGCGTTCAACTGCAACGGTTTTGGTTACCGCCATCAGCTTTATCGCGTGAGGATCACGGCCGCAGCGCGCCGCGGCATTGGCGATACGGCGTCTGATTTCGGCTATGTTTGCGGCAATGTCTTTGCTCATTTTTAAATCACCTGAAGTTTAGCGCCCCCACTTTTTTAAATTCCTCCAGTACTTCACAAAGCGGCAGGCCGATGACGTTCGTGTATGAGCCATGGATGGATTTTATAAAATAGGCTCCTTTCCCCTGTGCGGCATAGCCGCCTGCTTTATCGTACGGCTCTTCGCATGAAATATACCATTTCATTTCTTCCGGGGTGATGTTTTTGAACCTTACCGCAGAGTGGATGATACGGGTTTTACGAATGGATAACGCCCCGCGCGCTATGGTAAATCCCGTGTAAACTCTGTGGGTACGGCCGCTAAGCTGTTGCAGCATTTTTTTTGCCTGTGTTTTGTTTTTCGGTTTCCCCAAAATTTTTCCGTCGACAACCACAATTGTGTCCGCGCCCAGCACCCATGCATCCGGATATTTGGCGGCGATAAGTTCGGCCTTGTTTTGAGCCAGCCGGCGGACGTGTTGTCGCGGTGTCTCGCCGCTGATATAATTTTCCCGCACAGAAGCGGGGACGATTTTGAATTTTAGCCCGGCTGAACGCAATAATTCCTTGCGCCGTGGTGAGGCGGAAGCCAAAATAAACTGTTTTTTTAAAGAGATATGCATTAAAAATCTTTCTGCCGATTTAACTGAGCGAGTTTTATCACAAATTAAAATTTAACTGTCAATTATAAATTATGTTTGCATATGGGAAATCTCGGCGCTATGATTGAGGCGGAAACATATCCCAGGGGTGTCGGATGAAAAAAAGATTCATCGTTTTTTTGGTGTTCGTTTTTCTGCTCGTTGTTTCAGGCGCGACGTTCGCGGAAGAAAAAATCGTGCGGTTAACCGTGCCCGGCTGTGCCGCCTGAGGCGCGAGCAGCAGGATAGGTGCTATCCTGAATAAAGTAGAAGGCGTAAAAAAATACGAATTTAAGCGCAAAGATTTTTTGATTATCACTTTTGACGATGAGGTTGTCTCGATAGAGGCTATTATCGATGAACTCAACAAAGGAAAAGATAAACTCAGGGGGAAACCCCTGTTTTTGAAGTAAGAGATTACAGGTACTTTTTCTTTTTTTCTTTTTCCAGTTTTTCGACGACTTTTTTCACGTTTTGAGAAAAGCCCTTTTTACAAATCAGAAGGGCGTCTTTTGTGTCCACGACAATCAAATCTTCTGCTCCTACTATGGCCACAAGTTTTTTCGGACTGTAGACATAGCAATTCTGGGTGTTTTCGAAAATAGCCTCGCTGCTGCAGGCGGCGGCATTACCCTGGGGATTCTTGACGGCCAGTTCATAAACGGTATCCCAGCTTCCCACGTCGCTCCATCCAAAATCAGCAGGGAAGACGAATGCGTTATTGGCTTTTTCCATAACACCGTAATCGATGGAGATGGAGGGAAGTTTTTTGTAAACATCGGCCAAAGTCCGCGCCTCGTGAGCCGTTCCCAATGCTTTTTTGATTTTCACAAGACCTTTGTGCAGTTCGGGCAGAAATCTTTCTATCCGGTCGAGGATTGCCGAAGTTTTCCAGATGAACATACCGCTGTTCCAGTAAAAGTTTCCGCTTTTCACAAAAGACTGCGCCTGAATCATGTCCGGCTTTTCACGGATGGAACGGACGCGAAAAACTTCCCGGCCGGATATCCGGCCGCAGGATTCACCCCGCTCGATATAGCCGAAACCGGTGTGTGGACTGTGCGGTTTTATGCCAACAGTGACAAGCGTGTCCGGTTGGGCTGCCGCCTGGATCGCGGCGGATAATACTTTGCGGTATTCGTCGGAGTTGCCGATGGCATGGTCCGCCGGCAGTACCGCCATGATGTCATCGCCGGACTTCTTTTGTATGTGTAGAGCCGCAAGGCCGATGCAGGCTGCAGTATTTTTCCCGTATGGTTCGATAATGATGTTTCCCGAGGGCACATGCGGCAATTGTTTTTTCAGTTCCCGCGCCTGCTTTTTTCCCGTGACAACCAAAATATTTTTCGGGTCGATTATCGGCTTTATGCGGTCAACCGTTTCCTGAATGATGGTTCTGTCGCTGGTGATATCCAGCAGATGTTTGGGTTTTTTCTCCCTGCTGCGCGGCCAGAACCTTGTTCCCCTGCCGCCGGCCATAATTACTGCGTGCATTTTTTGCTCCGTTTACCGGGTGATGGATTTTTAATTATCTGCTTTACTACATAATACAATCAGCCTTGCTATTTCAAGCCGGAAAAGATATTTTTAACAGGCTATGTCAAAGAGGAATTATCCGGAAATAACCTTAAAAAAAGGCAGGGAAGAGGTGTTGAGACGCGGGCACCCGTGGGTGTTTTCCCGGGCCGTGGAGAAGATTGCCGGCGGGCCTGCCGCCGGTGATGTGGTTTTATGTGGGGATTATGAAGGGGAGCCGCTGGCTTTAGGTTTTTTTAATCCGCGCACGGACATCATTTTTCGTGTTTTGACGCGGAGGTGTGCCGATGTTATTGACGCGAATTTCTGGCGCGGCCGCGTTGAAGAAGCGCGTTTTTTACGGCGAAAAATCATCAATGCGCAGACCGACGCCTATCGGCTGATTAACGCGGAAGGCGACGGGTTTCCCGGGCTGATTGCCGACATCTATTCTTCCACGGTGGTTGTTTCGGTTACAACCGCGGGAATGGAAAAGCAAAAAAATATTATTGTGGGCGCGCTTGTGGAGACGCTGAAGCCGAAAAATATTTATGAAAAAAGCGAAGGTCGTTCTCGCCAGTTTGAGGGGCTTGAAGAAAGAAAAAGATTTATTTACGGTGACGAAAATCCCGCGGCGATTACTGTAAAAGAAAACGGTAAGATTTTTGAAATTGATTTTGTCGGTGGACAGAAGACCGGATTTTTTCTGGACCAGCGCGTCAATCGCGAAAGACTGGGCGCGTTGAGCGGCGGCGCCGATGTGTTGAATTGTTTTTCCTACAGCGGAGCGTTTTCCGTTTATTGCGCTGTTGCAGGGGCGAAGCGCGTGGTTTCCGTGGACGTGTCCAAATCCGCTTGCGCCCAAGCTTTAAAAAACTTCAAGCTCAATGGCATTAATTCTGACGACCACCCCGTACTGGAAACAGATGCTTTTGATTATCTGCGCAACGCCGCGGAAAGTTTTGACTTGATTATCCTCGATCCGCCCGCTTTTGCCAAGAATAAAACGGATGTCGCCCATGCCGTCCGTGGCTACAAAGAAATTAATATGCAGGCAATCAGGCGGCTGTCAAAGGGGGGATTTCTTGCTACTTTTTCTTGCTCTCATTACGTGGAAGAGGATTTGTTTTACAAAATTGTTCTGGGCGCCGCGCGCAATGTTGGTGCCGAATTGCAGATTGTGGAGCGTCTCGGGCCGGGGCCGGATCATCCTGTTTTACTTGGACACCCGGAAGGAAGCTATCTCAAGGGGTTGCTTTTGGCCAAAAGGTAGCCTTAGTTGCCGTTGCATGAAGTTTCCCGAACAAAGAAAAGTAATAAACAGGCAATAAGGGATAGCGTCAGGGATAAATAAAAAGGCGCTTGCATGTTTATTTTATCCCACAACACGCCGGCGATTACCGAAGCCGGCAGGGCGCAAATGCCAATGGCCATTTGAAAAACTCCCAATCCGGTAGCACGGAAACAATCTGGGCAAAGTTCTGAGGTGTATGTTTTTTGCACAGTTTCCAGTGCCGCTTTGTGGATACCATAAAGGACGAAAACGGCGATGATGGCGACGGGAGTGGTGGAAAGAATAAGGCTTACACAGATTGCCGCCCATAAAAGGAAGGCCAGAAGCATCAGCTTTTTTCTGCCGATTTTATCCGATAGCTTCCCCATGGGCAGAGAAAAAATCGCCGCCGTGACGGTGATGATGAGATAAAATACGGGCAGGTACACGGCATTGAAACCGCTTTTGCCGGCAAGGATAAGCAAAAAAGAATAGCTGAAAGCGCCCAGAGTGAAAATAGAGTTCAGAAAAAGAAATAATTTAAAGTTGGCATCCAGATCTTTGAGGGTGAAACGGGCGTATAACTTTTGTTCGGAAGCTTTATTTTCTCTGATGTGTTTATAAATGAGAAAAGCGCTGGCCAGAGAAGGCAGGGCGGCAAGAAGGAAAAGATTTGTAAAACCGATTTGTTCAAAAAGCAAAAGGCAAATGATAATGCCGCATACGGCGCCGAGGTTGTCCATAGCTTTCATTAAGCCGAAATTACCGCCGCGGTTCTGCTCGGTGGAAATATCCGCAACGAAAGCATCGCGCGGTGCGGCGCGTATTTTCCCGGAGCGGTCTAATATTTTAAGCGGTAACAGCCACTGCCATGCAGGTGCGAAAGCGTAGCCCACGCGCGACAATGAACCAAAAAGATAGCCGGACCAGATGAAAATTTTCCTTTTTCTTATTTTGTCGGAAAGGTAACCGGAAAGAGCTTTGGAGATGGAAACAAAAGCTTCACCCACTCCGTCGAGTAACCCCAAGACGGCCATATTGGCGCCCAGGAAGGAAGTTACAAACAAAGGCCAGACAGGATAAATCATGTCCGAACCTAAATCATTCAGAAAAGATGCCCAGGCAAAGACGGACACGGATTTTTTGTTTTCGTTTTTGAATTTATTAATCATATGGGCGATGATCTTGCCGGACGATCGGCGATTGTACCGTAAACAAAGCCATGTATCATTTTGTGTTTCTCTAATCCTTTACAGGCGAGATAGCGTATAAAACACGGAAGACAGAAGCGCCCAGATTAAAACACCCAGCGTGACCAGGATGCAGACATAGGCCAGAAGCTTTTGTTTGGCCGTTTCATCTCTTTTTTCGTTATAGCCCATGAGCATGGCCAGAAGTATTCCGGAAATCACGCCTCCGCCGTGCGCCCAGTTGTTTATGCTCTTGAAGATAAGGCCGAAAATTATCAGGCCGACAATCCAGCCCAGCGCCTGTTTGTATATCGCCTGTCCAAACTCACCGCCGCGGTTTTTCCCGTAGTAAACAATCGCGCCGATTAAGCCGCAGATGCTGGCGGAAGCGCCGATGGTGAAATCCACGCCAAAAATCAGCGAAACGGCGAAGCCGGCGATTCCCGTGAGGATGTAGATGCTGAAAAAACGGTGAAACCCGAAAACATGCAAAACAAAAGGCCCCAGCTGATATAAAGCCATCATGTTGAAAGCTAAATGTATAATTCCGCCGTGCAGGAAAGATGCGGAAACAAGGCTCCAGTAACGGTTGAATCCGAACACCGGAAATGTTCCCGTCGCGCCCAGAAGAAGCAAACTCTGACCGGAGGGTGACAGAAAGGAAAGGAAACCGCCGCCGGAAAATATGCCCGTCGGATTGAGCAGAAGAGAGACAACATAAAAAAAGATGTTTACATAAATAATAGTAAGAATGGGGTTGAGGGCAAAAATTTTTCTGATTATTCCTGCCATATTGAGCAGGCCGGGACGGGCCAGCCCGCAATAGGGACAGTTTGGTTCGTCCGCGCTGATCAGCTTGCGGCAGTTCGGGCAGAGAATGGATTTTTTTTCAGCAGGCATCGTTAGACATTCCTCAATGGATTTATTTCGCCGGATAGATAACAATATTGTCATCTGTTGTAAAGAAAAATAGCGTGTTGTATTGACCTGGGTCGAATGAGCGTGTTATTTACGCCCGTGTGGGGATAAACATGCAGATTAAAAACCGCGTTAATGTAAAAATCAAATCCATAGCCTTCGGCGGTGAGGGGGTGACGCGGGTGAATAATCTTGTCGTTTTCGTTGCCTTCGCCGCGCCGGGCGATGAACTGGAAGTGGAAATAGTTCAACGTAAAAAGAAATTCGCGCGGGCCGAGATTGTAAAGATTATTAAACCGTCGGAGGGCAGAATAGAACCCCTGTGCCGATATTACGGACATTGTGGCGGTTGCTGTTATCAGCACATGAAGTATGAAATGCAGCTGGCCGTGAAGAAGAAACAGGTGATAGATGCTTTCGAAAAAATCGGCGGGATTGCCGCGCCGCCTGTTCATGAAATAATCGCCTCGCCGAAAATTTATCATTACCGCGGCAAAGCCCAACTGCACGCGGCGCAGGAAGCCGACGGTCAGAAATTGGGTTTCATGGACGTATCCGGAGCCGATGTTGTGAATATTGAGCGCTGTGAGATTGTGGATGAGACGATAAACGAAAAAATAGAAATTTTGCGCCGCGACAAGTTATCGGAAGAACGCGGTGAAGGTGGGTACACAATCTGGTCGGGTGTTTGCGGGGTTCGGACGGAAAAAAAAGAAACGATTGCCCGCGTGGTCAAAGAAAAAGATTTTCTTGTGCCGCAGGAAGGATTTTTTCAGGCCAATCTGTATTTGACGGACAGACTGGTGGATGAAGTCTGCCGCGCGGCGGCGGTCGAAAAAATCGATACACTGGTTGACGCTTACTGTGGCAGCGGTCTTTTCTCCGTTTTACTGTCGCCTTTTGCCCGGAATGTTATTGGCATTGAGCAGGACGACAAAGCGATTGAGTGCGCGTGATTAAATTCCTCTTGGGCGGGCGTGAAAAACATTGATTTTCTGTGCGGCAGGGTCGAAAAAATACTGCCGGGCGTATTTTTATCCGCTAAAAATAAAACAAACGTAATCCTCCTGGATCCGCCGCGCACGGGCTGTGGCCCGTCCGTTTTGCAGGCAATAGCCTTTTCGCGGCCGCGCAAAATCGTCTATGTTTCCTGCAACCCGGCCAACCAGGCGCGCGACGTTAAATATCTGACAGGGCAAGGTTATGAATTGACCGCTCTTTTGCCGTTGGACATGTTTGCGCAAACTCAGCATGTTGAAGTTATTGGCGTATTGGAAGCGGAGAGATAATTTTGGCAGCGGGGCGGCACGGGATGGAGCTTGGCTGGCGATGGCGTTAGTAAAGCAAAGCTATCCGACGGGGCGCCGCCAATTTTATTGTCGATATGGAAAATATTTTTGTAGCTTTCAGTGAAAAATATTGCTATTTAACTGCTGAAATCAAGAATTTAAAATAGTTGGAGGGGAAAATGCCGTCGAAGAGCAAAGAGGTGAGACTTGAGCAACGTCGAATTTTTGAAAAAAAACTGAACTTGCGCCTGCAGCAATTGGCCCAAAAGGGTATCAGCGAAGAAAAAGCAAAGCACGATCCCCTGGTAAAAAGCTTGAAAGCCAAAATAAGACGGACGGATATAAGAATCGCCGTATTTGAGAAATATGTGAAACAGGCGGAAGAATTAGCTCAGGCAAAAGCGCGGAAGTTGGTTGAGGTGCCAAAGGAAAAGGAGAAAAAACAGAAAGAGGAAAAGAAAGAAGCGCCCAAACCCAAAAACAAGCCTTCCAAACCGGCAACTGCGGCCAAGCCGGCGAAGGCAGAAGTGCCTGAGAAGACTCCTTCTCTCAGTCCGCCGGAACCGCCCAGATCCAAACCGGAAGATGAAGGAAAGTCTGTGCCGGAACCAGAAAAACCCGCGGCTCCGGCAAAAAAAGAATTAAAGGAAAAGCCGGCGAAGGCAGCGCCCAAAGAAGCCAAAGAAGGAAAAGAAACGAAGGCGAAAAAAGAACCTAAGAAAAAGGCAGCAGCGGAAAAGCCGAAACCCGCGGCAAAAGCTAAAACGGAGTCGAAAAAAAAGGAAAAATAGAATTCCGGCAAATAAAAAGGGCAAACATAGTTTGCCCTTTTTTATTTTGGCGTCCCCATGGGGAGTCGAACCCCAGTTACAGGCGTGAAAGGCCCGTGTCCTAGGCCTCTAGACGATGGGGACTTGATCAGTCTGCGCTCGTTCGAGAGTGCGCGCCTTATATTATGTTCAGAGTAGAATGTCAAGTAATGCCTCAATAAAATTAAAATAATGATTTGCCGTGGCTAAACGTATACAATAAGTCCGATTGGCGATGAAAAAAATGCTGACTAAAGAAACAATTATCCAGATTCTGGAGGAAATAGCCACGCTTCTGGAATTAACGGGAGAAAACCCCTTTAAGTCCCGCGCCTATCAGAATGCCGCCCGTAATTTGGAAAAAATTGAAGTCGATTTTGATGAACTGGTCAAAGAAAACAGACTTACGGAAATCGAAGGTATCGGCGAGGCCATCAGTAAAAAATTAACCGAGCTAATACAGACGGGAAAGCTGGAATATTACGAAAAGCTTAAGGATTCTGTTCCTCCTGGACATCTGGAAATGCTCAAAATTCCGGGTCTGGGCCCCAAAAAAATCCACGCCCTTTATGAACAGCTGGGCGTAAAGGATGTAGGTGAACTCGAGTACGCCTGCTTGGAAAACCGCCTTGTTGATTTGAAAGGCTTCGGCAAAAAAACGCAGGACAATATCCTTGCCGGCATCGCCAAACTCAAGGTTTACAAAGAGAGAAGGCTCTATGCCGAGATTTCCGCTGAGGCGGAAGTGCTTCTGGAATATTTGAAAAGGGATAAAAGTATTTTGTCCATCAGCATCGCCGGATCGCTCCGCCGCGGCAACGAGACGGTTAAGGATATCGATATTCTTGCTGCCAGCAAAAACCCTGAAAAACTGGGCGGGCATTTTACTTCTTATGAGCGGATTGAAACTGTGACCGCCAGTGGCGAGACAAAGGTCAGCGTTGTTTTAAAATCAGGCATCAATGCCGATTTGCGCATTGTGACGTCCGCCGAATATCCTTACGCCCTGCATCACTTTACCGGTTCCAAAGAGCACAATACCGCCATGCGTGGCCGCGCCAAGGACATGGGGCTAAAAATGAACGAATACGGCCTTTTCCGCAGGGATAAAAATATCAAGTGTGCAAGCGAAGAAGAACTGTTTGCCGCGCTGAAATTACAGTTTATCGAGCCGGAGCTGCGCGAGAATATGGGGGAAATCCAGGCCGCGGAAAAAAACGAACTGCCGAAGCTGGTGGAAGAAAAAGACGTGCGCGGGATTTTTCACGTTCATACCAATTTCAGCGACGGCGGGGAGACGCTGGAAAACATGGCGCGCGCGGCAAGAGAAATGGGACTGCAGTATATCGGCATATCCGATCACAGCCGTTCCGCGTATTACGCGGGAGGTCTGCAAATAGAGGATATAAAAAAACAGCATGAACTCATCGACAAGTTCAACGAAAAATTAAAACCGTTTCATATTTTCAAGGGAATCGAAGCGGATATTCTTCCTGACGGCTCTCTGGATTATGATGAAAAGACGCTGGCGCGCTTTGATTTTGTCATTGCCGCCGTTCATTCCAATTTTAACATGCCCGTAAGAGAGATGACCGCGCGCCTGAAAAAAGCCTTGCAAAACAAATACGCCACAATGCTGGCGCATCCCACCGGGCGGCTGCTTCTGTCGCGCGAGCCGTATGCGGTGAACTTGGAGGAAGTAATCGATACGGCGGCGAAATTCGGCAAGGCCGTCGAGCTCAACGCCAACGCGCACAGACTGGATCTGGATTGGCGCCACTGTATCTACGCCAAACGCAAGGGCGTAAAAATCGCGATTAATCCCGACGCTCATCAGATTGCGGGTTTGCGGGATGTAAGCTTTGGCGTCAAGATTGCGCGCAAGGGATGGCTCTCCAGTGAAGACTGCCTTAACTGCATGAGTCTTGTCGGGATGAAAGAATATTTAACGCGGAATAAATGACCGTATCCGTGAACTCGCAATGACAAAAGTTGGGAGGTGTTTTTATGAACATCAGAAATTTTCGCCAATCGGAATATAATGTAAACGAAATATTTTTGAACCGCTGGTCGCCGCGCGCGATGTCCGGCGAAGAAATTGACGAAAAGACGTTGTTTCAGCTTTTTGAGGCAGCCAGGTGGGCGCCTTCTTCCAACAACAACCAGCCCTGGCGCTTCATTTACGCCCGTCGCAACACCAGCCACTGGGAAGCTTTTTTCAATTTGCTGGAAGAGGGCAACAAAAACTGGGCGCATAACGCCGCCGCGCTGGTTGTTGTTATTTCCAAAACCACGTTCGACAACAACAAGCATGCGCGCACGCATTCCTACGATGCCGGCGCCGCGTGGGAAAACTTCGCCCTGCAGGGCTCGCTTTTGAATCTGGTTGTCCACGGCATGCAGGGATTTAGCTACGGCAGGGCCAAGGAGGTTTTGCTGATTCCCGAAGGTTACCAGGTGGAGGCGATGATTGCCCTAGGCCGACCCGGCAAACTGGAAGATTTACCCGATTATCAGCAGAAAAGAGAATTTCCCTCGGGCAGAAAAAGCATCGCCGAAACCGTCATGGAAGGCGCTTTCCGGCAATAAGAAATGTCATTGCGGGAAAGCGTGAATGCCCAGGTTATGCTGTTTTGTTTCTGTTACTACAGTAAAAACGGGAATCCGGTACTTTATCGTCTTTTCTTCAGATTTCTGTAATTCCGTTTGACCCGGAAGTGTTTTCAGTGTAATCAGATGCTGATCCGGGAAAATATGGGCTGTTGACTTTGCGCTTCTCGTTATTTTTCAGGGTCAATTTCATAAGCAAAGGAGACAACCCGTGAACGGCACCGATTCAGCCAAAATTACCGATATCAAAGTAAACAAAGACAATCTTTACAAAGAAGAAACTTTTACCGACCTGACTTTCGCCACCGTTCGTTGCCTGACGCCGGTGAAAATTGACGGCGCGGTTGATGAAAACAGAGAACGCGTCTTTACTGGAATGACCCAGCTCATGTCGCCCAAAGGTCCTATTCCCGTTCAATGTGTCATTGAAGGAGCAAAGACGCTCAGCGAGGCGCTGGACAAACTGCCAGCGGCCATTGATAAAACGGTCAAGGCGATGATTGAAGAGGCAAAGGAGATACAGAGGCAGGAGGCTTCCCGCATCATTATCCCCGGTCAGGAAGAATAACCCATCAGCATTTGTTGACAGGAGTATTTTTATGAACGCGGCTTCTGTTTCCGAAAAAGACATACAAATGGCCAGGCGTTGTCTGGAGTGCCCGGTATGTTCGCGCGCCAGAAAGAAACAGCGGGGACTTGCTTTTTGGTTTGTCAAAAATATCGAAAACGGCATCTGTCCCAACTGCGCGGCGTATGAGAGAGTTTACGGCAAAAAAGCGCACGAAGCTTAAATCAAAAGCGCGAGCGGAATTTGTTTCCGGCACGGATGTTTCTGCTTGATATTCAGTAAAATCCGGGTATATTTGACGCATGATTGAAAATACCGTAAAAGAATGGCACAGATTGGTTGGAGCAAGGGACGCCGTGGGTCTGGATAATATCCTGGCGGAAAATGTTGTTTTTCATTCTCCTGTGGTGCACACGCCGCAGGCGGGAAAACCCCTCACCAAACTTTATCTTACCGCCGCCCTACACGTGCTGAATAACGAAACATTCAGATATCTCAGGGAAATCATTTCCGGCAACAGTGCCGTTTTGGAATTTAACACTGTTATTGACGGCATTTCCATCAACGGCGTGGACATGATTACCTGGGGCAAAGACGGCAGAATCACCGACTTCAAAGTAATGATTCGCCCCCTCAAGGCCATCAACCTTGTCCACAAAATGATGGGCGAAATGCTGCAAAAAATTAAGTAAAGCGGCGAATTCTTTTCCCCATTCCCGCCGATATCTTCCTGCTTTTGCGTGGCATGAACGAGGAAATGCGCGCAAAAAGTAATCGCGCCACGCAGGGTATAAACGCTTTTCCGGGAAAAAGAAATTGACTCTATTGCCCTCCGATGGCATAATAAACCCGACATTAAATCTCTTATCAAAACCGTTCACAGGTTATTTGCGAAGCTCTCTTTAAGATTCTGTTTGCCGCCGCGTGTAGAGGAAATTTCTTTTAACATTTAAGCGCCCGATAAAGGAGGCATCCCGATGCAAAAGTATTCTCTGCAGTTGACCGATGAGGAGAAGGAAATTTTGGCGGGCAAGCAGGGCGAAACAATGCGCAAGGCGCTGGAATCTGTCGTGCTTTACGGCCAGATTTTTGGAGCCGAACATCTCGCCCCGATTGGGGGAAGCGTTCATCTTGTTACGTCTTTTGGCATTCCGCTGCTCAAACCGGTGTTTTCCCTTGTTGATGAATTAATCGCCGCGGGATTGAAAACGGCAAAGCCTTTCACCGTTGACCCCCGCCCCATGGATTTCCAGAACGTTCCCGCCAACATTCTTGAAAAATTTATTTTCAAAAAAATCATGTACGGAAAACAGGCGCAGTACGAAGAACAACTGCGCAAGGTGGGGCTTAAAGATGACAAGTCTTTTACCTGCACCTGTTACATGGATGAAGTGGGCAACATTCCGCGAAAAGGCCAGATTCTTGCCTGGGCGGAATCTTCGGCGGTGGTTTATGCCAATTCCGTTTTGGGCGCCCGTACCAACCGTAATTCCGGTTTGCTGGAGTTGCTCTGCGGCATCACGGGGCGCGCCCCCGTGTTTGGCCTGCTGACTGACGAAGGCCGGAAGGCGGACTGGCTGATTGAAGTCAAAACCAAATCACTGCCCGAAGCCCAGATATTGGGCAGCGCCATCGGTATGAAGGTGATGGAAGAAGTTCCATTCGTCACGGGTTTGACGTCCTTTTTGGGAGAGGAGCTCAATCAGCGTGTAAAAGATTATTTAAAGGACATGGGCGCCGCCGCGGCCAGCAACGGCGCTGTCGGCCTGTACCACATTGAGGACTTGACCCCGGAGGCGCTGGAATTGTCGCGCGGTCTGCTGAAGTCTGGATACAAAACTTATGTTATAGACGACGCCGAGTTGAAAAGAGTGCGTGACAGCTACCCGCTGATGTGGAAAAATCCCGCGGCGAGCCCGAAAATTTGTTTTATCGGTTGTCCGCATTTGAGCCTGCGGCAGATCTACGAATGGCTGGAACATTTCGAGACCGAACTCAAATCTTCCGGAAAGAAAAAGCTTGCGGTAACTACTGTTATGACTGCCGCCCCCGCCGTTGTTGATGCCTTCAGGAACGACAAGGATTCTTACTCGCGATTAACGGGCATCGGCGCGCGTCTCACCTCCATCTGTCCGCTTATGTATATGAATAACCCTCTGTGCGTCAAGAAAGCGGTGATGACCAATTCAAATAAGCTGCGGACTTATACGACGGCGCGTTATTTTACCGATGCCGAAACCGCGCGTATCGCGGTAGAAGGAGGAATCCATGGCTGAAAAAATCAGAGAATTCAAAGGCAGAGCGGTCATGCCCGGCAAGGTGTCCGGCGAGGCGGTTGTCTCCCGTCAGGGATTTAATACGCTGGCCTCTTTTCAGAAAGGCGCGATGTCTAACAAAAAAATAATTAAATGCGGCGACCAGAATAATGCCGATGTTTACGGCAAAGCGTTGAGCGGCAAAGTACTATGCCTGCCCAAGACAATCGGTTCCACTACCGGCGGCATGGTGCTGCAAACCGCCGCTTCCATGGGCGCCGCTCCCCTGGCCATGCTTTTTTCCGAAAAGATAGATTCGCTCGCGGCGGCGGGCGTTATTCTGGCGGATGTGTGGAATGGGAACCGCATCGTCACTGTCGACAGTCTGGGGGCGGAATTTCTCGCTTTTGTTCAACATGACCAGAAAATAGACATTTTTGATGACGGCAGAGTGCTTGTTCATCAGTCGTAGGAGGTATGCGAAAACTTTTCCAACTTTCAACCATTTACACGAGGTGGATTATGGCAAATAAATACCATGAGCGCATGAAGGCAGTCGTGGAGAAACTGGGCACCTGGTATGAGGATAAATCGCGTTTGGAAGAAGGAATGCTTACTTCCAAACTTTACCCTTACACAGCGATGTTCAGCCCGCTACAGGTAAACAGCATAAAAATAAAAAATCGTCTGGTCATGGGGCCGATGGGCAATATCAGCATGGCGGAAGAAACGGGACGCCCCAACACGAAAATGATTCAGTACTTTACCGAAAGGGCGAAAGGCGGTGTCGGGCTTATCACTTCCGGCCTGGTGCCGATCAGCCACGGCGTGGATCCCACGGTAACGGAGCTCAATAACCTTTCCTATTTTCCGCGCATCGACGCTTCGCGCACGCGTTTCGCCGGCTGGCGGGACATTGCCGAACGCTGTCACGGATACGGCGCCAAATTTTTTATTCAGCTTACTCCCGGTTTGGGACGGGTGGGTTCTCCCGAATGCCTGATAAATAAATTTAAGCTTCCCGTATCGGCTTCGTGGAACCCTAATTTTTATATACCTGCGATACCGTGCCGGCCTCTTTCCGGACGCATGGCGCGCAAGATTATCAAAAACGCCGGCCAGGCCGCGGCGGATGCCAAGGCCGCTTTGATTGACGGCGTTTATCTGCACGGGCATGAAGGATATTTGCTTGAACAGATGACCAATACCGCTTTCAACCGAAGGTCTTTAGGCGCTTATTCCGACTGGCAGAGATTCGGCGTCGACCTGGTCAAAGAAATACGCCGCCGCGTCGGCGATTCCTATCCCCTCATGTACCGTATCGACCTTTCACTGGCGCTCAACGAAACGTACGGGGAAAAAATGAACAAGGTTAAATCCCTGCGCAAATTCAAAAACGAACGCACGACCGAACAGACGCTTGATTATATGGCTTCGCTCGTCCGCGCGGGCGTGGACATGTTTGACGTCGACCTCGGTTGTTACGACAACTGGTGGCTGCCGCATCCTCCGGGATTCATGCCTCCGGGCTGTTTTCTGGAAATATCGAAAATCGTCAAGGATTATTTCGCGGAAAACAAGATTCTTTCCAACGCCGGCATGGAAGTGCCGGTAGTGGCGGTGGGCAAACTCGGTTATCCCGACCTTGCCGAACAGGCGCTGCGCGATAAAAAGTGCGACATGGTCATGCTGGCGCGGCCGCTTCTGGCCGATCCGCAATGGCCGAATAAGGTTTACGCGGGAAAGGTGGAAAGGATTTGTCCCTGCATCGGCGATCAGGAAGGATGTATCAATGAATTCGTCGAAGGCGGGCATCCCCAGTGCACGGTGAATCCCCGCACCGGTCAGGAAGATATTTACAACGGCAGCGAAATGGCTCCCGCCAAAAAAATAAAAAAGATTGCCGTTGTCGGCGGCGGTCCCGCCGGAGTCAACGCCGCGATGATTGCCGCCCATCGCGGGCACGAAGTAACGCTATTTGAAAAAAGAGAAGAAATCGGCGGCATGCTGATTCCCGGTTCTCGACCGGCCATCAAATTCGATATTCTTAATTACCGGGCATATTTGAAAACGCTTCTTGATGAGACGATAAAAAATTGCGGCCTGAAGGTCGAATACGGGCGCGAGGCGAATCTTGATTTACTGCGCGCTGGTAAGTATGACGCGGTTGTCTGCGCCACCGGCACTGTCCAAAAAAGGCCTCCGGCCAAGGGCATAGATTCTTCCCACGTTGTTTTGGCGGTTGACCTTTTGCGCGAACCTTCTATTTGCGAGGCCGCGCAGAACATCGTCATTGTCGGCGGCGGCTCCGTGGGATGCGAAACGGCTTATTTCCTTGTCCATGAAAAAAAGAAAGACGTAAAGATTGTCGAAATGCTCCCGGAAATAATGAAAGGCGTGTGCACGTCGAACCGCGGCTTCCTCATCCACTATCTGGAAAAAATGGGCGTGGAGATGCTCAATTGCTCGCTGCTCAAGGAGGTGGGTGACAAAGAAGTTCTTGTCGCGCAGAACGTGTCGAAAACCGTGCCTGACCCCTACGTGACCTGGACGCCGCTTTTGCCGGAAAATATCGAAAACCCCTTTGTCAAAAAGATTAAGGAAGAGATTAAAGAGCGGCAACTGAAGGCTGAGCTTGTTGTCCTTTCCGCAGGCGCGCGCCCCGGCGATGAGCTTTATTACAACTGCTTGGCGGCCAACGTCGCGCCGGAGCTTTACAACATCGGCGATTCTTTTGCCTGCGGCAGATTGCTGGAGGCGGTGCGGGCGGCATACCAGCTGGGGACGGCGATATAAAAAACCGGCATTAATCCGCCGCGTCCGTTTGGACGGACGCAGCGGCCGGGCATCCGTAAAAAAACGCTTTTTTATTAGCGTTGCGGTATCGGTGCGCGCTTTTGCGGCGGGGGGCGGTTCAGCGTAAAAAAGAATTGAAATGTAATAAAATCCAGGTATATTTAACAGCATAAAGCGATTAAAGCACAGTCAAATTCCATCGGCGAAAACAAGTCAGATGATTGACCCCGTCCCGGAAGCTTTAATTTTTGCTGATGGATATTTGAACCATAGCTAATAAACAGGAGGCTGTATGATTAGTGTCAGTGATGTTCTCAAAGCAAAAAACAAAGAAATTCAATCTATCGCTCCCACGGCAACGGTGTTCGAGGCGCTGAAAAAAATGAGCGAAAAGCAAATCGGCGCCCTGGTGGTGATGGAAAACAGCAAGGTTGTGGGAATCATCTCGGAGAGAGATTACGCGCGGAAAATTATTCTTCAGGGAAAAACTTCCAAAGAAACGTTGGTGAAGGAAGTCATGTCCACCACGTTGTTTTCCGTCAATCCGGATACGAGCGTGGAGGAGGCGATGGTGCTGATGACGGGAAAACATGTCCGGCATTTGCCTGTTTTTGAAAAAAGCAAATTTGTCGGCATTATTTCCATCGGCGATGTTGTGAAATCGGTCATTTCCAACAAAGATTTCCTCATCAATCAGTTGAGCGAATATATCGCGGGAAAATACTATTAAGAAAAATGGAAAGTAAGCGCCGTTGCCGCGGGCTGCCCTGTTCGGCTTCCGCGGTTTTTGGCGCGTAACGGGGGAAGAGCGTAAGATTATGAAAGATGTTTACCAGCGCCTGGCTGAATTTCTGGACACCATGCCCCAGCGTTACCCGGTGAATACGGAATCAGGCATTGAATTGAGAATACTGCAAAAAATCTTCACGCCGGACGAGGCGGAGATGTTTATGAAGCTCACGATGCGTCCGGAAACCGCCGCGGAAATCGCGGCGCGGAGCGGAGGCGCTGCCGAGGAATGGGAAAAGAAACTCTATGCAATGTCTCAAAAGGGGCAGGTTTTCCGCACCGGCAGGAACGGAAATTACAAATACATGGCCACGGCGTTTTTAGTGGGAATTATCGAACTGCAGATGAACCGCCTGACGCCGGAACTGGTTAAAGACTGGGCAGAGTTCGAACCGATTCTTTATAAAAACACATGGCTTAAAGGAACGACAAAGGACCTGCGGACGATTCCCATCGGCGAAGCGGTTGCGCCGGGCTCGCAGGTCATGCCGTACGAAAGCATTGAAGAAACAATCCGCGCCGCCAAATACATCGCGATATCCGATTGCATGTGCCGCAGGCTTTCCGCGCTTCAGCAAAAGCCGTGCAGCCATCCTATGGAAGTATGCTTTCATTTTGGCGGCGGCACGCATTACTTTGTGGAAAACGGCCTCGGCCGCTATATTTCCAGGGAAGAAGCCCTGGACATTCTGAAAAAGGGAAAGGAAAGCGGCCTGGTATGCCAGCTGGGCGCTTCACAGGAGCCGAATGCCATGTGCATGTGCTGCACCTGCTGCTGCGGCCCGTTGCGGGCGGTTAAGGCCTGCTCCAGGCCTGCCGAGATGGTCAACAGCAACTTTTTTGCCCGTGTCAGCGAAGATGACTGCACCGGCTGTGAAATGTGTGTGGAGCGCTGTCCCATGGAGGCCATTTCCGTTGATGATACCGCCCGCGTCGATTTGGACCGCTGTATCGGTTGCGGCATCTGCGCCGTTACGTGCCCTGTCGAAGCGGTGAAGGTTTACCGCAAGGGAAAGGATAAGGAGTTTGTTCCGGAAAAAGATTTGGTCAGTTCCGCCATGGCCATTTACCGGCAGCGGAGGACGTAGTTGCGGTTAAATGGCGAAGAGAAAAACAGGGATGGCAATCTGTTAAGGAATGAGCATGGAAGAACTAATTTCCAAAACAGCCGAACTGATTATCAAAAGCAGGCATGCGGTGGCGCTTACCGGCGCGGGCATGTCCACCGAATCGGGCATTCCTGATTTCCGCGGCCCCAACGGCATCTGGACAAAAAATCCCAAAGCCGAACAGCAGGCCTATGAAAGTTACTTCAAGTTTCAGCAAAACCCCAGACAATACTGGATAGAGCGCTTGACGGGCACCAGCTGGATTAATGAGCTGACCAAAGCCCAGCCCAACCCGGGGCATCTTGCCCTGGCTGAGCTGGAGAAGATGTCGCTTTTGAAATCCGTCATCACGCAGAATATCGACAACCTGCACCAGAAAGCGGGGAGTAAAAGCGTGCTCGATTATCATGGAAATATTTCGCTTTTGAGATGTTTTTCCTGTGATACGCGGTTTGACCCCGTCGAGTATGAGCTTGATAAATTATTGGCGGAAGACCGCCTGCCTCCTTACTGCAAAAGATGCAGCGGTGTTTTGAAATCCGATATTGTTCATTTTCACGAGGCCATTCCCGCCGATGTTTCCACTGAAAGCCAGGCCCAAGTCGGCAGGTGCGATGTGATGCTCATCTGCGGCACCTCGGCGGTGGTTTATCCTTTTGCCATGCTGCCGAGAATAGCCAAAAGTTATCATCAAAACAGAAAAACAATCATTGTGGAAATCAATGCCGACCCCACGCCGCTTACGCACGAAGGCATTTCCGATTACCTGATTAAGGGTAAAACCGGCACGATACTGCCGAAGATTGTGGAAGAAGTAAAAAAGAAAATATAAACATCGCCTGTAAATCTTTTCGCTCTTGACGGGCGGGATTGAGGGAGGGTGAATATTTTTTGCAAAGGAAAATTGAAAAATGAAAATAAAATCGATTGATCATATCAGCTACGCGGTGACGGATATCGATAAAACGGTCGAGGCGTGGTCGCGTCTTTACGGCCTTGGCCCCTGGAAATACCAGGAAAACGGCGGCACGGATGTAAAAGGCCGCCCCTGGAAAATCCGCATGGCCTTTGCCTATGTGGGGCCGATGGAAGTCGAACTTGTGCAGTGTGTCGAGGGAAGAATTTTCCAATCCAAATTTTTGGATAAATGGGGAGAAGGCGTTCATCACATCGGATTCTTTGTTGACGATGTGGACGCGGAAGTTGCCAAGCTGACAAAAGACGGAGCAAAGCTCCTGATTCATGACCCGGGCAAATTCGCCTATCTCGACGCCGGAGGTCCCGGCGGCGCCATTTTTGAGCTGATGCAGAGGAGGTAATAGAAAAAATACCGATATTTCAAGAGTTTACTCTTTGCGTTTTGTCCTTACAGTATCACGCCACCGCAGGGCTATCAGCATTGATTCTTTAGTTTTAAAAACGTCTTGCATGCTAGTAATTATTAGTATACACTGTATTACAAGTATTAAGAAGAAAGGTTTTATGTTATGAAAGCTACCGTATCTATAAGGCTGCCCGAGGAATTAACTAAAAATCTGGATGACATCGCTAAAGAGACAGAAAGGCCGCGTTCCTTTCATATTCAAAAAGCTATAGAAACATACATCGAAGATTTTGCCGATTTGCGTATTGCCATTGACCGTTTGAGAAATCCTAAAGATGAAGTTATTTCGTCGAAAGAATTAAGGAAGTCTCTTGGCATTTAATATCACTTATAAGAAATCGGTAATAAAAGATATCAGCCGTCTGGATAAAAAAGAGGCACGCAGGATCATTGAGAAGATAGAAGAGGATCTTTCCGATGGCGCGGAATCTTATCCCGTGCTGAAAGGTGACTTCGCCGGATTAAGAAAAATGCGTGTTGGAGATTACCGGGTAGTATTTACGATAATTGATAACAATGTTCTTGTTCTTCGCGTTGGTCATAGACGGGAAATTTACAAAAAAGGAATATAATTTTTAATGGTTAATTTCAGATTTTTTGTTGATGATGTGGACGCGGAAGTAGCCCAGCTAAAAAAAGACGGAGCAAAGCTCCTAATTCACGACCCGGGCAAATTCGCCTACCTAGATGCTGGAGGCTCCGGCGGCGCCATTTTTGAGCTGATGCAGAGGAGGTAGGGAGAATTCTGATTTTACGAGACATATCGCATTTCGTCCTACCCCTGTCATTCCCGCCCCGCATACGCAGGGTATTACTCCAGCGGGAATCCAGTTATAAAATTTACCTTGCTAAATATATAAAAACTTATATAATTGATGAGCGGCCATGAAGGCATTGAAATTCGTTGGTTCGAGTTTGGATGATTTGCGGAAATTTCCGGAAGAAGCGCGCCGCGCGGCAGGTTTTGAACTTCGCGCAATTCAGGATGGGTTTGAGCCGCGTGATTGGAAACCAATTCAAGCTGTTGGGGCGGGCGCGAAAGAAATCCGCATTCATGTTTTGGGTGAATGGCGAGTGATTTACGTTGCCAAGATTCGCGACGCTGTTTATGTGCTGCACGCCTTTCAAAAGAAAACCCAGAAAACGAGTCAGCGCGATATTGATCTGGCCCGTAAAAGATACAAGCAAATTGGAGAGTAGTTTATGAAAAAATCTATTGTCGCGTCATCGGGCAATGTATTTATTGATCTGGGGTATTCCCCGGAAGAGGCCGCTATTTTGCAAATGCGGGCTGATTTAATGGCTGACCTGCGAAAATTCATTAAAGTTAAAAAACTGACGCAGGCCTCTGCCGCGAAAATATTTGGTGTAAGTCAGTCGCGGGTTTCCGATTTGATGACCGGCAAATGGGAAAAGTTCAGTCTGGAAATGTTGATTACGCTGATGACAAAAGCCGGTATGAATGTCAAACTGAAAAGAGCCGCGTAGGGCAAATTCGCCTACCTCGACGCCGGCGGCCCCGGCGGCGCGATCTTTGAGCTGATGCAGAGGAGATAAAATATAACTCTATATTTTGTCGAAAATTTTGGAAGAGGTGAAGAAAAAAGTAAGTTTAACGGTGAGAGATAAATAAAGCGAATATTTTTATGGGATTAGGAACAAAAAAGTGTTAAAGCTTTGATATGGCTCAAACAACAGAATTATTTTTAACAGAAAGACAAAAACTCTATGCGCATTTTGCAGATAGGTTGGAAACCGCAAACTATTTAAACCGCAAAGCTGTAAGCTTTCAAGGTAATAAAATAGAACCCGTATACCGTTGGTTTAAATACAAGGAAGGTTTTTCATCTAACCTAGTAAAATACTTTTTAAGCGAATATTCTAAAAAGCCGGGTAGGTTGTTAGATCCCTTTGCCGGAACTGGAACGGCTCTTTTTGCAGGGCAGGAACTTGGATGGCAATCATACGGAATTGAAATTTTGCCCGTAGGTGTATTTGTTATGAATACACGACAGGCGCTGAATGATGTAGATATAAAAGAATTGCAGGCTAATATAAAAAATATTTGGCCAATCATTGAAAAAATCAAAAAATTTAAACATCATATTAAACACATCGCTATTACAAAAGATGCTTTTCCTGAAGAAACTGAACTATTCTTAAATAAATACTTGGATTATTGTTCAAATATTGACAATAAAAATGTTCAAACTATATTGCGCTTTGCTCCATTTGCTGTATTGGAAGATATGAGCTTTACACGAAAAGATGGACAATATTTACGTTGGGACTATCGTGCAAAAAGAGAACTTGCAGGGAAACCCTTTAATAAAGGGGGAATAAAAAAATTTAAAGACGCTGTACAATGTAAAATTGACGAAATTATTTATGATCTTACAACACACAAACCACCTTCATTATTTGAGAATATTGAAGAAACTGCGAAAGAAAAACATCCCATAACAATTCTGGAAGGTTCTTCTCTTGAGAAACTTCCGTTGATGGAAGATGGTTATTTTGATTTTATCATTACATCTCCGCCATATTGTAATCGGTACGATTATACAAGAACATATGCGCTAGAACTAGTTTACCTTGGTCTTGATAATGATCAAGTGCGCAATTTGCGTCAAGCGATGCTGTCTTGCACTGTTGAGAATAAAGAAAAAATAGACATCCTGGAAAATTTCTATACATCCATAAGCAAAAGTAAAAATTTTCAAAACGTTCTTAAGATTTATAATAAATCGTCAGCAATGAGCGAAATTAATTCTACTCTTGATGCGCTAAATAAACTGAACAAACTAAACAACAATAATATCCCAAGGATGATAAAAAATTATTTTCTTGAACTATGTTTCGTAATTTATGAAATGTCCAGAGTAATAAAAAAACAAGGCTATAGCGTAATGGTGAATGATAATGTTAGGTATGGTGGCGAAGAAATACCTGTTGATTTAATACTCTCGGAGTTTGCAGAAAACTTTGGATTTAGTGTTGAAAAGATTTTTGTATTGCCGCGGGGGAAAGGTAATAGTAGTCAACAAATGGGCAATTATGGCCGTACAGAAATCAGAAAGTGTGTGTATGTATGGCAAAAAAACTAGAGCCTACTTTTATTAAAAAAGCTGACGATTTAGTTACAACTAGAGAAAAAACTAGAGCGGGCTTCATTGCGCTTGCTTTAGAGAAAAATTATCTTGCTGTTCCTTATGTGGAAGAAGCCAAGGCTCTTAAGGCAATGGCAAGTAAAGTAAAAGAACCAAAAGAGCTTTTGCGTGTAGATGCTCTGAAAGTTGGTTTGTTAACAGCCTCTGGCCTTTCTGATAAGTCTTTAAATTACTTAACAGAAGATGATAAGATTATTGCAATAAGAGGGCTTATTGAAAAATTTCTTGAGCCAGCTGGTGATAATTTTGTTGATGAACTTATTTATCGTTACTTATTGACAAGAGGTGATACTTTAGGAGGAAAGGCTAGAAACTTGGCCGGGATGTTGGGGGAAAGAAAATTTTTACGATGTCTACTTTCCGTTTTAAATCTTTCCGGTTTAGATTACCAATGGAATGATTCTGATACAAAACAGTGGCTGTCAAAACCATCAGATGATGTTGGTATTGAAAAACGGATCAAGGGAATATCTTGGTCAAAAGGTAACAAAAAGCGTCTTCTAATCATGAATATTACAATTCCAACTGTAAGTAAAAATGTTGATCTTTCAATCTTAGAAGGAACTATTGATGATTTGAAAAGAGGGAAAACATCAATAATACATGATAGTGGTAAGTACATTGCTCTTGGCGAATTGAAAGGCGGTCTTGATCCGGCAGGTGCGGATGAGCATTGGAAAACAGCAAATTCTGCATTAGAGCGCATAAGAAAAAGTTTTTCAAAACGAAAATTAAAACCTAAAACATTCTTTATAGGTGCTGCCATTGAAAATAGTATGGCTTCGGAAATATACAAGCAACTAAAAAATGGTACAATGAACAATGCCGCTAATCTGACGGATGATGATCAGCTGACAAACATTTGCGAATGGATATTGAGCCTTTAGACCAAAATTTGGTCAAAGTTATCTGCTAAAAATAAAAAAAATAACAAATAAAGCAAATAAAAATGAATGATCCGTTTCTATTTTTCCAGACTAGTCACACCATAATTAAAACCATTAAATAATACTTGACTGCAAAAAGTGGGCAAATGATAATCACGCCAAAGGAGTGTTAATGAACGAAAACATCATTTTTCAGGATAAGCCCGAACTGGCAAATCCATATCTATTAATCGGCTTAAACGGTTGGTTGAACGCGGGCGAGGTGGCCACAGGTTGCATTGACTTTCTGCGCCGCAAGCTTAACGCCCAAAAGTTTGCCCATATCGATTCGCGGGATTTCCATATCTGGCAGGTTCCGGGCTTTGATTTATCGCAGACGCTGAGACCCAACGCGGTTATCGAAGAAGGCGTGGTAAAATCCCTTACCGGGCCCGCCAGTGAATTCTTTTACTGGAAGAGCGGCGCCGCAAATGACCTGATTCTTTTTACGGGCTTTGAGCCGAATCTGAGATGGCCGGAATACGCTTCGGCAATCCTGAGCGTTGCCAAGCAGTATCGGGTACCCAGGATATATTCTCTGGGCGGCGTTTTTGATCAGGTTCCCCATACGCGGGAAACGAGGGTCTTTGCCGTGCTGAGCAGTCCGGAGTTGAAGGGCGAATTCAAATCGTTTCCGTTTCTGAATTACGCGGGGCCGTGCAGTTTTTCCACCATGCTTTTGAATCAGGCGGCGAGCGTTGGCATTGAGGCGGCCGGCATCACGGCCAGAGTGCCGCTGTATATTCAGCTTTTCAACGCGAAGGCGTGTTACGATCTTCTGAAAAAGATTTTCGCCCTAACGCCTCTGAAAATCGATTTGAGCGATCTGAAAAAATCCGGGGACAACCTGGTAGAAACGATGGACAAGTCTTTCAGCCAGAATGAAACCGCGCTGAAACAACTGCGGAAACTGGAAGAAGTGTTCGATGCCGCTGTGCTTCAGGAATACGGCCAGGACCCCGGCCTGAACATCGACGAGCTGATGCAGGAAATGCTGAGTATGAAAATGGACGGCAAAAAACTGCACTGATAAATATTTGGAATAATTGCTTTTTTCTTGTCTAATTGAGGCTAATTAGAACCACCTCTTTTGTTAAACAAACACTTAATCAGCAGCAGTCATAGGACATAGGGCTTAAAATAGTCTTTGACAAATTTCCACTACATTGGTATATATTTGATATGAAAGTAGCGGAAAAAGATAATGTTGTCCACGGGATGCTGGAAGAAGAATACAGGCGGAGTCAGGACATTGTTAAGGCGCTTCAATCCAAGCTGAAAAACTATCCCCGGGGCGCCCTGAATATCCGGAGCAAAAAGGTTAAAGGCAAAGAATACGTTTACCATTATCTTGTCCGGCGAGAGGGGAAAAAGGTTCTCAACCTTCACGTTTCACAACAGAATCTGCCAAAAATTAAAAAACAAATCGAAGAACGCGAAAAATGCCGCAAGGAGATTTTGGCCTACAAAAAGCGTATCGCCTATTTATCAAAGCTTTTAAAAAAGCCAAAAAGGGAAAGTGGGCATGGAAAATAAACTGCCGGATAACCTTTTTCCTGATCAAATAAAAAATCTTCTCTGTGCTATAAGCAAGGTTGGATTTTTTGAACGGTCAATTGTGGTTGGCAGTTGGGTTATGTTGATTTATCAGGAAATCTACAGCGCCCGATATGTTTTGCGAACGCAGGACGTTGATTTTGGTGTCCATATAGCCCAACCAGCAAGCAAGCTAAAGGCTGACTTGCAAAAGATTATTACCGGTCTGGGATTTACGGATTACTTTGACTCTGAAGGTGTAAAGAAATTTACCGGTGGTGGTTATGAAATAGAATTCATCGGACAGCGTTCCGGCGGCAGAAGTAAAGGCGCTTTGTCTGTGCCTGAATGGAATGTTACCGCTATACCTCTTCCTTTCATCAGTATTCTTACTGATTTTTCAGAGGTAGCCAAGCTGTGCGGTTTTACAATCCGTTATCCTCTTCCTGAGGCTTTTTTTCTCCATAAGCTGATTGTTGCTCAGAGACGTTTGTCTGATGCTAAACGTGATAGGGATCTTGAGCAATGTGCCGCCATAATACCTGTGCTCAAGGATGAACGAATACGGCAGATAGTGAAGCGGCAGCGTTTTAGCAGAGAATCTAAGCGTCGTATAAGCGCATCATGTGAAGTCATTGATTTTCCGCTACAGCGTATTGGATTGACATAGTATGTAGCGGAAAATATTCTTGGCCTTATAATTTGAATACAAACTTTTCTATTGAATAAGTACTGGACGATATAAATTATTCCGCTTGCAAAATATTACTAAGTATATATTATTATCAATAATGGTAATTATATATGCTCAGTAAAAATATTGAAAAATTGCAGGAATTAAGCAAAAACGCCTACTTTACGCTTGATGATGTGGCGCAAACCTTTGGTCTTCAGCAGGATTCGGCCCGCGTTTTTTGCAGCCGCTATGTTAAAAAGGGCTTACTGGTTCGGCTGAAAAACAATCTTTACACCACCTCCTGGAAGTGGGAAAACCTTACGCGTGATGATTTCTTCATCATTGCCAATATTATGCAGGTGCCTTCCTACATTTCGCTCATGAGCGCGCTGGCGTATTACGAAGTGACCACGCAGGCGCAGCAGTCTTATCAAGAAAGCATAGGCCAGAAGCGCAGCATTGTGTATAATGTCCGTCAGGCTGTTTTCAGTTACGTGAAAATGCAGCGGCCATATTACAACGGCTTTGTCAAAACTGACGGTTTTTTTATCGCCACAAAAGAAAAGGCGTTTCTGGATGCGGCCTACCTGTATTCATTCGGAAAATACCGGTTTGACGCAGACTCGCTGGATTTGAAAAAGCTTGATTTCAATAAACTCAAAAAAATGATAAAAAACTATCCTCAAAAAACAAAGGACACGGTGAAAAGACTGTGCAGGATTTAATTAAACATGAGCAATTTGAGTTGGAAGTGCTGGAAAGGCTGCAAAGCGGGCGGTTTCTTTCCGACCTGATTTTCGGCGGCGGCACGATGCTGCGTTTGTGCCACGGGCTGGCGCGTTATTCGGTGGTTTTGGATTTCTGGGTGACAAAGGATATAGACTGGAAGAAATTTTACGGCAGGATGGAAAAATACCTGCTCCAATATTACAAACTGGCTGATTCCGCCAATAATCGGTTTACCATACTGCTTGAGTTGAAGGCTCCGCAGTATCCCAGAGCGTTGAAAATCGAGATACGCAAGGAAGCAAAAAAAATTAAGACCGAATCCTCCATAGCGTTCAGCCCCAATTCGACGGTGCAGGTTATGATGAAGACGGTCGCGCTTAACGAGATGATGAAATCAAAGATTGCAGCATTTTTGAGCAGGCATGAAATCCGTGACGCTTATGACATCGAATTTCTTTTAAAAAAAGGCATCCCTCTATACGGCGAAAAAGACGTTATGAAGAAATTGCAGGCGGGTCTGGAAAAGCTCGGCAGGAAAGACTTTTCCGTCAAGCTGGGCGCTTTGCTTGACGCGACGGAGAGAAAATATTATCTGGAAAACGGATTTAAAATTCTCCGCGCGCGTTTGGGCGAAAAACTTAATGAATAATAAAAAATCGCCGGGCAAAAGGATATAACGCTTAATTATCATAGATAATCGAATAAAAGCGTTTAGCCGCGGTGAAAGTTATACGTAACAATGTAATGAGAAGGGTAAATATTTTGCTTCAGTCATTGCCACGGAGCGCTGAGCGCTTCGCGATAATATTAATTTTTGAGTCGGCAACTTCATTTTTCCTTGCAATATATTTTATAATCAGTATTTTACTCAGTTCTAACTGGAAACTGAAAAATTATATCTTAAAACCTGCCCCAGTTTTTAAAAAAGGATGAAGCAATGAAAAAAGCACTTCTTTGGATTTTTTGTCTTATCGCGCTCATGATGACGGCCTGCTCGTCCGGAAACGAAGTCAGAACAACCGGCCAGAATGTTTATCTGAGGGCAGTAGCCAAGGAAATCTCCGGCGACTATGTATCAGCCTTCAGTCTTTATCAGCAGGCGCTTCCCCTTCTGCGACAGGAAGGCCATGAAGGTCTGATCAGGGAGTGTCGCATCGGTTGGAAAAGAACTTTTCTCATTGTTCAGGAGTTCGCGGCCACCGAGCAGGATATCCGGGATACGCTTGCTCAAACGTTTACGATAACCGAAGAACAAATAAATAATCTGATTTCCCGAATCGCCTATCTGGACATGGGAGGTTCAAGATATTATTTCAGCGACTTTATGGATACGGTCATTCATCTGGACCTCACGCTGATGCAGCAGCTTCCCGCCGTGATGGCCCGAAATCGTTTGGGTTATCAGGCGGTAGCGTCTTTTGTCAATATTCCGGGCCCCACATCGGGCTCGCCGTACATCAATCCGATATCCTACGAGGCGGTCGCAACCTATGCTGTTCCCCGGAATCTTTTGCCTGCCGATGGTTTGTTGAAGATATGGCAGCCGGTGCCTATTGTCATCGATTCCCAGACCGAGGTTGAGATCACGCAGGTTTTGCCGGCGGACTATGTGGTCAACCCCGCGACAATCGGCGGCAATTTGGGCGACATTTATCTGGAAGTCCCGCTGGGCGGTCTTTCCGGAGATTTGAACATTACGATTCGGTTTAAATTTAAGCACTACGAACAAAGATTCACCATGATTGACCCCAATAATGTGGGCGATTACGATAAATCAAGCGATTTGTACCGCGAGTTCACCGCTTCGCGGAAAGACATTCGTATCACGCCGGAAATCTCCGACAAGGCAAGACAGATTGTCGGCTCGGAGCAAAATCCCTACCGTGCCGCACGCCTGATTTACGACTATATCGTGGAGCAGGTGACATACAGTCACATGCCGTACGGCACAGTTGAATCGCTGGGCATCCCCGCGTCCGTTTACGTTCACGAACACGGCTTTGGAGACTGCGGCGCGCAAAGCATGTATTTTGCCGCGCTGTGCAGCGCCCTGGGCATTCCCGCGCGCGCGGCCGGCGGCTATCAGTTGTTTCCCGGCATGGAAGGCGGTCATTTCTGGGCGGAGTTTTATTTGCCGAATTACGGCTGGGTTCCCGTGGACACCTCCGTGGCGCAAATTGCCAATTACCTGCCGGAACTGACGCCCGCGCAGAAACAGGCCTTCAAGGGTTATTTATTCGGCAGCCTGGATCCCTACCGCTGGGTGGTGCAAAAAGATGTGGACATGCCTTTTTCCCCGCCCGTCACGGAGCCGACGATGATGATGCTGGCCCTCCAAATGCCGGCGGCTCTGTGCGACGAAATAAACGGTTTTCCTGAAGAGGTCATCTGGCCTTATTACCAGATTCAATTCACTCCCCAACCGTAAGAGAAAGTTCATCCGCGGTTCGGTAGTGCTAAACCTGTGGTGAAGGGTGAATAGAGGGACGGGTCTTGAAATATCAATATCAGAATAACCGTATCGTCAATGTTCAAGCCATGATAAAAAAGGCGCCCCGAAGGACGCCTTTTTTATTTTTTCGAGTTGTGCCTATTTCTTTTTCTTTTTTTCAAGCAACGGCATACCGGCGATTCTTCTCACGATGTTTTTACAGGCATCGATATTATACTGGGTGTAAATGGCGATCTGCTCCATGATGGGCGAGCCGCCGCCGTGCATCGCGCCGTAGGAAATGGCGCCGGAGCTGGCCGAATTGGTGTAGTCGGCAAAGAGCAGCCAGAATTTAATCTGGTCTTCGACGGGAATTTCCTGATTACGTTTCACGTATTTTTTCAGGAGCTCCTGGATTTCTGGGTTGACCAGATCACCTTCATGCGGGAAGGTGGCGGGCATACCGCCGGCCAGTTCGCACAGAATCTGTTGTTCATGAAAGACCGCTTCGCCGGTCAGACAGCGTCCCACATTGGCGTAAATGGAATTCGGAATGCAGGCGCCGGGTCCGTAGGGAACCATGCCCACGCCGGGCATATAGACTTGCGGTTTGCCCATGGCCGAGGCAGTGAAACCCGCGGCGTAGCCCAGTTCCGTAATCTTGATGAGCTCGGAGATTTTTTCGCGCACATGCGGCGCTTTTTCAATGCCGTTCATTTCAGCGGCCATCGAGGCAAAGCCAATAAGCATGTCGCCCACGGCCGGTTTGCAGCCGGAATAGCTGTGACGGTGGAAAAGGGCAAACAGCAGAGCGCAGATTCCGCCGTGCTGATATTCGCCGTTTAAGAAGATGCGGTTGCGAGGAACGAAAACGTCGTCGAAGATGATATAAGAGTCGACGAAGCCCCAGTCGAAACCACGTTTGTAATGTTTGCGGTTGTACATGTTGTGCGGCGAGAGAACCTGTTTGACGCCTTCATGATCCGCCGGGAGCGCAAACGCGACGGCGTATTGCTTTTCATCTTTGGTAAGCGAACGGGTTGGAACGACCAGAATTTCATCCGCGACCGAAGCAAACGTGATGTGGACTTTCGCGCCGCGCACGACAATGCCGTCAGGCCGTTCTTCAACCACATGGAGATACTGATCCGGGTCCGGCTGTTCGGCGGGGCGCAAAAGGCGCAGGCCCTTGACGTCGGTCTGGGCGCAGCAGCCCACCAGATCGTTCTTTTGGAAATATTCCAGCCACTTCAGAAAGTTTTTGTAATATTCTGTTTTGCCGTTGTTCATTTTATCGGCTTCGTAAGACACGGCATTGATCGCATTGATGGCGTCAACGCCCATGCAGCGGCCGATGCACTGGCTGACCCGGTTCACCAACATTCGGGTCATGTCCTGCTTTTTGTGCAAGTCTTCCACGTTTTGGTGGATGTGGGTAAAACGGTTAATGGTTTCACCTGTGATATGGCTTTTGGCGGTGCACAGGTCTTTCGTTTCGGGGTCATGGGCCAGGTCAAAAGTGACGCCGATAACGTTTCGGGCCTGTTCCAGAACGTCATCCAGACGGTTAATCTTCTGTCCGTTGAGATAGAGATTGTTTTTTAGCTTCTTCAACCCCTCGAAATATTGTTCTTCTGTTCGCATAGATTATCTCCTTTGAATTGGGGTTAATAGGAATTAACTATTTGAGTGGCGGAAGTATAGGGAAGGAGCCGGAGGCTGTCAAGGAAATCTTACCTGGATGATTAAAAGGAGAGGGGAGATGAACATGGCGCGACGATTTTGCAATGTTCTTTGTTTGCCGCTTTTCCGTTTTGGCATGATTTTATTACGACGTAACAATAATTTATGTATACAAAAGACCGATTTTTAATGGTATGTATGCGCATATACGCAGAATGATATTTTTTAATCATCCAGTTGGAATCATGAATTTGTCCTGATTGCCGGATAATTGTTGATTGACTGGTGGATAGATAATATCGCTTCGTGATGGAAGATGAAAATTAAAATCTGTATTTTTTTAGAATATTTTGTTGAAACCACTTGTGGCTTTTATGAGACGCATGAAAGGAATAAATCATGATTCCTGATACACAACTGTTACAGAGCATAGACGAAATTCTGCATCCCCGATCCGTGGCGATCATTGGCGTTCCCCGTGGCATGAAAACGGGCAAACTTTTTTTTGTTTCACTCTTGGATCAAGGCTTCCCCGGTGAAATATATCCCGTGTCGGCTCATGCCGATGAGATTGACGGACTCAAGGCCTATCCAAATGTTACGGCTATTCCTGGAGCAGTTGATCTGGCCATTATTCTGGTGTCTCAAAACCAGGCGCTTTCCACGCTCAAGGAATGTGCCGCCAAAGGAGTTAAGGGAGCCATACTGTATACGGCTGGCTTCAAGGAAACAGGTACCGAAGAAGGACACATCTACGAGAAACAGTTGGTTGAAGTCGCCCACTCGTCTGGAATGCGGCTCATTGGGCCTAATTGCGTGGGCATATACGCGCCGCGCTCCGGATTGTCCTTCTTTCCTCAGTTGACTAAAGAACCTGGTCCGGTGGGGCTTGTATCTCATAGCGGGTCTCTGGCCCAGTTAATTTCTTACGTCGGCCCGAAATGGGGGATTCGCTTCAGCAAAGCTGTAAATCTGGGTAATGAATGCGACCTTACAAGTTCCGATTTTCTTCTTTATCTTGCACAGGACGCAGAAACGCAATTGATAGGCGCCTACATCGAGGGGATAAAAGACGGCGCACGTTTCTTTGATGCCCTTTACGCGGCATCACTAAAAAAACCCGTCATTCTGTGGAAAACAGGATTAACTTCCGCGGGTGCTCAAGCCGCGGCTTCTCATACGGGCGCCTTGGCCTGCGCGGCAGATGTCTGGGAGGGCGTTTGCAATCAAACCGGTGTCGTCTCTGTGATAGGATTTGAAGCCTGGCTTGACGCACTTATGGGATTTGCCATGCTGCCGGAGCATCTTGGCGAGAGAATTGCCGTAATATCGAGCGCCGGAGGATTGGCTGTTTCCGCTGCCGAGGCATGCGCATATAACGGTCTTCAGATGGCAAAACTTTCCTCTGACACGGTTGCTACTCTTGCTGCAATCGTACCGCAGGTGGGGACAAGTGTTCGCAACCCGGTAGACGTCAGCCTTGCCGCTTCACTGGATATAGGCATTTACATTCAGAGCATTCAATCTGTGGTTGATGATCCTGCCGTGGATGCTCTTGTAATAGTAGGAGCGTGGTTGAACCCGGAAGCAAACAAGATTTGCGCGGACGCGATTATTGAAGCCGGAAAACGGTCCGGCAAAGCCATACTTATGGTTAAACTTCCCGGAGTCGACGTTCCTCACATTTCTGAATTGTGTGATGCGCGCATTCCATGTTTCGATTCATCCGAAAGAGCGATGCGAACGTATGCCTGTGTGCGTCGTTATCAGCAATGGCGCAGCGGAAGACAATGAACGGGATGGTGTTTTCTGAAAGCCGCGTAGATAAAACCTGATGCGCTGTTGGAATGTAGCGGTGTTCAAAATATTCCGCGCGTTGGCGAAAGACCGGCCTGCACTTTGTTAACCTACGCTGTCACAGACACAGTTTCCTTGTGGTTAAAATCATAAAACAATTTTTTCTTTTTCCGTTTTTCCACATCAATCATTTTAGCGACACGTTCAAAAAAATACTGCAGTGCACCAGGCGGTGGCGGTCTGATAACAGCATAATATTAATTTGTATTTTAAGAAAAAATAAAAATGCCTTGACAAGCCTCTTTGAAAAAGATACTTATTTGACCGGCCAGCCGGTCGAATGTGTAGCCCGATTGTTTTGTTTGTGAGTAGCAGAACGAGAACAAACAGCAAAAGGAGCATGAGCAAATGATTGAAAAGAGACGCACGGCGAAGAAAGATTATATAGCGAAAAAAGCTATAGATGTTTTTTCAGCTCTGGGTTATAAGGAATCATCACTTCAGGACATCGCGACCAAGGGTAAATTCAGCAAAGCCGGTATCTATCATTACTTCAAATCTAAATCAGAGTTACTATCTTACATTCTGTTAAGTAATACCGATAGTTTTTTTAATCGTCTGGAAAAAAGTCTCGCCTCCGCCTTAAAAGAACGATTGAACCCGCAAGAAACTTTCGAAAAGTTAATAAGAACATACGCCGATGAGCTATTGAGTAATATTAAAGTAAGCTTGTTGATTTTGCGCGAGAGGCATCAGCTCACAGGCGCAAAAAAGAAAATACTGACGGAAAAAGAAAGAGCGATATTCAGACTAATAAGAGATCGATTAAAACATGTTCCAGAAAGAAACACAAAAATAAATATTAATCTTGCGTCATTCCAAATTATGTCAATGATTCATTGGATGGGATATTGGTTTGATGAAAGAGGGACTATCTCCAAGAAAGAGGCGATTAATCAGACGATTCACCTCGCTTTTCACGGAATATTAAAAATAAAAAAGTAATTATAAGAGGTTTAAGATGCCACAGCTTATTGTCAATAACATTACACTGAGATTCAGTGGTTTGACGGCCCTTAGCGATGTGAGTTTTGAAGTTACAAAGAATGAAATATTGGCAATAATCGGTCCAAACGGCGCAGGCAAGACATGTCTCCTGAATTGCATCAGCGGTTTTTACAAACCGCAGGAAGGAAATATGTCATTTGACGGAATGGATTTAATTACAACGCCGATTTATGAAAGAACCATGAAAGGAATAGCGCGGACTTTTCAGAACATCGAACTGTTCAATGGTCTTACGGCGCTGGATAATATCATGGCGGCGCGTCATGCGCATTTCAAAACCGGAGTTATACGTTCCGGCATCCATTTCGGCAAAGCGCGCGATGAGGAAATTTATCACCGAGAAATTGTGGAACAGATTATCGATTTTTTGGAAATTAAGCCTGTCAGAAAAAAGATAGTCGGCTCTCTGCCGTATGGGATGCGCAAGAGAGTGGAATTGGGGCGCGCGTTAGCTGTTGAACCTAAACTGCTGTTACTTGATGAGCCGATGTCGGGAATGAATGTTGAAGAGAAAGAAGACATGGCTCGTTTTGTTATCGATATATTCGAAGACAAACAAATCCCCATTATACTAATCGAACACGACATGGGCGTGGTTATGGATATTTCCGACCGTGTCATGGTTTTGGAATTTGGGAAAAAGATTGCCGAAGGAATCCCCGACGAAATTGTCAAGAATGAAAAAGTAATAAATGCCTATCTGGGCCAGTAACTTTCAGAGGATTGCAGAATGAATGATCAGAATACTTTCCCTAAGCTTCTTTTAAAACAGTATGAAAAATGGCCGGACAATGTTGCCATGCGAAAGAAGGATTTTGGAATATGGAAGGAATACACATGGCGGGACAGCTATGAAAACGTAAAATATCTATCCCTGTGCCTGATGCATCTGGGCCTGAAACGAGGAGAAAAAGTTTCAATCATCGGCGAAAATGAACCTCAGTGGTTTTGGGGTGAATTTGCGGTGCAGGCCGCCGGCGGGATATCGGTTGGAATATATACCGATATGGTTCCGGCACAGGTTCAATTTATGGTCAGCCATTCGGAATCTTCTTATGCCATTGCTAATGATCAGGAACAGGTTGATAAGTTCTTGGAAATCAAAGACAAGGTGCCTGGTCTAAGAAAAGTTATTTATTGGGACCCGAGAGGTCTGAGACATTACAACGATCCCCTCCTTCTGTCATATGCTGAAGCGATAGAACTCGGTAAGGCATATGAAAAGACCCATCCTGATGCTTTTATGCAAAGCGTTGGGATGGGATCAGAAGATGATATCGCCGCTTATTACTACACTTCGGGCACATCCGGCGAACCGAAAGCTGGAATGGTTTCTCATAAAACATTAATCTATTCGGGAGGGGCCTTTTTGGAATTCAATGCCCTGGCGCATGACGATAATCTGTTTTCCTATCTGCCTGCCGCCTGGATAGGAGAAGCCTGGGCTACGGCGGCACACCTTAAGGGCCCGGTGATTCTCAACTTTGCCGAAGAACCGGAGACGGTGCAGGAAGATATGAGGGAAATCGGTCCCACCGTTGTAAGCTACGGACCGCGGCAATGGGAAGATATGGCCAGAACAATACAGGTAAGAATAAGCGAGGCCGCGTATATCAACAGGCTCTTATACAGAATATGTCTTGCTATCGGTTACAGAAGAGTGGATTTTATTGAGAAAAATATTAAGGCAAATCCCCTCTGGAAATTCCTTATTGCTCTGGCTGACGCGCTTGTCCTTTATCCTTTGCGCGAGAACTTCGGTTTAAAAAAATGCAGGATAGCCACAACCGGCAGTTCGGCAATGAGTGTTGACACCTTCCGTTTCTGGAGCGCCCTGGGTGTTCGCTTAAAACAGATTTACGGAAGCACGGAAGCAGGACTTGTTGCCGGCCATCGTTCTAACGAAATCTATTTCGAAACATTGGGCAATGTTGCGTCCTGCGCTGAAGTTAAAATATCAGACGAGCAGGAAATTCTGGTTAGAGGACCGCAAATGTTTTGTGGATATTTCAAAGGCCAGAAGAAAGCCGAAGGGACAGTTGTCGATGGATGGGTTCATACAGGTGATGCCGGGTTCATCGATAAAAAGGGCCATTTGATTTTTCTGGACCGCCTGAGCGATATGAGCACGCTTTCCAACGGCACCAAGTATGCGCCACAGTACATCGAGGGACGCCTGAGATTCAGCCCTTACATCAAAGACGCCATGTCTCTTGGAGAAAAGAGAGATTACATTTCGGTTATCGTGATTATCGATTTTGCCAACGTGGGTAAGTGGGCTGAAGAGCATCACATCAACTACACAACATTTACAGATCTTTCTCAAAAAAAGGAGATTGCCGGTCTCATCGGACAGGACATTCGGCGGGTAAATGAAGGATTCCCGGATGAAACTAAAGTTAAAAAATACGTTCTGCTTCACAAGGAATTCGATCCGGACGAAGAAGAACTAACGAGAACAAGAAAAATCAGAAGGGGCTTTATGGAAGAACGTTACCATAATTTGGTCGAAGCTATTTATAATGATGAAAGCGGTGCCGAAGTTGAGACGGTGGTGAAATATCAGGACGGCAGACAGGCCATAATGAAAACACATATCAAAATATGGAAGCCCTAGGAGGAAAACTGTGCAGACTTTTATTCAATTATTTATTACAGGCGTTACAGTGGGCTGCATTTACGGGCTGATTGCAGTGGGATTTGTTCTTATTTATAAATCTTCGCAGATTTTTAATTTTGCCCAGGGCGAAATGGTTATGGTTGGAGCCTATCTGATGTGGGTTGTTCTGGGTTATTTTAATATGCCGGTATGGTTGGGTATGTTGGTGGTGTTCTTTGTTGTGAGCCTGGCAGGTTACGGGCTGGAAAGATTCCCTCTTCGCCAAATGATAGGACAACCGGTACTGGCAACCATTATGGTAACAATGGGAATTGCTGTTTTTCTGCGGGGATTGGCCATCCTTCTATGGTCGGAAAAAATCGGCATAAAATTTCCCGCCATCATAACCGAGACCACAATTAATATTTTTGGCATTCCCTTTTCCAATGTGTCTTTTTGGAGTTTGGTATTTGTTTTGTTTCTGGTTTTAGCACTAAGCTGGTTCTTCCTCTATTCACGTACCGGCCTCCATATGAGAGCCGCCGCGGAAAACCACCAACTGGCGCAGAGCATGGGAATACGAGTAACGCTGGCTATTGCTCAGTCGTGGGCCATCGCCGCGATTGTCTCGGCGACGGGTGGATTTTTGCTGGGATACATGCGCGGCATAGATTTCGGGCTGGCGGAGATAGGTTTGATTGCCATGGCGGCAGCTCTTGTGGGTGGACTGGAATCCTTCAAAGGAGCCATTCTGGGAGGAGTGATTATGGGAGTTGCCGAGGCGCTTACCGGCGGTTATATCGGACACGGCCTTAAAGAAGTTATCCCTTATATCATAATGGTCCTGGTTTTAATTTATAAGCCGTATGGACTTTTTGGACTGGAAAAAATTGAGAGGGTTTAAAAATGAGAAGAGAATCGGGAGTATTTGATGTCAACTATGTTCAAGACATGAAGATATTTAGAACAAAGTATCATGTCATAGGTATGATTGCTTTAATCGCTTTCTTCTTGTCGCTGCCTTTCTTCAAAAATCAGTTCTGGTTGACTTTTATCAATTCGACGGCAGTAACAATCATCGCACTGCAGGGATTGAATATATTAAGCGGATATTGCGGACAGATATCAATTGGTCATACCGCCTTTATGGCTGTGGGCGCATATTCATCAACGATTTTAGCGGCACAATTTGGGCTGCCTCTCTGGTTTTGCATGATTATCGGCGCTCTGTGTGCCGGTCTTATCGGAATTTTATTCGGCTTGCCTTCTCTCAGAGTAAAAGGTTATTATCTGGCTCTGACAACCATTGCCGCGCAGTTTATCATTATCTATTTAATTAAGACTCCTTTCCCCGAAATCACGGGTGGCGCAATCGCTTTACAGGTACCGGAGTTTACGCTGGGAGGATTTAAATTCGAGACCGAAACTCATTTTTACTATCTGATTATAACATTACTGATTATGACGACTTTTTTTTCCAAAGGCGTGCTGCGCAGCAAGTTCGGCAGAGCCTTCATCGCGATCAGGGACAATGATATTGCCGCCGAAGCGATGGGAATAAATTTATATAAGTATAAACTGCTAGCCTTTTTCTTGGGATGCTTTTATGCGGGTTTTGCCGGGGCTCTCTGGGCCGCTTATGCCCGGGTGATTTCGCCGGACGATTTCACCCTCATGAATTCAATATGGCAAATGGGGATGTTGATTATCGGAGGACTGGGAAGCACTCTGGGACCATTTTTCGGAGCTTTATTTATCAAGTTGCTTAATGAAATCTGTCTTGTGGCCGGTCCTTTCATTTCTTCTATTATTCCGCAAATCGGAGCTCAGATATCGGCCTCGCTCGTTGAAATGTCTTTTGGTGTCGCGATAATTTTATTTCTTGCGTTTGAACCTAGAGGGATAGCTCACAGGTGGGAAATATTGAAAGATTCTTACCGTCTGTGGCCTTTCTCTTATTAGTAAAAAAAGAAAGGAGAAGAAAGGATATGAAAGCAAAAAATCTTTTATTTGTTGGTTTGTTTGTGTTGTTGGCATTAATTTCAACTTCCAGTTTTAATGCGGCAATAGCTAAGGAAAAAGGGCCGATTAATTTTGTTTATGTCACAGATCTAACCGGACCGATAAACGCGCAAGCTGCGCCTCTTGGATGGGCGGTAGAGGATTATTTTAAGTGGCGGAATGAACAGGGTGGCATCAATGGCCATAAAGTGAATGTGGAGCTTGTCGACACAAAGTATCAATTGCCTCTGATAAGATCTGCCTACACGCGGATTAAAGATCGCAAAAACACGGCGATATCTTTCGACTCTCTTTCCGGCGGAATTGAGGCGCTTAAAGAACAGTTTAAGAAGGACCAAATTCCCGTTCTCATGATAACCGGTCATGGACCTGCTTTGTATCCCCCCGGATGGGTCATCGCGACGATGTCACCTTATGATGACGCATTATGTGTAACGGCGGACTGGATTATGGCCAACTGGAAAGAAAAAAGAAAACCAAGATTGGCACTGCTTCTGGGCGATTACGCATCAGGCCGCTCCCCGGAAATGGCCAAATGGTACTGTGAGCAGAAGGGAATCGAAATTGTAGGCACGGAATATGTTCCTCTACTCCCGACAGATACAAGCGATTTGTTGATTCGTACGAGGGATAAGAAACCTGACTTCGTTTTCGATACACTTATGCCTGGTCAAATTAAGGTTGTTTTGAGAGATAAACAAAGACTGGGAATAAAGATACCTCAGGTTAATTTTGTTTTTAATTCATTTCTTATAACGCAAACAGTTCCGCCGGAAGCGTATGACGGCTATATGGGGATTGAGGTTGCGCGTTCATGGTGGGAAAAAGACGTTCCCGGTATCCAGCTGGCATATAAGTTATACGCTAAGCGGGGGCCAACGCCACCGTATGCCTATATTGCCGCTGTTGGCGCCGCTATGGTTTGGGAACAGGCGGTTAAGAATGCTATTGAAACAGTCGGTTATGAAAAAATGGACGGTAAATCCATAATGGATGGATTCATGAAAATAAAAGATTTTACCGCGATGGGTATATATAAAGAAATAACATATACGAAAGGTGACCTGCGGGGTAATAAATGGGCGAAGATTTCCAGGTTAAATAAGGATGGCAGTATAAAACCGGTTGCGGACTGGATGGTTGTACCGCATAACCTGAAACTTAAGGCAGAAAGCGGCAAATAAGGGATTTTGCTTCGTCAATCCTTTCTTTTAGAAAACGCGCGGCGAAGAAGCGCCAATAAAACGCGCAAGCTGACATTATTGTGGCGCGAATGAAGTTTGTTGTGAAAAAATTAAAATAAATTAATGGAGGTAAAAAGTGAATAAAGTAACATTTGAATCGGTAAAAGATGGAGATGTCCTTCCATCATTGACAAGAAAGGTAGGTCAGGAAACGTTCTGGAAATACTCGGTTGCGTCCTTTGACTATAATCCTGTTCATAATGATCCGGAATGGGTCAAGACCGCACAACCATTCAAAATTCCTAAGACGGTGGGTCACGGTATGATGACCATGTCTTACATGACTTCTGTGGTTACATCATGGGCTCTACCCTCGATGTTAAAAATTAGAAAAATTGCTTCTAAATTCACACGTCCTGTAGAGCAGGGATGGGAAGTAAAGTGCACGGGTCGTGTTGCTGAAAAACACTTCATTTGCAAAGGTAAAAATTTTGTTGTGATTGAGGTCAAAGCCGAGAATCAGCACGGCGATGTGTTGGCTGTGGGCGAGTATGAAGTTGTTTTTCCAGATTAACCAGAATGTTTATTTCGCGAACTGATATTTGAAAGGAGTATGAGATAAAATGAGTAAAACCCATTTTACAAAGAATTTTAAAACAGAAAAGCAGCGTGTGTTTAGCACAGATTTCTTCACGAAGGCTGATAAGTATGAGGCATGGGATGAAATAGATTTCAGCAATTTGAAAGAGGTAGATGGTGAAAATACTTTTGAAATTAAAGCTGAAGATCTCAAATATTATGCAGAGGCAGTAGGGGATGACAATCCCCTGATGATTGACGAAGAGTATGCGAAAAAATCACCTTACGGTGGCTTGGTTGCCCATCCGCTATTTAGCACCACCATCTGCTTCTGGTGTGTCGGCGTCGAAGGAAAAGGCAATTGGATCAGAACACCGGGGGCAAGAAATCCTGGTCAGGTCATCGAAATATATGAAGGGTTTAAGGTAGGAGAAACCATTCATATCAAGATAAAGCCGCATGATAGATACATTAAACGTGGTAAATGTTATCTGACTTATCAGATGGATGCATATAATCAAAATAACGTTCTTAAAACTAGAATGTATGCAACGTTGATTCTTCCACGTACACGTGAAGACATTAAGAAATTTTTGACAGGTATTCGTGGACTGGAGGATTAAAGAGTTTAAAGCTAATAAAATTTTTGTACTGAATGCTGGGGGGACAGTAATACCCCCCCGGCATCGGAATAGGTGTATTGGAGATCTGCCATGCTCAAGGTAAACAATATTGAGGTAAGGTATTCAAAAGTTATTCTGGTGCTCAAGGGAATCTCCTTGGAAGTTCCTGATGGTTCTATTATAGCAATGCTGGGGGGAAATGGTGCAGGGAAATCCACCACTCTAAAAGCAATATCCGGTTTGCTGAAGTCGGAAGAAGGTGAAGTTACCGACGGTAGCATCGAATTCAACGGGGAAATAATTCATAAGTTAAATCCGGAAAATATCGCCCGCAAGGGAATCATTCAGGTTATGGAAGGTGGACACGTTTTAGAGCATTTGACTGTAGAAGAAAATTTAAAAGCAGGAGCAGCGGTATTAAAATCGGGCAGCACTATTAAACATGACTTGGAAATGGTTTATAACTACTTCCCTAAATTAGGGGATCTGCGAAAATCTACAAGCGGGTATGTATCGGGCGGAGAAAGACAGATGATAGGTATTGGTCGTGCGTTGATGGCCCATCCTAAATTAATAATGCTTGACGAGCCTTCTCTTGGTTTGGCGCCTATTCTGGTCAATACAATTTTTGAAATTATAAAAAAGATCAACGAAAATGAAAAAACTTCCGTTTTGTTGGTCGAGCAAAACGCAAGAGCCGCCTTAAGTGTGGCGCAATACGGTTATGTGATCGAGAACGGACGTGTTGTTCTTGATGGTCCTGCCAACCAGCTGCGGGAAAACGAAGATATAAAAGAATTTTATCTGGGTTTGTCAACCATCGGCCAGAGAAAGAGTTATCGGGATATTAAGCACTACAGACGTCGGAAACGCTGGCTATAAAGTAGTTAAAATTTAATTCGACTTATAAAGATTTGCTGCCTCATCTGATCGCTGGTAATTATTTTCTTGCCAATACAAGACTTGGAATTGAAATATGCTGAAAGAATTTAGTCTCGAAGGTAAAGTTGCCCTGATAACGGGAGCCGGGCGGGGTATCGGCAGGGCCATAGCATCAACTTTCGCCGAAGCCGGCGCTGATATTGCCGCCGCAAGCAGAACGACAAAGGAATTGGCGGAAACGGCGGAAGAAGTAATGAAGCAGGGACGCAAATGTGTTACCATGCCTACGGATATTAATAATCCGGAGCATTTGAGAAGGTTGGTGGATGCAACCCTTGCGGCGTATGGGGAAATAGACATTCTTGTTAATAACGCGGGTTTGGGTTCTATGAAGATGACAATTCCTATACCCGGCGTGGAAAAAATGAGAATTGCCAAGTCGATTCCTGATTTAAACGAGCCGCTGACTGACGAGGAATGGAACAGACTTTGGGGCACAAACGTGAAGGGAGGATACGACCTGATTAGACTGGTTGTTCCCGGCATGATTCAAAACAAAAAAGGAAAAATCATCAATATCGTATCAACCGCTGCTGTTAAATACACGGCGTTGCAAGGTGTTTATCCGGCGACGAAAGCGGCAGTCGTTGCGCTTTCCAAGAGCCTGGCGAATGAACTGGCGAGATTCAACATAAATGTAAATTGCATTGGCCCCGGCGGCGTGATAACAGCAATGCTGGAAAAAATTCATTCAAACGAGGAAATGAGCCAGGGCTATCTGCGGTCAGTTCCGCTGAGAAGGTTCGGAGAACCGCGGGAGGTGGGCTTGCTTGCGCTGTATCTTGCTTCCGAAGCATCAGACTATATGACAGGTCAAACTTTGTATCTTGACGGAGGATATACCATCTCGTAATTATTGGTCACGAGCCTGATAATGTATAATTTTGTGGCAATAGTTCCGTGCACTGCTTTAACACAATGAGTAGGTTTAAGAGATTTTAACCGAAATAACAATCTAACTAAATTTCATTGAGAGGTTTGATCATGTGGAAATGTGATTTTACAATTTATGATATGATTGCCCGAAATGCCGGTTTGTACGGCGGGAAAAGCGCGATAATCTACGGAGACAAACGCATTTCTTTTCTTGAGTATCAAGAGTTGTGTGATCAATGCGCTGCGAGCCTTATTAAGGAGGGTCTCACAACAGGTGATCGAATTGCGATCTTATCAGGCAACTGCGAAGATTTTATGATATTAAGTGGCGCGGCGGCGAAAATTGGCGCCGTGATGGTGGCGGTCAATTTCAGACTGGGCGAAGGCGAAATCGAATATATTCTCAAAGACACACAACCGAAATTTTTTTTCAGCAGTAACGATTATAAAGATATCGCTTACAAGGTTTCTTCGGCAGTCCCGTCAATTCAGAAGTTTTATGTCTTTAAGCTGAAGGAAAACGAAGGGGACTTTATCCCTTTTGCGAAACTGTTGTCCGCTGATGATTGCGCGATGCAGCAAATGATGTTCCCCGGCAGTAATCAGGCTTACATGATTATCCATACAGCTGCTGTGGCCGGAAAGCCGCGGGGCTGTGTATTGAGCCAGAGCAATATACTCGCGGTCGGCTTGCAAATGGCCAGCATGTTTGAGCTTACGAGCAGAGATTGTCATGTGGGTACCTTGCCCCTCTTCCATATAGGAGGATTTTCCATGAGCATAGCTGTCATGCATCAGGGCGGAGGAAATGTGATAATGGATCGCTTTGACCCGGTTATGGTTTTAAAACAGCTGGAGAAAGAGCAGGGAACTTTTTTTGGAACATTCCCTCCGATGTTGGCTGCGATTCTGGATGCTCAGGAAAAGCAATCAATTAACGCGTCAAGTTTGCGTGGTGTGGGCGGGATGGACAGTCCGGACACTATCGAAAATTTTTTGAAAAGAAATCCCCAGGCAACTTTTTACAGTTTGTACGGACAAACGGAAGCCATGCCCATTTCCGGATGTGACGTCAAAGATAAACCGGGCAGCATAGGGCGTCCGGGCATAATGACGAGGGTGGCAATCTTTGATGATTTGGATCAGGAAGTACCCGTGGGGGAGCAGGGTGAAATATGTGTACGTTCGCCTTCTGTTTTCCTCGGTTATTTAAATATGGAAAAGGAAACAGCATACACTTCCCGCAACGGTTGGCATCATACGGGTGACCGCGGGCGGCTAGACAAGGAAGGCTACCTTTATTATTGCGGCAGGAATCCTGAAAAGGAACTGATAAAACCAGGTGGTGAAAACGTTTATCCAGCCGAGGTAGAAAAAGCTGTTCTTGACTACGCCGACGTAAAGGAAGTTTCAGTAATCGGTGTTCCCGATCCCCAATGGGGAGAAGCTGTTCTTGCGGTCTGTGTCCTCGAGAAAGGAGCCGAGCTGAAAGACACGGAACTGATAGAATTTGTTGCTTCTAAAATCGCCCGCTATAAAAAACCAAAACACGTTGTTTTTGTTGACACTCTGCCGAAGAAAGCAAATGGCGAAATAGATCGCGAGGAAGTAAAGAAAATCTACTCAGGGATGAAATGGAAATAAATGCATATCGAGGCTTTGTGCGCTTTCTTTCATTTACAAATGCTTGAGTTTCGGTTTTCCGTCTCAGGTTATTATTCTGGCTTAGCCGCCCGGAAACCAGAAAGTTTTTGATAAGGTTTTATTGTGACGCTGCCATGGATATTCAAAATGCCGGGTATTCTCAAGGAATTTTTCATGATATTATATCAAAAAACATGATGATTGGATTTTTTGAGCGCTCTGGTTGATATGTGCCGGTTTGCAAAAAAAATTATTAAAGCATATTACGAAAATTACGAGGAGAAATAAAATGATCAAAACAGTTGAGCAGTATCTGGAAAGTTTGAATGACGGTCGTGAAGTCTGGTGTCTCGGAGAGAGGGTGAAGGATGTCCGTACCCATCCGACGGTCAGCACCATCGTCAGGATGGCCACTATAGATTATGTTCTGCCGAATCATCCTGATTTTAGGGATTTGTTTGTTACGAAAGATCAGGACGGCGAAGATATTAATTTTCTGCTCACTTCTCCCAAAACACCGCAGGATATGCTCCGCCGGCGCGAATGCTACATGGTCGGCATGAGGACAGGCGGTGGCGTGCTGGTGCACTGTATGGGCGCGGATGCCCTGGCTGCTTTCAGCGTGGCTGCGCAGGTTATGGACAAAAAGCTGGGCACCAACTACATGGAGCGCGTTGAAAATTACCGGCGTTACCTGCAGAAGAACGATCTGGCTCTTACCGGGGCGATTACGGATGTAAAAGGCGACCGTAGTCTTCATCCTTCACAGCAAAAGCAGCACAAAGATTTTTATCTGAGAATTGTGGATAAGAAAAAAGATGGCATCGTTGTCCGCGGCGCCAAGGTGCATATCAGCGCCTCGCCCTGCGCCAATGAACTCTTGTGTCTGCCCTGCCGGACGCATGGCGAAGCGGACAAGGATTACGCGCTGGGTTTTGCCGTGCCGGTAAACGCCAAAGGCGTAAAGCTTCTGGGCGTGGAACCAAACACGCGGATTTACGGAGAGGAAGGCGAGTTTGATTATCCCAGTTCGGATCATCTGCAGCCTTCAGAGTCGCTCATTATTTTTGACGATGTTTTCGTTCCCTGGGAAAGGGTTTTTATGTGCGGCGAGTGGCAGTATTCCCAGGTACTGGCCTATGCGTTTGCCAGTTATCACCGTCTTTTCGGAACCTGTAAGATGACGGGAACGCTGGAGATGATGACCGGAGCGGCCAGTCTCATTGCCGAATACAACGGCGTGCAGAATGTGCCGCATGTGCGCAAGAAGCTGGCCTGGATGGCCTACATAACGGAAACGGTACAGATGCTGGCCAAGCAGGCCTGCCTTGATCCGGTGACTGAATTCGGCATGGATGTGATGATGCCCAACCGGATGGCTATCAACGCCTCGAAGTGGACTTACGCGAGTAACTTCCACACGATGTGCCAGCACATGCAGGATATCGGCGGCGGGCTTACCACTACCGTGCCCGCTTTCCGTGACTGGAAAAATCCGGAGATTCAGCCGTTCATAGATAAATATCTGGCGGCCAAAGATGGCGTGCCGACGGAAGACAGGTTGCGCATTTTGCGTCTGATTAAGGACATCACCGGCAATCACTGGCAGGTGGATACGATTCATGGCGAAGGCTCGATGGCTGCGCAGGAGATGTTCCTTTACGGCAGCGCCGATTGGAAAAAATTTCAGGCGGCGGCAAGGCGCGCCGCGCATATGGACGGATGGCAGGATAACTCTATATATGGCAAATTACCCCTGATTCAGGATTGCGTGAAAATGCCACCGGTAGACACATCCTATCAAAGCTTTCCGCCCCCGGCGAAAAAATAAGAGATTGCTTTTTCCTCACTTCATTCGGCGTGATGAAGTGAGGGGGGATACATCCTCGCGAGACGGTTAATACGGGCGAAGTGATTTCGGAGATTGCTGCGTCGTTTCAATTTTCGCACTGACAGAGAGAATAGATTGCTTCGGGCTTCGCCTCGTAAAGACATGACGCAAGCGATTTCTAGGTTCCCGAGAGAAAACGCTGGGGATTTTCCACCATCATGGTCTTAATTTGTTCGTCGCTGACACCGGCCGTTTTAAGAGCGGGCAGGATATTCGTGAAGATGTTCGTAAAAGACCAGTTTTTGAACTTGATTGCATCTTCCATGGGCATCCGACCGCCTCGGCCGTAAACCGCGGCGATACAATCGTGCGAAATCATGATGCGGTTGGCGTAGCCCTTTTGCAGCAGGGCAAGAAGCGTGGAAATGCGTGTCAGATCCGTCATCTTCATTTCAATCCCGAAGCGGTCAAAAGCGATATAAACTCCCCGTTTCAAGACATCAAGCTGATAATCCAGTGAAGCATTGCCGCACATGTGGCCGATTGTTATTTTCTGCGGTTTCACGCCTTCTCCGATAAGCAAATCTGCCTGTTCGGGGCCCATGGTCCCGTCTTCTGTGTGAGTTGTGATAGGTATCCCTGTTTCACGGCTGGCCTGTGCCGCCGCTCTGAGCGTTGTCTCCTCGCAAGGGGCAATTCTACTTAATCCCGTCGCAACTTTTATCACGCCCGGTTTGATGCCGGTTTGGCCGATGCCGTAATTGATCTCCTGCATAAAACCTTCATAAACTTCGGTTTTGATATCGCCGATTTTAACATTCGCGCGGCGCTTGAAATAAATCCATTTACCTTCGGCTTCCGTGTACCGGCCTGTGGCGCAGACAATGTGAAGTTGCAGTTTTTCCGAAATGTCTTTCATGACGTCAACATTTCTGGATAAATCAACGGGTGTGACGTCGATTATCGTTTTAACGCCGTATTGTTTTACCGGCTCAATATTTTTCATGCAGCTGTTTACAATTTTCTCCTGGTTGTATTGCCTGGCCAGCGGGTCGCATTCCCAGCCGGGATAAGCGGCAACGATGTGTTCGTGGGGGAGAGTCAGCCCCAGCGATTCCGGATCAATCGGACCTAAAACAGTATTAATTTTTGTCATGCTTATTCCCTTTTTATTTTTTCAACTCCACGCGGAAACGGCAGCAGGAATCGCCTTTGGTGAGCAGTTTTGTGAAACCCGTAGTTTGGAAATTTGGGTTGAGCGACGTCGCCATGCCCCGCAGAGATTCGCCCAGCAGGATCTCGCATAAGTCCGGCTCACGAGACCACATCCTGGCCACCGGGCAGGTCTGGAGTTCTTTTTCAAATCCTTTAGGAGAGTTTTCGACATATCCATCCCAGAAATTGGCGAAAGTATCATCAATGAGGTCGTGGACTTTGTACAGGTTCGAGCAATCCTGAAAATCTTCCGGCTTTGTCCCGGTCAGGCTCATCCATAACTTGGCGCCTTTCTGGCCGTCTTTGAAATATTCTTCTTTCAGCCGTTCGATAAATTTTTCTCCGCCGATTTCCCTGCCGACGCGGAATAAGATGACCATCTGCCGGGCCAGGGATTCCGTCCAGTTCTTGTAACGCTTACCCATTTCTTTTTCACTTATCGGATATTTTTCGTAATTGGGTTTTTCTTTCATGGCGTAACTCCTGTTTAGTTTACTACTGAAGCAAAGAATAGCATATTGATTTGTGTAGAGCAATTTTAATCAAGTAACTCAGTATTTATATTCAACCTTTTGCGTAAAACATTGGATGCAAAACAATAATTTAGGATAAATATTTCTGTTGAATAAAAGCGGCGTGAAAGGTAAGTTTTTTACGAGAAATTAGAAACATTGGTAACTATAAGGAGCAATAAATGAATCGGGAAGTGGCGCTCAAAGCTGTCAAAGAAAACGTGAAAACCGAAAACCTCATCAAGCATATGCTGGCCACGGAAGCCATTATGCGCGCGCTTGCCTGGCGCTTCAAGGAAAATGAAGATGAATGGGGTATAGCGGGGCTGCTCCACGATATTGATATTGATCTGACCAACGCGGATATGAAAATCCACGGCAAACCGGGAGCTCAAATGGCCAGAGAGCTTGGCGCCAGCGACGCTATCTGTCATGCCATTTTAGCGCATAATCAGATGCTCGGTGAGCCCTGTGTTTCGCTTTTGGATAAAGCTCTCTTTTGCACTGATCCTTTGACCGGGCTTATCACTGCCGCGGCGCTGGTGCGTCCCGACAAAAAACTGGCGGGAGTCGAAACCAAATCCATCAAAAAGCGCTTTAAGGAAGAACGCTTTGCCGCGGGCGCGAACCGCGCGCAGATAGCAGCCTGCAGTGAAATCGGCCTGGACCTGGATGATTTTATTGCGCTGGGTTTGGAAGCGATGAAAGACGTGGCGGCAAACCTGGGATTGGCCTGAAAATTGTTAATATTCTCAAGCATTAACGGCATCCACATGGTGATACCGTACATGGAAACCACGAGCGTAAAATAAATAAAGCACATGATCCAGACGCGGCCGCCGCGTATGGATTGAAGAAGCCCCTGTTCAGGCTCATTTGCTTTTTCCCGCTGCTTTCTTGCCAACTGCTACTGTAGCCATTTTTTTCTTCCTGAGGAAGCCAGGTGGCTTTTTCCGGCCGTTCGGGCAGGTAAAAAAAAGACAACTATACCCGGCACCACCGCCGGTATGCCCTCCGGAAGAAACAGCCATTACCAGCCGGACAGTTCTCCAATGCCATGCATCTCCAGAGGTGAGCCGGAGATGGCGCCGCCAATAACGCCGGCAAGCGCCGTTGCCGTCACCAGATATTTACGTGGAAACCAGTGCGAGAGATATAAAATCATACTTGGGGAAAAACCGGCCTTGGCGAATCCCAGAAGAAAGCGCAAAACGTGAAAACTCTTTGCTCCCGTAACAAACATCATCGACGACGCAATCAAACCCCAGGTTACCATAATCCTGGCAATCCATATTCTTGCGCCGATCTTGTGCAGAATGAGATTACTGGGAATTTCAAAAAGGAAGTATCCTATAGAAAAGATGTCGCTGCCGAATCCGGATGCCGCACGACTTAAATGCAATTCGGCGTTCATCTGCAGGGCGGCAAAGCCCGCGTTGACCCGATCCACATAAGCGATGATATAAAGGATGAACATGAAGGGTATCAACCGCAGAGTAATCAGGTGAATAGAGCGCTTTTCTAGGAGGGATGCCTCGGATTCAGGAACGTTGTCATTCAAACCTGGTTTTGTTGCGCTCTTCATTTTTATTACAGATCAGGCGGCATTGAAAAAAATCAAGTGTATCTTTCTGTCACAGAGAAAGAGGTATTTCAACGAGCGGTTATTTTCAGTATCGCGCGTTTCGTAAAAGCGAAAATAAAAAATAGCGGAGGCTACAATATGCCAGGCATGTTGATCCCTGAAGAGGTACTGACAACGGTGCAATTTTTTCCACGGTGTTTTGCTTCGTATAGCGCTTTGTCCACATCCAGAACAAGCTTTTCCGGTTTATTTTCTTTTGTCGGTATTGTAGTGGCGATTCCAATGCTGATGGTAACGTTATTGTCGCTGCGCTGATTTTTTTTGTTGTTAATAACGCGTCTGATTGTCTCGGCCAGATTGAAGGCGCTTTTGGCGTCAATGTTGGGAAGAAGCAAGACAAATTCATCTCCACCGTACCGTGCGGCCAGGTCTCCTGGCCGCTGCGTGTAACGGTTCAGTACGGCAATGCTGCACAACAGCTGATCGCCGGTCCTGTGGCCGAAAGAGTCGTTATATTGCTTAAAATAATCCATGTCGGCCATAATGAGGGATAAAGGTGTGTTTTGCCGGAGACAGCGATTCCATTCGAGCTGTAGCACTTCATTGAATTTTCTTCTGTTCGCGAGGTGCGTGAGCGGATCGGTTTTCGCCATGAATTGTGCGGCGATGTTTTGTTTGATGAGCGCAACAGATAAAAAGATAAAAGCGATTAACAAAGAAAAAGGAATCAGCCATTCGTTGTATTCCGGATAAGATAACATGCCGTTTATTCGGAAAAAATCATATACGGAAACGAAATGCGCGACTATCCATCCGACGGCAAAATACCCGGCGTTCGAGATGCCTTTGTGCCAAAAATAGAAAGCAAGACAGATTGAGAAAATGGGATTTATGACAAACAGGACAAGAGACACCGCGGTTAGAAAAGGATTGGGGAATAAGGCGAGCAGTGCGAACAAAATGCTCAGATATTGGAAAACCATCATGATTGTATCAGACAATTTTGAATGATCTTTCAACGAAAGGAACAGACGGAAAAACTTTGCTCCGGCAAAATAAAGTCCGCTTATTATGATTAGATGTAAAAGACTGTTGATTCCCAATAATTTGTCCGGGACGAGAAGGTGGATGAAACCGGCTCTTACTGCCATGTGCAGGCTGAAGAGGACGCTGTAGAGGGCGAGCCAGAAGCTGGTTGCTCTATGCAGAAAGTAGCCGGAGGTAATGAAATAAATCAGAACCAACGCGAAAAAACCGAACAATGCTCCGTAGATTGCGTGATCCCGGCTTGCTTTCCAGTCAAGAGCATGATCGGATAAAATCCGAATAGGAATCGTCATTCCGGAGGTGGATTGTATTCGCATATAAATCGGAACTGTTTTGCCAGCTTCGATGGAGAGGGGAAACAAAAAGTGCCGGTCAGGCACCACGTGCCCTGAGGCGGGAATGGTACTCCCCGCATGCTGTTCTTCAAAAAAGCCGCTTGGGCTCTTCGTGTAGAAAGTAACTGAATTCGCTACCGGGTATTCGAAAGATACGTAGAATTTTTGGGTGGTATTCGCCTGGTTAGTAAGGAAAAAGCGAAGCCATACCGCTGATTTTGTTATGCCCAAGTTCAAAACCTGTTTGTGGACGGGTCCAGACCAATCGCTTCGATCAACAACTTGCTGTACCGTCAATTGGCATGTTGGGTCCGTAAGAAACTCCAGATGCCCGGATAAATTGTGAGAATGTTTATCATTTAATAACAGAGGAGTCAAAAGAGCCGCATTCGCGACGCTGACAGCCATGATGAAAAATGCCAGTTGCAACAAAGTCTGCTTGCCTAACGAAACCAATACGTTTCTCCCCCCTTGTTATTTTTTGATGACAAATTACCTTCTATTCGAGGCACTATAAAGATGACGAAGTTCTGTGTCAAGTAAATCAAAAGCGGAATCGAGCAACTGTGAAATGAGGAAATACTTGAATTGATTAAATAATGGTTTGATATTTTTAAAGAAAGAATGTTATCTTTAGATAAAGATTTCAGAGAAGTAAGAAGCGGCGTGCAAAATCTTCAAAATGTGGGAAATAAAATGAAATACAAAATTTACGGAACCTCGGTAATTATGATGCTGGTTGTTCTCAACAATGCGTGGGCGGCGCAAAGTGTAGAGGAGGGGTATCGAGCATTGAGAAACGGTGATTATAAGACCGCGCTCAGTATTTTGGAGCCGCTTGCCGCCCAAAAGGATACTGATGCTCAGGCTGCTTTGGCGAGTATGTATTATGAAGGATTAGGCGTGCCAAAGGACGAAAAGAAAGCAGTGGTTCTGGCACAAAAAGCCGCCAAAAACGAAAACACGCTGGCGCTGTACATACTTTACGACGCTTATCAGTTCGGCAAAGGCGGCGTTAAACAAAATGATGATAAAGCGTTCGATTGCCTCACGTTGTCGGCGGAAGGCGGATATCCCCAGGCTCAGCTTACTATCGCCAAAATATTTTTCTACGATAAGGACTATTACCGTTCATTTAACTGGGCGCAGATAGCCGCGAAGCGCAATGTAGCGAATGCGTTCACATTAATTGGAAACCATTACGCTCTGGGAGCGGGCGTAACGCAAAATGACGCGCAGGCGGCGGTATTTTATAAGAAAGCCGCCGAGATGGGCGATGCCGAAGGGCAATACTGGCTGGCGGAGATGTATTACACCGGACGCGGTGTGGAAAAAGACAGCATCAAAGGGAAAAAATGGATGACGGAATCGGCCAAACAGGGTTTTTCCTTGGCGGAAAACTGGTTCAGAGAAGAGGCGAAAGGCGCCAAGTAATCCCTCCTGCTTAAAGTAGTTTCTCAAAACAAATAAAAAAGGTTTATTGACAATTTTATGAATAATAAGCAGATTTAATCTCGAATATCAGGGAAGGAGACGCGCAATGTATCGATTGAATCGCATCACGGTAATTTTTGCTTTTGTTTTGGTACTGGCGGGAATTATAAACTGCGCCGCTTCTGAATCATCATTATCTATAGAGCAGACTTTTCAGAAAGCAAAAAAGGATTATCTGGAAAAAAACATTGATTCCGCGGCAAAACAAATCAAAAAAGGCGCGGCGTACATGAGAGCGGAAGCAGTCAAGGCTTCAAGCAGAGGGAAGAAAGCGCTGGATGATTCGGCGCGGGAGCTGGACAAACTGGCTGACGATGTGAAAAAAGGCGCGGTAGAATCGGTGAAAAAAATTGAAGATGTTTTCGCGCGTGCCTATTTCGCCCTGGCGGAGGAATCATACATCGAGTCGACGGAAGCGTGGGCAAAAAAAGAAGCGGTAAAAACCGGCGAGTTTCTTGATGCAGCCAATAAGAATCTGGAAAAAGGCATGATATGGGCCGGTCAAAAGGTTGAAGAAAAAACGACAGGGACTATGAAAAAGTCCAGAGAGCTCTCTCTCAAATTAAAGCAGAAGGGTAGGCTGATTACTGAAGAAGTCGGGAAGAGCTTGCAGGCTATAGGCGACGAAATTGAAAAATTCGGGAAAAGGATTTCTTCTGAAGGGCTAAACGAAAAATAGATTTTCCCCTGAAATAAATTTAATCTGGGGGAAGCGAACAGAGTGGATTTTATTGCGCGCTGGTTATCGGTTGACGAATTCTTTCTGCTGGATAAACGAACAAAGCCTTCCTGCCCCGTTTGTCGTAAAAGTAAGGAGCTTTTCCTTCTTCATAAATAACCACAGCCGGAAAACCATGATATCTATGCAGCCGCTTAAATTCTTTTTCGTCATACCAATGTTGGGATTTTGTCGCTGATTTTGGCATGTAGGCGGTTTTGGGCGGTAACAGCATATAGAACAAGGCTATCGTACCCAGAACCACAAAAATCATGAGCGCGGATAATATTGCGACGGCAGTGGAATTTTTTATTTGCGGGTGAAGAATATAATCATTATTGTTTTCGTTAATTGCCATGATTTATTAAACCTCCCTTTTTTTATTGCCTACGGGGGAGAGGGCGATACATGCCGTCTCCGTTTCTAAGTAATTGCCGATAAAATATTTACCGTATTGTCACCCAGGCTGTTTTTTACCTCCGGCCTTTTTCATAGCTGTCGCCTTGTTTCGAGCGCCGGCCATTTTGATGTTGAGAGCGGGGATGCTTTGATTGCTGCTTCTTATATTTTTGTTTTTTCATATCCTGAACGCCCCAATAATTGTGCTTTTCCCAGTATTTGTCTTTTTCCCACTTATTCCAGTTTTTTTCGACTTCAGAATAGGGCACTCTTTGGTAATTCCATTGGTAGCCTTGCCAACGGTGCTGCTTGTAGTCCTTTTTCCAGCCCGGGGGTACTTTATCGTAAAAAGGCGGCTTTCCGTCATAATGACCCCATCCGGAATCATGACGATGTGAGCGATACCATCTTCCTTCCCACGGACGCCACCACCATCCGCCGTAGAAAAAAATATCCACATCTATGTCAACAACGCCGTAGATATCCGTCTCGGGTATTACAACTAGATTGGGCGGTACGGGAAAGATAATGGGCGGCGGCAGGGGGACGCTTATGTCTATATCTGCTCTGCTACCTGCTGCGATTGTTGAAGTAGGGATGGTGATAATAACAGCTAAAAATAAAAGTAACTTTTTCATGTTTTTCCCTCCTGTATAGCGGTATTACACTCGGAATATACCCATAGAAAAGCAAGGAACTTGCCAAAAATCGGGGAAAAATAAAAGTTTGAATTAATCCTTATATAATAAGTGGTTAGGCGGGGCGAGCGGCAGGCCGAAAAAAACGAATAATTTACCCGCCCTCAATATTTGGCTGAACCTCAATATATGAAGGGCGGCGGATAATGACCGGCGTATGAAAAATCGTCAGGAATTGTAATGGATTGACAGTGGTAATTGATGTTGGTAAGATTTTTAAAATAGAGGTATCCGGGAAAGCGGCATAGTATGAAAACGGGTAGAAAAAAAGTTGGTCTTGCTTTGGGAGGAGGAGGAGCCAGAGGCTTTTCCCATATAGGCGTTCTCAGCGTTCTGGAACAGGAAGGCGTTGATATCGATTTGATTGTGGGTACGAGCGCCGGCGCCTTGGTCGGCGGCGCCTATGCCAGCGGCCTTTCACTCAAGGAAGTTCAGACAAAAATAGACACCTACCTGCGCAGTCCCGAATTCGACAAATCTTCGCTCAAGACAATCGGACTGTCGTTTTCCCCGACGGGAAAAACCTCTTTCCAAAAGGTGCAGACGTTTCTGATGAATCGTTACTATCTTGTGCGCGCTTTTCTGAAACCGTCCATATTACCTTCCGAGGAGTTTAAATCGTTGGTCAATTATCTTCTCCCCGATATTGATATCCGCGATACCCGCATTCCTTTCCACGCCGTGGCGACAGATTTGATTAACGGCCAAGAGGTTATTCTTTCCGAAGGATCGATACGTCAGGCGGTGCTGGCCAGTGCTTCTGTTCCGGGGGCGGTGGAACCGGTGCGATGGGGAGATATGCTTCTGGCCGACGGCAGCATTACCAGCAGCGTTCCCGTCAGGGCGGCGCGCAGATTGGGCGCGGATATCGTTATAGCCGTAATGATAGGTCGCGTCCTGCCCAAGGCTACGGACGGGGATGTGGACACGGCGACGGAAATTATATACCGTGCGGGAGAAATTGCGGCAAATAAACTGGAAGAAACAGAGCTGGCCGGTGCGGATGTTATCATCCGGCCGGAAGTTGGCGACCTTCATTGGTCGGATTTCACCCGCTCCGCGGATCTCATCAGGAATGGCGAGAATGCCTGTCGCGAATCACTCAAAAGCATCAACATTTATCTGGGCAGGAGCGAGCGCGTCCCAACTTTCCGCCGGCGTCTCGCCGGTTTTTTTCGTCGTTTTTTTGTCCGAGAAAAAAAATGAAATTAGTTTACCCGGCGTAAAAAAAGCGTGTTAAAATCCCTAGGATGTCGATTGATGTTCTTCGGTTAAGCCGGAACGAAGTCGGCGGGCCGGACTTCCTTGAGTCGTATTGCCTCCGTAGGGCAGGAAACAGCGCAGACGCCGCAACCCATGCAAATTTCTTCATGGATAACGGCCAAATCATTATCCACGGATATAGCGTCGAAAAAACAGCGTTCCGTGCAGGTTTTACAGCCCGTGCATAAATCGGAATCGACCAAGGCGACGAAGCGGCTGGGGGCAACCCACTTTTTAGGACCTTTCATTATCTGCCAGCTCAGGCAGCAGTCCTTGCAGCAGTTGCAGACGACGTGTCCCACGGTCTGGCGATTATCGACGACATGCACAAGACCTTCCTCTTCACACAGTTTTATTATCTTTATTGCCTCGCTTTTAGTGAGGGGTCGGCCTGTTCCTCTTTCTATATTGTATTCGGCGGCGCGGTCTACCTGCATACAGACTTCCAGCGGCTTGCCGCAGGAACCGTCAATTACGCGGCAGGAACATTTTGTGACGGAAAGGCTTCTGGCGCTTTCAATGATTTTTATCACATCATCATAAGCGAGTATCCGCGATTCGGGATCAACGTGTTCGTTAACCGGTATCACTCGCATGACAGAGCCGGGAAGAAAGTCGGTTATTGTCTGGCCGTATGCTGGCCATTCCTTTTGCATGTATGCTTTCCACAGGTCAAGAATTTTTCTTGGCAAGCCCGGTGTCAGACTGGTGGAATCATGCATTTGGGGTACGCTTTTCACACGGTAGAATTTTATCTCCTCGCCTTTACGCGCCTTGAAGATAAGCCCTCTTTTGAATAGCGATTCCACCATGGCTTCTATTGTTTTTTCAGAGAGACCGGTTTTCTGGGCGAGTTCGCCTGTGGTTGACGGTGGTGAAGCGGCAAACAGTAATTTCGCTTCCTCGTCGTTGACCAGCGCTTCAAATATTTTTGGAATTAAAGGAGATTCTCCCGCACCGATTCCTTCCGCCAGTTGCCGGCAAAGTTTTGCGCTTGTCATATATAATTCCTCCTGTTTTCTGGATGATAAGTATCAAAAATTAATACCGTGGTGTCAAGGAAAAATCAAGATGACAATTAAATGATGTAAATAATTCAAATGCTTGTATTTTTATGTAAATTTCCTTGACTTATAGACGACTGGTCTATTATAGTGTAAGTGAAATTTTTTGACAGGGGGGAGACAGTAATGGCGCAGAGCTCTACTCGCGAAGAAATTGTCCGCAAAGGAGCCGCTCTTATTCACGCGCAGGGTTATAACGCGACGGGCATCAAGCAGATTCTTGATGCAGCTGGTGTTCCCAAGGGTTCGTTTTATTTTTATTTTAAAAGTAAAGAGGATTTTGGCCTTTCGGTAATAGAATATTTTAGGAAATTCATTCAAGAGATGGGAGACAAATACCTTCAGGACACTAGCGTACCTCCTTTAAAAAGACTTTCCAGTTTCTTTGCTGCCTATCATGATCTTTTCGAGAAAATGGATTTGTGCCGTGGCTGCCCTATTGGCAATCTGATGCAGGAGATGAGTGATCATAGCCCAAACTTTCGGAAAAAAATAAACGAAGTCTATTCCGAAATGCAGAAAGGCATAGAACGGTTGCTGCGGGAAGCCCGGGCAGACGGAGATATCGATGCCGATATAGATGCGTCAAAGACAGCGCAATTTATTATTAATGCCTGGGAAGGGGCAATCATGCACATGAAACTGGTGAAAGACACAAAGCCGTTGTCAGTTTTCAAAAAAATGATTTTTGAGCGCATCCTTAAATAAGACGCGATTATTTTTAAAATAAAAGGAGGTACAGTATGGGGCAATGGCATAAAACAGGATGCGTTCTTTGCGCGCAGAACTGCGGTCTGGAAATCGAGGTGGAAAATAACCGCATTGTCAAAGTTAGAGGAGATAAGACCAACGTCAAAAGCGAAGGCTACGTTTGCCGCAAAGGCATGAACATCGCCTATCATCAGCATAATGCTGACCGGCTGAAATATCCGCTCAAAAAAGTCGGAAATAAATTCGAACGCATTTCCTGGGGTCAGGCTATTGATGAAATAGCGGCTAAATTAAAAAATATTTTAGACCAGTACGGGCCGCGTTCATTTGCTTACATGGGCGGCGGTGGGCAGGGCTGCCATTTCGAAGCGGCTTTCGGCGTGAGATTGATGCGCTTGTTGGGATCACAATACCAGTACAGCGCGCTGGCCCAGGAATTTGCCGGGGCTTTCTGGGTCTGCGGGCGTACGTACGGGAAGCAATACCTACATGATCAGCCGGATATTGACCATACCGATCTCCTTTTGGTGCTTGGTTGGAATGGCATGCAGAGCCACCAGATCCCCCAGGCGCCGCGCCATCTTCAGCGCCTTTCCAAAGATCCGGACAAAACATTGATTGTGGTTGATCCACGCCTTTCCGAAACCGCGAAAATTGCCAATATTCATCTGCCTATTCGTCCCGGTACGGACGCTCTTTTGCTCAAGGCGATGATTTCCATCATTCTGCAAGAAGGATGGGATAATAAAGATTATCTGGCCAGCCGCACATCCGGTTTTGATCAGGTGAAATCTTATTTTGCGAATTTCGACACGCGTGCCGCGATAAAAATTTGTGAGCTGAATTATGATCAGGTGCGGGAAGTGACCCACCTGTTTGCTACGCGCAAATCTTCCCTGCGCTATGATCTGGGTATTTATATGGGACGCCATAGTGGCCTGAATTCCTATCTGATCGTTATTCTTCAATCGATATGCGGCAGGCTTTGCGTTCCCGGCGGCAATGTTATTCGTGGTCACCTGATGCCGATCGGACCACATACTGATGAAAGGGATTCAAAAGTATGGCGCACTGTGACGACAAACTTCTTCCCGGTTTGCGGGTCCTTCCCTCCCAATGTCATGCCGGAAGAAATTCTCTCGGATCATACCCAGCGGTTGCGTGCCGTTTTTGTCACGCAATCCAATCCGCTGCGCTCGTACGCAGACACGACGGCTTATGAAAAGGCATTTCAGCGGTTGGATCTTTTGGTGACGGGTGAAGTCGCCATGACGGAGACCGCCGCGTTGTCTCACTATGTGCTCCCGTCACGCACTGGTTATGAATCCTGGGATAGCACATTCTTCCCCATGACCTATCCGGGTATCTATTTCCAGATGCGTCGGCCGATTCTCGAACCGGAAGGAGAGACACTGGAGCTGGGGGAAATTCATTTACGGCTTGCTGATAAGCTGGGGCTGATTCCGCCGATTCCGGATAGTCTCTACAAGGCCGCATATGAAAGCAGAGTTGCCTTTGGAAAAGCTTTAATGGATTATGCGGTGGCAGAGCCGAAAGCACTCAAGGCCATGCCTTTTATTTTGGGGAAGACACTGGGCAGGATCCTGGGCTCCGTCCATCTGGCAGCGTTGTGGGGCATGCTACAGACCGCCCCCAAATCATTATATAAAAATGCCGTCCAGGCCGGGTTCAAATCAGGTCTGGCTCTCGGCGAAGAACTGTTTCAGCAGATTATCGATCATCCCGAAGGCATCTGGGTGGGAAAGCTCGATCCGGACAATAATTTTGCGGAAGTGAAAACCGAAGACGGCAAAATCAACCTGCACATTCCGGAGCTGATTGATGAACTGCAAAGTATCAGAGCGGAAAAGGAAGAAAAAGCACTGAGCCTGTCTGCCGGCTATCCGCTTATTTTGATGGCGGGAAAGCACATCGACAAAAACGCCAACACGCTGATGCGCGATCCCGCCTGGAACGAAGGCAAGCGCGCTTGTACGCTAGCCATGCACCCGAATGATGCCTCCGTCCTTAATTTAAAGGACGGTCAGCAAGTTCGCCTCACCACGGAGGCAGGATCGGAAGAAATTGAATTGGAAATCACCGACACGGCGCGCCCCGGCCATGTGGTTATCCCGCATGGCTTCGGTCTGGTTTACAGCGGCGTCAAATATGGCGCGAACGTGAACCGGCTGACGAAGAACACACACCGCGACCAGTTCGGAACGCCCATGCACCGTTATGTTCCCTGCCGGGTTGAAGCGATTTAATGACGGCGTACAGTGTGGAGGAGAATGTCGCTCGGCTAAGGAAGAAGTTAAAGATGCTTGACCGGACGGCCTGAAAAATGTTTATCAAGAAAAAGGAAAGGTGTTTGCCTGATGCACGAGATGCCGGTAACGGAAAGCATCCTGAATGTTGTCCTGAAACATGCCGCGATGAACAAGGCAGAGAAGATTATTTCTGTTAACCTGCAAATAGGCAAACTTAGCGATTTGCAGGACGAATGGCTTCAGCGGTATTTTGACTATTTAAGTAAGGGCACAATTGCCGAGGGAGCGAAACTGAAAATAGAAAGAACGCCGGTAATAATGCAGTGCGATGGATGTTCAACGTGCTATGAAGTGGAAGTGGCGCAGATGGACAATCTTGTCTGTCCTGCCTGCGGGGCGGATCGGGCCACGTTTTTTTCCGGCAGAGAGTATTATATAAAGACAATGGAGGTGCAGTAGTGGCGGAAATCAAACTCATTGAAGTTAAGGAAGAAATTCTTGCTGATAATATTAGGCAGGCTGCGTCTGTCCGTGACGAATACAAGCGCAAAAAAACGATGCTTCTGAATCTGATGTCCTCTCCGGGTTCGGGTAAAACGAGTCTTATTCTGCGCACGGTGGAAGCGTTGAAAGACAGCGTGAATATTGGTGTTATTGAAGCAGATATCGATTCGACTGTTGACGCGGAAAAAGTTGCGGCAACCGGTATTCCCGCCGTTCAGCTCCGCACGGGAGGCTTCTGCCATTTGGACGCTGCAATGGTTACGCAGGGATTGGATGCGCTTGTCGGCAATGATCTTGATTTAATCATTATAGAAAACGTCGGTAATTTGGTTTGCCCGGCGGAATTTGATACAGGCGCGCACAAAAATGTGATGATTCTCAGCGTTCCCGAAGGTGACGACAAGCCGCTGAAATATCCCTTGATGTTTTCCGTGAGTGATTTACTGCTGGTCAATAAAATTGACTACCTTGCGCTTAGCGATTTTGACATCGGCGCACTGCGCAAGCGAGCGTTGACATTAAACCCCCGCATGGCCATTTTGGAAATTTCCTGTAGAAGCGGCGCGGGCATCGAAGAATGGATAAAGTGGTTGAGACAAGAACTGGAGGCTTTTAGAAAATGACGCAGGAACTGGGAATTCTGATTACCGCGGCCGTGACTATTGGATTTTTTCACACGCTTTTTGGTCCTGATCATTACGTGCCGTTTATTGTGATGTCCAAAGCGCGCAAATGGTCTTTTTTCAAAACAGCGGGGATCACGTTCCTCTGCGGCTTGGGGCATGTCGGCAGTTCCGTTATTTTAGGATTCATCGGTATCGGTTTTGGGCTGTCCATCACCAGCCTGGCGCCTTTGGAATCCATCCGCGGGAGCATTGCCGGATGGGCGCTGATTGCTTTTGGATTTGTCTATTTTATATGGGGAATTCGCAAGGCTTATCGAAATAAACCGCATACACACTGGCATCCGCACAGCGACGGTAAGGTGCATAAGCATGAGCATGTGCACGCAGAGGAACATGTCCATGTTCATGAGGATGATGGGACTCGCAGTATCACGCCGTGGATTTTATTCGCTATTTTTGTTTTTGGCCCGTGCGAGCCGTTGATTCCTATTCTGATGTATCCTGCGGCTCAGGGACATTTTTTCCATGTTATTTTGGTCAGCGTAATCTTTAGTGCGGTCACTATATCCGCAATGCTTACTATTGTTCTTGCTTCTGTCGCCGGTATAAAACTATTGCCGTTTGGCCGTCTTGAACGCTACACGCACGCGCTAGCCGGTGCTGCCGTATTACTGTGCGGTGTGGCAATCCAATTTCTCGGTTTGTAAGGTTTTCTTCAGACGGGAGGGGAACGCTTATTTTTAAAAGTATTTTTTCCTTTAAAAAAGGACATGCCGTCCAACTAAGTATTGACATTTTGTCGCTGAAACACTAAATTACATAAAAAGTCAGTGGGAAAAATTATTATGCCGATTTACGAGTTTGAATGCGATAAGTGCAAAAAGCAATTTGAAGTTCTCACTATGAGTATGAGCGAAGAGCCCAATGCCGTTTGTCCTAAGTGTAAATCCAAAAAAACCCATAAATTGATTTCCAAAGTAGGGCGTGGGAAATATGCTTCGTTGGGCAAGGGCGGTTCCGATAGCGCCGGTGCATCAAGTTCTTCCGGTTGCGCCTCGTGTTCGTCAACAAGCTGTTCATCCTGCGGTCATTAAAAACATTTTTTGCCGTGAATAACTTTTAAAATAAGTTGGCACGCCATGCAAAATTTTCTTGACATGCGGACAATTATTTTTGTCTCGGGTATCACGTCGCTTATTTTGTTTGCGTGTATGCTTTACATCCGCCGGAAGCAGAGAACATATGAAGGTTTTATTTATTGGATATTTGCGGCGCTGGTAAATTCCACGGGACTTTTTCTGCTGAGCCTGCGGGATATTTTGCCGGATTTTCTGACCATCATTGCGGGCAATACGTTTATTATTTTTTCCGTTGTGCTCATCAGTGCCGGATTGAGCCGCTTTGCCGGGGTGCGGCCATATTCTAAATTTTATTCGCTATTGATGCTTTTGTTTGTGGCACTCTATTCTTATTTTACCTATTTCCATCCTGTTTTTATTTATCGCTCTTTTGTTTTTTATTCGTTTCAGGCGCTTCTCTGCATTGTCACGTAATTATTGTTCACCGTGATCTGCCGCGCGTGTTACATAAAAAAAGTTATGTCTTGTACTGGTTTCTGATATTGTCCCTGGCTTGGCCTTTTTTTCTGATATTTTCCCATTTTTTTGAGGCTCAAATGGAGACCGATTTGATAATGGCCGGACTTTCTCATCAAATTACCTTTTTGGGAAGCATCGCGGCTTATATCGTTCTGGTTATCGCATTGATTGTTCTCACGGCGCAGAGAGTGGAGGCGGAAATGATTGAAGCAAAAAAAGAGATAAAAACTATTGCCGGTTTTATACCTATTTGCGCCAGTTGCAAAAAAATAAGGGATGATAAGGGTTCCTGGAATCAGATGGAGGCATACCTGAGCCAACATGCCGATTTGCAATTCAGCCATGGCCTTTGTCCGGAATGCATGAAAAAAATGTATCCGGAAGAAGCTGTCTGAAAATAATCACGGAGCGCAGAAAAAATTTTCTGCCTGCAGCAGGCGGAATGTACTCAGAACAGTTTTTATTGACAATATCATCTCCATTAAGATAGACTGACACTGTATTATCAATGATTCTTTTATAAATCACGGGAAACACTGAAGTTTAGGGTTTTCTTCGTAACTGTCCCGCAGCGAAAGGGGTTATAGTACAAAAAAGAAAGGACAATTATGGAATCAATCGTATGTAAGCACTGGCATCATTGCCCTTCTTTGGAAGTCACCACTTTGTTGAATACTAATCCGGATAAGGGGCTTTCACTTTTTGAAGCGAAGCACCGGTTAGAAAAGTTTGGCCCCAACACGGTAACCGCGCAGAAACAAAAAAGCGCCCTACAGAGATTGCTTCTGCAATTTCATCAGCCGTTGATTTATATTTTGCTTGCCGCGGCTTTTGTAACTTTGTTTTTGCAGGAATGGGTAGATTCTTCCGTTATCTTCGGCGTGGTTATTGTCAACGCGATCATCGGTTTTGTGCAGGAGTCAAAGGCTGAAAAGGCTATTGAATCGTTGAGGCAAATGATGACAACCCATACCAATGTTTTGCGCGACGGCAAGTGGCAGGAAATAGATGCCGTGAATCTTGTTGTGGGAGACGTTGTTCAACTGCAATCAGGTGACAAAGTCCCGGCCGATGTTCGGCTGCTGCGTTGCCGCGATTTGCAGGTAGATGAATCTGCTTTGACAGGAGAATCAGTCCCGGTAATCAAAAAGGAAGAAATTCTCGATCCCGAAACAATTCTGGCTGACCGCCGTAATATGGCTTATGCCGGAACACTGGTGACTTATGGCCAGGCACGGGCGGTGGTTGTGGCGACAGGTGACGGAACCGAAACCGGGCGTATTTCCGAACTGATTACTTCCGCGGCTGACCTTTCTACTCCATTAACCAAAAAAATTGCTGCCTTCAGCAAATTGTTGCTTATCGCGATTCTTTTTCTTGCCGCGGCAACTTTCGCCGTGGGTCTATGGCGCGGGGAAAACGCCGTGGATATGTTTATGGCGGCGGTAGCTCTGGCTGTTGGCGCGATTCCCGAAGGGCTGCCCGCGGCAGTGACGATAACATTGGCTATCGGTGTAAATCGGATGGCCAAGAAAAAAGCGATTATCCGGAAACTTCCCGCGGTGGAAACACTCGGCAGCACCACTGTAATCTGCTCAGATAAAACCGGAACATTGACGGAAAATCAAATGACCGTTAAGAAAATCTTCACGGCGAATAATATGTATGATGTCGAAGGCAATGGCTACGCCCCGGAAGGCCCATTGCTTTATGAAGGCAAGCGTCTTGGCGAGGTATTGTCTTTCCCGCTTCAGGAAACTTTGCTGGCCGGGCTATTGTGTAATGACTCGCGTCTTATTCAGGAGGAAAATCTCTGGCGGATCGAAGGAGATCCCACCGAAGGCGCGCTTATTACCGTCGCAGGAAAAGCCGGCCTTACACCGGATAAGGCCAAAGCGGATACGCCGCGCCTGGACGAGATTCCGTTCGAATCAGAACGGCAGTTCATGGCTACTTTGCACGACACAAAAAATGACGATGAAAATATTATTTACGTCAAAGGAGCGGTAGAAAAGATACTGGATGCCTGTTCGGACAATATTTATATTGAAGAAGGCAGAGCCGCTTTAAACAGAGATGATTTGCTCTCCAGAGTGGAACAAATGGCAAGCGAAGGCCTGCGCGTGCTCGCGCTGGCGCGTAAAATTACCGATAAAAAGCATATCGAAATCGATGATTGTTTATCCGGCCTGACTTTTTTAGGATTGCAGGGCATGATCGACCCACCGCGCACGGAAGCCATCGCGGCTGTCCGTTCCTGTCATAAGGCGGGGATTATGGTCAAGATGATCACGGGTGATCATGCGATTACGGCGAAGGAAATAGCCCGTCAGCTCAATATCGGGCAGGAAAAAGAAAAAAGCGAAGCAAAACCGGTTACGCTTACCGGAAAAGAACTGGAAAAGCTGACCGATGAAGAATTGATTGCGGCCGCGGAAGAAACTTCTGTTTTTGCTCGTGTTGCCCCGGAGCAGAAACTGCGGTTGGTCGAAGCATTGCAGGCGCGCCATAATGTTGTGGCGATGACCGGAGATGGCGTCAACGACGCGCCTGCTCTGAAACAGGCGGATATCGGCATTGCTATGGGTATCACCGGAACGGATGTTTCCAAAGAGGCGGCGGATATGGTGCTTACGGATGATAACTTTGCCAGTATCACACGCGCGGTGGAGGAAGGCCGGCGCATATTTGATAATCTGGTAAAATTCATTACCTGGACGCTACCCACAAATGGCGGTGAAGGTCTGGTTATTCTGGCCGCGATTTTTGCTGGAGTAACCTTGCCTATTCTTCCCGTCCAGATTTTGTGGGTTAACATGACCACGGCGATTCTTTTGGGGCTGATGCTGGCGTTTGAGCCGGGTGAACCGGATGTCATGGATCATCCGCCGCGTGAACCGAACAGCCCCATTCTTACGGTAATTCTGATATTAAGGATACTGGGAGTTTCTTTTCTGATGCTGGCGGCGGTTTTTTCCATTTTTGTCTGGCAAAAACAGCAGGGCTATCCCCTGGCGGAGGCGCGCACGGTGGCGGTAAATCTGTTCGTGATGATTGAACTCGCCTACCTGTTTAACTGCCGCTCTTTGACCAAATCAATGTTTAAAATAGGTGTTTTCACCAATCCCTGGGTTTTGTTCGGCAGCACCACGATGATAATTCTTCAGCTCTTTTACACTTACTCTCCGGTGATGAACAGGATTTTCGGAAGCCAGCCGATTTCCGGAAAAGACTGGTTAATGATCATCGCCATCGCGCTCGTTGTTTACACTATAATTGGTCTGGAGAAGTGGCTGAGGCTGCACGTGTTTAAAAAGACTCGCTGAGAGATTTTTGTTTTTTTGTTCAGTGCACGAATGAACCGTAAATCATACCGGCAATAGTCGAGAGAATTACGACAATTATGCAGTAAACAGCGGTTTTTTTAACGCCCATAACGCTGGCAATGGCAATCATGCTGGGAAGTGATAAAGCCGGGCCGGCTAAAAGAAGCGCCAGCGCTGGCCCCTGTCCCATGCCGGAGCCGATTAATCCCTGCAAAATCGGCACTTCGGTGAGCGTGGCAAAATACATCAGTGCGCCGACAATTGACGCGAAAAAGTTTGCCGCAAATGAATTTCCGCCGACGAGCGCCTGGATGTATTGTTCGGGAATAAGCGCCGGGTGGCTGGGACGTCCCAGCAAAAATCCAGCTACCAAAACTCCCGCCAAAAGTAAGGGAAGAATTTGCAGGGCGAATCCCCAAGTGGATTTCACCCAGTCTTTAAGTTCCCGTTTTACAAACCAGGCTTTGAGCATCACGGCCAGGACAATCAGCAACGCGGCAGTAAGATACCACTTGACAAAGTAAATTGATTGCCAGAGTTGAGAATCACTTTCCGATGGCCTCGCGAAAGAAGCAAAAATTAAAATCAACACCATCGTTAGCATATAGAGGCCGTTTTGCCAGAGCGGCCTGGTTTTTTCTTCTTCCGGCAAAAAGATTTCACCTTTCTCACGATTGGCGTCGTCTTTACGGAAGATATAAGCCATCAAAAGTCCCGCGATAACAGCGAAAAGAATGGCGCCGATAGCGCGCGCCAGGCCTAATTGCCAGCCCAAAACCTTGGCAGTAAGAATAATAGCCAAAACATTTATTGCCGGGCCAGAATATAAAAAAGCGGTAGCCGGGCCGATGCCGGCGCCGCGCGTGTAGATTCCCGCAAAAAGTGGCAACACGGTGCATGAACAAACTGCCAGCACCGAGCCGGAAACGGAAGCCACGGAATAGGATAAAAATTTATTGGCTTTCGCACCGAAATATTTGAGTACCGCCGCCTGCGAAACAAATACCGCTATCGCTCCGGCGATAAAAAAAGCGGGAACAAGACAGGTAAGCACATGCTCGCGGGCGTATTCCTGCAGCATCATGAATGCTTCCAGCCCGGATTGACGGATTATGGCTGATTCCCACGGAATGTAGTAAGCGCCTAAGAATATCGCGACAATCCAAAAAAGTTTTTGCCATTCTTTCATTATTTTTTCTCTTTTAAGTTATTATTTTAAATACGCCTTCAATTCTGTAAGACCGTTCCATATCTCATCTTCGCCGATGTATTTTTTTACACTCGTGTCGGAATATTTTATGACGCAAGTTGGTGTCTGGTTCACCTTATATTTTTTGATAACTAAGCTTAAAAGCGGGAAGACGGATTTTTCATCCATAATTTTCACGGTAATCTGCTGTTCCTTAAGGTAAGCAACTAAGTCATCTTCCTTCTGAATACGCTTGGTTTGAGCCGCGTCAAAAAGAATCTTCCGGGCATGAAGAATATTGTTTACGCTGCTATTGGCATTAAACGCATAAAGGTAATATTTGGCATAAATAGGTGTCGAACGAGCAAAAGGTACATCAATGAATATGAGCTTCACCTTTTCCGATGTTAGTAATTCTTTAAACAATGGTTCGGCTTTGGTATCAATTCGCTTGCAGGGTGGGCAAAAATAATCTGTAAAAATGACAATCTCATAAGAACCGCTACCCAGCGAAGGAATGCAGGGTGCCTTATCTTGTCCGTATGCCGGGGTGGCTGAACCGGTAAAAGTAAGGAAAACAAAAAAATACCCTATAAGGGCAATCACGACTAACGGCAATCTTTTTATTTTAAACATCGGAAAATTTACCTCTCCCAGGAAATAAGCCCACATCTTAAGCTGGTTTTCCTGCCAGGCTTTTGAAGCTTCGTAATTAACAATGAAGGTGATTATTACTGTTGCGGCAAAAGCCAGACAAAAGGGGCAAAAAACATTTTGACGTAACTGAAAATACAGTAGAAACACTTCCACGCCGATGCCGGCGGCGAGCAATGAGCGCACAAAATCTGATTGCCGAAAGAAGGCAAAGGCGATGATAGCCGCCATATAAGCGATGCCGATCCACTTGAGATCAGCGCCTAATATATCACCGCGCAGATAACTGCAGGCTGTGTCGCAGTAATCATAGTAGAGCATCAGTCCGATGCCAACCAGCGCCAACGCGACAGTAATGGGATGACGGTATTGTTTTATTGATTCCATTGCTTTTATATTTTAACACCTTCTTGAAAATTTTATTCGGTGAAAAATTTTCTTTTGAATTTAAGAGCTACATTCACCAAAATAATTAATACCGGTACTTCGATGAGCGGCCCGATGACGGTGGCAAAAGCCTGTCCGGAGCCAATGCCCCAGATGGCAATGGCCACGGCGATGGCCAGTTCAAAATCGTTGCTTCCCGCGGTAAAGGAAACGGCGCAGGTTTGAGCATAGTTGCCGCTGATTTTTCGGATGATAAAGAACGTTACAAACCACATGATGACAAAGTATATGGTCAGGGGAATCGCTACAATAAATACATCAAAAGGCGATTCGATTATTTTATTGCCCTGCGTGGAAAACATTACCACAATTGTAAAGAGTAACGCAACCAGTGTGAGAGGTGAGAGCTTGGGCATAAAAACATTATTAAACCATTCTTCGCCTTTCCAATAAATTATTGAATAACGGGTGATTAGGCCGGCGAGAAAAGGAATACCTAAATAGATAAAAACCGTTTTTGCCGATTCCGCCATGGAGATATCGATATTAACTGACTGGGCGAGCCCCAGCCAGTTGAGCATGACGGTGATGAAGAAATAAATATAAAATGCGTAGAAAAGCACCTGCGCCACGGCATTAAAGGCGACAAGCCCTACGGCCAGTTCTCTGTCCCCGCAGGCCAGTTCATTCCAAACAATGACCATGGCGATACAACGCGCCAGTCCCACCAGAATGACGCCGATCATGTATTCGGGATAATTGTGCAGAAAAATGACAGCCAGAATAAACATGACAATCGGCCCGATTACCCAGTTCTGCAAAAGAGAAATACCCAGGAGTTTCTTGTTTTTAAATACTTTCCCCATCTCCTCGTATTTGACCCGGGCCAACGGCGGATACATCATCAGAATCAGGCCGACGGCGATGGGAATGGAGGTTGTCCCCACCTGCAGGCCGGTGATGAATTCAGAAACTTGCGGCAGCAGGTAACCCATGGCGATACCCGCACCGATGGCGATAAAAATCCACAGCGTTAGAAACCTGTCCAAGAACGACAATTTTTTCACAACATTTTCCGACATAGACGACTCCTTAATTAATATTAATTATTTTTTCCTTGCACCAAAAAGCGGTTAATTTTTCTTTAATTTCGTCACGCACACGCCGGAATTCCTGATGGATTTCTTCACTGTTTCCCGTGGCTTTAGCCGGATCGTCAAAGCCGATGTGAATCTTTTTTGTTCCTCCGATATATAGGGGACAGGCTTCATTGGCATCGCCGCACAGCGTAATCACGTAGTCGAATTTCTGACCGTCGAATTCGGAAAGATTTTTTGAACGATGACCGGAAATGTCGATGCCTATTTCTTTCAGCACTTCAATGGCTAAAGGATTGACGTAAGACGCCTGAGTTCCGGCGGAAAAGGCCTCCAGTTTATCGCCGAAGAAATGATTAGTGACCCCTTCCGCCATCTGCGAGCGGCAGGAATTGGATGTGCACAAAAATAAAACTCTTTTCTTCATTTAGTTATCCTTGCACAAAATTAAGGCCAATAAGATAAATACCGCTCAGAATGACCAGGACGCCGCAGCTCTTTTTGAGAATCTCCGCGCCTTTGGATTTTTCACTCCAGCGCAGGTAATGCTGCACAACTTCCGTAAATGTTCCCGCAAAAACCAATACAGCACAGTGGCCAATGGCAAAAGCCGCCAGAAATGTCATTGCCAGCATCATTTGTGTTGTCGCGATGCTAAACACTACGCCCAACATTGTTGCCATGTAGGCAAATGTGCAAGGCCCTAATGCAATACCAAACAAAAGACCCAAAATAAAAGCCGCTAGAACACCTTTTCTTTTATAGTTAGGATTTGCTCCACCCTCCATGAAAGGCAGAGGCAGAATGCCTAGCAAATTGAGGCCTACCGCAAAAAAAACAATCACCACTAAATAATTGCCGTAACCGCCAATGTCGCCCAGCATACGCCCTGCAAGTCCCGTGATCAGGCCAATTAGACCAATCGTAATGAGAATGCCTAATCCAAAGAGCAATGAAAGAACAAAAGCTCTTCCTGTGCTGATGTTTCCCTGACCGTCGATGAAACCGACGATCAGGGGAATGCAGGCGATATGACAGGGCGAAAGTATTACCGATAATATCCCCCAAACAAAAGCCGCGACGATAGCAATTTCTGGCGATTGCGTTAGCGCCGTCGTCAGCCAGGTAAAGAGGTCAATAAGCACTTATTTGACCCCCTGCGTTTTCAGGACCCTTTCTACCTCTGCTTTGGGATGATAGCCTTCGTGACGAAAATATTCTTTACCGTCCTTGTCCAGAAAAACCTGCGTGGGAATTACGCGGATATTATATTTTGCCGCGTTTATTTTCCCTTTGGGCGTCCATACATCATGAAAAACAACATTAACCTGCTCGCCGAATTCTTCTTCCACCGCCTTCATAATCGGCTGCATCGCGCGACAGGGAATACAGTTGACGGAGCCGATTTCCACAAAAGTCACCAGCGGCATAATAGATTTTTCCGTTTTCGGTGCTGTTTTACCGTCCTTTTCCTGAGCAAGAGCGCAATGATAGTTTGCTGAAAGTAAGATGATAATAAAAACTGCCAATAGCGCTAAAAATCCGATTCGTTTTAACCTTAAAGGCATTTAATCTCCTTTATTTATTTAATATTTTTATCCCGCAGAAGCTATTAGTTACTGTAGAGATTTTTGCTGCGGGGAAGCCCTCGCTATTTATAATTTTTTCGAAAATTTCATCAATAACCTTTTTTGTCACGGGCGTTTCATGTTTTTCCAGTCCCAAGGCGGTTAAGATATTAGGGTTTTGGGTTAACACCAATAAGCTCCAGTGACTTTCTGGCGCAGACAGTAGAACATCCGTCAATTGTAATATTTCGCGCCAAGCGCCGACTGGACAAAACCGGAAAGTTTCGCGCTCACGCCAGCCAGACAAGTCATGATTGTATAGCCTTCATCGCGCAGTCTGCGCGCCATCCGGTCAGCAATTTCACCAACATCTGCCGAACCGGTGCAGGAGTAAATTAATTTAGTGCCTTCTTCACAACATTCAGTCATAGAGAGACCATTTATTCCTTATTTATTGATTCACCTTTCAACCAGCTTTTGATTTGATCATCTGAAGGAATTTTACCTGCGGCTTTTACTTCGCCGTCGATAACCAGCGCGGGCGTGGTCATTACCCCGTATTTCATGATTTTTTTGAAATCTTCCACTTTAGAAATATCCGCGTTTATATCTTCTTTTGCTACAACAGCACGCACCATTTCTTCCAGTTTATGACATTTGGCACAACCGATTCCTAGAATTTCTATCTTCATGCTTTTCTCCTATTTTTTACACGCCTTCATAATGTTTTTCTGATCTTCAGCGTTGGCGGCAAGAACCTCTTCCACACATCCCATGAATCCCATAATGCAGGGGCAGCGCAGAGTATAGAAGATAGCATTTCCTCTTTTTTCATCAGCCACCAGCCCGGCGTTTTTTAGAACGCTTAAATGCTTGGAGACAGTGGAAGTGTCCGCGCCGATCATCTCGGTAAGTTCGTTCACGCACCGCTCCTGACGCTGAAGCTCTTCGATTATCAGCAGGCGGCTGGGATGGGCGATGGCCTTGATTATTTTCGCCCGTGCCTCGTATATGGTTTTTTCTGTTTTTTTCATCTTTTAATATCCGCAATCTATTTGGCAATATAGCCAAATAGCCATATTGTGTCAAGAACTTTAAAATGGTAAAAAACTGTGTTGAATAAAAATTGTAATCGTCTTGTTTTTTCTATAGGAGATCATAGGCTTTCACTGGAAAGCTGTGGATATTGGGTTGCTAAATTGAAGACAGCACAATAACGGCACATCTTTGCAAAATAAATTGCCTTATGCGGTTTTGGTAATTGTTGTAATAAGCTAAACATGTAAATTTTTGGTGGTGTTCTTTTGGGACTGATCTGATTAATATTGAAGAATATCAACGAGATAACCAGCTATAACAGCAATTACAAAAACGGTTAACACAAAAGCAAAAATCAGTTTCTTTTTGAACATGGAATTAAGAATAATCAATTCTGGTATGCTTGCTCCCGCGCCACCTATTATCAGCGAAAGTACTGTTCCAACACCCATGCCCTTGCCCACAAGAGCAGCGCTTATGGGTATAATTGTTTCTGCCCGGATATACATAGGTACGCCAGTTACCGCCGCGATAGGAATGGACAAAGAATTGCCTGGCCCGGCTAATTTGACGACCATATCCTGAGGGAAAAAGCCGTAAATAAAAGCACCAATACCCGCGCCAAGCAGAAGATACCAAAACACGCCCTTAAAAGTATCAACTGCTGATAGTGATGCACTTTTCAACTTTTCCTTAAATGGTGCCCGCGATGAAGCATTTGCTTCAAGGTTGGGGGTACAGCATGACGATTCAACAGTTGGCAGTGTTATTAAGGTTAGGGGCTGTGCACCTTCTGAAGAACAGCAAGCGGTTGCCGCCGGGTGGGATTTCAAGTTTGTGATGCCTGAATTTGCCCCTGTCGTACAACAGGAGGTTTCGAGATTCATCAGAGGCTTAACCTGTTTTTCCAACTCCAGCTTTGAAAGCGTCGCGGCCATTGTGATGGAACCAAAAAATGTAATGATAATATAAAGGACAGTAACTTTAAGACCAAGTAAGGAAAGCAGTAGAGCGATAATTATCGGATTAAGAACCGGTGATGAGAAAAGAAATGCCATAGTGGGACCAAAAGGAACCCCACCCTTCAGTAATCCCGCGGTTATGGGAACAGTGGAGCAGGAGCAAAATGGGGTGAGCGCGCCCAGACCGGCACCAAGAAAGTATTGCAGCCACGTTAACTTATCGGATAGAAAATCTCTTACACGGGTAGGAGGAAGATATTCCATCAAGAGCCCGATAATAAAAGAAACAACGACAAATATAAGAACAAGTTCACCGGCGATAGCCAAAAAAAACTTACCAGCTGTGATAAAATTATTCAGACCAAACATTTACATTTTCTCCATTGTCTTAATCAGAATAATAATTGAATATTTCAACTTATTTTATTTATAGGGTTTAAGCGATTTTTTAAATGACTTCTTCAACGTATTGTCATTGATGTTTTCATTATGCGAAGTTTCAACAAAAGTTTTTAAACCGATTAGGAGTATCTGCCGCATGTCCGGTTTCATTGCCGCAAGAATAGTTGCCATTTTTCCTGCGCTTTTCTCTACCAATTTTGAAATTAGTGATTTCCCATTTTTAGATAATTGGACACAGCAGACGCGGCCGTCATTTTTATCGGTTATCCGCCTAGCCAGTTTTTTTTCTCCGAGGCGGCTGATAATACGCGTTGCGCCACTTTTTGTAACAGCTATATTTTTAGCGATGTCCTGCATTGTGCATCTTTTCATTCTTGAAATAACACGCAAAGCTCGAAACTCGCCGTGAGAAATGTTTTCACAGCAATTATCTCCCATGTCGTGTGCGCTAAAATTATAAATTATATCTTCGAGAAGACCGATTATTTGCTTAACTTGTTCTTTCATTATCCTTTTCTCCTCTAAGCAAGCATGACAGCCTTAATGCAAGGCATAAAATGCCTATCAAGAATGGTTGATTAAGTCAACTAATATTTTAATGAACGGGCAAGCGTTGGAGAGAGAAATCTTATTCGGAATAATTATGGAATTTTCCAATTCTTCATTGACGATTCTCTTGGTTTTCATGTATCATCTTTGGAAAAGGGGTGGTAAAAAATGGCCAGAATATTAATTGTTTATCATTCGCAGACGGGCAATACAATGAAAATGGCCGAGGCCGTGGCCGAAGGCGCACGCGCGGTGGAGGGAGTGGAGGTAATTTTGAAAGAAGCCGCACAGGCCACCTTGGAGGATTTATTAACGACGGACGGCCTGGCGCTGGGAACGCCGGAAAATTTCGGCTACATGTCGGGAATGCTCAAAGATTTTTTTGACCGCACTTATCCTGAAGCCCAGGATAAGGTTTTCCGCAAGCCTTTTGTTGTCTTTATCAGCGCCGGTAATGACGGTACGGGTGCTTTAAATTCCATTGAGCGCATTGCGCTGGGTTATAAATTGAAAAAAGTTTTCGAGCCGGTTATTGCCAGAGGAAAAATTACTGCAGAGATTCTGGAAAAATGCCGCGAGCTGGGCGGGACAATCGCTGGCGGCTGTCAGATGCGCATCTATTGATTTTTGCCGTATTTCTTTTTTCCCAAATTGTCCGGTTGTCGGGTTTGCGGCAGGCTCCAATGCAGATGAGTTATTTATCTGGCAGAAGCTGTCTGTTGTATCGCTTAGATCATGCATAAATAATTGTTTACCACAGATTATTTGGAAATTACGTTGTTACATGCCAAGTTTAAAATGAGGATGTAATTAATAAAAAATAAACAGTTATCGATTCCCCCATGGCTATTGAAACCGGAGGAATCGATTACCGCAAAATTTTATATATTGAGGACACGGAATGTTTCGTCTTTATCGACATCCATAATATAATTAATGCCGCTGATACGCGCTGCCTCGGGGGTGAGGGCGGCCAGATCGTCACGCGATATATGCTCCAGAGAAAATTTTCTGCTGCCGGCCATAAGCTGACGGAGTCCTTGGGCCAATCTTTCATAATATGTATAGAGTCCAATGGCGCCGGTTGGCAGCTTTTCAAAATCTTTGTCGCCCAGTTTCTGGCGCAGCGAGCTTGCCGTCACGAAAATTTCTTCCTTGGAATTGCCGAAACGTTCGACGTAAACTGGAACCTGCTGGGCCTCAATGGAAAGTCCTATCGTTTTCCCAACCATTGCCGCCGCAATGGGAGCGCGCGCCATGCCGATCATTTTGACGAAGGGCGCGCCCATCGCCAGGCCCTTGAATATTTGGTCCTCAAATGTAAATCCGCCGTTCACGGCGATAGCGGGCAGGTATTTTTTCTTTTCCGCCAGCTGTTTCGCGTATTGATATACAAGGGAATGCAACTCCACGGGGGGGACGCCCCATTCGTTCATCATCCGCCACGGGCTCATCCCCGTGCCGCCGCCGGCGCTGTCCACGGTAAGCAAATCCAGTTTGTATTTGGAGGAAAAAGCGATGGCTCTGGCCAGATCAACGGGACGATAAGCGCCAGTTTTGAGAAAGATATATTTCGCTCCGGCTTTCCGCAAGCGATTAATGGTTGAGGCAAAAGATTCTTCCGTTACCATGCCGACACGCGAGTGCCTTTCAAACTCTTTGAATGCCCCTTGTTCAAAAGCTTTAATGACATTCGGATCATAAGGGTTCGGCAGGACGATATATCCACGATCATGCAGCATCTGTGCTTTCTTTAAATCCTTGATTTTTACTTCACCGCCTATATCTTTCGCGCCCTGACCCCACTTAAGCTCCACGCACTCGACGCCGAGCTTTTCGATGGCATATTCATGCACTTTCAAGCGGCCGTCTTCCACGTTGGCCTGTACGACAATAGCGCCATAACCGTTGCTCTGGTAATCTCTGTAGAGAGTAACCCGGCGTTTTAAATCAACTGTGTCGATGATTTTGCCGTTCTTGAATTTGGCCTCGGGATCCATGCCGACGACGTTTTCCCCGATAGTAAGGCCGGTTCCCGCTAGGGCGGAACCTAAGGCCAGTCCTTCCCAGTTATTTTTGGCAATGTTGGTTGAGCCGATCCCAGAAATGATCCACGGGAGACGGAATTTTATGCCTTTATCGTGGCCGATGGCCACCTCAAGATTAACGGCCGGAAAGATGGCTTTGTCGCTGTCGGCTTCAATACCGTGTGCGCCGGTGGCTGTTCCCATAATATTAAAGTGCGAATAGTCGACAGGATATTTCTTCTCGCCGGCGCAAGTTATTACACCAAAGGGTTGGGGATATATAACTTCATGGCCGCGGTAAGCTGATTTGCCTATTTCACACATGCCTATGCAACCGTCGATACATGTTACACACATACCCGAAGTTGACGTTATCGACTCCTCGGTTCTGTTTTTGGTAAGTGTTGCGCTTGAGGTGTTTATTCTTGAAAAAGACATATATAAATACTCCTTTCTGGGTTTAAGCTTTTTTTATTTCGCACGCCACGCAGGGTGACATGTAACACATCATGTCGTGGAACTGTTCCTTCTCGATGCAAGGCGGCGCCAGGTTCGCGCAACCACCGCAGATAGCTTTTCCCGGTTCTGTATACGTGCAGCGGGTTTGACAGGCGGGGCAGACTTCTATACAGCCGCCGCAGAGCCGGCACACTTCGGATTTAATGTCAAACGGTGTGCCAATGCTCCTGTTTTGCCCGCGGCCGCGGAATCCTATGGCTCCGGCCATCATTTGTTCCTTGCACATCCGCACGCATAATCCGCAGAGAATACAGTCTTCGTACTCCTGGCGGAATCGCTGCTGGCGCACGTTATGCCGGGATGCGATATCCTGGATAGTCTTGGACTGCGGACAGGACGCGAGCAAAAGTTCGATGATTATTCTTCTTGCCTTGAGGACGCGTTCAGAGGCGGTTCTCACCTTAAGACCATCTTCAACGGGATAGGTGCAGGAGGAAACTAGTTTAGCGGCAGATCCTTCGCCGATTTCGACCACGCAGAGCCTGCATGCCCCGTAAGGTGAAAGCCCTTCTTTATGACACAGCGTCGGGATGGGAAAGCCGTAAAACTTTGCTGCCTCGAGAATTGTAGTGCCCTTTTCCACTGATACGGGCAAACCATTTATTGTCAGATTAATCATGTTGCACACCTCCCATGGCGACAGCCATTGGTTGTCCGATCGTTTGCTTGCTGGTGAAAGCGAGATCACAGCGCAGGCAACGTCTGCATTCTGCACGTGCCTGATCTTCCGGCAAGGCCATGGTGACTTCACGGAAGTTCTTTATTCTTGCTGAAGGCGGCAGCACCGCGGGCTCGACGCGTCTTAATGCCTGGGCCGCCGTCTCGTCGACTGCGGCTGGTTCGATAAAGATACTAGGTAGCTTAGGCGTGGCCGGTATTGTCAATGGCTTGTTTTGCAAAAAACGGTCAATACTTTGTGCGGCTTTTTTGCCAGTGGCGATGGCGTCAATCACGGTGTTGGGACCAGTCACCAGGTCACCACCCGCGAACACGCCTTTCATGCTTGTCTCCAGAGTTTTTCTGTTGATCTTGATTCTGCCGCCCTTATCGATTTCCAGACCCATGTGAGCAAGGAATTCGCTTTTTGGTTTTTCGCCGATAGCCACTATCAGGGTGTCCAGTTCCAGTCTGAATTCGCTTCCGGGAATCGGGGTGGGCTTGCGACGACCTGAGGCATCTATCTCGCCGAGACGGTTTTTAATGCATTCAATTCCCACCACGCGGCCTTCTTTAGAATAAATCTTGATGGGCGTCACAAGAGTTTCCAACTCGACGCCTTCACGGATAGCTGCCTCAATTTCTTCCTGACGGACATGGATTTTGACTGGCGAGATTAGGGTTTCAATTCTCACGCCTTCTTCAAGGGCCGCGTCAATTTCTTCTTCATAAGCAGGCATCTCTTCACGTGTGCGTCGATAGAGAAGAGACACACTGATGACCTCTTTCTGCCGCAGCGCCACTCTGGCGGCATCCACTGCTGAATTCCCTCCGCCGATGACGCCCACATGACCCCGCGCAAGTTCCTCGCCTCTCATGTTGAATGCTTTCAAAAACTGTATGGAAGGAAAAACGCCTTCGACGTCTTCATTTTCCAGATTCAGAGGCCAGCTTTCATGCGCCCCAATGGACAGAAATATCGCACTGAATTTTTGCTGCAGATCCTGGATAGTCAAATCTTTCCCCAGTGCTCTCCCGTATTCCACTTTGATGTTTTTGTTGAGAAGGGTTTTGATTTCTTTCTCCACGATGTTTTTGGGTAGCCGATATGACGGCAGCGAGCAAGACAGCATGCCGCCCGGTCTGTCTTCCGCTTCAAAGACGGTGACCCCGTATCCGAGGAGAGAAAGACAATGAGCCGCGGTAACTCCTGCCGGTCCGGCGCCGACTACGGCGATTTCTTGTTTCTTTTTCCTTCCCAACTTCGGTTTATAGGCAGAAGAATCAATTCTGTCGGTGACAAACCGTTTGATGGCACGGATGCCGACGGCCTCTCCGCCGCTTATGCCCAGATTGCAGCGGCTTTCGCATTTGCGGTCACATACCCGAGAGCTAACGGCGGGAAACGGATTGGCCGAACGGATCACACGGTAAGCTTCCTCGTATTCGCCTTTTTCCACAAGGGCAACATAGTGCCACGGTTCAGTGTCCACGGGACATGCCGCCTGACAGGGGGCTCCGGTGAGTTCTTTACAGACGAAAGCATCGCATCGTTTGTCGTTGATATGCCGTTCATATTCGTCACGGAAATATCTCAACGTGCTCAAAACGGGATTTGCCGCGGTTTGGCCAAGACCGCACATGGTGGTATCCTTCACAGTTTGCGCAAGTTCATCTAGAAGGATGAGGTGCCCGGAAGTCCCTTTGCCCCGCGTGATGTCTTCCAGAATTTCATGTAAACGCTGTGTTCCTTTACGGCAAGTAAAACACTTCCCGCAGGATTCATCTTTCAGAAAATTCATAAAATATTTGGCGACATCCACCATGCAGGTGTTTTGATCCATGACAATCATACCTCCCGATCCCATAATGGATCCGGCCTTTGCCAGGCTGTCGTAGTCTATGGGCAAGTCGAACATTGAAGAAGGTATGCAGCCGCCAGATGGGCCACCGGTCTGTATGGCTTTAATTTTAGCTGATCCCGAGGGGCCACCGCCGATATCATAAACCACCGTACTAATCGGTGTGCCGAGCGGGACCTCAACCAGTCCGGTATTTTTTATCTTGCCGACTAGGGAGAAAATCTTGGTTCCGGAATTATTTGCCGTGCCAATCTTCAGATACTCGTCGGCGCCGTGTTTGATGATGTAGGGAATGTTCGACAGTGTTTCGACGTTGTTGATGCAGGTTGGGTGACCGAAAAGTCCTTTTTGAATCGGAAAGGGAGGACGCTGACGAGGTTCACCCATCTTGCCTTCGATGGATTTGATCAATGCCGTTTCCTCTCCGCAGACGAATGCACCGGCTCCTTGAAAAATTTCAATATCGAAATCAATGCTCGTACCTAAAATGTTTTTCCCCAGAAGATCCAAACGGCGGGCTTCTCTCAGGGCGATGGAGGCATGCTTGATAGCCAGAGGATATTCCGTGCGCACATAAATGATGCCATTATTGGCTCCGATGGCGATAGCCGCGATGATCATGCCTTCGATGACCGCATGAGGATTGCCTTCGAGCATGCTGCGGTCCATGTACGCGCCTGGATCCCCCTCATCCGCATTGCATATTATGTACTTCGGCGTATGCCCCTTATTTACATTCCGCGCCAGCTCCCATTTTTTCCCGGTTAGAAACCCCGCACCGCCTCGTCCGCGCAGCCTGGATTTCAGGATTTCTTCCACGATCCAATTACCGTCCGGTTTTTCCAGCGCTTTTTCTAGTGCCTCATAACCGCCCGTTTTCAAATAATTGCTGATCCGGATGGGGTCCAGATGCTGGTTTTGGCCGAGAACAATCCGGGTTTGCCCTTGAAAGAAGGGAATATCCTGTTCTGTAAAGCGTTTGACCGTCGAACCCGGCTCTCGGTATAGGAGTTCTTCAACTACCTCGCCTTTTACGGCTGCGTCGACTATTCTGGACACGTCTACCATCTTCAGCTTCGGGTACAGATTATATCCCGGTTCGACGATGATGAACGGGTCCATTTCGCAGAAGCCCAGGCAACCTGTGATGCGGAGAGCAAGTTTGTCTTGTAGATTCTGCTCCAGAATCCGACGTTTGATGATTCGTATTAAATCGTTCGAGCCACTGGCCTGGCCGCCTGTCCCGCCGCAAATAACGAGGCAGGGTTTGGCCGGATGTTTTTTATGATTCTCAATAATGGATTTGCGGTACGCCTTGAATTCAGCGACGGTTTGAAAAGCATTCATTTATTTTTCCCTTTGTCGGATTTTTTATGCAGATTGATCTGATCCAGGTTCAATATGTGCCCCTGACACCCTTGGCGCATACACACTTCCCATGAGCACTTTTCGCGGACAAACAGGGCGGCCATGGAAGCGCCGCATTCCGGGCAGGTGGAAAAACTCGGGAATTCATTATGGCAATGCGGACAATGAAAGCGGGATAGCTCGTTTGGCGGGAGCTGATTTTCTAACTCAACGGTGTGTTTGCCGTAAAGGCATGACATGCGCAGCCACACTTTTTTACCGTTCATCGAAACATTGAATTTAACGGACGGATGGCCGTTGATAATATAATCGTGATCCATAAGGCTTTTTCCGCAGAGGGGACAGGAAACCTGCAGTGGAAATATACGGATGTCCGCTTCAGCAGCGATGCTTCTCCCGCCGCCTTTGGTTCTAGTTATGATTTCTTTTACGCTGCTTTTACTGACATGTGGAAAATATTGGCCATCAGACACAACGGTCGGTCCCAGAGCGCAGGCTCCGAGGCAATTGACCGTTTCTAAAGTTATTTCATTGTCGGGCGTGGTTTCGCCCGGAGATATGCTGAGTTCACGTTTGAATTCCTCGACGATGTTTTGTGCGCCACGGACATGGCATGCTGTGCCCAGACATACAGAAACGCAATGTTTGCCTTTGGGTTTCAAACTGAAGGTTTTGTAGAAGGTGGCGACGCCGTAAATATCCGTCAATGAACATCCGGTTTCTTTGGCCAACAGCCGCAAAGCCTTTTCGGGTAGGTATGTATAGGCTCCTTGGATTTCTTCCAGTATGGAAATAAGCGAGACCTTGTTTTTGTTGTGCTTTTTTATAATATCAAGAATGTTTTTTGTATCCATGTATATCCTTTCCTCGATTGAACAGATCTTCTTTTGTTTCGCGAAATGTCTTACCTGTATTCCTCGCAATGCCATACACCCGACTCTGGTTTGGGAAAGCTACATACAGGATATTGAGCACAATTGCTGCACAGGCCTAGAATTTTGGAAGGTGACTGTTTAAATCTTTCGGAAGGCTGTTCGGGCGAACGGACGGCAGCAGGAAGACAAGCGGTTTCGTATTCCTCACAATGCTGAACACCCATTATGTTGTCTTTAGCACGCTTGAGTATACATTTGACTGAATGCGCACAGGTCGAACATAAACCCCGTGTCTTTTTGGTCATATTGCCCCCCTTTCTTTTGAGTTATTCTCATGGGCAAACTGCGTGCCATATGGATAAATGCTAAAGCTAATTACAAGGAAGAAGGAAAGTGTTGGAAATTAAAGGCTAAAAGAAACAAGAGTTCGGTACGGCGAAGCAATTACAACGATAATCGGAACAAAAAACAGCTAGTGAATGGGGATATTTTCCCCACCTGGGGAAATATTCCTCAATTTCGTTATTGGCTTCTTGCCGCGGAAAAGACTGTGGTTTTTTTAAACACTTTTGTTGTTTTTCTTGGTTGCTATGTTGATTTCACTATCATTTGGCTTGAGCTTGTCTCGAAGTGTTTTGCGATCAATACGCAAGATTTCTGCTGCGCGTGATTTATTGCCGCCGACGCTTGCCAAAACTCTACGTATATAGGCGGCTTCTTCTTCGGCAAGCGGTCGAAAAGGGACCGAACCGGGCGTGATGGAAAAACGCATAACCGAAGGCAGGTCAGTGATTTCAATTTTTTGTCCGTCGGTCATGATAATGAGTCGCTGGATTAGATTTTCGAGTTCTCGAATATTTCCCGGCCATGCATAGCCCATGAGGGCTTGCACAACCTCGTCGGAAAAAGTGGGAAGATTTTTCCCGAGTTCGTCGGCAAACTTCCCGGTAAAATGAGCGATTAAATCTGCGATATCTTCGGGGCGGTTTCTCAGCGGAGGTACCGTAATCGTTACGACGTTCAGGCGAAAGAATAAATCCTCACGAAAAACGCCTTTGTTGACCAGTCCTCTTAGGTCTTTATTGCTCGAGGCGATAATGCGGACATCCACCTTCCGGCTCTTTCTGTCGCCGACCATGCAAACCTGTTTATCCTGAAGCACTCTGAGAAGCTTGACTTGCATGGCAATGCTCATCTCATTAACCTCGTCGAGTAATATAGTCCCGCCGTCCGCAGTTTGGAAAAATCCCGCACGGGACTCGTTGGCGCCGGTAAATGCTCCTTTAACGTAACCGAACAATTCGCTTTCCAAGAGTTTTTCGGGAATGGCTCCGCAATTTACCGGAACAAAAGGTGCAGATGCCCGCCTGCTACTGTAGTGGATGGCCCGTGCAACCAGTTCCTTACCGGTACCGCTCTCCCCCAGCACAAGCACTGTGGCATTAGATTTAGAAGCTTTCTCTATATCCGCGAGCATTTTACGGACGAGCCTGGATTTGCCGACGATGCCGTAAGAATCGGAAAATCGAGGCTTTTCCGCTTGCACAATCCTGCGCAGTTCCTGCTTATTGAGCGCTCGTTCTACGGCATGGAAAAGTTCCTCATCCGTAAAGGGTTTCGTAAGATATTCCTCCGCCCCCATTTTTACGGCTTCGACAGCGCCCTTGACTGAGGCATATCCGGTAATCATGATCACTTCGGTTTCATAAAAGTTTTCCCGGATGTGCCGTATCAGATCAAGGCCGCTGATTTTGGGCATTTTATAGTCCGTGATGACAAGATTGATGGGGACGCTTTCCAAAATTTTTACGGCATCTGAGACATTGGATGCCGTAAAGACCTGATAGTCTTGTGAACTGAGATTGCGCCGCAGAATATCAAGAGCGGTAGGTGCGTCATCCACGATCAAAATCTTGTTTCTTTCGAGGACTTTCATATCCCATATTCCTTTGAAACAGTTTCCTGTTGCCGGGGGAAAGTTACCGTAAAACGCGTTCCTTTATCTTTTTCGCTTTTGACGAATATTTCTCCTTTATGCGAAGCTATAATGCCGTGCACCACCGAAAGCCCGAGACCAGTGCCTTGATCGACATCTTTTGTGGTATAAAAAGGCAGAAAAATGTTTTCCTTGACTTCGTCGCTCATGCCGATTCCTGTATCTTCGACCACAAATTTTACCGAAGATGCGTCGAAAGAAGTTTGCAGCGTAAGTGTGCCTCCGTCGGGCATGGCCTGAAGAGCATTGACAATTAAGTTGGAAATTACTTGTCTGAGTTGGGATTTGTCAGCCAATATCTCTGGCAGCTCGGAATCGACAACACGTTTGAGCTCCACGCCGGATTTGGCGCACATCGTTTCAAACAGTTTCAATTCATTCATAATGATCTGGTTCAGGTTTACTGGGGTGCGACCCGGTTTGCCATGGCGGGCAAAAATTAAAAGTTCCCGGATAATGTTACGGGCGTGCAAAGAAGCATCCGCGATTTTTTCCAGATCATTTTTTGTCTGAAGGGGCAGGTCCGGTGTTTTCTGCGCAAGTTGAGCAAATCCCAGAATTGTGTTCAGTGGTTCGTTGAGTTCATGGGCAACGCCGGCGGCGAGCTGGCCGATAGCAGCCAAGCGATCAGTTCGGATCAGTTGTTTTTGAAGCTCGGCTTTGATGGCGCTGTCTTCTTCATGTTCAATCATGAGCGCAATTTGTCTCGCGATATTGTCAATCAGGTTTTGTTCTTCATGGAGGAAAGGGTTCATTTTCAGAAGACTGCGCCCGTTACGATAATGAATCTCCACAGTTCCCCGATTCCTGCCGGCAATACAGATGGTGGCGGTTTGCCGTCGTTCACCATTACAAAATCCCGGACTCTGAAAGACTTGTCCGTCAATAATGATTCTGGCGCAGGCCCGATGTTGGTACTGCCAGGCGGGGGGGAGTAGCTGCACGATATCTTTAAGCTTGCGTTCTAGCGGAAGATTAGGATTCGAGGCTACCTGCGCAATGCCATAAAGACAGGTGAGTTCCTTCACCCGCTCACGGAGTTTGGTTCGCGAAACATCGGTATTCCCGGCGGAAGCTTTGTGCCCATTTGCGCGGATATTTGTTTTTTTTGGTTTAGATTGCATCAGTTATCTCTTTCGCTCAAAGCTTCGAAGATTAGATTTTTGGAGACTCATTAACTTGCGTCGTTATATTTTATCAGAATCGCGGGAAAAAATGAACCAGATTTACTTTCCGAGCAACTTTTTTTGTTTTGCCTTTGTCTGATTGGTATGGGGTTAATTATTTTATTGAAGATAACCGCGCGGGAAAAATATTTGATGACGGTGATAAAGAACCCGCTAACACAGCTATCTTGCAGACATGTAAGCGGGTTCTTTTTGTTTTACACGATGAAGAATCAAAGAATACCGTAAGCCAGCATTGCTTTGGCCACTTTGGTAAATCCGGCGATGTTGGCGCCGGTGACATAGTCACCCTTTTTACCGTATGCTTCCGCTGTTTCATAGCAGGCCTTATGGATGCTTTTCATAATAATCAGCAGGCGGTTGTCAACTTCTTCACGCGTCCAAGAAAGTCTTAGGCTGTTCTGGCTCATTTCCAGACCGGAGGTGGCTACGCCTCCGGCATTGGCCGCTTTACCAGGGCCGTAAAGAATTTTGTTTTCCTGGAAAATCTTGATTGCTTCCGGTGTGGAGGGCATGTTGGCGCCCTCGGCCACGCAGATGCAGCCGTTTTTTATCAGCGCTGCGGCGTTTTTCCCGTTGATTTCGTTTTGAGTGGCGCAGGGCAGGGCGATGTCAACTTTGATGCTTTGTTCTCTGATAACATCCCAGACATTCTTTCCTTCATAGCAAACAGTTTTGTATTTGTCGGCATATTCGGAAATACGGCCACGCCTGACGTTTTTCAATTCCAGAACATAGCAGCACTTGTCATCATCTATTCCTGCTTCATCGATGATGGTTGCGGACGAATCGCACAGTGAAACCACTTTTCCGCCCAGTTGATTGACCTTTTCTATCGCGTATTGCGCCACATTCCCCGCCCCGCTGACGGCCACGGTTTTTCCTTTGAAGTTTAAGCCGCGAGTGGCGAGCATTTCCGCGGCGAAATACACGGTGCCGTAACCTGTTGCCTCCGGGCGAATTAAGCTGCCACCGTATTCCAGTCCCTTTCCGGTAAGAACTCCTGTGTGCTCGTTGCGGATTTTTTTGTAATATCCATAAAGGTAGCCGATTTCCCGCGCCCCCACGCCGATATCGCCGGCCGGCACGTCAATCTCACCGCCGATATGGCGGAAAAGCTCGCGCATAAATGCCTGACAGAAACGCATTACTTCGCCGTCTGATTTTCCTTTAGGGTCAAAGTCAGAGCCCCCTTTGGCGCCGCCCATGGGCAGTGTGGTCAGCGCGTTTTTGAATATTTGTTCAAAACCCAAAAACTTGATAATACTCAGATTGACAGAAGGATGAAAACGCAAGCCGCCTTTAAACGGCCCGATGGCGTTGTTGAATTGAACGCGAAAACCGCGATTGACCTGCACGTTGCCTTTATCATCCATCCAAGGCACCCGAAAGATAACGGTTCTTTCCGGTTCCACAATTCGTTCGTAAATATTAGCCTTTACGAATTCCGGATGCTTTTTGACCGTGGGTTCCAGTGTCTCCATTACTTCCTCAACGGCCTGATGAAACTCCGGCTGGCTCGGATCCATTTGTTTTACTTTCGCAATTACATCTTTGATTACTGACATAAATTTAATCTCCCTTAAAAAAAATATTTATTTCCTGCATAATTTCATGCATATTTTTATATTTGTTCGATACTTTGAAGCTCTTCAAATTCCATTACCGTGGACATTGCTTTGTTTTCCACATCAAAACCGTCTTCATATGCCGCGGCAATCGGATTAAGCCCGCCGATTAAAATCATACCAACCTTGTTTATATCAACGTTAGTCTGACCAAGCGCTGTACCGACATCACCGATGGATAAAATTCCGTTAATACCCGCTTCGCGGAATTCGGCGATGACGTCAGTAACCAAAGAACGGCTGAGTGCCGGAATTTCACGGAAATTGGCCAGAATCTTTCCCTCATTTTTTTCGATAACTTCTTTTACGGATGTCATTTTTCCGCGAATGAATATTTCCGAAGGGTCAAGAGAAGAGCCGGAATAGTGAATTAGCTCAACAAAACGAAGAGGTTCTCCGTTTTTCAACTGTAGAATTCCGCCAAATTTGGAATCAATAGGGATGCCGTGCTTGAGCAGTACACCGTTAATAACAATGCTGCAAACCGTGGCCAAGCCAATTTTTCCTTCCGGGATGACGACTTCTCCCAATTTTTCGTTTGCTCGGGCAACGGCGATACGGTCGGATACGGCCAGCTTCTTCTGAAAAACTGGTTTCATAACTGAAAGAATCTGTTCGAATTTATCTTCGGGAATAAAAGAAATATTTACCGGCACCCGCCCGCGTTTTTTTCGAAGATTAAAAGTTGTTTTAAATGACAAGACATCGATACGGGAAATCGAAAGACTTATTTTATCCTGAACTCGCGCGTTGGCAATTTCTTCCAAGCCCAAATCCGTGATAACCCTGCCATCACGTCTGCCGACGAGTCTAGTCAAACCCCTTTCATCCATTAGTTTCAGGTGATAACGAACAGTTCTTTCGCTAAGCTGGATGCTATGTTCCTGCATTTTGCGTGCGATAACGCGCGCACCAAGAGAGACGGGGCTTTCGTTCAGAATTTTCAGCATCAGAATGTTTTTACGTTCGATATCTTCAGGGTCGAAAAGTTGTTTCATAAGGCAATCGGCAATCGTTTGCCGTATCTTCTATATGTAAAATGTTTTTTTGTCAAACAAAAAATATTTTTTGCTTTGATATAATCCGATAATGGGAAAATTATTGATTTTACAGATGGAAAAAAGAATTTATTAAGAGAAAAATCCCGTTTATTTGTTATTTTTTGTGTTTAAGAATTCATTCTTGTTTTCCAAAAAAAGCTTGTACAGACGGTAATGATTTGTGCTTTCATAACCGATTGAGTGTACTTCGGCATCGTCGAAGGAGTATAATTTTGCGTTTGAACAGGCCAGCAAAATGGGGGAATGAGTGGCAAAAATGAACTGTGCGTGGCCGGCAGTACTCATTTTATTTAAAAGAGATAAAAGTTGTATTTGGCTCTGAGGAGAAAGAGCAGTTTCCGGTTCGTCCATAAGATAAAGACCTTTTATTTGATAACGATTTTCAAAAAAAGACATCAGCGATTGACCGTGAGATTGAGCGGTCAGCGATTTCCCGCCAAAGTAGTCAAGTTGCCCGCGGTCTGCCGCCGCCCACTCATCGAGCAGTTCGGCAAAATGCTGAAATATTTTTGAGCTGAAAAAAGAGCCGGGAACACGGTCGTCTTGCCACTCCACAGTGATATATTTACAAAGTTGATCTTCATAAGGATTATGTTGCGGGCTGCCCCTTTCTGTTTGACGCCATATGTGTATGCCGCAGGCGAGAGTAATGGCTTCCAGCAGCGTGGATTTGCCCGTGCCGTTTTCGCCGACGAAGATGGTAATCGGTAAGTCAAAATTGATTGTTTTTGTTTTGTGAAAAATGGGCAAAGAAAAAGGATATACTTTTTTTGTTGGATATCTTTCGGGATGGAAGGTCACACTGTTTATATGCATTTAGCACTCTGAACGAAAAACTTTAATTTGCCGTAATTTATATATCAATAAATACGCGATTACAAGAAAGCTGTATCACCCGTTGCGGGATTAGAAAATAGGGAGTTCATCAAAGTGATGAACTCCCTATCGTGATTTTCGGAAATTTTTTTAAACCTGAATGTTTCCTTTTTTTAGTGTTTCGGTGGGAAGAAACCATTGGATACCCAGTTTCTTAGAGATAGCTTCGCAGCGCTCGGCAACTTTGGGCCAGCCCATACCTTTAGCTAGGGCAAAAGGCCCGAAAGGTGAACCGCCGCCGTTAACCATGGCCTTGTCGATTTCCGCCGTGCTGCTGGTCACTCCTTCTTCCAAAAGTTTTGTTCCCTCATTTACCTGCAGGCAGATGATATCCATCGGATCAAAATTAGGATCAGCCTTGCTCATGTCAATTTGCGGCCTGTTGCCTTCCGGCCAGACGAATATTCCCTTGCCGCTTTTTTTGCCCAGTGTCCCGGTTTCATTCATTTTTTTGAGCCAGTTGGCGGGCTTGAATTCAGGAGAGAGGGTTTTGGCAAAATATTCCGTGCCATGCATATAAACATCCAGCCCGGAAAAATCCATCGTTTCGTAAGGTCCCATCGGAGAACCAATAGATCTGATTTTGGCGTCGACCGCTTCCGGGTTTACCAAACCCTGCTCGTAAATCTGGGCCAGATAAAGGCCTACCGGCGCGTTGATCCGATTGAAGATAAAGCCCGGAGAATCTTTTTCCACCCTTACCGGAACCATCGCGCCGCGGAAGTTTTTCAATTTTGACATCAGTTCGAAGCTGACGTTCATGGTTTCGAGGGATGTTTGCTTTCCCCTGATGACCTCGACGAGCGCCATCATGACTGGCGGGTTGAAAAAGTGAATTCCCAAAACTTTATCCGGTCTCTTTGTCGCCGTGCCCATCTCCGTGATGCTCATATTGGATGTATTGGAGGCCAAGATAGCGTGTTTTGGCGCGTTTTCGTCAACCTCTTTGAAGATTTTTATTTTAAGGTCGAGTATCTCCGGCGCGGCCTCAATCATATAATCGATGTCGGCGACGGCATCTTTCAAAGAGATGAAGCCTTTGATGTTTCCCATCATTTTGTTCAAATCGTCCACGGACATTTTTTGCTTGGCCACCTGCTTTTCAAAGCTGGCTTTCATTTTTGCCATGCCCCTGTCCACAAATTCCTGCTTGATGTCGTAAAGATTAATTTTCATGCCGGCCATAGCGCAGACCTGAGCTATGCCGTGACCCATGTCGCCCGCGCCAATGACGGCGATTGTCTTGATGTCCTGAATTTTCATAGATGGCACTCCTTTCTTTTTTATTTTTACAATGTCGTGATTTTAATTTAAGAGGTTTATGAGTATATAATGAAAATATTAAAGCTGTGTCAAGTTAATTAAGATATTGGGAAAAACGCACTTGTCCGGGAAATGTTTTCAATATGTGTTTTGTCTTGACACCAGGAAATGAAATTTCTATAGTTCGCGTCGAAAAATTTATTTGCCCTTGTTTTGATTTTAAAGAGGAGAAACACGGTGAACGATTTCAAAAACAACAGAGAACATTGGGCGACTCGTGCCGGATTCATTTTGGCGGCGGCAGGTTCGGCAATAGGTCTGGGGAATATCTGGCGGTTCCCGTACATGACGGGTGAGCATGGCGGCGCGGCCTTCATTGTTATTTACCTGATTGCCATCTGTTTGATTGGCTATCCATTAATTGTTAATGAAACAGTCCTTGGTCGTGTTTCCCAGCGGAATCCTGTGGGCGCCTTTAAAGCTCTCGCGCCCAACAGCCCCTGGTGGCTCGTAGGCGCGTTAGGTGTTTTTACCGGCTTTGTCATTCTTTCCTACTATGTTGTTGTTGCTGGCTGGTCTTTGGCTTATGTTTATAAAGTCATCGTCGCAACAGGCAGCCCGGATATTAATCACGCCGAAATTTTCAAGAATCATATAACAAGCATTTGGGAACCGATTTGCTGGCAGGCTCTGTTTATGATTTTAACCATCGGCATTATTGCCGCCGGCGTGGTTAAGGGGATACAAAGATGGTCCACTATCCTTATGCCGGTACTTTTCATCATATTGCTCATTTTGATTCTGCGTTCTGTCACCCTGCCCGGGGCGAGTGAGGGTATTATCTATTATCTGAAACCGGATTTCAGCGAGGTGACCGGTAGGACGCTTCTTGGCGCTATTTCCCAAGCTTTTTTTTCTCTGAGTTTGGGCATGGGTGTTTTCATTACCTACGGAAGTTATCTGCAAAGCAAAGATGAAATTCCATTCAGCGCCGCTTCTGTGGCCGGTTTGGACACTGCGGTCGCCTTGCTGGCTGGTTTTGCCATATTTCCGGCTGTGTTTGCTTTGGGATATGCTCCGGGAGCGGGTCCGGGTCTGGTTTTTATTACGCTCCCCGCTGTTTTTGCGCAAATGCCTCTGGGGATTGTATTTGGCGTTCTTTTTTTTGTTTTGCTGGGCATTGCCGCTTTGACTTCCGCTATTTCTCTGCTAGAGGTTGTATCGGCCTGGCTGATTGATGAAAAAGGATGGCAGCGTAAAAAAGCCGCAATCTGCATGGGGCTGGTAATTTTTATCGCCGGGCTCCCGGCTGGTTTAGGCTATAACGTACTTGACGGAGTTCACTGTCCTGGTCTCAAGACGGATCTGCTCGATACCTATGACTGGTTTGCCAACAGCATTTTCCTGCCGCTGGGGGGACTGCTGTCGGCAATATTTGTCGGCTACATCTGGGGGACAAAAAAAGCTGTTGATGAGGCCAATAAAGGCTGTACTGTTTTCACCATAGGGAAATGGTGGATTATCCTTATCCGCTATGTTGTTCCTGTTTTAATTGTCGCCATTATGGCCGTGGGAATTTACGACACTTTAAGCAAGTAAAATGCGGTCTCAGTTAGTTGAATTTTAAAACCGTATACTCTGCTTTTGAGCTTACTTGCCGCGCTAAAAAGTTTTATTTATTAAGAATGTTTTGCACTTCCTTTTTTTCCTTGCGATAGCTGAGATAGCTTTTCAGAAACCAACCGATCATGAAACCGATGAGCAGGGAAAAAAATATCAGTACGGCGCGTGACATCGCAATTTCCCAATAGAAAAACTTGAGGGAAACAATGTCGATGTTTTGCGCCACAAAGACAAGAGCCAAACATGCGAGGATAATAACTAGAATAATTTTGAAATTCATTTTTTGTCTCCTGAAAAAAAGTCGGAACGGTGTTCTGCTGTTTACTTCATATCTTTGCGCAAATTGTATTTAATCATCTTCAGTTGCAGGCCTTTACGGCTCAATCCCAGCTGCTGGGCGGCTTTGGTGACATTTCCACCCGCCTCTTCCAGCATTTTGACAATCATTTGTTTTTCGACATTTTCCACGTGGTCGCGCATATAATTCTTAAAAGGTTTCTTGCTTGTTTCCAGCGGTGCCGCCGCAATTTTATTGACGGCGGCTTTGAATTCTTCAGGAATCTCCCTCATGGTAACGGTATCATTTTGTGCCAGCAAGATCATTCTTTCGATAAGGTTTTCCAACTCGCGGATATTGCCCGGCCAATCATGACGCAGAAACATTTCCTTGACTTCTTGTTCCATGTTGACCGAAACAGCGAGTTTTTTATTGAATTTTTCCAAGAAATAGTCCGTCAACGGCAAAATGTCTTCTTTTCTGCTTCTGAGTGGTGGCACTTCAATGGGAAAAACATTGAGGCGATAATATAAATCCTCGCGGAAATTACCCGCTTGCACTTGCTGTAGCAAATTTTGGTTGGTGGCGGCGATGATGCGCACGTCTACCTTTATCGTGCGCAGTCCGCCGACTCGCTCGAATTCCTGCTCCTGCAGAACGCGCAGAAGCTTCACCTGCATATCGCGGGGGATCTCGCTGACTTCATCGAGAAATAAAGTTCCTTTGTGCGCCAATTCGAATTTTCCAGGCTTGGTTACGGCCGCGCCGGTGTATGCTCCTTTTTCATGCCCGAATAGTTCGCTTTCCATCAGTGTTTTGGCGATGGCCGCGCAGTTTATTTTAATCAACGGATTTTTTTTTCGCGGCGAGTTGTAATGAATTGCGTCGGCGACCAGCTCTTTTCCTGTGCCTGTTTCGCCCGTGATTAAAATTGTTGTTGTTGTCGGAGCCACGCGCTTGATTGCCTCAAAAATATCTTTGATGCTTTTACTGGTGCCGATGATGCCGGCGCGCTCTATGTCTTCCGGCGGTAAAAAAAGTTCGTTTTCTTTCAGCGTGCGTGTTTTCATCGCTTTGGAAATGACGTTTTTCAATTCGTCGAGATCGAACGGCTTGGTGATGTAGTCCAACGCGCCTTTCTTCAGCGCTTCGACGGCAGTGGCTACTGTCCCGTGGGCCGTAATTATAATGACGGGTATCGCCGGATGTTTATCGTTCATATGGTTGAGTAGTTCCATGCCGTCGACGTTCGGCATTTTCAAATCGGTTATCACCGCGTCTATCGGGCCCGATTTTAGGATACTCAAGGCTTCGCTCCCGTCAGCGGCGGAAGCGATTTCGTAACCTTCTTTCTTGAGCATTGCTGTCAGAACCAGCCGCATATTAAGTTCGTCGTCGACAATTAGTATTTTGTTCATGTTTTACAAATATTCTGTTTTGGCATTTAAATCAAGATTGATTGTTTTTTCACAAAGCGGCGCGCAGTTTGATGAAAAACACCGTTCCCTGTCCGGGAATTGACTTTACCCTGATGAAACCGCTGTGTTCCTTGATGATTTTTTGACAAATAGCCAAGCCAAGTCCCGCGCCTCTTTTCTTCGTCGTGTAAAAAGGCTTGAAAATGTTTTTTATTTCTTCTTTGTCTATTCCGCTGCCCGTGTCGCGGATGGTGATAGTGATAGCTCCTTCGGGTCCTGTGTCAATATTGGATGTGCGAAAAGTAAGGGTGCCGCCTTGAGGCATTGCTTCAATACCATTGAGGGCGATATTCAATATAACCTGTAAAAATTGTTGCTCGTCCACGTCCGCGTTAGGCAGATCATGATTCAGCTCGCGGACAATGTTGATGTTTTCCGCAAGTTTGTTTGCCGCGAGAATAGAAATGGCTTTTTGAATAATCACGTTGACGTTTTGCGCTTTGAAGTTCAATTTGTAGGGACGTGCGTAGTCCATGAACTGATGCACGACGGTGTTGAGCCTGTTCGATTCTTCAATGATCACGTCCAAAAGATTTTTTTGCTCTTCGGAGGCAGCCTCTGATTTTAAATACTGGGCTGCGCCCTTGATGGAACCTAGGGGGTTGCGGATTTCATGAGCCAGCACCGGCGCCATTTCCGCCAGCATAAAGGCTTTTTCTTTTTCCAGTTTTTCGTCGAATTCATAAAGAGATGTGAATACGTCTTTGCTATCGGGATAAAAATAGCTGAACACTTTTTTCAGGATCATTTTCAGCGGGGTAAGGGAGATGACAATCAAAAAAGACGCCATGATTACGCTCGTGAAAGAAGGTGTACTGGGGCTGAAAAACAGCGCAACAAAATAAAAGATAATCGCGCCGGAAATAGTACTGATGAAGATTACCAGGGCACGGGCAAAAAAATCATGCAGTTCGTTGAGCTGAGGGTAGGCGATGACCAGAAGAACAAGATAAAGAAGCGCGGCCCAAACAAGTCCGGATATTGGAGGGAAAGAATAACCTAAACGCGGTAAAAAATCCAAACAGATTAATAGCAAAGCAACCGGGCAGGCGACCAGCAAATAACCCAAGCGTTTTTTTTCAGTACTGGGCGGCAGTTTTTTTACGTAGCTCCATAAAGAGACATAGCAAAAAACCAGAACAATCAGGAGATACGATAAAATAACAAAATTAAGATATGGCCATTCGGATAATTTTGTAAGGAGTGAAAAAATGCCCGTTATGCTTACCATGAAGAAAATTATTACTACTCCCCGCAGAACAAAAGATTTATTACGGGTCAGGTGGCGGAAAAAACGCAGTATCAAAGGAGCAATAGCTAAAAGAGCGAGATTTTCCAAAATCATCAAAAAATACGTGTCGAAAAAATCACGAAGGAACACAACACTTTGCCAGATAAAAACAGCAGCACAAAGACCGGCAAAGGACATATGCAATTTACCCTTTTTCCCTGTCAGGATAAGAGAAAGACAAATGATAAAACTTGTTGCCGCTAATGTAAATGTATCCATAATTATTCAAAACTGTCTTGTTACAAGCCTTATTTTCCATGACTTGTTTATCAATATTTTTCATCAAATTCCACAGTAATAAAATATTGATGAAACTGTCTTCGGGCCGTACGTAAAAAATTTTCTTACTTTTTTAAATTATACTGTATTGCGTTGGCGAATAATACTTCGCATTGCGAAGCACTTTACGCGCATAAACGGATATTGGAAAAGACGATGGAAATATTTTACGGGAAAAAAGTAATAATAACGGATTGATTTGATTTTGCAGTTATTTTTTTGTAATGGTACAAAATATGCTTTCATTCAGTTCTTGTATTTAGGTTATCTTATGATAAAAGAGTAAAGGAAATACTTTGAAAAAATGAGGTTCAATGATGAATTCTGACAAAATAGCTGTTGTTTTTCCTGGACAGGGTTCACAAAAGCCCGGAATGGGGAAAGACTTTTATCAGGATATTCCTGTATGCCGACAGACTTATGAAGAGGCAGCTGATGCTCTGGGCTGGGATGTGGCGGCAATGTGTTTCGGCGGAGATGAAAATCTCCATCTTACTGAATATACGCAGCCGTGCATCGTCACAACGGAAATAGCTATGCTCAGGGGTTTGTCTGAGCGTTTTGGCTTTGCCCCATCTTACTTTGGAGGACATTCTTTGGGTGAATTCACCGCACTGGTGGCGGCGGGTGTTTTTTCTTTGAACGAAACGCTGAAAACAGTTCAGGCACGTGGAAAGTTGATGCAGGAAGCTGTTCCCGTAGGTGTTGGCGGAATGGCCGCGATCATTTCGGAAGAAATAGATATAAAAAAGTTAAGACAATTAATTTTTGATTTGCCTGTCGATATTGCCAATATCAACTCTGTCAATCAGGTAGTAATCAGCGGAAAGCTTTCCGCTTTGCCTGAAGCTGAAAAAAGGCTTACGGAAGCCCTGACCGGGCAGAAGCCGATGCGTTTTGTACAGCTTAATGTGAGTGCTCCCTTTCATAGCCGTTTCATGCAGCCAATAGAGGACATTTTTGACAAGGTTTTATTGAGTAAAATAAAAAATATAGAAACAAAAAATGCGCCGAATGTGACTTCCAATTACACAGGAAGCTTCCATGTGGACAATGTGGCGCAAATAAGGGAGAACCTGGTCAGACAGTTGAGCAATACGGTAAATTGGTGTGAAAATATGTGCAGCCTGGCTTCTCAAACTGCAAATATTTTTGAAGTAGGACCAGGCAGGCCGCTGCGGGATTTTTTCAGAACGATCGGGATTTCCTGTACGTCAATTACCGGATTGGCCGCGGCGCAGAAAAGCTTCGCCGGGAGAGATTAGGTATTTAATTGTTTATTTTGCGCAACGGCATGTTGCCGAGGAGGAATAATGGCAAACAAGATGAAAGATAAACCTGGAAATCCGATAAAGGTTCAAGATAATACTTTTCGCGACGGGCATCAATCAATTTACGCCACGCGAATGAAAACGGAGGATATGCTTCCCATCGCTGAGGAAATGGATAATTGCGGTTTTCACGCGATGGAGGTTTGGGGTGGCGCGACCTTCGATACCATGCATCGTTTTCTGGATGAGGATCCGTGGATGCGTCCCCGCATTCTGAAAAAGTACATCAAGAAAACGCCTTTTGCCATGCTCATTCGCGGGCAGAATCTTGTCGGTTACCGTCATTATGCCGATGATGTCGTCAAAGCTTTTGTGGATAAGGCCTGCGAAATCGGTATTGATGTTTTTCGCTGTTTTGACGCACTGAACGATTTCCGCAACATGGAATCCTGCGCTGAACGGATTAAGGCCAACGGTAAGGAGTTTCAGGGTGCCGTTTGTTATTCTCTTACTGATGTTCGTTTGGGCGGAGAAGTTTACAATTTGGAATACTTTGTGGCTAAGGCAAAAGAGCTCGAGCAGATGGGCGCTAATGCGGTATGCGTTAAGGATATGGCCGGTCTTCTTTCGCCTTTTGACGCTTATGATTTGGTTTCCGCGATAAAAAAAGCTATCAAAGTACCGCTCCATCTGCACAGTCATTACACCAGCGGCATGGCTTCTATGGCTTATCTCAAGGCGATTGAGGCCGGAGTGGATGTTATCGACACGTGTCTGGCGCCTTTCGCACTGAGAACCTCCATGCCCGCCATTGAACCAATTATCGCGGCGCTTCAGGGAACGGACCGAGAACCGGCAATCGAATTGCATAAATTGCTTATACTGGGTGAACACCTCGAAAGCATTGCGCCTAAATATAATAGTTATCTGGCCAACCAGAAACTGTCCATTATCGACAACGGCGTGCTGGCCCATCAAATTCCCGGCGGCATGATTTCCAATTTGACCGGTCAGCTAAAGGAAATGAACGCCTTGGACAGACTCGATGAGATATATAAGGAAGTTGTGCAGACAAGAAAGGATATGGGTTATCCTCCTTTGGTGACCCCGGTATCCCAAATCATTGGGGCGCAGGCCGTGCTCAACGTTCTTTTCGGCCGTTATGTGCGTGTGTCGAATCAACTTAAAGATTTGGTTTTGGGTTTGTACGGACGGACTCCTATGCCGATTGACCCGGAACTGACAAAAAAAATATTGAAAAACTACAAGCGTGGCCAGGAACCGATAACCGGCCGGCCCGCTGATTATCTGGAACCGGAAATCGAGGCGGCAAGGAAACAAATTGGCGCTTTGGCCCGGACGGACGAAGATCTTTTGGCTTATATTCTATATCCCGCGACCATGGAGAAATTCCTGCAGAATAAATGCGGAAAGGATTCGCTTCAGGGCACGGAAAGTAAAAATATCCCAAACAAGAAAGCCGCCGCCTGAAACGGCCGATTTTTATATTTTTTGAAAAGAGAAACACCCGGGGGTGTTTTTTTGCGAATTTTTAACAAAAAGAGAGGAATGGTTTAAATTTATGGACTTTAGTCTTAACGAAAATCAACTTAATTACCTGGAAACAGTGCGCAAGTTAGTTAAAAACGACATTACTCCGCACATATTGGAAATGGAAAAAAAACACAAATTTCCCTGGGAGATAATTAACAAAGCATGGGAAATGGGCATAATCAATTTGTGTATTCCGGAGTCGGTAAAAGGTTACGAAATAGACATCATTTCTTCCGCGTTAATCATCAAAGAACTTTCCTACGGCGATACGGGGATTTCCACATCTGCCATGTGTAATGATCTGGCCAATGTCGTCGTCAGCCAGCATGGCACGGATGAACAAAAGGAATTGTACCTTAAACCTTTTGTGGAAAAGCCGCTTTTGGCTTCTTTTTGCCTGACGGAACCGAACGCCGGATCAGACAATTCGATGATGACCAGTTTTATGGTCAAGCAGAATGACGGCACCTATCTTTTAAACGGGTCGAAATGTTTTATTACCAACGCTTCTTACGCTTCGCAGTACACTGTTATTTGTAAGGTGGGGAAACCGACAAGCAATTTCATGGCCTGCGTGGTGATTCCTGTTGAGCCGGTTACGTCTAAAGAGCTTCCCGATGTCGGTCAGTCCACCAGAGAAATAAATTTATCCACCGGCGGCAAGATAACCATCGGTAAGCCGGAAGATAAGCTTGGTCAGCGTCTTTCTAATACGGCCAGTATTACTTTTGAAGATGTGATTGTTCAGCCCCAGCAGATAATCGGTGACAGAAGGTTTGGCTTTAAATACATTGTTGATGTTTTGGATTACGCCCGGCCGATGGTTGCCGCGATAGGCCTGGGACTCGCCAAAAGAGCGCTGGATTTGACCCTGCAGTACACGCAGGAACGCGTGCAGTTCAATCAACGGATTTGCGACCTGCCTGTTGCCAGAGACATGTTGACAGCGATGTGGAAAAAAGTTGAGCTGGCGGAGATGGCCCTGCTCAAAGCTGTTTATAAAATTCAGGAAAAGGCTCCCGATGCGGGTATTTATGCTTCGCTGGCTAAAAACACGGCTGCGGAAGCGGCTCTCTTCTGCGCCAACGAAGGGCTCCATTTGCATGGTGGCTACGGTTTCACCACGGAATATGAAATTTCCAAGCTCGCGCGCGACGCGCACATCATCGATATTTATGAAGGTGTCAGGGAAGTGCAGAATATGATTATCGGACGGGAGATTGTTTAGAAATGCTTTACCTTCACGCGATGGGGCACTTTAATCCCGAAAACGTTATCTCCAATAAATTTCTGGAAGACTTGGACATCGGCACCACGAACGAGTGGATTATGGAAAGAGTGGGCATCGAAAACCGTCGCACCGTTTTGCCGTTGGACTATATCGTGCAGACAAGAAATCAGAATCCGCAAGCTGCTTTTGAAGCGAGAATATACAAAAACGCTCAAATGGCGGCCAGGGCCGCGGGAATGGCGCTGCAAAGGGCATCACTAAGATTGGAGGATATCGGCATGATTATTGCCGGTTCTTCCTCTCCTGATAACGTGGCGCCGGCGGAGGCTTCGGCTATCGCCGCCGAATTGGGCATTGAAGTGCCTTGCCTGGACATGAATTCGGCCTGTTCGTCTTTCGGCATGCAGATTAATTTTCTTTCCAAGATGCAGCCGGAAGCTCTTCCTGATTATATCCTGGTGGTCGATTCGGAAACGCTGACGAAATGTGTTGATTATAATAACCGCAGCACTGCCGTTCTTTTTGGTGACGGTTGCGCCGCGGCGATTGTTTCGACAAAAATTCCATCGCGTGCCATTTTTCTGAGCTGCCACTTTGACTCGAAACCGTCAGGATGGGTAAAGGTGGGCATTGGTTACGACTGGTATTTCAATCAGGACGGAAACGCGGTGCAGGGTTTTGCCATTCGCCAGACCACGGAATCGGTGAAAGTTCTGCAAAATGACTATGCCGTGGAAGCGAAAAGATTTGTTTTTATCGGCCACCAGGCCAATTTAATGATGCTGAAAACGGTAAGTGAACGCAGCAGTATCGCGCCGGAAAATCACTGGTACAATGTTGACCAGTTTGGCAACACGGGTTGCTGCAGCGCGCCGACGGTGCTGAGTCGCCACTGGGAAGAGCTTCGAGCGGGTGACCGTATTGCGATCGCGATAGTGGGCGCCGGTCTTTCCTGGGCGCACATGATGTTGAAAGTGGAGGAGGGCAAATAATGGACAAACCGGTAGCAATTGTTACAGGGGGAGGAACGGGTATCGGAGCGGCCTGCAGCCGCGCTTTGGCTAAGGAAGGTTTTCGTGTGGGAATAAATTATATTCCGGTTATGGAAGAGCCATCGAAAGCGGTTTTGGCCGAGATAAAGGAAGGATTCCTGGTCGAAGCTGATTTGACCGATCCGGCACAGATAGACAAGATGGTAGGCGAGATTAAAGAAGTGGCGGGTCGCGTGGATGTTCTGGTTAACAGCGCGGGCATTTCTATCAACAGCGATATCAACTCAATGAAAATAGAGGAATTCGACCGCCAGCGTGAACTGGTGCGCGGTGCGTGGTATCTGACCAAGAGAATTCTGAGGCAGTTCATGCTCCGTGCTAATTCAGGACGGATCATCAATATTTCCAGCGTAGTCGGACATACGGGCAATCCCGGACAGATTCCCTACACCATGGAGAAGGCGGCCTTGGACGTGTTTACGAAATCACTGTCGAAGGAATTATGGGGAAGAAATATTTTGGTCAATTCCGTCGCTCCCGGTTTTATCGACACGGCCATGACCAGGGAACTTCCCGAAGAGATGAAGGAGAAAATGATGTCCAGTATTCCCCTGGCGAGATTGGGACAGCCGGAAGAAATAGCTGATGTGGTCGCGTTTTTGGCGACAAGGGGCACTTACATTACGGGAACGGTCATTCATGTAAACGGAGGGATTTATGGAGGTTAATGAAGAGCTGAAGAAGGAAATTCTTTCGCTTGTGCCGCAGCAGGCCCCGTTTCGCTTTATTGATGAAATTATCAGCCTAGATGAAGAAAAAATAACCGGCGCTTACCGTTTTAAGGAGGATGAATTTTTTTACCTCGGTCATTTTCCAGGCCGGCCGATTACGCCGGGGGTTATTCTGATTGAAACTATGGCGCAGATTGGAGCTACGGCTTTCGGCATTTATCTCATGGCGTGCCAGAAAAAAATGCGGCCGTCAGAAATGGACAAAGCGCTCAGCTTGTTTTCATCGGTTGATGGTGTTGAATTCAAGGGTATTGTGGACCCGGGTGAAAGGGTGATCGTGAAGGGTAACAAAAATTATTTTCGTAAGGGAGTTTTAAAAGTGGAAACGACGATGGAAAGAGAAAATGGTGAAATAGTTTGTTGGGGAACGCTGATGGGGGTGGTAGCGAATCTATGAGGAGGCGAGTTGTTATTACGGGAATGGGTGTTGCTGCCCCAAACGCGCATGGATTGGAAAATTTTGAGCAAGCACTCAGAGAAGGCCGCTCAGGTATCCGGTTTATTCCTCGGTTGAAGGAATTGAATTTCGGTTGTCAGATTGCTGGCGTGCCGGAAAATTTTGAAGAGATTCGGCGGAGCTATTTTGACCGCGAAAAGCTTATGTCCATAAATGACAACATTGGTTTCGCGTCGGTGGCGGCGGTGGATGCCTGGAAGGACGCGGGCTTCAGCTTGCCCGATGACGATGATGATACCGTGGACTGGGATACGGGTGTCATCGCCGGTTCCGGAATCGGTGGAATGGATACCATTGCTACAATGGTTGTTCCTCTGGTTAACGAAGGTAGGGTACGGCGTTTGGGAAGCCGTATTGTCGAGCAGGTGATGGGTAGCGGCACCAGCGCCAGGATTTCCGGACTGATTGGCGCCGGCAATCAGGTAACCTCGAATTCATCAGCCTGCAGTACCAGCAACGAAGCGGTTATCGAAGCTATGTGGAGAATAAGGATGGGTCTTGCCAAGCGCATGGTAGCTGGTGGTTCCGAGGGCGCGACGCCTTACATATGGGGCGGTTTTGACGCGATGAGAGTTATTTGTCGCAAGTTCAATGATAATCCGACAGTGGGATCGCGGCCAATGAGTGCCAGCGCCGCGGGTTTTGTTCCTGGTTCCGGCGGTGCGATGTTGGTTCTGGAAGAGTTGGAAACAGCACTAGCCAGAGGTGCACGGATTTACGCGGAAATAATGGGAGGTTATGTGAATTGCGGTGGGCAAAGGATGGGTGGTACCATGACCGCACCCAATCCCGAAGGAGTTCGGCGTTGTATATGCACCGCGATTTCCGATGCGGGGATCGACGCGTCAGAGATTGACGCAATCAACGGTCATTTAACCGCGACATATGCTGATCCGCACGAAGTTAAAAGCTGGGCGGCGGCGCTGGGGCGTGTGCCGGAAAATTTTCCGTTCATTCAAGCGACGAAATCGATGATTGGGCATTGCCTTGGTGCTGCTGGCGCCATCGAGTGCGTGGCCAGTATTTTACAGCTGTATAAAGGATTTTTACATCCGTCGATAAACTGCGAGGACATACATCCGGAAATCGTTGATTATGCGGAAAAAATTCCGAAGAAATGCATGGAATTTCCCGATTTGAAAATTATTGCCAAGGCCGGTTTCGGTTTCGGCGATGTTAATAGCTGTATCATTTTTAAGAAGTGGGAAGAAAAATAATTTATTATAAAGGAGAGAATAGTTATGGACGAGAAAAAGATTTTTGAAGAAATGGTCAACATTTTAAGGCCCTACACCAAGGATCAGACGCTTCTGGAAAAGGCGACAGTAGACACGCATATTCTCAATGATCTGAAAGTTAACTCCGCCCGTTTGGTTGATGTCATCATTAAGTGCGAAGATATTTTCGGTATCAGCGTGGATGATGATGAGGCGGATAAAATACGCACTATCGGCGATGCCGTAAGAATCATCAAGCAGAAACTTGGATAAGGAAAGCGAAATGGATAAAAAATCCAAAGCCGCCGTCTGGATACAAAATATTTTAGGAAGAATGGCGGTAATATTTATTGCGCCTTTTTATTTTTTCGTTGCCAAAATTTTGTTTTACCGGGTGAAAAATTTAAAGGAAATCCGTCGTCGGTGTGCTGAGGAATTTTCCCAGCATAAAGGCCCCTGGATTATTTGCGCCAATCATTTGACGATGATCGATTCTTTTCTCTTGGCCTATGCCAGTTTTAGCTTGCTCACGCACATCGTGAGTTTTAAAAAACTACCTTGGAATCTTCCCGAGAGAAGAAATTTTCAAAGAAATATTTTTCTGGCGGTGTTTTGTTATCTGGCCAAGTGCATACCGATTGATCGCGGCGGTTCACGCGAAAAGGTAAAAAGAACCCTGGATAAATGCATTTATTTGCTGGAGAGCGGCCACAATATCATGATATTTCCCGAAGGCGGACGTTCCCGCACTGGAAGAATAAGTAAAGAAAATTATTCTTATGGTGTGGGACGTTTTGTCAAGGACGTAAAAAATCACAAGGTAATGTGCCTGTACATGCGGGGTGACAAGCAGAAAAGCTACGGATTCATCCCGGTATGGGGCGATAAATTTACCGCGATGATGGAAGTATTTACTCCGATACCGGCACAGGGAAGCGCTCTCAGAGTTCAGCGCGAGTATGCCGCGCAGATAATAAATCATCTTGCGCAAATGGAGGAAAGATATTTTGCCTTACGTCGGAAACGATATCGTGGATTTGAAAAATCCGGACAACATGAAGTCAAGCCTGGATTCGCGCTTTCGAAAGAAAATCCTCACGGCTGCTGAAATTGAATTTGTGCAAAGCTCAAAAAACCCTGTTCAAACGCTTTGGTCTTTCTGGGCGTGTAAGGAAACGGCTTACAAAATAAGAAAAAAGCATTGTACTGATGTTTCATTTTTGCCCGGACGATGGGAGGTGTGTTTGGCTCCGCCGGATAAGCGCTATACTGACGGCGAAATTGCGGTTTCTGCGTCGCAGAAAGTTTATTTGCGTCTCTTTTTTAATGACGATTATATTCACTGCATCGGAACGGATGAATTTGCCATGCGGGGAAATATAATTTGTGGCGTAGCACCTATGCCTGAGCCGAAAGACGGAAATGGGCACGAAGCTTCTTCGTATGTACGTAGCATTGTCGCGCAGAAGCTGGGCGAATTTCTTTCGGTAAATCCAGCGGATATCGAAATAAAGAGAAAAAAAGTCAACGGAGAACTTCAGCCTCCGCGTATCGCGGCTGGCGTGGCCCGGTCAGGAATAGATATCAGCATGAGTCACGATGGCCGTTTTGTGGCCTATGCGTTTTTATCGTAATATAGATATTACCTTGTCAGTTTATTTTTCTTATGATAGCAAATCACATGGTTTAAAATCTAGCCGTTAAAGGATTTTATCATGAAGATAGCGGTTCTCAACGGTTCGCCCAAGGGCCAAGTCAGCGTGACCATGCAGTATGTTCATTTTCTTCAGCTGAAGTTTCCGGAAATCGAATTTGAGTTCTTCGACATCGCCCTGAAAATAAACAAGCTGGAAAAAGACAACGGAGAATTCAATAAAATTATTCAAGAAATCAGTTCTGCTGATGCTGTGCTCTGGGCGTTTCCTTTGTATTTTTTTCTTGTCTGCTCGCAATATAAAAGATTTATCGAGTTGATTTTTGAAAGAAATCAGACTGCGGCTTTTCAGGGTAAACCGGCTGCGTCCCTGACCACATCTATTAAATTTTTTGATCATACGGCTCATAATTACATAAGCGGAGTCTGTGATGATTTGGAAATGAAGTATTTTGGTTCGTATTCGGCAGAAATGAATGATTTGCATAAATTTTGTGAGAGGCAGAGGCTTGCCGTTTTCGGGGAATTATTTATTAAAGCAATTGAAAATAACGCGCTCTGCATGAGAAATCATAAGCCGATCGTTTCTTATAAAAATACTTACGAGCCTGCGCCGCTGACCACCGTCAAAGTAAACGGTAAAAAAGTATTAATTGTCATGGATGATACGAGTAAAAGTTCCAATTTGGAGAAAATGGTGGAAAATTTACGCAGTGTCTTTTCTCCTGTCGCTGATTTGGTTCAGCTCAAGGACATAGCTATAAAGGGCGGTTGTCTCGGCTGTATGCAATGCGGCATGGATAATGTCTGCGCTTACGAGGGGAAAGACGGCTTTGTCGATTTCTTCAACAATCAGGTGAAGGCCGCCGATATATTGTTTTTTGCCGGTTCCGTTTTCGACAGATTCCTTTCTTCATTGTGGAAATGTTTTTTTGACCGTAGTTTTTTCAACGGACACACACCGGCACTGAAAGACAAGCAGATAGGGTTTGTTATCAGCGGTCCTTTCAATCAGATAAGTAATCTACGGGAAATTTTGACGGCTTATGTGGATATGCAGCATTCAAATCTTGTCGGTTTTGTCAGCGATGATATGGGGACATCGGAAGAGATAAACGTTGCTCTGCAAAGCGTCGCTTCCCGCGCCGCGCTTTGCGCGGAGAAGGAATACGTGAAGCCACCCACTTTTTATCAGATTGGGGGAACGAAATTATTCCGTGATGCCGTTTACGGTAGGTTGCGCCCTGTTTTTCAGTCCGATCATAGATATTACCAGAAGCATGGCTTTTATGATTTTCCGCAAAAAAATTACAAATGGCGGTTGGTTAATAACGCCATAATCATGCTTACCAAAATTCCACGCGTCCGTCGTGAGTTTGTAAAACGCATTAGAGTGGAAATGATTAAGCCTTATGGAAAGTTTTTGAAAAAAGCGGGATGAATTTATGTCTGAACAAAATGTATTTTAATAAATAACAGGGAGGAGTCATGGATATTAAAAATGTAGTCGCCGTGGTTACGGGCGGAGCGTCAGGCTTGGGAGAAGCAACAGTCGTTGAACTGGCGAAATGCGACGCAAAAATCACTGTTGTGGATATTGACGTGGAGAGGGGTGAGAAACTCGCCGCCTCCTGCGGCGCAGGGAATGCGATTTTTGCCAAAGCGGATGTGACCAATGAGACAGATGTGCAGCAGGTGATAAAAAAAACAGTGGATGCATTCGGCAAAATTAATGTTGCCATAAGCTGTGCGGGTGTAGCCAATCCGGCGAAGGTTTTGAGCAAAAAAAGCCCTCTGTCTCTGGATGCTTTTAATAAAGTGTTGCAGATTAATCTCGTGGGAACGCTGAATATTACCAGACTGGCGGTTGAGCAGATGAACAGCAATACACCTGATGCAGAAGGCGAAAAGGGAGTGATTATCAATACGGCGTCCGTGGCCGCTTTTGAAGGTCAGATCGGACAGGTCGCATACAGCGCTTCCAAGGCCGGTGTCGTGGGGATGACCTTGCCTCTGGCGCGAGAATGCGCCGAATATGGTGTCAGAGTAGTCACGATTGCTCCAGGGCTGTTTGCCACGCCGATGATGGCAAGCCTGCCCGCGTCGGTAAAGGAAGTTTTGGCGGCCACGGTTCCTTTTCCTCATCGTTTGGGAAAACCTTCCGAATACGCCATGCTGGCGAAGCACATCATTGAAAATACCATGCTCAACGGATGTTGTATCAGACTGGATGGTGCTTTGCGTATGCCACCCAAATAAAATTTAATGCTCTAGAGAATAGCTTTTTATGGCGAAAACCAAATCAAAAACTCAGAATATTTATAAGGGCATGACATTGATTGCTGACCCCATTCATCAATACGCGCTTTTTACCGTGCCGGAAGGGGCTGGATCTGCAGAAGTAACGGAAAAAGACCTGATTGATTCACCGTGGTTGCAGAGACTGCGCAGAATTTATCAGTTGCAGAGCGCGCGCTGGGTTTATCCGGCGGCGGAACATACGCGTTTTCAACATTCCATCGGAACAATGCATTTAGCGGGGGAATTCGCCAAATGCATTTATCCGAGTTTGCGCTGTGTGTGCAAAAATGTTCCTTCGCAAAATTATGTGGAGGAACTTTTACGGCTTGCTGGTCTTTTGCATGACGTAGGCCATGGCCCTTACGGTCATTTCTTCGATGACAATTTTTTAAGCCGCTGGGGCATAACCCACGAAGTGGTTGGACAGAATATTATTATCCAGAAACTGGGCATGCAAATTTCACGTATCCGCCGCTCTCCTTCCGGAGCTTTTGGACGCGGAGAAAAGATGGACGCCCGTTTCGTTGCCTATCTAATTAAAATGCCGGAAGATAAAGAAAAAAGAACATTTCCGCGCTGGCTGCAGATGTTGCGGCAGTTGTTTTCCGGCATTTATACTGTGGACAATCTTGATTATGTGCAGCGCGACGCCTACATGACGGGTTTTTCTCTGGATATGGTGGACATTCCCCGCTTGCGCTATTATACCTTTTTTACCAAAGAGGGTCTCACGTTGCATCAGTCGGGAATTTCCGCTTTGGGCAGATTTCTAAACGCACGGCTGAATTTATACTCCAATGTTTATTTTCACCGCACGACGCGCGCGTTGGATTTGCACTTGCAGGAAATATTTCATGATACGATGAAAGTTATTTTCCCCGGGAATCCGCTTAAGAGGCTGGATGATTATCTGCTATGCGATGAATGGAGCTTGTTCAATTACGTACGGGGATGGCTTGCATCCAAAGACGAAGAAAAGAGAAGATTAGCCTCCGAATGGAAAAAATTACACGACCGCGAGGTGAAATGGAAGATGTCTTTTGTGACGGAAATATCTCTTGACCAGATGCACCGTGGCATTGGTTTTGCCAGGGCATCAGATTATGAGGAAAGGATCAGGGAATGCCTGCCGAAAAATCTGAAAAGAATCCCCTTTAAAATTGATTTGGCAACACAGGACCCGCGGCCGCTCAATCCGATGGCCGAAAGGGGGAAAAGAATCAACATTTTTAATCCTGTCACGGAAACGACATCACCGGAACCACTTCTGGAAATCTACCGTTTCATTCCCGCGCGGGTGACGCATTTCCGAGTGTTTTCCTTAAATCACGACTATGACGAAGAATTATCCGCGGCCGCGGATAAAGTCTTGGTCACTAGTGACACGACGATACCGACAAACGTTTAATATGCAGGAAATTTCCGAAACCACAGATATAACTCTTTTTGTTCGTACTTCCGCAGAGGAAATAACCCCCTGGAACCGCCAGCGGATAGTGGATGCGCTGGTGCGGGAAGCGGACATCGATTGCCAACTAGCGGTGGAGATATCGGAGGAAGTGGAAAAACAAATCGTTTCTTCGGGTATCGGCCTTTTGACTACGGCACTTATCCGCGAACTGGTCAATGCCCGGCTTATTGAAAGGGGTCTGGAGAAAGAGCGTCGTCTGCACGGACGGCTGGGATTTCCCCTCTATGATGTGCGTCAGTTGATTTTACATCAGAATAAAGAAAGCGCCAACACACCGCACTCTCCGGAAGGTACAAATTTAATCTTTGCTGAGGGCATAAAAAAGGAGTTTTCTCTTTTTGATGTTTTTTCCGAGAATACCGGCCAAGCACATGTAGCGGGCGATATCCACATACATGGCCTGGGTTATGTCGATCGCCCTTACAGCTGTTGTCAATCCTTGGAGTATCTGAAAATCTACGGTCTTAATCTGCCACAGGCAATCAATTCCGCCCATCCGGCAAGACACGCCGAAGTGCTTTTGCTGCACATGGTGCGCTTCAGTGCCATACTGCAGGGACACTTTACCGGCACTATCGGTTGGGACGCGCTTAATATTTCTTTCGCTCCCTATCTTTCCGGTATGAGCGATCAAGAAGTGCGTCAGTTTGCGCAGATGATTATTTACGAGTTTTCTCAACTTGCCGCCACGCGCGGTGGCCAAGCGCTTTACACAGATATTCATATTTATTATGAAATACCGCCGCACTGGGCTAATGTCGCTGCGATCGGTCCTGCAGGCAAGCTGACGGGGAAAAAATACGGCCACTACTCATTCGATGCGCGGCGACTCGCCTGGGCACTGATGGCAGTTTTCAGGGAGGGGGACGCAAACTCCAGGCCCTTTATTCTTCCCCGGCCCCTTCTGCACGTTAGTGAAGATTTCTGGTCGGCCGAAAGAGCAAACGATTTTCTGGAACTTGCCTGCGAAGTGGCAGGCGGTAAGGGGAACACCTGCTTTATCTTTGACCGCAGGGGAAATTCGCTTTCGTTTGCCTGCAACCGGGCCGGTTACGAAGGCGATGCGGATTACCTGGAAGAGATGAAGAAGCCGTGGCTTATGCGCACCGCCGCCATTCAAAGTGTCACGCTGAATTTGCCGCGGCTCGGTTACCGGGCACAGGGTAATGAGGAAAAATTGTTTGCCCTGCTTGCGGAATTTGCGGCAAAAGCGTCCGAGGCGCATGTTCAGAAAAAAGATTTTTTGGAAAAACTTCTTTCGTACGCCGAAAAAGGTCCGCTGGCCGTTCTGGCCATGAATCGCGACGGCTTTCCCTTTTTGCGGATGAACCGATCTTACTATATTATCGGTCTGGTTGGCCTCAATGAAATGGTGCGGATACATACGGGTCGCCAAATGCATGAATCGCCGCAAGCGCTTGATTTTGGATTCAGAGCCGTGAGCTATCTTCATCGGGAGATAAAAGCGCTGAGCAAAAAGTTGGGGATAAAGTTAGTGCTGGAACAATCGCCTGCGGAAACAACAGCGTATCGTTTTGCGCGGCTTGATTTAAAATATTTTTCCCCCGAAGCAGGCCATTTTGTTCAGGGCGACATTGCCGAAGGAGCGGTTTATTACACCAACTCCACGCATCTGAATGTTTCCGCAGCTGTGACGCCTCTGCAGAAAGTGATTTCAGAAGGGCTTTTCCATGAACATCTGGAAGGAGATGTCATTACGCACCTGCAATTAGGCGGATTAGAAACCGACAAGAAAAAGTTATCAAAACTTATTAAAGAAGTTTTTGATGATTCTGTCAGCCGTCAGATAGATTTTTCCCCCGAGTTTACTTCATGTTTGTCTTGCGGCAGGATCGCTGCCGGATTGAGTCAGCAGTGCGCTTATTGCGGTTCTTCCGAAGTTGAAGGAATCGCGCGGTTGACGAAATATTTCAGCAAAATTTCCGGTTGGAACAGGGGCAAGCTTGCCGAACTAAGAGATAGGAAAGTAAACAAAGATTTCATCACGGCAAGTAGGCAGCGCCTTAGCAGACATGTTTAAGGCTATTTTGTGTCCGACCGTAACCGCCAGTGCGGTTATAGATTTTGCGGTTGACAACCATCACCGGTTTTTTTAAGCTAGTATTGCGAGTATTCGTAATCAAGAAAAGAACAAGCAAGAAATAATCAGTCATTTTTGCGGGCATTTTGGGGTGAGGATTCTTATGGGTAGAGAAGAAAGACCCTTGAATGATTCTTTAAAGAATTATGAAGCCATGCTTAACGAAATTGATGACGGGGTGGGCGAAGTAGACATTAAGGGCAATCTTACCTATATCAATAACGCCGGCTGCCGACTGTGGGGGTATGCTCGCGAGGAAATTATCGGGACTAACTATAAATTCTATACGGATCAGGAAGGGGTAAAAGTCGTTCGCGAAGCGTACAATAAGGTTTACAAAACCGGTCAGCCTAACAGGTTTATTCATGATATCGTTAGAAAAGACGGAACGAAGAGAATTGTGGAAGATTCCGTCTCGCCAATCAGAAGCGGCAAGGACGAAATAATCGGTTTCCGCGCGGTGCAAAGGGACGTTACTGACCGTGTGGAGACGGAAAGAAGGTTTGCCAGTCACCGCAGGCGCCTAGAAGCCATTTTCGGCAGCGTCAAAGACGCTATTATCACGGTAGACCGCGAACAAAAGGTTATTGAAATCAACAAATCGGCACAGGATATCTGCGGGATCGACATCGAAAAAATAGGAGGCAAGGTTTTTTCCGAATGCTTGGGGCAATGCGGCGGGACATGTGCTGACGTTTTAAGACAGACGCTAGGAAAGCAGATTCCTATTTCTGGATACCGCATCGAATGTGGCCATCAGAATCATTATCAGCAACTGGTCAGTATCAACAGCACGCCGCTTTTGGATTACCAGGGCAATTTTACCGGCGCAGTCATGGTTATCCGCGATATCACGCTCTTGCGGGATTTGCAAAGAGAATTGCGTGAGCGGCATAAATTTCAAAATATCATTGGGCGCGGCGAGAAAATGCAGGAGATTTACCATCTGCTGGAAGATTTAGCCAGTCTGGAAACAACAGTGCTCATTACCGGAGAGTCTGGTACCGGCAAGGAACTGGTTGCCCGCGCTTTGCATTACAGCGGCCAACGGTCTTTCAAGCCTTTTGTTACCGTGAACTGTTCCGCGTTGGCGGAAAGCCTGCTGGAAAGCGAATTATTCGGCCATGTCCGCGGCGCGTTTACCGGCGCGGTAAAGGACAAACAGGGGCGTTTTGAGGCGGCGGATGGTGGAACGATTTTACTTGATGAAATTGGGGACATTTCGCCGCTGATTCAGCTCAAACTTCTGCGCGTCTTGCAGGAAAAAGTTTTCGAGCGTGTGGGGGAATCCACACCGCGCAAGGTAGATGTACGCGTGATTGCCTCGACTAACAAAGATCTCAAAGAAAAGGTGCGAAATGGCGAATTTAGAGAAGACCTTTACTACCGTCTCATGGTTGTCGAGGTTGCCCTACCACCGCTGCGGGAAAGACGGGAGGATATGCCACTGCTGGTAGATCATTTTATTCATAAATTTAATGAGGAATTTAATAAAGATATCGAAGGTATTTCCCGTGAAGTCCTCAATATATTTATGGGATATCCTTGGCCGGGAAATGTGCGGGAACTGGAGCATGTCATTGAGCATGCGTTTATTTTGTGTCGCGGCAAAGTGATTACCGTGGAAAATTTGCCGGCGGATATCCGTGATAATCCTGTGATGGAAAAAGTGAAGCATGCGAATCGACATGTTGTCAAAGAAGCAACCTCCGAGCAGAAAATTATGGAAGCCTTGCAAAAAACAGGCGGTAACAAGGCCAAAGCCGCCAGGCTTCTGGGCATTAACCGCAGGACTCTTTATCGCATAATAGCCAAAAATCAGCCAAACTGCGTGAGCTAAAAGTGTGCGGTCTGGAATGAATAAGGTGTTTTGAGAGGCGCGAAGTACTTAAGTAATTATTTTGGGCATGAGATTATTTCACCCGACTGCGGCAAATTCACAAGGATATTTTTATTGTCTCTAGTCATCTCATGGATTGCTTTGCTGGTGTTGGCAATGGCAGGTTAAAAAATGTCATAATGCCCATTGTCTCAATGTTTAAAAAGAGTGGCATGCCACACATATGTAATGCCACACATATGTGACATGTCACAATATGACTGGTTGGCCATATTTTACTAAGTAAAACATACTTGATATTATTAACCATTATTTCACCTCATCTTTCTCATCTTTTGGCACGCATCCTGAAGAATATTGTCTACTCAAAATGTGGAAGTTTACAGAATTTCGCGTTTATGTAGACAGACAAAATCCTGTTTCAAAATCAAACTTATAGAAGGGGAGGGATTATTTGTGATGTTAAGAAAGTGCAAGTTTTTTAATTTATTACTGACCTTCTTTATATCTTTCGCATTACTGGCTGGATGTGGCGGAGGAGGTGGAGGAGGCGGTGTTGTTGGTCCGTTGACTGTTGTTATTTCGCTAGTATCTTCAACTGGCAATCCTTTGGGTGATATGAGGTGTGTCGATGCAGGCAATATGATTGCCTGCCGCGGCATACCCTATGCCGAGCCTCCGGTTGATGAACTACGTTTCGCTGTTCCTGTAATTAATCAAATGTGGAATAGCGGATGGGACGGAACATTCCGCGCCACGGAATTCGGCAACAAATGTGTGCAGGATGACGGATCGGGTTCTGAAGATTGCCTGTTCCTCAATGTCTTCTTTCCTAAAGGAACTGAGCCCGGCGATGCTCTTCCTGTCATGTTCTGGATTCACGGTGGCGCCTTGATTCAAGGTGAAGGCTCTCTTCCCGGCTACGACGTGCCCGATTTAGTCAAAAAAGGTGTTGTTGTCGTTACTATAAATTACCGTCTCAATGCATTTGGCTTTTTGCCACACCCGGCGCTGGAAGATCCCACCGGCAACTTTGGTCTGAAGGATCAGGTTTTAGCGCTCCAGTGGGTACAGGACTTTATTGAGAACTTTGGCGGCGACCCGACCAATGTGACGATCTTCGGCGAATCGGCCGGCGGCCACAGTGTTTTGTCTTTGCTGGTAGCAGACCCGGTAATAGTTGGCGGCCTGTTCCACAAAGCGATTGTCCAGAGCGGTTCCTACAGCCCGACGCAGACGGATTTGGCTACAGTAGGTTATTTTGGTTTGGGTCTGCCTTTTGCCAATGTGCTCGGTACTCCCAGTACCGGTCCATGTGGAGGAACTGACGATGCGGCGGAAATCCGCGCTTGTCTGCGCGCTTTAACTGTTGAAGAAGTCATGGATGCGCAGAATTCCGGACCTGCCTGGGCTTGGATTTCACCGGTATATGCGGCAGGTACGTTTTTGCCGCAGTCCATTAGTACGGCTATAACGGCTGGAAATGTTGCCAATGTGCCGATAATGATCGGTAGCAACCTCAACGAAGGCTCACTCTTTACGGCTCTGTTTATGGGGGATTATAACAATTTTGATACACTTACCGATTTGGAACTTGGTGTAATCACTTTACTGGCAACCGATCCGCGTGTCTATAGCAGAGTTAAGGTAGCTTCAGACTATACCAGTTGGGCAGAGGCGACATATGGAGCGAATGATAACAAATATCGCAATGCGCACAGCATGATCTTTACAGACGCTACTTTTACCTGCAATTGTCTAGGTCAGTGGGTTCAACTTGCCGCGCTACCCAGAACTGTTTATGCATACTGGTTTACCGACTCGGATGCCCCGATCAATCCCACCTACTCGATTTTGGAATTTTTAGCCGATTTATTTAATTTGGGTGAGTGGGGCTTTGGCGCCTGTCATTCCTTTGAAATCCAGTATATTTTTGGGCATCTTAAGGAGCGTCTTCAGGCGACGGACGAGCAAAAAGCTTTGTCCAACAGAATGATTAATTACTGGACTAATTTTGCCCAAAATGGTGCTCCTGGCGGCGGATGGACAGCATTCAATGGAACAAACATCAGAGTATTAAACCCTGCGGGTGATAGTGATGCCACCGCTGTTGCTTTTGCTGGAGCACACTACTGCGCGTATTGGGCGGATCCGGGAACATTTTGGCCATAGTAGCGTCAGAACCAGAATGATAGAAGCAGCAAGAAGATTCTAATTAATAAAAAGGCCCGCGCCAAAATGGCGCGGGTCTTTTTGTACGGGAATTGTTTCACCGAAGGGGGACCCAACTTTACCGCGGTGGCGTATCAAATATGGCGGCGCGTATTTGCCCTTGACAGGTCGGGGTATTTGGGCTAAATACCCTCACCTGTTCAGGCAGGTGAACAATTAAGGAGGATGCTTTTGGCCACACATAAATCAGCGGAAAAGAGAGATCGTCAGAATAAGAAACACCGCGCGCGCAATATCGCCGTCAAATCCCTGCTCAAAACCAAGGTGAAGGCGGTTGATTCCGCAGTGCAAAACAAAAAGAAAAAAGAATCGGAAGACGCACTGAAAACAACTGTTAAGAAGCTTGCCCGGGCCGCGTCGAAAGGTGTCATTCATAAGAAAAATGCTTCCCGCAAAATTTCCCGCTTGACCAAGAAAGTCAACGCGCTTAAATAATAGCAAAAACGTTTTTGTGCCCGACAGAGCGGCGCCATAAAGTCATTGCGAACCCCCGTTTTATCGGGACGAAGCAATCTTGTTGTGTATGGGATTGCTTTGCAGTCCCTTCACCTTGCTCGGGGTGAAGGCTCACCTTAATGGCAGAATAAAGAGAATGTTCTTCACGATGAGATTTTCGAATCGCTTCGCCGGCTATGGTCGTCTCGCGATGACATAGAGGGTTTTATTTTTTTAAATATTCCGTAAAAATCTGCGCGTATAAATCCGGGTTTTCCAGCATCATGGAATGACCGATACCTTTGTATGTCTGCAAAGAGCTATTCGGTATCAGTTTTATCGTCGTGTCGATATCCTGCCGGGGAATCACGATGTCTTCCTCTCCCCATAAAACGAGCATCGGCTGCTTTATGCGGTGTGTTTCCTTGTGCAGTGAGCCTTCATCGCGCTCTTTTTTCAGATGATATAAAGTACCGCCGCCCGCGCCATCGCTCAGCTCCCTGGCCTTATTTACCAGCATATTGAAAAGTCCTCTTTGTTCCCGCGTTGTTTCCGGCTTAAATTCGGATTTTACGCCCGGCACAAGGGATTCTTTGATAAATAATGACGAAGCGGCAAAGGATAGAAATTTAAAAGCAAAGTTTCTACTTTCTTTTAATGCCGGAAAAGAATGCAGGGCTTCTTCCGGCAGGGAAAGCCCTGTAGGACCTACCGGATCCAGCGCCAGCACTTTGTCAAACAACTTCGGCTCTTCCAGGAGCATATAGATGCTTATTACGCCGCCGGTGGAATGCGTGGCAAGTGAACATTTTTTAATCCCCAACGTTTTAATTGCCGCCAGCATGTCCTGCGCGTGCTGTTCCATGGAATAATTGGCAAAATTTTGCGTGGCGGCAGGTTTATCGGAATCGCCGCAACCGCGCCAGTCGATGGCAAAAACATGGATAGTTCTGGGTAAACGGGGCCATATCAAATCCAGCCAGTGTACGCAAGACAGATAGCCGTGAATAAACATGACAATATTGTCACCGCTGCCGTGTTCGACATAATTTAGTTGGATATCTACGGTCTTCACTGAAGGCATCTTCTTCTCCCGCTATTAAAGAGTTAAATTTCCCTATGATGTTTCCGCTCTATTGTCAATATTGCGGATAGCATTTTTCGTTTGCTTTAGGACAAAGAATAATTTACAAAGACTATGCTTTCATGAAAAATATGTTTTTTCACTGCGGTCAAACGAAGCGCGAGTTGGAATCCAGTGTAAAGAAAATGGCAAGACGTGAATGATTATTGGACAGCTACAAATGAAAAAAATCAGAGCACATACCGCAGAGGAAACAATATTTGGCGATTTGCTGGCGGGAATTGCCCTGACATTTCTTGATGTGCCCTATAAAGAGGCGACGCTGGAAGGGTCGGGCAGGGAAAATCTGGTTGTCAATTTTCGGCAGTTCGATTGCTTTACCTTTGTGGAAAGCATGCTGGCGCTGGCGCGCTGGTTTACCTCGGGGAAAAAATCGCCGCGCGAATACCTGCGCCAGTTAAAATTAATCCGCTATCGAGGGGGTATCATTGATGGTTATTCCTCCCGCCTGCATTATTTCACCGATTGGCTCTGTGATAATGGGAAAAAGAAAATCCTTGCGGACATTACCGGAACGCTGGACGGCAGGTCGCGGCGCAGGAAAATTGATTTTATGACAAAAAATATCAAGCTTTATCCTGCGCTGCGAAACAAAAAGCAATGGCAGAAACTGCTCGCGGTGGAAAAAAAAATTTCCCGCCGGATATTCAGGGTTATTAATAAAAGCAAATTTGCTTTTTGCCAGAAAAAGATACAAAACGGCGATATCGTTGCCTTTGCGTCGGCGCAAAAAGGGCTCGATGTGGCGCATGTCGGTTTTGCCTTCTGGCAGGGAAAAAACCTGTACTTGCTGCATGCGTCCAGTAAAGAAGGCGCTGTGGTTATCTCTAAAAAGACGCTTGCCGCTTATCTGAAATCCAACAAAAACTATACTGGCGTAATTATCGCCCGACCTCTGTAGCGTTGCCTCTTTAGCTTCCGGCCTGGTTTTTAAGTTTTTTCGAAATGATGATAGTCCTTAAGATGAGCGAAGTTTCCGCCCCAGTGCCAGCCCAGTTTTAAAAATTCTTCGACAATTGGATGCCCTTTCCTAAAAGTTCCTTCTTTGTCCGGATCATATCTCGCTCCGGCGGGAGCAATAGTGCCGTCGGCATAAATTACCGGGTTTTGCAGCGGATTGATATCTATGGCGCGCCCCAGCGAGTGTAGAGACAGTTTATTTGTGCCTTCGATCAGGCGGTAATTAAAACTTGAGGTGTTGTTGTCCGCCATGGAATTGTGATCACGCCAGCTGTAAGCGGCGATAGGAATTGCCTTCCCGAGGGGAAATTTTAGTTCTTCCATCAGCGCAAAAATAATTTCCAGGTCATTTTCCAATTCGTTATTGATGATAATCTGCCCCTGATGTTTATTGCCATCGAAAGAATAGTAGATGACGTCAAGCATGGACAGGCGGTCAATAATGTCCAACGGCGCGTCTGTGCCGGCCAGTGCCTGCGCAAAGCTGTAATTGTTGTCTATGATTATGTGTGTTTCCTTTTTCATAATGCTTTCATGATTTGCCGCATTTTTTCATCCGGTAGAGAGACTTCTTGGTAAATACCATTTATATCTGCCGCGCGGAGACGGCGAAAATCTATTTCCCGCGACGTAATGATGGTGCCGGCCATGTCTATTGTCCCTGGAGACACAAATATTCTTTTTTTTCCTTTACGGAAAAAAGCGTCCGGGCGGTGTTTTTGCCGCAAAAATACGATGAATCGCCACAAATTGCCTTCATGCATGCAGATAACATTCAGCATCGGTTCGGTTTTGATCGCGAGAACTTTTTTTGCGCTGTCCAGAAGACGTTTAAACTGAAAGGTTAAAACGTCCGCTTTTCTTCCCGACAAAGTAACAACCGAACGGCCGGTACTCTGTGCCGAATAATATTTTAATCCGGATATTTCCATGTCGGGATTCAGGACGGAAAGCTCTTTTGCAAAAGGAAACATGTTTTTTGGGGCCGCCTGAAAATGCAGGTGATCGGGAGCAGAGGCGCCGCAGGTGGGCCCGTTATAAAAAACAATAAGCTCCGGCGACAGGTCTTTGGCTAATGCTAAAAAAGCGTTTAATGAGTCGATAATAGTTTGCGGTTGGTGCTGCCAATGAGCAATGGTGAAATGGCTGTGGAAAATGGGCGCGGGATTGCACAGAATCATGTAATCGTGCCTATAGAGAATCAGTTTTTGTTGTGCAGGGAGGTGGTCCACGCACAAAAAACACGGCCTGTTTTTGATTGAGTGCTCGTCGACGGCGGCGCCGCTGCTGACCGCGCGTCGGGGATTGAATTGCAGCGCAACATTATATTCGCCGCAGTTGATTGAACGAGTGCGGACGTTGTTCAGTTCCTGATACGCGCCCGCCAGCAGCGGCCAGATACGCTTTTGTTGCTCAATAAGGTTAAAACACAGAGATGCCAATGGTTGCTTATTCGAGAATCTGAATAAAACCTTTTTTTCAAATTCACGTTTATTCTTGTTTAAATGCACCCGCGCTTTAATTTCCTGCGTGCGCAGCATATCTTTATAAAAATCGTTGCTGTTTCGTTTTTCGACGGAAAGCGCAGCGTCGGTGTTTCCCCGCCAGCGGCGGCAGAGGTAAATGCTTTCGCAAATTCTTCCGATACGATATTCCCGTGTTATTCTGAGGGAGGCGGCGTAGTCTTCGCCATAACTTACATTAGGGAACCCGATTTTACGAATAATGGCGGTGTTAAAGGCGCGCGGTGCGCCCAGGCCGTTTACGCGCAGAAGGTTATTGTGGCCATTTTTCTTTGTCCATTCTCTATGATCAACAAGACCCGGCGGGATTTTTTTGAGCTGTTTATTCACAACAGTGTAAGAACCAACAACCATTGCGTATTTTCTCCGCCGCAGCACATCCACAATTTTTTGCAGAGTTTTTGGGGAGCTGTAGAGATCATCGGAGTCAAGTTGCACGGCAAAGCGGCCGCAGAGGCGCGATTTGACGGCCTCATTCCAGCAACCGCCGATGCCTAAATCACGCCTGCGGGGTATGATGTGTTTTATATTTTGGTGCTTTGTTGCGATTTTTTTTATAACTTCCGATGTCCCGTCGGTGGAATGATTGTCCACGACAATAATGTTAAAAAAAAAGGATGTTTTTTGCGTCAGCGCGCTGCGCAGCGCGCTGACTATGGTTCCTTTACGGTTACGCACGGGAATAATCACGCTTGCTTCGGCGGCAAAATTGTTGTTTGCGGCGGGAGCTGTTCTTACCGGTTGTTTTAAATAAGCCCCGATGTATCGCAGATGGTTGGTGGCAAGTTTTTCCAGCTTTTTTTGTAACAAAAGATTTTTGCCGACGGTATAAGCGAAATGGTTTTCCATGTGCGACTTGGAAGACGGCGGTTTTTTATCCGCAACCGTATAGAGAGGTCGGGCAACGTGAATAATCGGGTAGTCGCGGGAAATTTTCAAGCGCATGTCATAAAGAGCGGTGTTCGTGTCGGCGGGAGGCGCACCATATTTTTTGGCGACATTTATAATTGCCGGTATGGAAAAAATAAAAAGATGGCCGAAATCAAAATTGTCGCGGATTGAACCCATCTGATAATCGATCAGCGGATGCCTGATTAATTTTGTTCCTTTCCTTTCATGAAAATCGGCGTAGACGACCCCCGCATTTTTATTTGCGGCAAAAGTGAGGATACTTTTGAGCTCGGCGCGGTCGCAGGAAATTTCTTTAAGGGAATCAATAATCAGTAAAAAACGTGTTGATGCTTTTTTGACAAAAGGAAGCAGGCGGCTGATTTCAGTTACCTTTTCATTGCGCAACGGCCATAAATTTACCGCGTCTTTTTCGTCCTTTATGGGTAAAAGAAAGAAACGACCGAATTTTCTGGCTGAGGGTGTCATGTTTTTTTCGCTAAAATCCTGCCATCATACGGTTTACGGCTTTTTCCGCCATGTCGTTAGCCAGTTTAATGAGGGCGGCTTTCCTGGCTGCTGGAATCAAGTTTATGTTATCTTCCAGTTTATAGTCCACGTTCCCGATGACGCTTTTTGAACTCCAGATGACCTCATTGCTTTCCTTTTCCAAAAAAGTGATTTCCATTTTAGCGGTTATTCTCTCTTCGGCACCAAGCCTGATGTCGCTGTAAGAAAGGAGGGTGGCGTTGTAATTAAGGACAGTCCCTTTGATGATTGCGTCTGCCTCTTCCTTGCTTCCCACAACTTTGAAACGGCTGTGCTGAATAAATTGGTTGATAAAAGCCGTGCGGGCGAAGTTTTCAATCTCGGCCCGTGATGTTTTGTTGCCGAATGATTCCACGTAAACTTTTTGGATGCGGTTGTCGACATATTCTCCCTTGGGGGCAAACGAATAACCGCATCCCAGCGGCAGCATGAAAGCAAGGCCAATAACAGCGAAACAAAAAAATCTCCGCGAATTTTGATTTTTCATAATAGCACCTTCTTATTCCGTAACAACGATATTGACCAGTTTATTAGGGACATAAATAACTTTTTTCAAGGTTGTGCCTTTAATCAGCGCTTTTATTTTTTCTTCGGCCAGTACTGCCGCCTTTATTTTTTCCGCGTCTTCACCCGCTGGCACGGTTATCCGGCTGCGCAGTTTTCCGTTGATTTGTATGACCACGGTCATCTCTTCTTCGCTGGCGATATCTTTGTCATATTTAGGCCAGCTGGCGTCGCATACCGCCGTTTGATGGCCGAGCATTTGCCAGAGTTCTTCCGTGATGTGTGGCACAATGGGCGCCAAAAGCACTACTGTGGTCTCCAGCGCTTCGCGGATTACAGACAGAGCTTTGGTGTCGCTTTTTCCCGGACGGGGCACAAGATAAATGGCGTTGACCAGTTCCATTACGGCGCTGATGGCTGTATTGAAATGGAAACGGTCTTCGATGTCAATGGTTACTTTGCGGATAGTTTGATGAGTTTTCCGCCGCAGGTTTTTCCATTCGCCTTCCAGCGCCAAACCGGCATCGGGTGACTTGAGGCTTTTGACGTCTTCCAGATATTCCGTGAATATCCGCCATAGCCGGTTTAGAAAACGGAAGGAGCCTTCCACGCCCTGATCGCTCCATTCCAAATCTTTTTCCGGCGGCGCGGCAAAAAGACAGAAAATCCGCGCCGTGTCCGCGCCGTATGTTTTTATAAGATAATCCGGGTCAATGACGTTTTTGAGTGATTTGGACATTTTTTCGGTTTTGCCGATGATAACTGGTTTGCCGCAGATGTGGCACTTGCCGTCATTTACCTGTTCCGGGAAAAGATAACCGTGCTCCTTACATTTTATCGTTTCCTTGCAGACCATGCCCTGCGTGAGCAGGTTGGTGAAAGGTTCGTCCGCGCCGATTACGCCGAAGTCGCGCAGCATCTTCGTGTAGAAACGCGCGTAAAGCAGATGCAAAATGGCGTGTTCCACGCCGCCGATGTATTGGTCCACCGGCATCCAGTAGTCGAGTTTTTTGCGCTCCAGCCCCGGTTTGCTGTCAAAATCCGGGCAGCAGAAGCGGTCGAAATACCAGGAAGATTCCACAAAGGTATCCATGGTGTCCGTTTCTCTTTTGGCCTTACCGCCGCATTGGGGGCATTTTGTCTCCACAAATTCAGTGAGCGCCGCCAGCGGCGAGCCGCCCCCGGAACTTAATTTCACGTTTTCCGGCAGAATTACCGGCAAATCTTTTTCCGGCACGGGCACAATGCCACATTTATCGCAGTTGATCATGGGAATCGGCGCGCCCCAGTAACGCTGGCGCGAAATTCCCCAGTCACGCAGACGGTATTGAATGGTGCGTTTTCCTTTTCCTTCTTTTTCCAGAAAGTCGGCGATGACTTCGAGCACCTTTGTGTTTTCCATGCCGTTGAACTGTCCGGAATTTACTAAAACGCCTTCGTCCACGTAGGCTTCGGTCATCATGGCCGGATCGAGAGCTTTGTCTTTCGGCTGGATGACAACAATCAGCGGCAGATTGAATTTTTTGGCGAATTCAAAGTCGCGCTGATCATGCGTGGGAACGGCCATAACGCAACCGGTGCCGTAATCAGCCAGAACAAAGTTTGCGGCGTAAATAGGCATCTCTTTTCCGGTGAGCGGATTTTTACAATAGGATTCGAGAAAGAGCCCTTCCTTTTCGTAATATTCGGACGTGCGCATCAGCTTGTCCTGTTTTTTTACTTTTTCCACGAACCGAACAACTTCTTTTTCGCACGGTTTACCTTTAGCCAATTCCATTACCAGCGGATGCTCCGCGGCCACGAGCATGAATGTGGCGCCGAAGAGCGTGTCCTGACGAGTGGTAAATACTTTGATTGAGCCTTTTCCCTCAGCCATCGGAAAATCAACTTCGCAGCCGTAGCTTTTGCCGATCCAGTTTTTCTGCATGGTAAGCACTTTTTCCGGCCAGCCGGGCAATTTATCGCAATATTCAAGCAGTTCCTCAACGTAAGCGGTGATTTTAAAAAACCATTGGTCTAATGTTTTTTCTGTTACTTCCGTGGAGCAGCGCCAGCAAAGACCCGCTTCCACCTGCTCGTTGGCGAGCACTGTTTCGCACTTACCGCAATAATTTACTGTGGAGCGTTTTTTGTAAGCGAGGCCTTTTTCGTACATCCAGATAAAGAAAAGTTGTTCCCAGCGGTAATATTTCGGCTCGCAGGTGGAAACTTCTCTGTCCCAATCATAGCTGAGACCCATGCGTTTAAGCTGCTTTTTCATGTGGGCGATGTTTTCGTTTGTCCATTTCAGGGGATGAATTTTGTGCTCGATGGCGGCGTTTTCCGCGGGCAGGCCGAAAGCGTCCCAGCCCATCGGATGCAGAACATTGAATCCTCTCATGCGCTTGTAGCGGGCGACGACATCGCCAATAGTGTAATTGCGGACATGGCCGATATGGATTTTGCCGGAAGGGTAGGGGAACATCTCCAGCAGATAATATTTTTGTTTGTCTTTGTCTTCCGTGACTTTAAAAGTTTTTTCCTTTTCCCACTTTGTCTGCCACTTTTCTTCAATCTTTTGCGGTTCGTACTTCATTATTTAGTGCTCCCAAAACGGTTAAATAATCGGCGGGTTATCTAACATATTGAAGATGTTCGCGCAATGGATTTTAAGGTTTAAGGCCGAAGACTAAAAGTGTAAACTTTTTAAAGCCTGCATAAAGCGGCTAAAACCGCCAAGGAACTTATATCTATTGATTAGTCAAGATGTTCTCGCATCGTTGCGCCAATTCGTTCAAAACAGGTAAAGTTTCCATGCAAGATGTGGCCAGGACAAGATTTTTTATGCCATTGTCGATGTGCCCCAGAAATTTTCTCTTGCCCTTTTTTAATCCCAAAAAACCGTAGGCGCCGAGCGCCTGCATCAGCCGTTGCACGGATCCCATCCAGAAGTTTCGGACAAACTCGTCGCGGCTGTATAAAGGTTTCATGAGCTCATGGTAAAAATCAAGCAACTCGTTTTTTTCTTCTTCTTCGAAGGTAACGTATGGATCGCAGACCAAAGAGCCCAGATCATAAAAAAGAATGCCACGGCGCATGCCCTGAAAATCAATCATTACCGGCTTACCGTTTTTAATCATGATGTTCTGTGATTGGAAATCTCGGTGAATCAGGGACGGTTCTATTTTTTGCAAGCGTTCCGAAAGAGCGGCCAGTTCTTTATTCAGCTTCGTTGCTTCGGCGGCAGATAATTTTATTTTACAGACTTCGGAGACAAGATTTTCCAAAAAATAATCATGCTCCCACTTGTAAAGACGGGGGCCGTAACTTTCCGATAATTGCACATCTGCGGGAAGCGATTTCACAGCAAAAGAATGCAGGCGGTAAATTTGGGTAAGCGCCTGAAAATAATATTCGCGGCGTATCTTCCATGGCGCGGAAGCCTGCGAGTATAAATCTACATCTCCCAAATCTTCCATGAGAATAAAACGACGTGCTGTGTCCTGCGCGATAATGCGCGGCACGGAAATGCCGATAAGGGTTAAAAAATCATTGATGCCTGACCAGAAAGAATTTTCCTCAACTTCCGTGCCATAATACATAAAAATACAGCGGTTGTTTTTCGGCAGGATTACGCGGAAAAAAGCGCGATCGGAGCCGCCTTTTTTAATTGGCTCAAGCTTTAAATCCCTTTTGCCCAGATGTCCAGCTAAGAATTGTTGTATTTCTTTGTGCATAAGTTTTTTATAAGTCATTACCCTGTTTGTCTAAGTGTACACGGGAATGACAACGTCAAATGATTTTTAAACAATGCCTGTTTTACGTAATTTCTCGTATTCCTCAACTGTTCCCAAATCGTACCAGTGCCCATCATCAATAATTACCCCGCCAACGGAACGCGGATTTTCTTCAATCATTTCCACCAGCGGCAATACAATCGATTCACTTTTACCCGGCTTTAGCTTCTTCAGGAAAGATTTTTCCACAATATAAATGCCGGCAAAAAGGCAGTTTTTTACGCCCTGATTATTCAGAAGGTGACGCATGTCGCAGACAAAGCCGTCTTTGTCTATGCCCACATTGAGCAGTGGCCCCTGTGAGCGCAGGGCTAGGGTGACCTGTGTTTGCAAATAAAAATGTCTTTTGATAAGCTGTTCAATCGGTAAGCTGGTAATGATGTCGCCGTTGTGAACGATGATGCGCTCTTCCGCGGTGATTAAATCCTCGATGTTTTTGATGCCGCCGGCGGTGTCCAGGAGTACCGGCTCGTGGCGGAAAATTATCGGAATGCCTTTGTAATTATTTTGGGGGAATACTTCAGCATATTTTTCGGCGCAGTGGTGCGTGTTGACGATGAATTGCTTTATTCCGGCGGCACGCAAATGCTCCATCGCGTAGGTGATAATAGGCCTGCCGCCGATTTCCAAAAGCGGTTTGGGCAGGCCATTCGTTAACGGCCTGAGCCTTGTTCCGAACCCCGCGCCTAAAATAAAAGCGGTATTAATCAGTGTATATTGCATAATTTGCCGTCAGCCGTTATTTTTTTGATATATATTTAAATCCTTAAACCATAATTTTTAGCCTTCACCTTTTTTGCCGTACCACGGGTCTATCTTCACTAGTGCCGTGACAATGAATCCCGGAATCGTCGTAATCATAATCCAGATGAAGAAGTTTTTATAACCGAGCATTTCCTGAGTCCAGCCGCTGGACATCGCCGGCAGCATCATGCCCAGCGTCATAATTCCCGTGCTGATGGCGTAAAACACAGTTTTGTATTCGCTTTGCGCCACCATTATTACATACATGGTATAGGCGGTAAAGCCGAAGCCGTAACCGAACTGTTCCAGCGCCACAGAAGAACCAATGAGCCAAATATTTTGCGGCAAGGCGTGTGAAAGATAAACAAAAATCAAATCCGGCACATGCATTGCCAACACCATCGGCCAGAGCCAGAACTTCAATCCGTTTTTATAAATGGCGTAACCGCCCAGAAGCCCCCCTAGCATCAGCGCCACCACGCCGACCGTGCCGTAAATTAACCCCACGTCGGCGGTTGTCAAACCCAGACCGCCCCTTTCCGGTGCATCCAGCAGAAAGGGAGCAACCATTTTCACCAGCTGCGCTTCGGCAAAACGGAAAAATAAAAGGAAACTCAGGATAATCAGAATGTCCTTGCGCCGGAAAAACAGGGTAATGATACGGAAATATTCTTTCAGAAAACTTTTTTGTTTGTCGAAGGGAGCGCTGACATCGGCCACAGGACGAGGGAGAATCAAAAAATGGTAAATACATAAAGCCAAAAAGAAACTAGCGGCAGCCAGAAAAGTAATCGACCATGCCGAAACTATGGAATGACCGTATTCCTGAAGAAGGCCAGCCCCGATAACCATGAGGCCCTTGGATGCGATAGTGGCAATGCGGTAAAAAACCGTCCGCACACCGATAAAAGCCGCCTGCTGCGGCGTGTTCAGCGCAAGCATGTAGAAACCGTCGGCGGCGATATCGTGCGTGGCCGACGAAAAAGCCATAATAAAAAACATTGCCAAAGTGTAACGGACAAAATCATGCGCGGGCAGTGTGAGCGCAACGCAGGCAAAAGAACCACCGATCGCCAGTTGCATGGCGATTATCCAGAAACGTTTCGTGCGGAACAAATCGACAAACGGGCTCCACAGTGGTTTGATAACCCAGGGCAGATAAAGCCAGCTTGTGTAAAGGGCGATTTGTGTGTTGGAAAGGCCAAGATTTTTGTAAAGCACGACGCTTACCGTCATGGCAATCATGTAGGGAATACCTTCGGCGAAGAAAAGAGAAGGCACCCAAAACCAGGGGCGTGCCAGCTGCGGAGAAGTTGTTTTCCGCGAGAAAAATCGCATGCGCATCCTTTAATATAGTTTTCGCACCGTGGTGCCGGGAAAATAGTGCGCCAGTATTTCCTCAGCCGAAAATCCCTTTTCGGCCATTACGGCAGCGCCGATCTGGCATAAACCCACGCCGTGCCCCCAGCCCCCGCCGTCCAGAATAATTTTTGAGATTGTACCATCAGTATTTTTTTCAAGGGAAACGACAAAAGCGCTGCTAAGCAAATGCGTGGGCGATAACCAGCGACGGATTTCCAATTCCTTGCCGGCGATAATTGTTCTTTTTGAACCTTCAATTTTTAATTTATAAATTCTTCCTGAAAAACCGCGCGCCAGAGGTTCAATATTTTGCAATCGGCCAAAATCGATACCGGATTTTTTCCTGAGGATTTCCTCCATTTCTTCGCATTTGCAAATCATCTGCCAGCGGTAAAAATCTGTGGTTTTTCGGTCGAAGGAGGGCAATATCCTATTGAGGATTTCTTGGTCATCGGTGTTGCAATGGGCGGGAGGATTGCTGTGTAGCCAGTCGCGAGCTTCTTCTTCGGTGGTGATAGGTTTACGTGATATGCTGTCGCAGGTGACGCTGGGCAAATAAGGCACAGATATATCTTCCCAGGCAGTGGAGAAAATTTCGGTTCGCCCGCCGCAGCATTTATGATAACGCGCGTCACAGATTTTCCCGCCACTGAGCAAAAACAAACCTCTCGTGCTTTCTATCGCTTTTTCAACATTGTCAGAGATGATTTTTGTTATGCCCTGATAGCGCTGACAGTGGTCGTCGGCGCATACATCAAACCCTTCATGGTTGTTGACGTCCTGCCAGACGATAATTTCGTTTTCGGTTTCTGCTCTTTGGGGGGCTTTTACTGTTTTCTTTTTTTCGAGCATGGCCATGAGCCAGCTGCGGGCAGCAATTGCCTGTGTCTTTAAAAACTCCAACGGTGCTTTGGCGGACATCTCCGAAGAAATCACCGAGATCAGATAATCCTCCAGCAAAATGATGTTAATTAAATGGAAAGAGCCGTATCCGGTGGCGGACAAAAGTATGTCGCCGCGAAAAGTCTGCCTTTGGTTTTGCTGCCAGTGAAAATCAATTCCTATATTTACTTCGGGTAAAGTGAAATTTGATTTCTTTATGCCGGTAAGAACTATTTCCCTGTCCCGGGCAATTTGTGTGTTTTTCTGATTTTTCAGACAAATACATCCGCCGGAAATTTCAGCGGTTACCCTCCCGCCCACCGTGCCGCGCCCGGCCAAAAAATAATTGCCATGGAGGTATATCTCTGCTTTCCCGCATTTCTGGAGAAGCGCCACTTTTATTTTTGGTTCGTTAGCAATCATTAAATTCAAGACCGTAAAAAATAGTGATTTGTTTTTATGGAGAAAAAGGTAATAAGTCAAGGAATTATCTGCTTAAAAAAACAACATAGTGCTTGAATATTAATGATTTATCATGTATGGCTTTAAAAAACAGAAAATGGCGGATGGCTTATGACGCAAATCTGGCCAATAGGAGGAGGCAAAGGCGGATCGGGGAAGAGTTTTTTGACCAGTTCTCTCGGGCGCCTTTTAGCGGCATTCGATAAAAAGACACTGTTGGTTGACCTGGATTTGGGTTCGGCAAATCTGCACACGATGCTTGATGTTCCCTATCCGGAAAAATGTTTTTCTGATTATGTTCAAAAAAGGGTTTCTCGGCTGGAAGATATTGTTTTAGAAACTCCCGTGCCCAATCTTTATATAATCAGTGGTGCTCGCGACAGCTTGGACATTGCCAACCTGCCTTACGAGCAGAAAGTCAGAACGTTGAAGGCTATTGCCAAACTGGACTACGACTGGATTTTTCTGGATTTGGGTGCCGGGACTTCTTTCAACATCCTCGATTTTTTTCTGATCTCACAAAACAGCATATTTATCACGACGCCGGAACCTACATCTATTGAAAATGTGTACCGGCTCGTACGTGCTGTTTATTTCCGCCGCATTCGCCAGTACTTTAATGTTACTGAATTCAAAGCGCTCGAAGAAAAAGTTGTGGCGCAATATGGCGAAGGTTCTTTTAATAAACCGGATTCTATCATGCGGGTAATTAAAACTTCTCATCCCAAAAAGGGAACGCTTCTGGAAAATGATTTTAACTCCTTTAAATTTAAACTTGTTCTCAACCAGTTACGTAAACAGAACAACATAGCGCTTGGTCCGCAAATATGCAAAATTATGGAAAAACACCTGGGCTTTCATGTGGAGTTTGCCGGCAATGTTGCTTTTGACGACCGTGTTCATGATGCTATTTGCCAACGGGTATCTTTTTTGGAACGGTATCCTTACACGCGCACTGCTTATGATTTGCGTGAGTTGAGTAAAAATATTGCTCAATCCGGCAATCAGCAAATGCTGCTTCGCTATTCCTAGAAAGAAACCCCGCTCGGGGATTTTTTGGTTTTTTAGGTTACTGATGAAAAAGGATTTCGCTAAACTTAATTATTATGAAATGCTCGATGTCAGCCCGGATGCGGCATTTTTTGAGATACGGCACGCTTATAATGCCGCCTTACAGGTTTACGCGCATGATTCTATAGTAAGCTATTCTTTGTTTTCACTCGAAGAAAGAAAAAAAATTCTCGACCTTTTGGAAAAAGCTTATCTGACGTTAATCAACGCTCAGGAAAGGAAAAAATACGATAATGAGCTTGCGCAAGCCGGTGTAGCTCTTCATGGCGGAAAAAAAGCGCCGGCGCAAGTGCCGAAAAGCATTTATGATATTAAGCGCTGGACGGGTCCGGCTGTTTCACCGAAAAAAACAAATAAAATCATTTTGCGTGAAAGCGTTGAAGAAAGCGAGAAAATTAGGGGAATCCTTTCTAAGCCTGAAATCAGTGGCAGCGATTTAAAGGAAATCAGAAACGAACTAGGAGTCCCGCTGGAAAAAATCACTCAGGAAACAAGGGTGCTCCTGGATTATCTGGTCTGTATTGAGGAAAATAAAATAAACCGCCTGCCGGCGGAAGCTTTTCTTAAAGGGTTTGTCAAGGCGTACTTAAAAAGCCTCTGTTTGGAACCGGCAGATGAAATTTGTGCTCGCTATGTGCGGTGGTTGGAGAGCGCAGGCAAAACAGGCCAAGCCGAGGAAAAATGATTATGAAAGCAGTACATTTGATTACTATTTTGATTTTTTGTTCAGTAATACCTGTGGCTGCTGAACAAAAAGCGATCACAGATACAATAACAACATCAGGCGGCGATTTGGTTATTACTTTTGTCGGCCATGCTTCATTAATAATGTCGTATAATGATAACGTCATTCACGTAGATCCTTTTTCAAAAATGGCTGATTACGCGAAGATGCCCAAAGCAGATATAATTATCATTACGCACGAACATAGCGATCATCTGGATTTGCAAGCCGTGCACAATATTAAAAAGCCGCAGGCAAAAATTATCGGCACTAACGAAGTAGCAAAAAAAATACCGGGAATCATCGTAATGAAAAACGGCGAGACGCAGACGGTTGAGGGCTTAAAAATCGAGGCGGTGCCCGCATACAACATCGTGCATATGCGAGCACCGGGAAAGCCCTATCATCCTAAAGGCGTTGGCAATGGTTACGTTATCACTTTTGGCGACAAACGTGTTTATATTGCCGGCGACACAGAAAACACGCCGGAAATGAAAAAACTCAAAGACATCGATGTCGCTTTTTTGCCGATGAACTTGCCTTACACAATGAGTCCGGAGATGGTTGCTGACGCGGTAAAATCCTTTAAACCAAAAATTTTGTATCCTTATCACTTCTCTATGGGTGAAACGAACATGCCCAGGCTTCAGCAACTGCTCAAAGATGAGCAAAGCATCGAACTCCGTGTGCGCGGAACAAGGTGAAACGATGTTCAATTTCACCCCGGTGTTTTGTTTCAACAGACCTGCTCCGCTGACTTCTTCGACTTCAAAAAGGATTGAAGGGGTCTTTTAGTGTTTGTAAAAAATCTTTAAATTTCTTATGCTTTTCAACATGACATAACTGTTTGAAGACCATGGTGATTTGTGTTAGATAATAAAAATTGTTTGCGTTGCTTTGTTTTGCTTTAAATGGAGCACAGACATGAGTGTTTATGAATACATTGCACTAGATGAAAAAGGGCGTGAAAGAAAAGGATTCGTTGACGCCTCGGGACTGGCAGCGGCACGCCAGCAATTGCGCGAACAAGGCGTGTATCCGGTGGAAATAAGTCAGGCTGTGCAAAAAAAAGAATCGGCACTTTCATCTGTGCTGGAGATTAACCTCTGGCAAAAGATTCCGGCCAAAGAAATAGCTGTCTTTACGCGACAATTGTCCACCCTGCTCGGTGCGGGGATTCCGCTGGTTCCTTCTTTCAATGTCTTGCAGGGACAAACAAAAAATCCACAGCTAAAAAAAATACTTACGCAGATCCGCGCCGATCTGACCGAAGGAAAGAGCCTGACGGCCAGTATGGAAAATTTTCCACGTGTTTTTGAGCCTTTTTATATTAACATGGTCAGAGCGGGTGAGGCCTCGGGAACAATAAATCTGGTTTTGGAGCGCTTGGCTGATTTCAGCGAAAATCAGCAGGCGGTGATGAGCAAAATACGCTCAGCGCTGGCTTATCCGATTATCATGTTTTTCGTTGGCTCTCTGGTCATTTTTCTTCTGATGACTTTTGTTGTTCCGCAGATTACAGAGATATTTTCCGATATGCACCAGACACTCCCTGTGATCACGATAATTTTAATCGGGATCAGCAATTTTCTCAAAGTTTTCTGGTGGCTGATTTTAATTTTGATTGGCGCGGCTGTCGGTGTCTTTAAATATGTGACTAACGGCACGGAAGCGGGCAGACGCTGGTGGGATTCCGTGCGTCTCAAAACGCCGGTATTTGGTGCGATTAACATGAAAATCGCCATTACCCGTTTTTCCCGCACGCTGGCTACCTTGCTCCAGAGCGGCGTGCCGCTTCTGCAGGCGATGGATATAGTTCGCAATGTGGTGAACAACGTGTTTGTCGGAGAAACAATAAAAAAAGCGGCCAAGGAGGTAGAAGAAGGCCAAAGCTTGGCCGCTCCTCTGGCGCAGAGCGGCCTTTTCCCGCCCATGGTGACGGAAATGATCGCTGTGGGAGAGCAAAGTGGGTCGCTGGAAAAAATGCTCAACCGCGTGGCCAGTTCTTATGAAACGGAAGCGCAGGCAGATATTCTGGTAATGACTTCCTTGCTGGAACCGGTAATGATTCTGGTGATGGGGTTGGTTGTCGGCTTCATTGTTGTATCGATATTGCTACCGATATTCGAAATGAATCAATTGATAAAATGAAATTTGTGCAAGGAGTATTTTAAAAGGGGAGGGGTGTCATGAAAATAAACGTGAAAAAGAAAAATAATCAGGCGGGTTTCACGTTGATTGAACTGATGGTGGTTATTGTTATTCTGGGCGTGCTGGCCGGCTTGATTATTCCCCGCGTCATGGGGCGTCCCGACGAGGCTCGTCAGGCCAAGGCAAAAATTCAGATGGAAAGCATAGAGACGGCGCTGAAGCTTTACAGGTTGGATAACGGCAACTATCCCTCAACAGAACAGGGTCTCAAGGCTTTGGTAGAAGCGCCAACGGTAGGAGCGCTGCCCAAAAACTGGCGTTCCGGCGGCTATCTGGAAAAGGGCAAGATCCCCAAAGACCCATGGGGTAATGAGTTTGTTTATATCAGCCCCGGTACTCATGGTGACTTTGACTTGATTTGTCTGGGAAAAGACGGTGAGGCTGGCGGAGAAGAATTTGATGCGGATATCAACAATTGGGAAATTGAATAAGTTCAATTTCGTGTCGAAACCGACCACCGATAAAGCCTTCACGCTGGTTGAGCTGATCGTGGTTATCGCGCTTATCGGCATTGTTCTGGTTCTGGCTGTTCCTACTACAAAGAATGTTTTCATCGGAGGTAATCTTAAAAAAGCTTCCCGCCAGTTGATCGGTTTGGAAAGAAAACTGCGTGTGGACGCTGTCCGAGATCAAGTGGACTATGTTTTGTGTCTGGATCTGTACACCGCAAGTTACTGGGTTGTTAGTTCCGATATGACGCCGGAAAAGGAAAATGAAATTAAAAAGGGCGCTGAAAAAATTTCTGCGGGTGTGCAGATTATGGATATTGTTTTGCAAGAAAACAAAAAACTTTCCGGAGGGGAAGTACGGATTAAATTCAGTAAAAACAATCTGTGCCCTCCAATGGTTATTCATCTGGCGGAAGGAGAGGGGAGAATGACTATTGTGGTCAATCCTTTCTTGGGCATAACCGGTATTTACGAAGAATATGTGAATATCTTATGGGAAAAAGGTTTGGGGAGTGAGAGAATCTATTTGTAGAAGAATTAGTGCGGAAAGCCAAAGGCAAGCCGGATTTACGCTGGTCGAGGTGCTCGTTGCTCTGGCAATTATGGCCATCACGTTGGTGGCGGTTTTTCAACTGCAATCACAGAGTGTTTCCATGTCTTCCGAGTCGCGGTTTGCAACAAGCGCCGCTCTTTTGGCACAGAGCAAAATGGCCGAAATAGAAGCGGGAGTGTTAACGCTAAACCGCACCCAGGAAGGAAACTTTGGCCCGGATTACCCTCAATACAGTTGGCGGGTGGATATTTCCGACACGCAACTGGAACAATTTAAAAAAATTGAGGTTACCGTGTCCAACAAGGATATGCAACGGCGAGGAGATTACAGGCTGGTTCTCTATAAAGTGCAGTGATTAAATTAGGGGGAAAGGTATTTTTTATGTCGGGGAAAAATACCAGACATGTTTTTTGTCCCAGTGGTTTTACTCTGCTGGAAATTCTTATCGCCATATTTATTCTCAGCGTGGTTTTGACCACGGCCTTCGTTTCTTATCGCTATTCATTGCGGATTGTCCACGATATAACCTATGAGCAGGAAATTTATAAAATGGCGCGGATATCTCTGGACAGAATGATTAAAGACTTGTCCTCTCTGCAAAAGTCGGAAGAAGCTTTTTTTCTGCAGTCGGAAGAGAATATAATAGGTGGCCGAAAGTTCCAATCGCTCACCTTTTGGTCGGCGGCGCACCTGGACTTTGACGAAAAGGCGGTGGAGCAGAGACCGACAACCATTTCTTACTTTGCAAGAAAAAATGAAAGCGGAGAGAGTTTTTCCCTGATCAGAAACGATTTGCCCGGTGTCGTTCCGGCCGTGGAAAAAAGAGACCAGCGGGGATTTGTCATTTGTGAGAATATTTATACACTGAATTTTAAATTTTATGATGCCGGCGGCGGTGAAACAGAATTCTGGGATTCCCTCTCTTCATCTTCAGGGCAGAAAGGTAAAGCTCCCGTGGCGGTGAAAATAGAAATAGCGCTGGTGAATAAAAATGATGCTGAAAAACCGTATAAATTCATGACCACGACTTTTTTACCGGCGGGAACGAGAGAATGAAAACGTGGAGGGAAAGAGTTCTTAATAACCGGGGCGTAGCTCTGATTACCGTTATACTGATTGTCGGCGTGCTGGTGGCTTTTGCGATTGAATTAAACCGTTCCGCCCGCGCCGATATTTACGATGCCGCCAGTGTCAGTGACGGAATCAAGCTCGCGTACATTGCCAAATCGGGGGTTTACGGAGCCGTCGCGCTGCTGACTGGTTCCGAAACAGAGTATGATACTTTGTTTGATGATTGGGCGAACATGGAAGTGCTTTCCGCCAAGTCGAAAGATCTCTTCGAAAACGGTTATTTTATCGTTAAAGTGGAAGATGAAATGGGCAAAATTCCGTTAAACAAACTGGTTAAAGTTGAGGGCAATGAATATGTGTACAATAATACCATAAAAGATATTTTACTGCGCTTATTGAGTCAGCCGGAATTTGCACTCGGTGAAGAAAAAGCGGAGGAAATTGTCGGTGCAATTAAAGATTGGATTGATGCGGATGATGAGGTGACCGGCGGCAGCGCAGAAAGTCTATATTACTCCACGTTGGATTCCCCCTATAAAGCGAAAAATGCCCCGCTGGATTGCATTGAAGAATTGCTTATGATAAAAGGTGTAACCAAAGAAATTTTTAGCGGAACCAAGGAAAAACCTGCGTTGTCTCAGTATGTTACCGTGAACAGCATCGGAACGATCAATATTAATACCGCGCCATTGATGGTGTTGCGCGCTTTGTCTGTTAAGATAACACCGGAAGTGGCTCAAAAAATGGATGAATTTCGGCGCAGCAAGAATCCCAGTTTAGCCAATAATGATTGGTGGTATCGAGACCCGAACTTTGCGGGATTATTGAATCAGCAAGATATTGCTGCGGAACTCACAGTAAAAAGCCATTATTTTAAAATTATATCCACCGGGGAAATGAACGAAATGAAACAGACCATAACGACCGTTATCAAAAGAGATGGGAGCTCCGGCAACATACTCAAATGGAGGATTAACTAATGCCGGACGCCGTTCTGGGACTGGATATTGGTCCCCAAGCGATAAATGCGGTTTTACTGGTGGGCAGGGGAGCTTCCGGAGGTCAAGTGCTCGCCGCCGAGTCGGTTGTTATTGATGAGCAGGGAGGACTTGAACCGGCACTGAAAAAACTGGCGGAGAACGTCGCGTTGAAAGATGTGTCCTGCTGCGTTTGCCTGTCGCCGGATAATGTTATGTTCCGTCAGGTAAGTCTTCCTTTCCGCGATGACAAAAAAATCAAAAAAACGCTGGCCTTTGAACTGGAACCGCTGATTCCCTTGCCCCGCGATGAGGTTGTTATCGATTATTTGAAATCCGAGGAGGGTTATCTTCTTGTGGCTGCAGTGGCCAAAAAAGTTATCCGTGATTTAATTGAAGCGGTGCAAAACAATCTGTCTGCGAATATCGTCATGATTGATGTTTCCCCCGTGGCACTGGCGCAGCCGGTTATGGGAAAGGTATCCACAGATGAATGCGCAATGATTTTAGATATCGGAGCATCTACGACAACGGCTTGCTTTTATGAAAACGGGGCAGTTGTTCAAGTGCGGTCTTTTTCTTTTGGCGGTGGCTTTTTGGCGGAAACTTTAGCTCAGGAAATGTCGCTGGAAAAAGATGACGTTTTTTCTCTTTTGAGTGACATTACTCCGGATAATGTCGTCAAAGATGTTGCCGGCTTGTGCCGAGAATTTTGTCAGGATCTGGAACATACCGTAGAAATGATGAAAATAAAGGGAGTGTTGAAGAAAGATATTTCCCGCATCATTCTCACCGGCGGCGGGGCTGTTTTCTCTTTCCTGATAAATGAATTGGAGGATTGTTTTTCCGTGCCTGTAGAAATTTTAGATCTGGCGCGTATGAATAAAACAGAAATTGCGCAAAACATAAGAGAAAAATATCATCCGCAAATTATGAATACGGCGCTGGCAGCGGCAATGAAATTATTTTCCCGTCGGCGAGGTTTTAATTTCCGGCAGGGTGAATTTGCTGCAAAAAAAGGGTATTTCAACATTAAAAAACAACTCCGCGCGGCGGCTGTTGTTGCGTTAATCATAATCATTTTGGGCGCGGCCAATTTATTGGTTGGCTACGCCCTGCAGTCCTACCGCGCGGGTATTATGAAGAAACAAATTGCCGCTATTTTTAAGAAAAATTTTCCCGAAGCCCAGGCCATGATCGATCCGTTACAGCAGCTGAAAACGAAGCTTGACGAGGACAGAAAAATGTTCAGTTTTTATCAGGGGGGGCAGGGAACTCTGGTAGCGGATATGCTGAAAGAAATTTCCGAGTTGATTCCGCCTTCAACAAATGTGGTTCTTTCCGGGTTCAGTTATGAAAACGGTGTTTTGCTGCTCAGCGGGCAGACCCAGAGCATGGAAATTGTTTCTCTGGTGGAAGCCGAGCTCCTCAAATCAGAATATTTTAAGAATGTTTCTGTTGGTTCAAGCAGTTTAACCAAAGAAGGGAATAAAGTTGAATTCAGCATGAGGATTGAGCTGAAATGATAAAAGCGTTCTGGGACAAGTTGGAGAAAAAACAGCGGTATATGGTTGTCGCGGCGGCGTTTGTCTTTTTCGCGCTCGTTTTGGAACTGGTTATTTTCCCTTTTGGGGAAGCCGTAGCGAAAGCGAAAAGGCAAGTCGCGGCAAATCAGATAAAACTTGAGGAGATGATTCAGCTTGATGGTGAATTTGCCCGGCACCGCTACAGAATGGCACAAATAAAACAGGTTATGTCCACGCGTACGTCTGAATTCAGCTTGTTTTCTTACCTGGAAAAGAAAGCGATTCAGGCGCGTGTCAAAGGGAATATAAAGCAGATGAATGCCTCCCGCGGCATACGATCGTCGTTTTTCGAGGAAACACTCGTTGACCTGCGACTGGAAAAAATTACCGTCAAACAGCTTGCCGAATTTTTGTCCTCTGTGGAATCTCCCGCCGAGCTGGTAAGAATCAAAAGGATCGCCGTAAGTAAAGCGAAGGGGAGCCCGGAATATTTAAGCGTGCAGATGCAAATTGTTTGTGTCACGGCAGTGAATCCGCACCAGGGAGGCAGTTAGCAGGATGAAATTATTTAAGAAAAAATCGTTTTGGTTTATTCTTTATGGTGTCTGCATTACCACTATCTTTTTATATGTACTTTTTCCCGCCGAAACTGTCCGAAGCAAGCTGGAAAGTTCCGTAAACTCGTCTGATTTTATCTTTAGGTCGTCTTCACTACGTGTTTCTTTCCCTTTCGGTCTGAAATTTAAAAATGTTACGTTAAGAAGTCCGTCATTCGGGCAGAACCCCGTTTTCCATGGCGAATCGCTTGATATACAGTATTCTTTGTTGAACCTTATTCGAAAACGCCTCATTTTGGGTCTGAGCGGTCAGGCTTATGGCGGCAGCTTCAACGGGAGCTCCGCTGTATTGTCGTGGAAAAAGATTTTTCCACCGGCGGAGGCAAAACTGTACTTTAAAAATATAGATTTGCAAAAGTTTGGTCTCCTTAAAAACAAAGTGGGCGGAGAAATATCAGGTAAAGCGCATGGATTCCTTAATTACGAAACCGATGATGCCGGCGGTGTAACCGAGGGAGCATTGCAAGTGTTTATTTCCAATGGCGCCTACCCTTTGGCCGAACCGTTTTTGGGAATAAACAAAATCGATTTTACCACCGCTCACATAGAGGCCGTGTTTCAAAGCGAAGGTATTGGATTGAAACTGCTAGAGCTTTCTGGTGAGCGGATAAATTGCTCGCTTGCGGGTGATATAATCCCTGATGCTGATCTTGCCGAAAGCAGACTTGATTTGAAAGGCACAATAGAAATAATCGGCAAGGATAGAACGAAAGTGCAAGTGGCAATTGGCGGTACGCTGGCCAACCCGGTCTTTAAGTATATCTGATGCGTGAGCGTATGCTGGCTAAGATTGAACAGATTTTCAACAAGTGGAAGGACAAAGCAAGGGACTTTTTATCGGAGAGCTCGCTTGACTCTGCTAAGTTGCGCATTGCGGCTGTTTTTGTCGCCATTACGGTTTTGTCTTATCAGGGAGTAAGCCTTTTTTACAAAATATTCAGCTTTATGATGATAGACAAATCAACCGTGGCAGCAGAAGAGATTGCCCCTACGCAAGTTGTGAGAACTGCAATGAAAGAATCGTTGCCAGATTATGGCGTAATCGCGGAACGCAATATTTTTCAAACCACGCTTAAAGAGACAAGTGATCAGCGAGGAGGGTTTTTCGTACAAGGAGAGGAAATAGCCGAATTTGATTTGAAAGGAACCATCGCGGGCACGGATTCCTTTGGCTTTATCATTATTGAAGAAAGAAACAGCAAAAAACAGCGCCTGTACCGAATTGGAGATATGATCGGTACAGCCCGAGTGGTTAGTATTTCGCGCAATACGGCGACGATAAACAGAGAAGGCAGAGATATAACCCTTAAAATAAAACACACGCCGGAAGCGCCGCTGTTATCAAGATCGGCACGCGAAAAAATCCGGTCGTCGCAAATAAGCGTAGAAAAAAAGGAAGTGACAAAAAGATTAGAGGATTTAAAAATAGCCATGAACGACGCCCAAGTGCGCTCTTATTTCGTGGGAGGTGCTCAGCAGGGGTATATTATTTCCAACATTAAGCCGAACAGTATTTATCAAAAACTTGGTTTGCAAAACGGGGATATAATTATTGACGTGAATAACAAGCGTATGCAAAATATAGACGATCTCTTGGAATTGGTCAATTTGATGCAGGCAGGGCAGAATATAGTTCTGAATTTGAAAAGAAACGGCAAAGACGAAAGAATTAATTATTCTTTTCAATAGCGGGATGAGAGAGAACCATGTACGCTGAGTATTTTGGTTTAAAAGAAAATCCTTTTAGTTTAGCACCGGAGCCGCGTTATTTGTTTTTAAGCGAGCACCACAGAGATGCATTGAACTGTCTCGTTTACGGTATCAAGGAGAAAAAAGGATTTGTTTTACTCTCTGGGGCAATAGGTCTGGGTAAAACAACAATTTGCCGTAGCCTGCTTAACGCCTTGGATGATTCTGTGGAAACGGCACTGATTTTTAACACGGCTATTTCCGAAATGGATTTGCTCGAAACAGTACTGAACGAATTCGGCATTAAAACGGCAAAAAAAGAGATGAAGTCAAAAAAGGCCTGCATCGATATTTTGAATAAGTTTTTACTAAATAATTACGGCGCGGGAAAAACGGCGGTGCTCTTGATTGATGAGGCCCAGAATTTATCACGCGGCGTTTTGGAACAATTGCGGATGCTTTCCAATCTGGAAACCGACAAGGAGAAACTCCTGCAAATAATTTTAATCGGCCAGCCCGAGCTGAATGCTACTTTGATGTTGCCGGCGCTGAGACAGTTGAACGAAAGAATCACGGTGCGCTATTCTCTTGAGCCCCTTTCGCTGCGGGAAGTACGTGATTATATCGAACACCGGCTAAAAGTTGCGCAGGGTCCCGGTACGCTGAAATTTACTTCACCGGCTATAAGTATTATTTATGACTTTTCGGAAGGTATCCCGCGGAGAATCAACGCGTTATGTGACCGAGCGCTTCTGATTGCTTATACAAAAAACGTCAGCAAAATCAACCGTAAAATCATTAAACTGGCTGCGGCGGATATCGGCGCTGATTATTTTCAGAAAACGATGAACGGCTGGAAGAAAATTTGGGAGCGTTGGACAAATTAACACTTTTGCCGGTTCTTGACCTATCGGGAATTATGAGTTACATAAACAAAGCATTACGCAGACTGCAGAAAGAAAAGAATTCGCCTTATGAGGCTTATCGTCACCTTTTTGACTTTTCCGAAAAGAAGCCTCAGCGTTACTCTAAGTGGCTGTCGTTGGTTGGAGTAATGACCGTATTTTGTTTTGCTGCGGCAATGATCGTGTTCTTGAATACGCTTGATGAGACAAAAGCCCGCGCTGTATTTCAGTCTGTGCCCTTTAAGCCGCCGGTAGCGGCGATATACGCGCAGGCGCTGGAAATGCAGCGCAAGGGAAATCTTCAAGAAGCTAAAACGTCTTATGAAAAAATTGTTAAAATTGATCCTCAAAACGTGCAGGCGTTGAATAATCTGGGTGTGATTTATATGGAGCAGAAAGATTACGAAATGGCGATAAAGTATTTCCATGACGCCCTGGATATGAACAACGAGTACGTTGATGCTCATTACAATCTGGCCTGTGTTTACGCGCAAAAAAAAGATTCGGTGCAAAGCATGATGTATCTAAAAAAAGCGGTTGCCTTTAATCCGCAGGCAAGGCAATGGGCAAAAAATGACGATGATTTGAAACCTCTGCGTGGTCTACCGGAATTTTCCGCTTTGATGAAGGAGCCGGGGAATTTGCCATGAGCAATCCTAAGTTTCACAAGAAAGTCGGCCTATTTTTAGGCGGGGCCATTGCGCTCGTTTTGCTTTGCGCTCCCGTGAATCTTGCGTTGGGGGCGAGGGTCGCCGGCACAGAGCAGACAATAACGACCGCCGTCGAGGATCAATCGGACGCTCAGGCGGCAGCGAGCAATACAAAACCGGCAATCCAGAAAAAGAAAACCAAACCCCCCGCTCAGACTGCATCGCCTCAGGGGACACAGGAGAAAAAAGCCACAACCTCCGCGCCGCCACTTTCAAAGCGCGTTCACACTGCGAAAGTGAAAGAGCCGCCGATCGAAAAATATGTTACCATTGATTTCGATAATGTGGATATAACGGTTTTTATAAAGTTTATCAGCGAACTCACCGGTAAGAATTTCATCATTGATGAGCGGGTAAAAGGCAAAGCCACGATTGTTTCGCCAAAGAAAATACCGCTGGAAGACGTTTATAATGTTTTTTTGTCCGTTTTGGAAGTTAACGGTTATGCCACTGTGCCGGCGGGAGATATGGTCAAAATTGTTCCCGCCACGACGGCACGGGAAAAAAGTTTGGAGACGAGGTTTAAAAAAGATATCCGCTATCCTGATGATCGGATGGTTACACATATCCTGTCTTTGGAACGAGCCAATCCTGACGAAATAAAACGTGTGTTGGATCCCATTGTTCCGAAAACCAGCTCCGTCCTTTCTTATCCCCCCGCGGGCATGCTGGTAATTACCGATTATCTTTCTAACATCAAACGTCTGCAGGATATCGTGGCGGCGCTCGATGTGGAAGGGGCGGGAGACCAGATTTCCTATATTCCGCTGCGCAACGCTTCCGCTTCGGAAGTGGTAAAAGCGCTCACGGCGATTTATCAACAACGCCGCCCCACGGCCACGCCCACCAGAATAGTTTCCGACGCTCGGACGAATTCGGTGATTTTACTGGCCAGTGTTGCTGACACGGAAAATATGCGCCGTTTGATTGAGCTAATGGATAAGGATTTGCCGCGAGAAGAATCGAACATTCAGGTTTACCGCCTGCAAAACAGTGTGGCCGAAGATTTGGCCAAGGTGCTCATCAGCATTGCTAGGGGAGGGGACTCCACGCAGGCGGCCGGGGCGCAAAAAACTCCCGTGCCGGTGGTTTCCAAAAATGTTCAGGTGGTGGCCGATAAGGCGACCAACACACTGGTCATCATGGCCGAGCGCGAAGATTATAAAGTTATGGAAAGCATCATCAAGCAGCTTGATGTGCCGCGCCCTATGGTTTACATCGAGGCCTTAATCATGGAAGTCAACGCCAGCAAAGATTTTAAACTTGGCGTCGAATGGCGCGGTCTTAAAGATACCGGAAGCATTTCTGGTTTTGATGAGGGCAGAACAGCGGGGTTTATCGGTTCCGGTGGTACTGGCACAGTCACAAATCCTGGTGGTTATAGTATATTTGATAGCATGATTGGTGAGGCGGGAAAAGTCCTTTTCCCCGGCGGATTTACTTTAGGTCTCATCGGTGCCGGCATTAAGATCGGCGATCTAGTTTTTCCCAATATCGGCGCGGTTGTTCAAGCTTACAAGCTGGATTCCGACGTATCCATTCTTTCCACGCCGCAGATCATGACACTCAATAACGAAGAGGCGGAAATAAATGTCGGCGAGAATGTGCCTTATATAACCAGAATGGATACCACCGAAGCCGAGCTCAACTACAGTCAGTATGAATACCGTGATGTCGGTGTTATCCTTAAAATCACGCCGAATATCAACGAGGAGAACTTCATCCGCCTTAAGATAAACCAGGAGGTGACCAAGGTAGTCGCCGGTGTGGATGAGGGGACTCCGACGACGTTGAAAAGAACGGTCAAAACTGCGGTGGTGGTAAAGGACAAGGAAACTGTTGTTATCGGCGGTTTGATTGGCGACAGTACCGAAGACAACACATACAAATTACCGCTTCTGGGCGATATCCCCCTTCTGGGCTGGCTGTTTAAGTCCAAAGGGAAATCAAGAGAAAAAACGAATTTATATGTTTTTATAACGCCGCACATTGTCCGCACGCAGAAAGAGGCCAGCGCTATATATCAGGAAAAGAGGGAGACCATGGGTACGGTCGTAGAGGGTATCATCAAGCTGGATGACAAAAAGTCGCTGGATAATGTTTCGCCCGGTCGGACCGAACCTCCCGAAAATACAGTGCCGATGAAGCCCTAGCATAAGCTGGTGTTTTTATGTCCAGAATACATACAGCTCTTAAAACACCCCTGAAGGCGCAAAAAGATTCGTCTTCGCGCTCTGCGGCTCCTGCCTTGTCATTGGAGACGAAATTGATGCTAGCCGGTGTCTCTGCCGAGGAAATAGAAGAAGCGCGTCTGGCGCAGAACAAAAACGGCGCCGGATTTTTTGAATTGCTGCTGCGCAAAAGAGCGATTGTTGAAAACGATTTGTTAAAAATTCTTTCCGCTCACTTTGGCCTTTTGCTTCTTAACGAATTGCCGGTGGAAAATATGGACATGGAATTCACACAAAAAGTTTCCATTCAGTATCTGAAGAAGTACAAGATGGTGCCGCTGATTACTTCTTCTCAGGCGCTTATTGTCGTTAATGATCCCACAAATTTTCAGGCTGTTGACGATTTACGCAACCTTTTGCAAAGGCCAGATGCGCAGGTAGTTTTGGCTCCGCAGGATGCGATTGCGGCGGCGATCAATATGGCTTTTGATATGAGCCGTTCTTCGGCCAAAGATTACTTTGAAGAAATGAAAGAAGCTTCCGCTGATGAACTGATTTCGGAAATAGATGAAACTGCGGATTTGCTTGACGAGGTGAACGACGCGCCGATAATTAAACTGGTCAATCTTTTGGTTTCCGGGGCGATTAAGGACCGCGCCAGCGATATTCACGTCGAGCCGTATTCGGGTAACTTAAAAATACGCTACCGCATCGACGGTGTTCTGTACGATATAATGAGCATGCCGCGCCGTGTTCAATCCCCTCTTGTTTCCCGTATCAAAATCATGGCCAAGCTCAATATTGCGGAGAAGCGTCTGCCGCAGGACGGACGCATCGAAATAAAAATTGCCGACCGCCTGATTGACATCCGCGTGTCAATCATTCCGACGGCCTTCGGCGAGCGGGTGGTTATGCGTTTGCTGGACAAGTCGGCAAATATTTTAAGATTGTCTGACTTGGGCATGCATGATGAACGAATCACGCTGCTTAATCGATTGATTAAATCGCCTTACGGCATCATCCTGGTTACGGGACCCACCGGCAGCGGCAAGACGACAACATTGTACGCGGCTCTTTCCACCATAAACCGTCCGGAAATCAATATTATTACCATCGAAGACCCGATTGAGTATCAGATTGACGGTGTGGGGCAGATTCAGGTCAATCCCAAGATTGACCTGACTTTCGCCGCCGGACTGCGCTCCATCGTTCGTCAGGATCCCGATGTGATTTTAATCGGCGAAATCCGCGACCGGGAGACGGCCGAAATCGCCATTCAGTCGTCGCTGACCGGACATCTGGTTTTTTCCACGCTCCACACCAATGATGCGGCCAGTGCCGTTACCCGTCTGATTGACATGGGGATAGAGCCATTTTTGGTTACATCTTCGGTCATCGCGATTATCGCGCAGCGACTGGTGCGCGTGCTCTGCCCGCATTGCAAGGAAGTTTATGTGCCGGACAATGAATCTTTGAATAATCTTGGTTTGGATAAATCGGTGTTGAAGAATAATGTTTTCTATCGCAAAAAAGGATGCAATTTGTGCATGCAAACCGGGTTTCATGGGCGTACGGCGATATTCGAAATAATGACAGTCGATGATGAAATTAGAAAACTCGTTTTGAAGACATCGGATGCCAACCAGATTAACGAACTGGCCGTCAAATACGGCATGATTACGTTGCAGCAGGACGGCATCCAAAAGGTTCTGGCGGGAATAACGACGACGGAGGAAGTGCTGCGAGTGACCCGCACCCTCAACCGCATTGAAGACATTGAAGATATAATCATAGAGACTTGATGAAAAAATCCGGGGCGAAAATTGAATTTTACAAAATGAGCGGTAGTGGCAATGATTTTATCATCATTGATAACCGCGATTTATCCCTGGATGACGGCGACCTGCCCGCATTTACCCGCCGCCTTTGTGCGCGCAAGGTTTCCGTGGGTGCGGATGGTCTGCTTTTAATCGAACCGTCCAGCCGCGCCGATTTCAAATGGCGGTTTTTCAATTCCGATGGCTCTGTGGCGGAAATGTGCGGCAATGCCGCTCGGTGTGTGGCGCGTCTGGCGCATCTTAAGGGAATCGCGGGCAGAAACCTTTCCTTTGAAACTCTGGCCGGAATCATTAAGGCGGAGATTAAAAATGATGTGCCCAAGGTGAAGTTGACCGATCCTTCCGCGATGACTCTTGGGGAAAAAATCATCACGGACGGCCGGGAGTTCGTGGTGGATATCCTCAACACGGGAGTGCCTCATACCGTAACTTTTGTTGATGACCTCGCATCATTCGAAGTTGTTCATTGGGGCCGAAAAATCCGGTTTCATGAAAAATTTCAGCCCAAAGGCTCCAATGTCAATTTTTCCCTCGTTCTTGGCCGGCATAAGTTAAAAGTGCGCACGTACGAGCGTGGCGTGGAAAATGAGACACTGGCCTGCGGCACGGGAGATGTGGCTGCCGTTTTGGCGGCGGCACAAAGAAACCTCGTGGATTCGCCGGTAGATGTAGTCGTGCAAAGCGGAGAAACATTGCGTGTTTACTTCCGCCGCGCAGATAACCGTTTTGCTGAAATTTATCTTGAAGGTCGGGTAAAAATAGTTTATCAGGGATTTCTCTTTGACGAAGCGTATAAATAACAGCGCGTCTTGATTTTCATCTCAGGAGGTTCAATTTGCGGACAGCCGAACGTTTGGAAAAAATACCGCCTTATCTATTCATGGAGCTCAGAAAAAAAATCAACAAAGCCAAGGCTGACGGCGTGGATGTCATATCGTTGGCCATTGGCGACCCGGTGGAAGCTACACCCGATACGGTTATTGACGAGCTTTGCCGCGCCGCCCGTGATCCTGTCAATCACCGCTATCCGATTGACGAAGAAAAGGGCATGCTGGCTTTCCGCAAGGAAGTGGCGCGCTGGTATGCTGATCGTTACCATGTCGCGGTTAATCCGGAAACGGAAGTTCTGGGGCTTATTGGTTCCAAGGAAGGTTGTCATCATTTTGTTCTGGCGCGCGTCAATCCCCGGGATATTGTTTTGATGACCGATCCCGGTTATCCAGCTTATCGTTCGAGTATTCTAATGGGGGAGGGTATTCCGCACAATATTCCCATTTTGCCGGAGAATGATTATCTGCCGGTGCTGGAAGATATTCCCACGGATATCGCCAAAAAAGCTTCCGCAATTTTTCTTAACTATCCGAACAATCCGACGGGAGCGTGCGCCACAATGGATTTCTTAAAAAAACTAGTGGCCTTTGCGTGCGAATTTGATATCGCCGTTTGTTACGATAATCCCTATGGCGAGATGGTTTTTGATGGACAGGAACGCCTTAGTTTTCTTCAGGCCGCAGGCGCCAAAGATGTGGGCGTGGAATTAAATTCCCTTTCCAAGCCCTTCAACATGTGCGGCTGGCGTTTGGGGATGGCCTGCGGCAATCCGGATTTGATTGCGGGCATCAGCAAGGTCAAAGAAAACACAGATTCTGGTATTTTCAACGCCATCCAGTACGCGGGCATTATGGCGCTCAGGAACGAAGCTGGTTTTGTGGATAAGATGTTGAAAATCTACGCCCGCCGGCGCAGTTTGGTTTTGCAGACTTTGAAGAGAATCGGCATCGATTTCCGTCCGCCGCGCGGTACTTTTTATTTGTGGGTACCCGTGCCTGCGGGCATGACATCGCTGGGATTTACCAACCGGTTGTTTGATAAAACGGCGGTGGTTGTCGCCGCCGGGACGGCTTATGGTCAATACGGCGAGGGCTTTGTGCGCATGTCGCTGACTGTCCCCGATAATAGGTTGGAGGAAGCTATGGCCAGAATAGAGAAAGAATTTAAACCGGTCTGATAACTCGTTAACTGATGTTCTGCTTTTGTTAATTTTGGCCGGAGAAACTCCCCCCACCCCCTGTTATTAACGAAAATTAAAGACACAAGGAATAATAAATATGCTTTTCTTAAAAAAAATCATTCTTGGTCTACTGGTTGTTGTGGCTGTGGTTGGTCTGGTTGGATTTTTTATCGCGCCGCCGGTCATCAAGTGGGTGGTGACGGATAAAATGTCCGCGGCCCTGCACAGAAAAGCCAGCATCGACAAAATTAGCATAAATCCTTTTGCGTTTTCCGCGACGGTCAGGGGATTTAAATTGGAGGACCCCGATGGGGCAATCCCTTTTGTCACCTTTGATGAGCTCCGCATTAATGCCGATTTGATGCCTTCTCTTTATCGCCGGGCGCTGATTTTGAAAAAAATTTCTTTAATCAATCCTTACCTTGGCATATTGCGCAGACAGGACGGATCCTACAATTTTTCCGATTTGCTTGTCCGCGATAAAGATAAAATAAAACCCGCCGGTGATGAAAAACTTTTTCTTTTTTCGCTGAATAATATTGAAATTATCAACGGGGAAATTGATTTTCAGGATGAACCCAACAAAACACGTCATACGGCGCGGGACATCAATGTTTCCATCCCGTTCATATCCAATATAAGTTACTATGTGGAAAATTATATTGAGCCCAAATTCAGCGCGAGAATCAATGATAATAAAATTGAGCTTCTTGGTAAAACCCGGCCTTTTTTGACGTCACGTGCCACCAGTTTCGACGTGGATATTCAGGATGTGGACATTCCCTTCTACCTGAATTACATTCCCGTAAAAATGAACTGTCAATTGAAATCCGCACGGCTGGACACAAAAATGAAAATTAATTTTCTCGTCGACAAGGATAACTCTCCCTCGCTGGCACTTTCCGGAATAATAACCTTAAAAGATGTAGTGCTTGATGATTTAAGAAACAAAAATATTTTACGGCTGCCGTTGTTGAATGTCGATGCCGTCTCGGTTGAACCTTTCGCCTCGCGTATTCATCTGGCAAAAATTTTCCTTATGTCTCCCAAACTCTTCATTCGTCGGAATGAAAGCGGAGAAATAAATCTGCTTAATCTTTATCGACAAGAAAGACAGCTCGCGAAAAAGGACGGGGGTGCCGCTGATTCCGGAAAAAAGACGGAGCTTGAATTTCAGATTGATGATTTTGTGCTGGAAGACGCCGATATTAATTTCGGCGATGGGAATATCAAGCCGAACTATTCGGTAAGTATACTTGACATTGACGGCAGAGTTACCGGACTTTCCTCAGATAAATCTTCTCGTGCCGATGTCCGGTTCAAAGGTAATCTGGGATTTGGCTCTCCCCTTGCTATATCGGGGAAAATCAATCCCCTGGCAAAAGATATATTTGCCGATATTAAAGTCAACTTTCAGAATGTAGAGATGAGTTCCCTTACACCCTACACGAATAAGTATTTAGGGTATCCCATAAATAAGGGCAAATTGAGCTTCAATGTGGCTTATCTTATTGATAAGCGGAAACTTGATTCGGAAAACAGGATTATCATTGACCAGCTTATTTTTGGCGACAGAGTGGAGAGTTCAGAGGCCATCAAAGCGCCGGTGACGCTGGCGGTCTCGCTTTTAACCGATCGTAATGGGAAAATTAATCTGGATATCCCTGTTTGGGGAAGTCTGGATGATCCGGAATTTAAAGTCTGGTCCGTTGTCTGGCAGATCATCGTTAATCTTATTACCAAAGCGGCTACATCTCCTTTTGATTTGCTTGTGTCTTTGACCGGTGTCGGAGAAGAGCTTAGTTTCATAGAATTTAATTATGGAGACGCTGCTGTGACTGAAGATGGCCGAAAGAAAATAACTTTGATAAGTAAGGCATTGGTGGAACGCCCCAATATTAAGCTGGATATTGAAGGTTGCGTTGATGCGCAAAAAGATAAGGAAGGTTTGAAGAGGGAAGAATTTAATCGTCAAATCAAGGCGCAAAAGCTAAAAGAAATGATGAAAAGAGAGGAACAGGAGACAGCGATTGAGAGCGTCCATATTTCCTCGCAGGAATATGATAACTATTTGAAGCAGGCTTACCGTGCGGCGGATTTTTCCAAACCGCGCAATATTCTGGGAATGCAAAAAGACTTGCCGTCCGAGGAAATGGAGAAATTAATGCTCGCAAATATCGAAGTGACGGATAGTGATCTGCGTCAGCTTGCTTTAAAACGTGCGCAGAATGTGAAGGATCTGTTTCTTCAATCTGGGGAGGTCAGTGCCGAAAGAATATTCACTATAGAACCAAAAATGTTTGCCGCCGAGCAAACAGAAAATGTCAAAAACAGCCGGATAAATTTTAAGCTTAAGTAAATAAGGGCAATTATCGATGGAAATGGGCATTCTTGGACTTCCGCAAAGCGGAAAGAGCACATTGTTCGAAATTATGACCGGTGTAAAAGGCGGCCAGCACGGTGAAGCAGTGGTGCGTGGGCAGGCCTCCGTTCCGGACGTTCGCTTTGATAAGCTGGTCGAAATATATAAGCCGGCGAAGATTTCCCCGGCCAAAGTTCCTTTTGTCGATGTTCATGTTATGGGCGAAAAGCCGTGGGAAGCAGTCCGCCAACATTTAAGCGGGACCGACGGCATCCTGCATGTGGTAGATGGGTTTTCCTTGCCGGATGTATCTCTGTCTTTGGATGCTTATCGCAGATTAGAGGACGAATTAATTCTTTCTGATTTGATTATCATTGAGAAAAAGATGGAACGCACGGCAAAATTGCCGAAAAAAGCCATCTCGCCGCAGGAGGCGGCGCAAAGCGAGCTCTTGCCGCGGCTCAAAGATTGTCTGGAGGAAGGCAAGCCGCTGCGCACGCTGGGGCTTGCCAGCGCAGAAGAATTTTTACTGCGCAGTTTTTCTTTCTGGACGATAAAGCCGGAACTGGTGGTGGTAAATGTAGCCGAGGATAATCTTTCTTTTGCCGATGTTTTCGCTAAAGAAGCAAAGCTGAAAGAGCCGGTAATGGGTATTTGCTGTCAAATCGAAGCAGAATTGGCTGGACTTGACGCCGCCGAACAAAAAGAATTTCTCGTCTCCCTGGGAATTGCCGAGCCGGCGTTCGGCCGGATTATTCGCGCCGCTTTTTCGCTTTTGGGGCGCATTTCTTTTTTTACCGTTGGTGAAGACGAAGTCAAGGCCTGGGTGATTCCTGAAGGAACAAAAGCCCCCCAGGCGGCCGGCGTGATTCACAACGATTTCGAACGCGGATTTATTAAGGCAGAAGTTATGCACTATAATGAATTTGTCGCTCACGGGGCATCCTTGGCTCAGGTTAAGGCCGCGGGGCGCCTGCATTTGGAGGGAAAAGATTATATTGTTCAAGATGGCGATATCATCAATTTCCGTTTCAATGTTTGATAAGCTTTTGTTAATGTTAAGAAAATTATATAATGTTCAATTGAGATTTTCTTTAGTTTCTCATCTATTAATAATAAAAGAATAAATGCTAAAAAGTGAGGCGTGACACAACCTACCACAGCCACAAAAGTGAGGCGTGTCACACTTTTTACCGATGACGTCTTTATTCTAAAACTCTTATGTGCTCAATATCATTATAAATAATTTTTTCCCCAACAATGAATATTTGGCATGGCTTCTGTAAGGTGCAACATACTTAATATAGATTAATTCGCTTATTTTCTCGTGGGAAGTTTCCTCTGAAGCTTATTGAAGGTGTGGCAAGTGGTAAAAAGAGTTTTGAAAAATTCAATTTTTTAAGGAGGGAAGGTTTTATGAAGGCCTTAAAAGCTTTATTGTCGTTAATCTTCACAATGCTGATGGTTGTCAGCCTGGCCTACGCGGTGGAAATCGGACCCAATCCGACATCCACCTTGCTCAACGGTGACGGGCCTTTCTCAGTATCGTCCAGCAGAGTTTCCAGTCTGGTGTTGGGATTTGGCGGTGGCACAATATACTACCCGACTACGGCAGGTCAGTATGGCGTGATTGCCGTATGCCCGGGTTTTACCGGAACGAGTTCTTCAATTTCCTGGTTTGCCCGCCGGCTGGCCACGCACGGTTTTGTAACGATGGCCATGAACACGAACACTATTTATGATTTGCCCAGCAGTCGCGCTACTCAGTTGGCAGCTGCGCTCCGGTACATGATTAATTCAGCTAGCAGTACAATCCGCTCGCGCATTCGTTCGGCTGACCGTGGTGTGGCGGGACATTCGATGGGCGGCGGCGGTACGCTTATTGCTTCTGCAAATGATGCTACTTTGAAAGTCGGTATTCCCCTGACTCCGTGGAACACCTACACCAGCTTCTCTTCGGTGCGCGTGCCCCAGATTATTTTCGGTGCGGACGGTGATACTATTGCTCCCTATGCCTCCCATGCGCGTCCTTTTTACAATAGCCTGGTTTATCCTGAAAGAGCGTATGCCCTGCTGAACGCTGCGACGCATTTTACGCCGAATAGCACTGATGAACGTATCGGCCGCTACGGCGTGGCTTTTGCCAAACGTTTTGTGGACGGCGATACCCGCTATAACGAATTTTTATGCGGAGCCTCACATGCGTCGTACGCGACAAGTTCACGCTTTGATACTTATCTGAGTACTTGCCCATATTAGCAGTTAAAGCAAGGAAGATAAAACAGGGGGAGGGGTAAACGGAGACATGCGCCGGATCACAAATCCGGCGCATCATTAATAATACCGGGGTTTTGCCGCTGTATGGCTTGAGAAAAAAGTATGGGGGAAATAGCATGCAGAAAAGAATTATTTGGGTAGCTTTAATACTGTTGATTACGGCAGGTGCGATAAGCTACCTGCTACTCGATAGTCCCGCTTTAGTGAATAAAAGAGATGAACGAGATAAACGAATTCTTTCTGTCTCACAACCTGGGGAATTGCTGGAAAATGGAATAATTATGGCGTGCGGTACACCGGAATGCACAACCACGGTTGTTGCAGAAAGCGCACAAAAGCAAGAAGAGACAAAGGAAAAGGATGAAATTTATTCAATGTTTCATGTTGATGAACACGGTAATCTCTTATTAAACGAAAATACGCGCTTGAATGTAGAAAAATTATATGCCCTCAATACGCCGGAAGAATTGGATGAAAAATTTCAGAAACTTTCCGAAGTATTGCCCGATACAGCGCATCGCCAAGTGGTTCATTTGGTAGATTATTTTGACAAATACATGCGTGATAGCAAGCAAATTTATCCGCCGGACGAGGAAGTGGAGACGGTGGAGGAGGCGATTGCTCAAATCAAGGGTCTGCATGATTTGCGCGTGATGCATTTTGGCGCCGATGTTGCCAAAGCGTTTTTCGCAGAAGAAGAAAAACTGACGCAACAATTGTTGCACTTGATGAGCCTGGAGAAAGATAAAAATTTAAGTATGGCAGAGAAGGCCCACCGGGCGCAGCAACTTCTGCAATCTAATGAAGAACTTGCAGCCATATACAATCCAAACCGCAAATGAGCAGGGATATTAACTGTCCGCTGAATTTTATTATTATCTGCAATTGTGTTTGCTTCTTTTTAACCCGTTGTATCTGCATCTTTACAAATCATTATAAAAAAGATACCTAACCTTCTGGAGCGCGTTAAAGAAAAAAACGAGCAAATAGTTTCTTTGAACGTTTATTTGTTCAATGCCGGCACGTTCGAAGGTGTGTTGAGCTCGGCGGGATTGTAAAGGAAAAATTTATTTTAAAATCCGCCGAACGTAGAATTTTTTTGACTTTATTGGTGGAAACAGTTTGTGGTTAAAGCGCTTACCTGTCTGTGTTGCGGCAAATGCTGTTTTGTTGATTTGATCGCCTACGCGCAAAAAGAAGATTTTGAACGCTGGCGAAAAGAGGGCAGACAGGATATCCTGAATATTATCGAGCATCGCCATCTTGTCTGGGCGGGCGACAGAATGATTTCTGCGGATACCGGTGATTATTCACACGAATGCCCTTTCCTTTATGACGAAGGGGAAAAGTTTTTGTGTTCTATCTATGAAACAAGGCCACTCGTTTGCCGTGAATATCAGCCGGGTTCGTCAGAGTTATGCCCGCAATGGAAAATCGGGCATACGGGTGGGAAATAAATGTTTTCAAAAACACATAGCGTCAGCGGAAAAATTTTTGCATGATGAAAAGAGTTGCAGACTATCAATATATACAAAATGGTGCTATAAGAAGCCAAAAGATATATAAACGGCGTTGGCCGATACAAGCAAAAATATATCTTGCTAATGTGAAACACCCGATAAAAAAGTGAAGGAGCAATCATGGGCGCACCGCTGGTTATTGCCATGTCCGGAGGCAGGGAAGTTGTTCTCTTGCCGCAAATGTCAAATCGCCATGGGCTTATTACCGGAGCCACCGGTACGGGTAAGACGGTTACTTTGCAAAAAATGGCGGAGTCCTTTTCTTCCATAGGAGTGCCGGTTTTTATGGCCGATGTCAAGGGCGATCTTTCCGGTATCGCCGCCGCGGGTACCGCCTCGGAAAAAATGCTTAAGCGCTTAGAATCAATAGGAATTACACGTTTCAATCCACGTGCCAACACGGCTGTTTTTTGGGATGTTTTCTGTGAATCGGGACATCCAGTCCGCGCCACGGTATCGGATATGGGGCCGCTTCTGCTGGCGCGCCTGCTTAACTTAAACGAAACGCAATCCGGCGTGTTGACCTTGGTTTTTAAAATCGCTGATGACAATGGCCTGTTGCTGCTTGATTTAAAAGACCTGCGGGCGATGATTCAATTTGTGGGAGATAACGCCAAACAGTTTACCACCGAATACGGTAATATTTCCGCCGCTTCTGTCGGCGCTATTCAGCGAGGGCTTTTGACCATCGAGCAACAGGGTGGCGACAAGTTTTTCGGCGAGCCGATGCTGGACATAGCCGACCTTATTCAGACAGACGGAGAGGGGAGAGGAATTATCAACGTGCTGGTCGCTGATAGGCTTTACAACAATCCGAAACTGTACTCCACTTTTCTTTTATGGCTGCTTTCTGAATTGTTTGAACAATTGCCGGAAGTTGGCGACTCGGAAAACCCAAAACTGGTGTTCTTTTTTGATGAAGCGCATCTGCTCTTCAACGATGCGCCCAGAGCTCTTTTGGAGAAGATTGAACAGGTGGTGCGCTTGATACGTTCCAAAGGAGTGGGTGTTTATTTCGTCACGCAGAATCCGCTGGACATTCCTGATACGGTTCTTGCTCAACTAGGTAACCGCGTGCAGCATGCGCTGCGCGCATTTACGCCGCGCGATCAAAAGGCGGTAAAAACGGCGGCCGATACGATGCGCCCCAATCCGGCCTTCAATGCCGCCGAAGTTATTACGGAATTGGGCGTGGGAGAAGCTCTTATTTCTTTTCTTGATGAAAAGGGAAGGCCGACTCAGGTGGAACGGTCGTTTGTGATTGCGCCCGAGTCGCGTCTTGGCCCGCTCACCGATTCGGAACGGTTGGCGGTTATTAAGCGTTCCACAATTTACGGTTATTATGAAAAAGTTTTAGATCGGGAATCGGCTTATGAGAAACTTCGCGCTAGTGCGGAAAAAGCAATAGCCGATGCGCAAACAACCAGTCAAAACACGGCGGCAAAAAAGCAGACAGCAGATCAGGGAAATGTGGTCGGAGGATTAAGCGAGATCATCTTTGGACGCACAGGTCCTCGTGGAGGCAAAACAGAAGGAATAGTACAGGCCGCTGCGAAAAGCGCGGCTCGTTCCATCGGGTCATCGGTCGGGAGGCAGATTATCAGGGGCATCCTTGGTTCCATTCTTGGCAGTTCGCGCCGGTGACTCTATTCGAAGATGCCCGGATAACAGAAATTAGTTCTTGTCGAGCATAGCCCGTATTTTTGTATGAAAACTCTTGGGATTGTCAGTATTTAAAGCGATGATTTCACCCGGGCAAACCGCCTTCATCTTTTTAGTAAGTATATTAGGAACAGTTTTTCTGGTTTTTATCGGAATGCCGTTTTCATCAAGAAATTCTTTTGCCGGTGCGGAAACAAGCAATGTTTTTATCCCCGCTATAATCTTTGCGTAGACAGCAAGCTTTGCCGCGGCTAGGCCGATTACTTTATCAAATAAAATAAATTCCTTTCCCGCCTGCCGGTATTTTTTTAAACAATCCCAAAGTGGTCTCAGTCCGCTTTCCCGGGACGAATAAACAATCTTGTCATTTTCGACTAAAGCTAATGAATATTTGGTAAAATCAGGTTTCAATTTTGTTTTCATGAAAAGCTTTCCATCAGTCTTCTGGTGATTTTCCCGCCAATAGTTTCTCGCGCATGGAGCGCGCCGTAGGGGCAAACTTCGATGCAACAATAGCAGCGTATGCACCTTTTATAATCGAATTCGATTTTTTCGGCAAGATTCTCGATGGCTTTGGCTGGACATAATGTCCAGCATTGAGAGCACATCTTGCACAGCTCATCGTCACACACAGGCATAGCCATGGTATGGCGGCGCATGAAGTTATGCAAAAACCGCGGTCCCCAGATAAGACCGGAAGAAAGTGGAAGCTCAAAATTTATTACCCGGGGTAGAGCGCCTTTCACTTCGCATAAGGGAAGCATCCCCTTATCGAGAGCGTTTTTAAGAATGGGCGCTCTTTTGTAACTGACGCCGAGCATCTGACATACGGCCATATCCAGAGCGAAACTGTCAGCGCTACCCATTAAAACCCCGATGTGTCTCGGTTTGCCGCCTTTGCCCGGACCTTCTCCTTCGAGAGCCAGGACGCCGTCGAGGATGGAAACAGTTGGTTTCACTGCCTGATGAATAGCTATCAACAGACGGGCAAAAGCATCAGTGTCCGTGCCCGCGCGCATATGCCATTGGGATTTTTTGAAACCCACGACACAGCCGAACATGTTTTTCACAGCGAGGGTCAAAAGCATTTGCGTGTGCGTTTTGAGCTTGGGCAGATTGATAATGACATTCGCCTCTGCGGCGTCCCGGGCAATTTCAATCTTGCCGTAAGGCTTGCCGATATCCAGCATCACCGTATTTTTAAAAGGAGAGCAAATAACATCAAGCCCCTTCAGCGCTACGTTGATTTTGTTCATTTTTACGATGCGTTCAAACGAGCCGATGGCGGGAGAATCGGAAACCTGCGGACGCGCGCCTTTTTCCAGAACGTATTCCACGGCGGCTTTAATGACCAGAGGGTGCGTCAAAATGGCGTCCTCAGGCGTCGCGAAAGAAAGCAGATTGGGTTTTATCAAAACGCGCTGGCCGCTTTTGATTTTATCTCCGGCAAGTTTTTCCACGATCTCGAAAAAAGCAGGTTTTAATTGCTGGTAGTCGTAGTCAGTTTTGCGGATAAGAACTTCGGCCATAAAAATTTTGCCTTGTGCTGACGGAATGGAGTCGGGTTTGCTGGTATTTCTGGAGCCGATGGCCAGAATCGAACTGGCGACCTACTGATTACGAATCAGTTGCTCTGCCGGCTGAGCTACATCGGCATCCGATACTCAAAAGAGATGACGTATTTATCTTATGGGGCATGGCTTGTCAAGTTCTACCTGGCGATTAAATTTGCCCTTGATATTGACTTGGCGCGAGTTTTTCTTTACTCTTTATCCGGAAACGGAGCAGCATGGAACTGAGAATGATAATTTTTCTCTTAACCTTTTTTTGTGTCTACGGAAGTATAAATTTCTATTTCTTCTTTCGGGCGCGAAGTATTCTTCATTTTTCCGGCTTGCAGGTCGCAATTCTTGTTGATAAGAACTTCCTTTTTGTGTCGTGGAGTATATTTAGCCGTCTCTTGTATGTCAAGAATATTTGGGCCACAAGATATAGGAGATGGATCATCTGAGCGGATCGGCA